>Ga0209062_1002423_pt1 | contig 25135 bp, 27 predicted proteins | sample Coa_R2_2_FD_187158 | JGI IMG/M metagenome (GOLD analysis project Ga0209062, IMG submission 187158) | Surface soil microbial communities from Centralia Pennsylvania, which are recovering from an underground coalmine fire - Coalmine... | ecosystem: Environmental > Terrestrial > Soil > Unclassified... | reverse complement strand
CTGATGGCCGGCCGCGACTATGTCAATCTCCACACCGCGGCCAACAAGGGCGGCGAGATTCGCGGCCAGATCACGCCGGCGAAGTAGCACGAGGCGATTGCGACAAGATGACGGGAGCCGCTCGGCACGAGCGGCTCCTTTTCATTTTCCGGAAATCACCACGCGAATTTTCCTGCCGCCACCGGGGAATAGAAGAGGCCGATGGCCCGTATAATCATTGACAGGCGCGGCTCGCGCCACGCGCAGCGGAGCGCGAGCGGGACCGCCCTGGCTGGCGGACAGGAGTATCGAACATGGGACATTGTCCACGGGAGCCGGCGCTCGCGCAAATGCTCGCGGACCCGCTGACGCAAGCCCTCATGAGAAGCGACGGCGTCGACGAGGACCGCCTCCTTGACCTCGTCGAGGAGGCGCGTCTGCGCATCGCCGATGCCGAGCAGGACAGCCTCGGCCAGACGCCGTCGCACGCCAAGCCGCGCTGAGAGATTCACAAACGAGGCGACGCGGTCACAACGCCGGGAACGCGCTCAAGGCGATCGTCTTCACGGAGAGGCCGGCCGGCAGCGTCTTGCGGGCGAGCGCTTCGTCGGCCGTAACGAAATCGCACGCGCGCGCCGCGGCAAGGGCGAGATACGCGCAATCATAAGCGGGATGGTCGAGCGCAACGGCGAGTCTCGTCGCCGGTTCCAGCAGAGGGCGCATCGGCTCGAACTCGATATCGGCGCGGGCCAGAAGACGCGCCGCCAGCAACGCTTCCTCTTCCGACAACTCCCCTCGGCGCACTTTCTTCCAGAGGATGTTGGCGCATTCGGCCGTCAGCAGATCCGGCGCGACGAGGCGGTGCCGGCGAAGACTCAGCGCCTCCCTCGTTCCAGACTCGTCGATCACCCATTTGATGGCGACGCTTGCGTCGATGACGAAGAGGCTCACCGCTCGTCGCGGCCCTCGCGCAGCAATTCCTCCGCTGGCGTATGCCGCCGGCCGGCCGTGAGAGCCCGCAACTCTGCCGCAAGGTCCTCGAAACCCGTCTCGGCCTCATTGCTCAGCGTTTGGCGCAGGATGTCGCGCACTTCGGCCTCGGCAGAGCGCCCGTGCCGCGCCGCTCGCCGCTTCAACCGGCCCATCAACTCGTCGTCGAGGTTTCGCACACTGAGGCTAGCCATGATCTTCTGCTCTCATTGAGAGCATTGATATCACGGCGCAGCCCTACCTGCAACCCGGCAGCTACTCCGCCGCTTCGCGCGTCGCGGGCGCGGGCCGCCAGCGCAGCACCGGCTTGCGCGCGGCGGCGGTCTCGTCGAGGCGGCGGCGCGGCGTCAGGCGGGGGGCGGCATGGAAGAAGGCGGCGTCCCCCGATCGGGCATGCTGCGCCAGGCGCTTCACCGCCGCGACGAAGCCGTCGAGCGAGGCGCGGCTCTCGGTCTCGGTCGGCTCCATCAGCAAGGCGCCGTGGACGACGAGCGGGAAATACATCGTCATCGGATGATAGCCCTCATCGATGAGAGCCTTGGCGAAATCGAGCGTGGTGACGCCGGTGCCGTCGAGGAAGCGGTCGTCGAACAGCACCTCATGCATGGTGGGGCCGGGGAAGGAGGGCGTGAGTTCGCCCGCAAGCCGCGCCAGCAGATAGTTGGCGTTGAGCACCGCATCGCCCGAGACCTGGCGCAAGCCGTCGGCGCCATGGCTCATCATATAGGCGAGCGCGCGCACGAACATGCCCATCTGCCCGTGATTGCCCTTGAGCCGGCCCAGCGCCTGCGCCGCCGCGCCCTCGGCCTGCTCGACCAAGCGGAAGCCCTTGGTGTCATGGACGATCCAGGGCAGCGGCGCGAAGGGCGCGAGGCTCGCCGCCAGCACCAACGGTCCCGCACCAGGGCCCCCGCCGCCATGCGGCGTCGAGAAGGTCTTGTGCAGGTTGATGTGCATGCAGTCGATGCCGAGATCGGCGGGCCGCACGCGGCCGACGATGGCGTTGAAATTGGCGCCGTCGCAGTAGAAATAGGCGCCCGCCTGATGCACCGCCTCGCCGATCGCCACGATCTCGTCCTCGAAGAGGCCGCAGGTATTGGGGTTGGTGAGCATGATCGCGGCGACGTCGGGGCCGAGCTTCGCCTTGAGGGCGGCGAGATCGACGCGGCCGCGTTCATTGGCGGGGATGGGATCGATGGTGAAGCCGCACTCCGCCGCGGTCGCGGGGTTGGTGCCATGCGCCGATTCCGGCACCAGCACGCGGTTGCGTTGCTCGCCCCGCGCATCGAGCGCGGCGCGGATGCACATCATCCCGCAGAGCTCGCCATGCGCGCCCGCCGCCGGGCTCATCGCGACGGCCGGCATGCCCGTGAGCCGCTTGAGCCAATGCGCCAGCGTGTCGATGAGCTCGAGCGCGCCCTGCACCGTCGAGACCGGCTGAAGCGGATGGAGATCGGCGAAGCCGGGCAGCCGCGCCAGCTTCTCGTTGAGGCGCGGATTGTGCTTCATGGTGCAGGAGCCTAGGGGATAGAGCCCGGTATCGATCGCGTAATTCTTCTGCGAGAGCCGCGTGAAATGCCGCACCACTTGCGGCTCGCTGAGACCGGGAAGGCCGATCGGCGCCGCTCGCCGCGCGCCGCCGAGGCGGTCGGCCGTGGCCGGCGGCTCGGGCAGGTCGACGCCAGAGCGGCCGGGCTTGTTCTGCTCGAACAGCAGCGGCTCCTCGATCTGCAAGCCGCGATTGCCGCCCGAAGCCTTGTCCCCCTCGCGCTCGAAGGTGCCGAGCGCCTTGCTCCACTCGCTCATGACAGGGCCTCGCCGAGAGTGGTGGTGAGTAGCGTCATGTCGTCCTCGGTGGTGAGCTCCGTCGCGGCGACGAGCAGCAGATCGGCGAGATCCTTGCGGCCGGGATGGAGCCGGCTCGCCGGCACGCCCGCCAGCACGCCGCGCGCGGCGAGCCGCTCGACGACCGCCGCCGCCGGGCAAGGCAGGCGCAGCGTGAACTCGTTGAAGAAGGTGTCGTTGACGACGCTCACGCCGGAGAGCGCCGCGAGCCGGTCGGCGAGCTCAACGGCCTTGGCGTGATTGATGCGCGCCAAGCGCGTGAAGCCGGCTTCGCCGAGCAGCGCCAGATGAATGGTGAAGGCGAGCGCGCAGAGTCCGGCGTTGGTGCAGATGTTGCTCGTCGCCTTCTCGCGCCGGATATGCTGCTCGCGTGTCGAGAGCGTCAGCACCCAGCCGCGCCGTCCCTCGACATCGACGGTCTCGCCGGCAAGCCGCCCCGGCATCTGGCGCACGAATTTCTCGCGCGTCGCGAAGAGCCCGACATGAGGTCCGCCGAAATTGAGCGCATTGCCCAGCGACTGGCCCTCCGCCGCGACGATGTCGGCGCCCATCTCGCCCGGCGGCTTGACGAGACCCAGCGACACCGCCTCGGTGACGACGACGACGAGCAGCGCGCCTTTGCGGTGGCACGCCTCGGCGAGTGCGGCGAAATCGCGGACATGGCCGAAGAAGCCGGGGTTCTGCACGACGACGCAGGAGGTCTCGCTGTCGATGAGCGGCGCCAGATCCTCGCCCGCCCGCGGATCGGGATCGCGCGCATCGATGGCGAAACCGGCGAAGCGCGCATGGGTTTGGGCGACCTCGCGGTAATGCGGATGGAGGTCGCCGGCGAGAATGGCCTTGTGCCGCCGTGTCAGGCGGTTTGCCATCAGCACCGCTTCGGCGGCAGCGCTCGCGCCATCATACATTGAGGCATTCGCCACCTCCATGCCGGTGATGAGCGCCACCTGCGTCTGGAACTCGAACAGCGCTTGCAGCGTGCCTTGCGCGATCTCGGGCTGATAAGGCGTGTAGGAGGTCAGGAACTCGCCGCGCTGGATCAGATGATCGACGCTCGCCGGTATGTGATGGCGATAGACGCCGGCGCCCAGAAAGCTCGCCGCCGCACCGGCCGAAAGATTCTTGGCGGCCATGCGCTGGAGCGCGCGCTCCACCTCGATTTCGCCTTGCACGCGCGGCAGGTCGACCGGCGATTTGAGATAGGCGGCGCGCGGCACGTCGCGGAAGAGCGCATCGACGCTCTCGGCGCCGATCGCTTCCAGCATCGCCCGGCGATCGGTCTCGGTCAGCGGCAGATACCGCATCAGTGGAGATCTCCGACGAAAGCGGCATAGGCCGCCTCGTCCAGGAGATCGCCGAGCTCCTTGCTATCGGCGATACGCAGCTTGAAGAACCAGCCCTCGCCCTGGGGATCGCTGTTGATCCGCCCGGGCTCGCCCGTCAAGGCATCGTTCACCGCGATCACTTCGCCGGAGATCGGCGCATAGACTTCGCTCGCCGCCTTGACGGATTCGACCACCGCCGCCTCCTTGCCCTTCTCGACGCGGCGGCCGAGCTCGGGAAGCTCGACATAGACGACATCGCCGAGCTGCGTCTGCGCATAGTCGGTAATGCCGATCACCGCCGCATCGCCTTCGACGCGGATCCATTCGTGATCCCTCGTGAACTTCATCGTGCTCATGGCAAGACCTCGTGAAAAAGCGGGAAAGGCGTCATCCGCGATGGTAGCGATGGGGAACGAAGGGCAGCGGCACGATGCGCGCCGGCCGCGGCGTGCCGCGTATTCTCAGCGACAAGGCCGCACCCAGCGCCGCCTGCGACGCGGCGACATAGCCCATGGCGATCGGACGATCGACCGACGGGCCGAAGCCGCCGCTGGTGATGCGGCCGATGACGGCGCCCGCGCCATCGACGATCTCGGTGCCCTCGCGCGCCGGCGCCCGGCCTTCGGGCATGATGCCGACGCGCTTGCGCGGTGCGCCTGCGGCCATTTGGCGCGCGATCACGGCGGCGGCGGGAAAGCCGCCCTCGACGCGCCGGCGCTTCTGGATCGTCCAGGCGAGATCGGCTTCGATCGGCGTGGTGGTCTCGTCGATGTCATGGCCGTAAAGACAGAGCCCCGCCTCGAGCCGCAGCGAGTCGCGCGCGCCGAGGCCGATCGGCCGCACCTCCGGCTCGGCGAGAAGCCGGCGCGCCAGCGGCTCCGCCGCTTGGGCCGGCACCGAGATCTCGAAGCCATCCTCGCCGGTATAACCCGACCGCGTGACGAAAGCGGCGTGACCCGCGACATCGATGGCGGCGCCGGTCAGGAAGGCCAGGCCGGCGATGCCGGGAGCGAAGCGCTCCAGCACCGCCGCGGCGAGCGGACCTTGGAGGGCCAGAAGCGCGCGGTCGTCGAGCGGCGTCACCCTCGCGCGTCCCGCGAGATGGCGGCGGAGATGCGCGATGTCCTCCGCCTTGCGCGAGGCGTTGACGACCACCAGCAGATGATCGCCTGCGCGGGTGACCATGAGATCGTCGAGAATGCCGCCCGCTTCATTGAGCAGGAGCGTGTAGCGCATGCGGCCGGGGGCCAATCCCACGATATCGCCCGGCACCAGCGTCTCGAGCGCGGCCGCGGTATCTGCGCCATCAAGACGCACCTGCCCCATATGCGAGACGTCGAAAAGCCCGGCCTTGGCGCGGGTGTGGAGATGCTCCGCCATGATGCCGGTGGGAAATTGCACCGGCATGTCATAGCCCGCGAACGGCACCATCTTGGCGCCGAGCCGCACATGGAGATCGTGGAGCGGCGTGTATCGAAGAAGAGCAGAGTCGGTCATCGGTCTCCCGGGACAACAGGCTTCGAAGGATCGCGTCGCGACCCGAAGCCCCCTCTGTCCCAGGACCTGAAAGATTCGCCGGAGGCTGCTGGCAGCAACCGGTTTACCTCGTCGGTGAGGCGCCCCTCAGCGAGACGCCTGCTTTCCAGAGTGCCCTTCCCCCAACGGTCCTTTTGCCTGAGAGTTTCCGGGGCGGTTGCTCCTTCGGCGCCGGGAAACCCGGCCTCTCCCATCGGGGTGCGATCGGCGGGAGGCACCTTATCACCACGCAACCTCGATGGCTAGGCTCTCTCGGGCGTCGGCGGGGCGTCCGCGCGTTGGGCGTTATTTCGCCGATTGCCGCCGCACGGCATCGAGCTGCTGGCGGCTCAATTGCATGCCGACGATGACCGCATAGTTCCGGCCTTCATTGACGTTGCGCAGCGGCAGATGCTCGGCAACCGTGTCCGCGATCCGCATCTCGCGCTGGCGCGTCGCGAATTCGGCGCGCAAGGTGAAAGTCTGCTTGGCCAGGACTTTTTGCGCTGCATCCGCCACGGCGACGAAATAGGTGAAATCGCCCTGTTTGAGGTTGGGATCGCCGCGCGCGGCGACGAACGTGATCCGCACATCCGCGGTAATGCCTTTTTCGTCGCGCTGGCAATTTCCCACTGCACTGACGATCTTGGCGCCGAATTCGACGTCGGCGAGGGCCGTTCCCCCGCCGGGGCGGAATTGTTGATAGCTCTCGAGACCAGGCGCGACGATCGTCGCCGGACAGGCGAGCTTGCTGCTATTGCCGCCGCCAAACCAGGAGCATCCGCCCGTCATCAGAGCAAGCGCGCCGATGGCGGCGAAGCGGAGCGTTCGGCGCATCACAGACGATTATGAGTGCCGTCGCAAAACGGCTTGTCGCCGCTCGACTTGCAGCCGCAGAGCCAGACCTCTTCTGCCTTGCCCGGCGTGAACGGGATCGGCGTTACACCCGTACCCCGATGGGAACCATCGCAAAACGGTTGCGACTTGCTGCGCCCGCACGCGCACCACCAATATTCGCGACCGGCCTCCACGGCGGCGGGATAAGGGCTCTTCCGCGCCGGAATTGGTCCGCTCATCTAGCTCTTCCCTGTCCTTGTCGGCTGTATTAACTTGCCCGCGCCGCAGCAGCGGATGGCCGTTGCGGGCCGGGACCGGGCCGAACTCTATTCGACGATCGCGCGTCGCACAAGAGTTCCCGCCAATCTCCCGACGCGTTCCGTGAAGGACAAGGATGATGACAAAGCCGCCGCTGACCATTCTCCTGGCCGGTCCGCGCGGATTTTGCGCCGGCGTCGAGCGGGCGGTGCAGATCGTCGAACAGACGATCGCCCGTTTCGGACCGCCCGTCTATGTGCGCCACGAGATCGTGCACAACCGCTTCGTGGTCGCGACGCTGGAGCGGCAGGGCGCCATTTTCGTCGATGAGCTCGACGCCGTCCCCGCCGGCGCGCCCGTCGTCTTCTCGGCGCATGGCGTGCCCAAATCGGTGCCGAGCGATGCGGAGCGCCGCGGCCTCGTCTATCTCGACGCGACCTGTCCGCTCGTCAGCAAGGTGCACCGCGAGGCCGAGCGTCATTTCGCGCAAGGCCGGCGCGTCATCCTGATCGGGCATGCCGGCCATCCCGAGGTGGTGGGAACCATGGGCCAGTTGCCCGCCGGCGCCGTGCTGCTCGTCGAGACGGTGGAGGATGTCGCGGCCCTCCCCCTCGATCCCGCCGACGATCTCGCCTATGTCACGCAGACGACGCTCTCGATCGACGACACGCTTGCCATCATCGCGGCGCTGAAGGCGCGCTTTCCCCGCATCGACCATCCCAAGCGCGAGGACATCTGCTACGCCACGACCAATCGCCAGCAAGCGGTGAAGCAGATCGCCGCGCGGTGCGAGCGGCTGCTCGTGGTGGGTGCCGCCAACTCCTCGAACTCGCTGCGCCTCGTCGAGGTCGCGCGCCAGAGCGGCTGCCCCAAGGCGGCGCTCATCGCGCGCGCCGGCGAGATCGATTGGAGCTTGATGAACGGCGTCCGGCGGCTCGGCCTCACCGCCGGCGCGTCCGCTCCCGAGATCCTTGTCGCCGAGGTCGTCGATGCCTGCCGCGACCGCTATGACGTCGCAATCGAGGAAATCGTCGTCAGGCGCGAGGAAGTCCGCTTCAATCTGCCGCGCGCGCTCACCGCATGACCGCGCCCGCCTGAGACGCAGAGACGCCGATGGCGGTCTACACCGACGTTTCCGACGACGAGCTTCGCGCTTTCATCGCCGATTATGACATCGGCGAGGTGATTTCCTGCAAGGGCATCGCCGAAGGCGTGGAGAATTCCAATTTCCTGCTGCGCACGGAAGCCGGCACCTTCTTTCTGACGCTCTACGAGAAGCGCGTCGATCCTGCCGATCTCCCGTTCTTCATCGCGCTCATGGAGCATCTGGCGCAGCATGGCATCGTGTGCCCGACGCCGATCAAGGCGCGCGACGGCGTGGCGCTGCGCCGGCTTTGCGGCAGGCCGGCGGCGGTGGTGAGCTTCCTCGACGGCATGTCGCCGCGCCGGGTCCAGCCTTTCCATTGCGCGGGGCTGGGCGGCGCCCTGGCACAGCTTCATCTCGCCGGCGCGTCCTTTCCGCTGCGGCGGCCGAACTCTCTCTCGGTCGCGGGCTGGCGCCATTGCTTCGAGGCTTGCCGCGAGCGCGCGAACGAGGTGCGCGCCGGCCTTGCCGATGAGCTCGCCGCCGAGCTTCAGGCGCTCGAAAGCTGCTGGCCCGAGGCGCTGCCGAGCGGCGTGATCCATGCCGATCTCTTTCCGGACAACATTTTTTTCCGCGGCGAGACGGTGTCGGGGATCATCGATTTCTATTTCGCCTGCACCGATGCCTTCGCCTATGACATCGCCATCTGCCTCAACGCCTGGTGCTTCGAAAGCGACGGCAGCTTCAACGTCACCAAGGCGCGGCTCATGCTGGCGAGCTATCGCGCGGTGCGGGCTCTCACCGCGGCGGAGTTCGAGGCGCTGCCGCTCCTGGCGCGGGGCGGGGCGCTGCGTTTTCTCCTGACGCGGCTCTATGACTGGCTGAACCGCCCGCCCGGCGCCTTCGTGCGGCCGAAGGATCCGCTCGAATATCTGCAGAAGCTGCGCTTTCATCGCAGCGTCACTCATCCCCGCGCCTACGGCCTCGACGCGTGACCGGCGATAGCGGCGCAACGGCGGTCGAGATCTTCACCGACGGCGCCTGCAGCGGCAATCCCGGACCCGGCGGCTGGGGCGCGGTGTTGCGCTATGGCGAACATGAACGCGAGATCGCCGGCTTCGAGGACCCCACGACCAATAACCGCATGGAGATGATGGCAGCGATCTCGGCGCTCGAAGCGCTGAAGCGGCCGAGCCGCGTGCGCCTCCACACCGACAGCCAATATCTTCGCGACGGCATCACGCGCTTCATTCATGCCTGGAAGGCGCGCAACTGGAAGACCGCGGACAAGAAGCCGGTGAAGAACATCGATCTCTGGCTGCGCCTCGAACAGGCGATGAAGCCGCATCAGATCGAATGGTTCTGGGTCAAGGGCCATTCCGGCCATGCCGAGAACGAGCGCGCCGATGCGCTGGCCCGCGCCGCCATCGCCGAGGCGCGCGCGGCGGCGCAAGCGCTGGCCGAAGACATGGCCGCGCCGGCGAACCCGTCGGCGCGAAGGAAGAAGAAATAGAAACGGGATCGGCCCTTCGGCCGATCCCGCATCGACGCGGCGCTCAGAGCGCCTTGAGCACGGTCTCCGCGCTCGACACCTCGAAGGCGCCGGGCTTCTCGACATTGAGCAGCTTGACGGTCCCGTCATCGACGAGCATGGCGTAGCGCTGCGAGCGCTTGCCGAGACCATAGCCGCTGCCATCGAGCTCGAGCCCGACCGCGCGGGTGAAGTCGCCATTGCCGTCGGCGAGCATCTGGACCTTGCCCTCGACCTTCTGCTCCTTGCCCCAGGCATTCATGACGAAGGCGTCGTTCACCGAGAGGCAGGCGATCGTATCGACGCCCTTTGCCCGGAGCTCGTTCGCCTTCTCGACGAAGCCCGGGAGATGCTTGGCCGAGCATGTCGGCGTGAAGGCGCCGGGAAGCGCGAAAAGCACCACCTTCTTGCCCTTGAAGAACTCGTCGGTCTGAACGTCCTTCATGCCTTCCGGCGTCATTTGCTTCAGCTTGACGGACGGAATCTTGTCGCCAACCTTGATGGTCATCGCCTTTCCCCTTGCCTTTCGTGCTTCACTGAGATCTCGCCGCGGAACGGCTTTATGGCGCCCACCATAGACGGTCACCGGCTGAAAATCTATCGGGCGGTGTCGGCAACCCGCCCCTGCCCGCCCGCGGCGCGATCGAGCGCCGCCGTCACCTGGTCGGTCGTGATGATCTCCGGCAGCGGCAGCCCGCTGGGCGCGCCGGGACCATAGACGGCATAGAAGGGGATGCCGTAGCGGCCGAAGCCGCGGAGATAAGCGGCGATCGCCTCGCTCGGCCGCGTCCAGTCCGCCAGCATGGCGACGACTCCGGGTGCGGTCAGCCGCTCGCGCAAGGCAGGGGAATCGATCACCAGGCGCTTGTTGACCTGACAGGTGAGGCACCAATCCGCGGTGACATCGACAAAGACGACGCGGCCTTCGCCCACCGCGCGGTCGATGCCGGTGCGATCGAAGGGCCGCCAAAAGGCATCACCCGCCGCCGCGGAGGGCGGCGCCGACAAGGCGACCGGCGCGAGGAAAGCCGCCACGAGCAGCGCGGCAGGCGCGGCGCGCCGCGCCGCTGGCGCGCGGAGCAGCGCCAGGCCCAGCGCCGCCGCCACCATGAGCGCTGCGACGACGAGCGAGCCCGCAAGGCCGATCTGCGTCACGAGCACCGAACAGAGCCACAGCGCCGTCCCGGCGAGCGCCAGGGCGAGAAGCTGCCGCAAGCGGATCATCCACCGGCCGGGGCGCGGCAATCCCTGCGCCAATCGCGGAAACAGCGCCACCAGCAGATAGGGCGCGGCAAGGCCCAAGCCGAGGGCGAGGAAAATGGCGAGGATCTCGACGGGGCCTGCCGCGAGCGCGAAGCCGATGGCGGTGCCGAGAAACGGCGCCGAGCACGGCGTCGCCAACAAGGTCGCGAGCGCGCCGGCCGCGAAATTGCCGAGGATCGCGCGTCCCTCGCCCACGGAGCCGATGCCGGCGAGCCATTGCGGCAGCGGCACCTCGAAGAACCCCAGGAGATTGCAGGCGAAGAGCGTGAGCAGCGTCACCATGCCGACGAGGAAGAGCGGCTGCTGGAACTGCACGCCCCAGCCGATGGCAAATCCCGCCGCGCGGAAGGCCAGGATCGCGGCGGCGAGCACGAGGAAGGAGACGATCACGCCCGCTGCCGTCGCCAGAAAGCCCCAGCGTAGCAGGCTTCGCGAGCGGCCGCCCTGCTCGATCACCGCGAGGAGCTTGATCGACAGCACCGGCAGCACGCAAGGCATGAAATTGAGGATGAAGCCGCCGAGGAGTGCCACGGGCAGGATGGCGAGAAGGAGACCGATATCCGCCGGCGGCGGCCCGACCGCTGGCCGCGCCACCGCTTCAAGCGAATGCTCGCCATCGACCAGGGTCACGGTCAAAGGCTTGCCGGCCAGACCGTCGATCGCGGCGCGGTCGCCGAAGATCGGCAGGCGGAGCACCGCGTCGCCCGTGGCATCCGCCGCCGCGCTGCGAGGCGCGCCGAAGACCACGCCCTGCGGCCCCTCGATGAAGGCATCGGCGGCGCGGAGCGGCGCCTCGGTCTTGACGCGAAGCTCGAGCGCCGGCGCCTTGCCGGGAATGATCGTTGCCGCGGCGAGCGCAAGACCGTCCGACGAGCCGTTGCCCGGCACGCGCGCGGCATAGCGGGCGATGAGCGCCGCGTGCCCGGTCGTCGCCGCCGGCGCCCGACCCGCCGGGAGATCCAGCGTCAGCACCGTGTCATAGGGGATGCAGATCTCGCTGCAGGTGAGGTAGTCGAGCGCGAGATGGAGATGAACCGCCTCGCCCGGCCGCACCGGCTTCGCTGCGATCGGCAGCACCACCCGGTCGGTATAGCCGACCGTCTCGAAGCCCTGGACGGAGAAGCGCTGCGGCGCCGGCCAGGCGATCGCGGCCGAGGCGAGATTGGTCGAGCCTGCCCAATCGAGCCGCGGCGGATAGCCGGCATCGCCGGGCGAGCGCCAATAGATCTTCCAATGCGGCGCGAGGCGGAATTCGAGCCCGAGCGTGAGCGTGGCCGCGTCGCCCACGCTCGGCGCGGCGGCGATGAGGCGAACGCGGCCTTGGTCGGTGACGAACCAATCGGATGCGCCGGTCTCCGCCCGCGCCGCCGGCGACGCCAATGCCAGAATGAGCGCCAAGGCGAGACCAAGCAGCCCCGGCCATTCTGCTCGCGTCAACCCGGCGCGCTGGACCATCATCCCGCCATTCCCATAGGCACGCATATATAGACCCTCGCCGCCACCGGCGCCGTCACAAAGTTGTCAGGCGCGCTTGAGCCGCGGGCGACGGCATGCTTGCAAGCGCTCTAAATGGCGCCTATGTCAGGAGAAAACCAGGGAAGGCGGTCCCTTGACCTCGCTCGCCGGACAACTCCTCATCGCCATGCCGCAGATGCAGGATCACCGCTTCGTGCGCTCGGTCATCTTTCTCTGCGCGCATAACGAGGAAGGCGCGATGGGGCTGGTGGTCAACAAGCTCATCGACAGCCTCACCTTGGCGGAATTGATGGAGAAGCTCGGCATCCCCGCCCAGGGGCTGACCGGCCGCTCGCTCGTCCATGCCGGCGGGCCGGTCGAGGAAGGGCGCGGCTTCGTGCTGCATTCCGCCGATTACGTCGAAGAGGACACGCTCGTCGTCGGCAATAATCTGGCGCTGACCGCGACGCTCGACATTCTGCGCGCCATCGGCCGCGGCGAGGGGCCGCGGCGGAGCCTTCTGGCACTCGGCTATGCCGGCTGGGGGCCGGGGCAGCTCGACGCCGAGATGCAGGCCAATGGCTGGCTCCACGTGCCGGCCGATGAAAGCATCGTCTTCGACGAGGATCTTGCGGACAAATGGCAGCGCGCGCTCGGCAAGCTCGGCATCAACCCGCTGGCGCTCTCGGGCGATGCCGGCCACGCCTGATCAAGCGCCGCCGAGCCGCCCTCCCGAGCCGCGCCCTTCGATGCGCGCACGACGCCAGGGCCGGAGCATCTTGCCGAAAACATGGCGCATGCCGGGCGACCGCCGCGACGCGGCACGGGGCGCTTTCTGTGCATAGGCCCGGCAGAGCTCGGCCCGCACCAGGGCCAAAGCGAGGCTATCCCTCATGATTCACCTTCCCTTCCGCCTGCCGCGGCGCCGGGGTGAACCGGAGGGTCTAGCCTATGGCGACCACCCCTTCGTCACCCCGCCCTCGGGCAGGAGACAGTTGCATCGACGGCCTCCGCCATTGCCGCAGAAGCGGCCATGACGGCGGCGCTACTAGGGTGACTGTCCATCATTCTCTCGAGCGTTGAACATCATTCATCGGCAAAGATCCGACGAATGCCGGGAGATATGCGCCGGCGGCGCGACTTGTCAATCCTTGTCTCCGCCTCGGCTCACGCGGTGCCGTCGCCCGCCCATTCCTCGCGCAGCATGGCGAAGAGCACGTGATCCTGCCAGCGCCCGTCGATGCAGAGATATTCGCGGGCATAGCCCTCTTCGCGGAAGCCGCTCTTCATGAGCAATCCCCGGCTCGGCGCGTTATGCGGCAGGCAGGCCGCCTCGACGCGGTGGAGCCGCAGGCGCTGGAACGCGAAGGCGAGCATCAGCTTGAGGCCCGCGGTCATGTAGCCGCGGCGGGCAAAGCGCTCGCCGGTCCAGTAGCCGAGGCTTCCGGTCTCGGCGACGCCACGCCGGACATTGCTCAACCCGATGCCGCCGACGAGCGCGCCGTCATCGTTGCGGAAGATGAAGAAGCTGTAGCCCTGATCGGTGCGCCAATCCGCGGCATAGCGCGCGAGGCGCCGGCGGTAGGACGAGCGGGCCAGCGCATCGGCCGTCCAGCTCGGCTCCCAGGGCGTGAGAAAGCGGCGCGATTCGGCGCGCAAGCCAGACCATTCCTGCCAATCGCCGCGCTCCGGCGGCCTGAGCGTGACGCGCTCGCCGACGAGGCGGAGGGTCGGCATGGCGCCGACGAAGAGCCGCGGCAATCGAAGCAGGTCGGAAGCCACGCCCTCGGCCTCGCCGCCGCTCATGCGCCGATCTGCTCGACGAGCCGCTGATAGGCTTCGATGCGAGCGATCGGTCCGAGCGCGGTCAGGGTCGGCGGCGCGGTGCGCAGGCGGCGGGCGACGCGCTCGACCGCCGCCGCGTCGACCGCATCGATGCGCGCCACCATCTCGGCGAGATCGAGCGGCCGGCCGAAGATGAGCATGTGGGACGCCTGCTGCTCGCAGCGCGCCGTCGTGCTCTCGAGCGACATCAGGAGCCCGGCCTTGAGCTGCGCGCGCGCGCGTTCGAGCTCGACGCGATCGAGGCCGTCGCCGAGCCGCCGGATCTCGTCGCAGAGCAGCGGCATCAGCTCCTCCACCTCCTCCTCGCCGGTCCCGGCATAGATGCCGAACAAGCCGCTGTCGCTGTAAGCGTGCGTGAAGGAGTAGATGGCATAGACGAGGCCGCGCTTCTCGCGCACCTCCTGGAAGAGGCGCGAGGACATGCCGCCGCCCAAGGCCGAGGAGACGACCGAGGCCGCGTAGTAATCGGGATCGGCATAGGGAAAGCCGGGAAAGCCCAGCACGACATGCACCTGCTCGAGATCGCGCGCCTCTCGGAGATCGCCGCCGACATAGCGCGCCGGCTCGCTGCGCGCGATGCGCGCCGCCGGAAGCTCGGCAAAAGCCGAGCTCACCAGGGCCACGAGCGTGCCGTGATCGACATTGCCGGCGGCGCAGAACAGCATGCCCGGGGCGGCGTAGTGGCGGCGCATATAGCGGGCGACCGTGTCGCGGTCGATGCGGCGGATGATCTCCGAGCGGCCCAGCACCGGGCGGCCCATCGCCTGGTCGGGAAAGGCGCGCTCCTGGAAGAGATCGAAGATGATGTCGTCGGGCGTGTCGATGGCCTGGCCGATCTCCTGAAGGATGACGGTGCGCTCGCGTTCGAGCTCGCGCGGATCGAACACCGAATGCTGGAGGATGTCGGCGAGGATATCGACGGCGAGCGGCGTGTTCTCCTTGAGCACCTTGGCATAGTAGGCGGTGTGCTCGCGCGAGGTGTAGGCGTTGAGATGGCCGCCCACCGCCTCGATCTCCGCGGCGATGTCGAGGGCGGACCGGCGCTCCGTGCCTTTGAACGCCATGTGCTCCAAGAGATGCGCGACGCCGTTGATCTCCGCGGGCTCATGGCGCGTCCCGACATCGACCCAGACGCCGAGCGAGACCGTCTCGACGCTGTCCATCGTGTCGGTGAGGATGCGCATGCCGTTGTCGAGCACCGTCACCCGTACGCTCATGCCGCTCCTCCTGCTGCCTTGGGCTTCATCACCGGCCGCGCATGGGCGCGTATATAGGCTTCGACCTCGCGCAGATCGTTGGGCAAGGCGGGACCGCGTTCGGGTCGCGACAGGAGATCGGCGAGGCGCGGCGGCAGCTCGGGATGCCGCCCCGTGGCGCCTGCGACCGCGTCGGGAAATTTCGCGGCGTGCGCGCAGGCGAGCGCCACCATGGGGAGCGCGCGGTCGCGCGGCGCCGAGGCCGCCGCCGCGACCGCCACGGCGGTATGCGGATCGATGAGCTCGCCGGTCTTGCGCCAGGTCTCGGCGATGGTCGCGCGCGTCCGCTCGTCGTCGATGCGGCAGGCGGCGAAGAGGCGCCGCGCCGCTTGCCATTCGCCCTCCGTCGTGGGCAGCGTGCCGCTCGTGCGGAAGGCCGCGATCGCGCGCTCGACGGCGGCGCCGTCGCGGTCCTTCAATTCGAAGAGGAGGCGCTCGAAATTGCTCGACACCTGAATGTCCATGCTCGGGCTGAGGCTCGGCTCGACGCCGTGGATGGTCATGGCGCCTTCATTGATGAAGCGCGCCAGGATGTCGTTGCGGTTGGTGCCGATGACGAGCTCGGCGATCGGCAGGCCCAGGCGGCGGGCGACATACGCGGCATAGACATTGCCGAAATTGCCGGTCGGCACGCTGAAGCTCACCGGGCGGTCGGGCGCGCCGAGCGCTACCGCTGCCGCGACGTAGTAGACGATCTGCGCCGCGATCCGCGCCCAGTTGATCGAGTTGACCGCGGAGAGGTTGAGCGCCGTGCGGAACGGCTCGTCGGCGAACATCGCCTTCACCAGATCCTGGCAATCATCGAAGGTGCCGTCGATCGCGATCGCGTGAGCATTGGCCGAGGCGACCGTCGTCATCTGGCGACGCTGCACCTCCGAGACGCGACCCTTAGGATAGAGGATGAAGATGTCGATGGCGTCGCGGTCGCGGCAGGCTTCGATCGCCGCCGATCCCGTATCGCCCGAGGTCGCACCGATGATGGTCACGCGCGCGCCGCGCCGCCCGAGCACATGCTCGAAGAGCGGGCCGACCAATTGCAGCGCGTAATCCTTGAAGGCGAGCGTCGGTCCGTGAAAGAGCTCGAGGAGCCAGAGTTCCGGCCCGAGCTGCTTCAGCGGCGCGACCGCGGCATGGCCGAAGCCGGCATAGGCGCCTTCGATGATGGTGCGGAGCGTCGGACGATCGATCGCCGCGCCGATGAAGGGCGCGATCACCGCCTCCGCGATCTCCGCATAGCTCCGGCCGCGCAGCGCGCGGATCTCATCGGCGGAGAGCTGGGGCCATGTCGCCGGCACATAGAGCCCGCCATCCCGCGCGAGCCCGGCGAGCAACACGTCGTCGAAAGCGAGGCGTTCCGGCCGGGTCCGGCCGTTGCGGGTGCTGATGTACTGCACGGACTTTCCAGCGGGTTCGGCGAAAGGGGAGGCAGCCTATCGTCCCCGCTGGCAGGCTGCAACACCCGGCGGTCGCGCGACCGGGGGTTGCTCTGGCGCGGTGCGATGGAGATCAGCCGGCGAGATAGCGCCGCTCGAGATGACGCTCATAGACGCGCGCATCGAGCGCGCGCCCCGTCGCCTGCGCGATGATCTCGGCCGTCGTGAAGCGCGAGCCCTTGTCATGGACATTGGCGCGCAGCCAGGCGAGGAGCGGCGCGAAATCGCCCTCAGCGATGCCCGGGAGGATGCGGGGATCGCTGCGCTTGGCGGCATCGAAGAGCTGTGCCGCGGTCATGGCGCCGAGCGTATAGGTCGGGAAATAGCCCCAGGCGCCGTCATACCAGTGAATGTCCTGGAGACAGCCTTCGCGATCGCTCTCCGGCACGATGCCGATGAGACGGCGCATGCCGTCATTCCATGCCGCCGGCAAATCCTCGAGCGCAAGATCGCCCGCGATCATCGCGCGCTCGAGCCGATAGCGGAGAATGACATGGGCGGGATACGTCACCTCGTCGGCATCGACGCGGATGAGGCTGCGCTCGACCCGCGTGTTGAGGCGGTAGAGATTGTCGGGCTCCCAGGCGGGGCCGCTGCCGCCGAAGGCCGCGCGCATCAGCGGTGCGGCGAATTCGATGAATTCGCGGCTGCGGCAGACCTGCATCTCGACGAGGAGCGATTGGCTTTCGTGGATGCTCATGCCGCGCGCATTGCCGACCGGCTGGCGCCGCCACGCCGCGGGCAGGCCGCGCTCATAGAGCGCATGGCCGGTCTCGTGCAGCACGCCCATGAGCGCGCGGCCGAAATCGGCCTCGTCATAGCGCGTGGTCAGCCGCACATCGTCGGGCGTGCCGCCGCAGAAGGGATGGAGGCTCACATCGAGCCGGCCATGGGCGAAGTCGAAGCCGAGCCGTTCCATGAGCTTCACGCCAAGCGCGCGCTGCGCCTCGATCGGGAAGGGACCGCTCAGCGGCAGCGGCGCGGGCCGCGCCGCCTGGCGCGCAAGCGCGCCTTCAATCATGCCCGGCAGAAACCGCGCGAGATCGTCGAAGAGCCGGTCGATCTCGGCCGTGCTGCCGCCCGGCTCGTATTCGTCGAGCAGCGCCTCGTAGGGGCTCTTGCCCAGCCGCTCGGCCTTGGCCGCGGCGACCTGCCGGACCAGGGCGAGGACGTGGCGAAGCGCCGGCAGCACGGCGGCGAAATCGCCCTTGGGCCGCGCCTCGCGCCAGCGCATCTCGCACGCCGAGCACGCCTTCGACAGCGCCTCGACGAGATCGGCGGGGACGGCCGTTGCATGCACCCAGACCCGGCGCATCTCGGCGAGGTTCGCGCGCTGCCAGGGATCGAGATCGTTTTGCGCTTCAGCGCCCGGCAAGAGCTCGGCCAGCGCCGGATCGGTCAGGATCTCGTGGCTCACGACCTTGAGCGTCGCGAGCTGCTCGGCACGCGCCGGCGCTCCGCCCTCCGGCATCAGCGTCGAGCTGTCCCATTGCAGCATCGCCGTCGCCTCTTGCAGCGTGCCGAGCCGGGCGAAGCGGGTTTCGAGCGCCTTATAGGGGCTGACGGTCACGGAGCGACTCCTTCGCTGCGGCGGCGGCGGATGAACACGATGGCGAAGATCACCAGCGCCACGGCGAGCGCGTACCAGGTGATGGCGTATTGCAGGTGGTTGTTCGGCAGCGCGAGCCGGGTCTGGCCGCCGATCGGCAAACCGCCGGGATTGGGCGTCGCATCGGCATCGACATAGAAGGGCAGCACGCGGTCGAGATGGGCGGCCTCAGCCATGGCGGGAATATCGACATAGAACCAGTAATTGCGCGCCGCATTGTTGTCGGGGACGAACCAGGCGGGCCTGCCATGCGGCAGGCGAAGAAGGCCCGAGACCGTGACCTCGCCCTGCGGCTCGCCGGCAGCCCGGCTTTCGGGCGCGCGGCGCCTCTCCGGCACGAAGCCGCGCTCGACCAGCACGCTCGACCCGTCGGCAAGCCTGAGCGGCGTGATGACGAGATAGCCGGGATGGCCGTCATCGGAGGTGGCGCCGAGATAGAGCTCGCGGTCATTGAGGAAATGGCCGGTCACACGCACCCGGTGGTATTCGAGGCCGCGCGCCGCATCGAGCGATGTCGGGAGCTCCACGGGCGGCGCGGTCACCGCGGCTTGGCGCGCGGCGATCAGGCCCTCCTTCCAGAAGAGCCGCTCGACCTGCCAGGTGCCGAGCGCGATCAGAATCATCACGCCCAAAGCGGCGACGAGGCTCGGCCAGAGAATCGAACGAGAAGAGCGCATCATCCGTCCTTGGCCGCGCTCAGGCGGCGGGATCGCTGCCGAGCGCGCGGTGGCGATACTGGAGAGCGATCAGCCCGGCCTTCAGCGGCCGGAGCAGCGCGATCGCGCCGCCGAGGATGGTCGGCGTCCAGAGCACGACATGGACCCAGAGCGGCGGCGCGAAGGCGATCTCGACCACGATCGCCAGCGCCACGACGACGGCGCCGAGGATCAGCACGACGAAAGCCGCCGGGCCGTCGCCCGCATCCTGCGCGCGCAGATCGAGGCCGCAAACGGCGCAGCCCGGCGCCACCGTCAGCAGCCCCGAATAGAGTGCTCCCTTGCCGCAGCGCGGGCAGCGGCAGAAGAGCGCCGCGCCGAGCGTGGAGACCGGTGGGTGGAAGGTCTCGGCGCCGTTCATCGCCCGCGGGGAAGGGTCATTCCACGACCGCGCCGCTGCCGCCCCACCAATAGATGCAGACGAACAGGAACAGCCAGACGACGTCGACGAAATGCCAGTACCAGGCCGCCGCCTCGAAGCCGAAATGATGGTCCGGCTTGAATTGGCCGGCAATCGCGCGGAAGAGGTTCACGGTCAGGAAGCAGGTGCCGACGATGACGTGGAAGCCATGGAATCCCGTCGCCATGAAGAAGGTCGAGGGATAGATCCCTTCCTTGAAGCCGAAGGCGGCGTGGCTGTACTCCCAGGCCTGGAGCGAGGTGAAGCAGATGCCGAGGAACACGGTAACGGCGAGGCCCTGGATCAGCCCCTTGCGGTCATTCTCGAGGAGCGCGTGATGCGCCCAGGTCACGGTCGTGCCCGAGAGCAGCAGGATGAGCGTGTTGAGGAAAGGGATCTCCCAGGGATTGAAGGGATGGATCCCCTTGGGCGGCCACACGCCGCCGACGGGAAAGAGGCTCGAGGTGAAGAACGCCCAGAAGAAGGCGGAGAAGAACATGACCTCCGACGCGATGAAGAGCGCCATGCCGTAGCGCAGGCCGATCTGCACGACGGGCGTGTGATGGCCCTCATAGACCGCCTCGCGGATCACGTCGCGCCACCACACCGCCATGATGGCGAGCACGGAGAGGAATCCCAGGATCAGCAGCGTCCAGCCATAGCCGTGCATATAGAGCACCATGCCGACCGCCGTGGCGCCGGCGGCGGCCGCGCCGATGATCGGCCAAGGGCTCGGCTCGACGAGATGATAGGGATGCTTCGGTCCGCTATGAGTGCTGCTCATGATGTCGCTCGCTCAAGAAAGTTCATCGGCGCGCCCGTCAATTCACGGACGCGGATTTGTTGGGAAGCTCCGAGGATCGCACCTCGTCGGCCTTGGCGCGGAACATGGTGTAGGACAGCGTGATCGTATCGATGTCGCGCGTATTGGGATCGCTGGCGATGTCGGGATCGACGAAGAACGACACCGAGAGATCGGCATGCTGCCCCGGCGCCAGATGCTGCTCGGTGAAGCAGAAGCACTGCACCTTGGCGAAATAGATGCCGGCCTTGAGCGGCGTCACGTTGAAGGTGGCGGTGCCCGTCACCGGCTCCTTGGCGTGGTTGACGGCGACATAGTGGATCACCTTCTCCTCGCCGGGATGCACTTGCACCGAAGCCTGGGCCGGGTGGAAATCCCAGTCGAGCTCGGGCGAGGTGGAGGCGTCGAAGCGCACCGTGATGAGCCGGTTTGCGACCTCCGTCTCGGGAGCGGCGTTGGCGCGCTGCGTCGTGCCGCCATAGCCGGTCGCTTGGCAGAAGAGCCGGTAGAGCGGCACCGAGGCGGCGACGAGGCCGATCATGACGCTCACGACCGCGAGGAGCGCGGTGACGGTCGCGCTATTGCGGGTGCCGCGCGCCGCCATCAGAACGCCCCCATCTTGACGAGCGCCATCAGGTAGAAGAGCAGCACGAGCCCGGCCAGGACGGCGAGGAGCGCGAGGTTTCTCGCCCGTTGCTGCTGTCGCGGATTGTCCGCCATCGCCACCCGCATCGCTCAGCCCAGAGGTCGCGCCAGCTCCGGCGCGCGGTCGACCAACAGAAGCGCAAAGAGCAGGAAGAGATAGAGGATCGAGAAGCCGAACATCTGTTTGGCGCTGCGATCGCCGCTGTCAAACCACACGCGCACCGCGAGCAGCGTGAAGAGCGCGCTCAGCAGCACCGCGGAGACGGCATAGAGCGTGCCGGCGATGCCGAGGAGCGTCGGCGCAAGCGCCACCGGCCACAGCACGATCGTGTAGGCCAGCATCTGCTTCTTGGTCTCGCGCGCCCCGGCGACGACGGGCATCATCGGCACGCCGGCCTTGGCGTAATCGCCGGCGCGGTAAAGCGACAGCGCCCAGAAATGCGGCGGCGTCCAGAAGAAGATGAGGGCGAAAAGTGCCAACGCGGGGATGCCGACATCGCCGGTGACCGCGGCCCAGCCGACGAGCGGCGGAAAGGCGCCGGCGGCGCCGCCGATCACGATGTTCTGCGGCGTGCGCCGCTTGAGCCAGATGGTATAGACGAAGACGTAGAAGGCGATCGTCAGCGCCAGGAGCGCCGCCGCGGCGAAGTTGACGCCGAGCCCCATCACCAGCACCGAAGCGCCCGCCAGCACGCAGCCGAAGCCCAGCGCCTCGCCCGGCGCCATGCGCCCCGCCGGCAGCGGCCGGCCCTGGGTGCGCCGCATCATCGCGTCGATGTCGCGGTCGTACCACATGTTGATGGCGCCCGCGGCGCCCGCGCCGACGGCGATGCACAGCACCGCGATCGCAGCCAGCACCGGATGGAGATGACCCGGCGCGAGATAGAGGCCGACAAAGCCGGTGAAGACGACAAGCGACATCACCCGCGGCTTCAACAGCGCCACGTAGTCCGCCACCGCCGGGCCCGCGGCGGCCGCCGTCCGGACGGGTTGTGCAGTCGAGAGATCGGTCACGCGCTACCCCCTCAAGGGTTTCAATGCCCCCCGCTGGGAGCAATGTGCGGGATCTCCTCGAATGTATGGAACGGCGGCGGCGAGGATACGGTCCATTCGAGCGTGGTGGCGCCCTGCCCCCACGGATTGACCGCCGCCTTCCGGCCGGCCAGGAAGGTGTGAAACACGACGAAGATGAAGAACAGGGTCGAGAGATAGGAGATGACGGCCCCGATCGAGGCGACCATGTTCCAGCCGGCGAAGGCGTCGGGATAGTCGCTGATGCGCCGGGGCATGCCGGCAAGCCCCAGGAAATGCATCGGGAAGAAGGTCAGGTTGACGCCGATGAAGGTCGTCCAGAAATGGATCTTGCCGAAGGTCTCGTTATATTGCCGCCCGCTCATCTTGCCGATCCAGTAGTAGAAGCCGGCGAAGAGCGAGAACACGGCGCCGAGCGACAGCACGTAGTGGAAATGGGCGACCACGTAGTAGGTGTTGTGGAGCGCGACATCGACGCCGGCATTGGCGAGCACCACGCCCGTGACGCCGCCCACGGTGAAGAGGAAGATGAAGCCGATCGCCCACAGCATCGGCGTCTTGAACTCGATCGACCCCTCCCACATCGTGGCGATCCAGGAGAAGATCTTGATGCCGGTAGGCACCGCGATCACCATCGTCGCCGCGGTGAAATAAGCGCGCGTATCGACGCTGATCCCGGTCGTGAACATGTGGTGCGCCCAGACGACGAAGCCGATCACGCCGATCGACACCATCGCATAGGCCATGCCGAGATAGCCGAAGACGGGCTTCTTCGAGAAGGTCGAGACGACCTGGCTGATGATGCCGAAGCCCGGCAGGATCATGATGTAGACTTCGGGATGGCCGAAGAACCAGAAGAGATGCAGGAAGAGGATCGGATCGCCGCCGCCGGCGGGATCGAAGAAGCTCGTGCCGAAATTGCGGTCGGTGAGCAGCATGGTGATGGCGCCCGCCAGCACCGGCAGCGAGAGCAGCAGCAGGAAAGCCGTCACCAGGATCGACCACACGAATAGCGGCATCTTGTGGAGCGTCATGCCCGGGGCGCGCATGTTGAAGATCGTGGTGATGAAGTTGATCGCCCCCAGGATCGACGAGGCGCCGGCCAAATGCAGCGAGAAGATCGCCATATCGACCGCCATGCCGGGATGCCCCGTGGGGCCTGAGAGCGGCGGATAGACCGTCCAGCCGACGCCGGCGCCGCCTTCGACGAAGGTCGAGCCGAAGAGCAGCGCGAAGGCCGGGACCAGCAGCCAGAAGCTGATGTTGTTCATGCGCGGGAAGGCCATGTCGGGCGCGCCGATCATGATCGGCACGAACCAATTGCCGAACCCGCCGATCATCGCCGGCATGACCATGAAGAACACCATGATCAGGCCATGCGCGGTAATGATGACGTTGTAGAGCTGATGGTCGGCGTGGAACAGCGGATCGCCGGGCACCGCAAGATTGACGCGCATGATGACGGAGAAAAGTCCGCCGATGAGGCCCGCCGCGATGGCGAAGACGAGATAGAGCGTGCCGATGTCCTTGTGATTGGTCGAAAAGAGCCAGCGCGTCCAGAAGCCGGGCCGGTGGTCGTCATGCTCGTGCGCGTGCGCGGTCGATCCGTACGCCATGATCTATCCTCGTCCGATGCTTACTGAGCCGTGCCGGCGGCGAGACGCAGGCCCGGCTCGCCGTCATGCTCGTCGCTATGCGTGAACTTCTTCTTGGCGTCGCCGAGCCATTTGGTGAAGTCGTCCTTCGACACCACCCGGACTTCGATCGGCATGAAGGGGTGGTTGACGCCGCAGATCTGATTGCACTGGCCATAGAAGGTGCCGGTGCGCTCGAACTCCATCCAGCTCTCGTTGTTCCGCCCGATGACCGCATATTCCTGCACGCCGGCCGATGGCAGGAACCAGCTATGGATCACGTCGGTGCCGGTCACGAGAACGCGGATCTTCGCGCCGACCGGCACGACCACGGGATTGTCGACCTCGAGCAAGCGATGCTGACCGGGCTTGATCTGGTCCTCCGGAACCATGTTGCTGTCGAAGCTGAGATTGCCCTGGTCGGGATACTCGTAGGTCCAATACCACTGATGGCCCGTGACCTTGAGGGTCATATCGGCATGCGGCGTGCGATCGTTGAAGTAGAGCAGCTTGAAGGAGGGGATGGCGATGATCACCAGGATCAGCACCGGCACGACCGTCCACACGACTTCCAGAAGCGCATTGTGCGAGGTCTGCGACGGCGTCGGATGGCGCTGGGCGTTGAAGCGGATGATCACATAGACGAGCAGCCCGAGCACGAAGAGCGAGATGAGCGTGATGATGACCATGAGCTCGTTGTGGAGCGCGTCGATATGGTCGCGCACCGGCGAGACCGCGGGCTGCATCGACATCTGCCAGTCATAAGGCACCTCGGCCAAGGCCGCCGGCGCGAAGGCGATGCCCATGGCGAGCGACATCAGCGCCGCCCAGGCGCGCCTTGCCCCTGTTCTCATCCCCAATCCACGCACTCGTCCCATGCCCTTCTGCCCCTCGTCTCGGAAATGCGCCGGCCGGCGAGGCGGCCGGCCTCGCCTTCGGTTTCTGCGCCAGCCGGGCAAACGCGCCCCATCGACCCCGAACCCCCGCGCGGCGGCGCGACCCTACACTAAAGGACGCGCCATCCACAACTCCGCCAAGCGGCATGGTAATAGCGTCCGTCGCCGCGCGATGCCAATTGCAACATTGCGACTTTATGCCGCATAAACCGTGCCCAATTCGACCTTCGGAGGAGAGTCGATTCGCGCCGCCAAGACGCTTTCGCCGGCGATGCGCAGCCCCCATATCCCTTGACGGACGGGCTCGAGCCGCGCCGCGCCGCAACGATTTTCTGGCACGCAGAGGCCGGCTCTGGCACAAGCTTCCGCCCAAGCGCCCTTGCCGAGGAGTTTTCGATGAGCGATCTCACCCGCACCGACGAGCTGTTCTTCGCCCAGACCGGCATGGATCGCGGGCGCGTCGAGCGGATCGTCGAGGAGGCGCTCCACGGCATGGATGACGGCGAGCTCTTCCTCGAATACGGCCAGATGGAAAGCCTCGCCTTCGACGACGGCCGCATCAAGAGCGCGTCGTTCGATACGAGCCAGGGCTTCGGGCTCAGGGCGCTTTCGGGCGAGGCGACCGGCTTTGCCCATGCCTCGGAACTCTCCGAGGCGGCGATCCGCCGCGCCGGCGAGACGGTCCGCGCGGTGAAGCACGGCCATGCCGGCGCCTTCGCCGCAGCGCCCATCGGCACCAACCGCACGCTCTATACCGACGCCAATCCCCTGTCGCAGATCGCCTT
>Ga0209062_1002420_pt1 | contig 25163 bp, 17 predicted proteins | sample Coa_R2_2_FD_187158 | JGI IMG/M metagenome (GOLD analysis project Ga0209062, IMG submission 187158) | Surface soil microbial communities from Centralia Pennsylvania, which are recovering from an underground coalmine fire - Coalmine... | ecosystem: Environmental > Terrestrial > Soil > Unclassified... | reverse complement strand
GGAGCGTATTTCCCGCTTCCACCAACTATTTCGAGCCCAGCCACGCGCCGTTCATGATCAACTACATCGTGGACGATCTCGACGCCTTGCTCGACCGCTTGAAGCAGGAAGGCGTCAAGATCGACCCCAAGCGAATGGATGAATCGTACGGCCGCTTTGCCTGGATTTACGATCCGGACGGGAACAAGATCGAGCTCTGGCAGCCGGCCGCGAAGCCCTAACGGCAGAATCGACACCCACATCCTCAGTTTATCCACTCGGGGCTTCCGATAGCGGGGCACGTGGTATCGCCCGCTCCGGCCTCGCCCTTCCCTCACTTCCCCGCCCCCGGCGCCAGCCGCTGCTCGGTCGTCTTCGACGTCACATCCTTCGCGGAAGGAAGCTGGGTCCGGTCCCAGCCGCCGCCCAGCGACTGGATCAGGTTGACGGCTCCCACCATCTCGCTCACTCGCATCCCAACCAGCGCCTCCTGGTCGGAAAGCAACGCCACCTGCGCCGTCAACACGTTCAGGTATGGGTCAATGCCCGCCCGGAAACGGGTCACCGCCATCTGCAGGTATACCTCCGCCGATTTGACCGCCTGCTCCTGCAGCACGATCTGCGTCGACGTGATCCGCACCGTCGCCAGATAATCCTCCACCTGCTGGAACGCCGTCAGCACCGTCTGCCGGTAGAGCGCCACGTCGGCATTGTAGTTGGCCTTCAATTGCGCGATGGTCGCGCCCCGCAGCCCTCCGTTGAAAATGATCTCCTGCGCGCTGCTGCCCACCGACCAGAACAGCGAGGGCAGGCTGAACAGCGTCGAAAGCTTCGACGCCGTGAAGCCTCCTGAAGCCGTCAGATTGAACGACGGATAATACGCGGCGTACTCCACTCCGATGGCTGCGTTCGCCTCCGCCATCGTGCGCTCTGCTGCCGCGATGTCCGGCCGCCGCTCCAGCAGCTCCGAGGGCATGCCGATGGGGATCGCCGGAGCGCGCGCGGTGAGACTCTTGACCGGCAGCGAAAAGTCCGAAGCCGGCTTGCCGATCAGCGTCGCGATGGCATGTTCGAAAATGGCGCGGTTGGTGCCCACGCCGGCGCCCTGCGCCTCCGCCTCGCGCAGCGCCAGTTCCGCCTGCGCCAGCGCCTGCGGGCTGTCGACGCCCGTCGCGACGAGCGTCTGCGTCAGCTTCAGCGTCTCGCGGTCGGCCTCGATGGTCTTGTTGTAGATATCCTGCAGCCAGTCCTGGCCCCGCAGCTCGAAGTAGTACACCGCCAGCGATGCCTGCTCGAGCAGCCGCTCGTTCTCGAGATCGGCGGCGCTGACCTGCGCGGCATACCGCGCCTCGCGCACCTGGTTCTGCACGCGCCCGAAAACGTCCGGCGCCCAGGATGCTTCGAACGGCAGGGTGAAATTGGTAAAGATTCTGCTGCCCGCGCCGCCGACCGTGGTGGAGGTGGCCGTGCCGGTTCCCGGCGTCGTCGCCACCGTGCTGCCGACGCTCCCGCCGCCCGCCCGCGACACGTTGGCGGACGGCGTCACCGTGATCACCGGAAAGTACGCCGCCCGCGCCTCCCGCACCAGCGCCCGAGCCGCCATGAAATTCTGGAAAAACTGCGCGATGTTCTGGTTATTGATGTTCAACTGCTCTTCGAGGCCGTTCAATTCCGGCTCGCCGAAAATCTCCCACCATTTGCCCTTCAGCATGGCGTCGGAAGGCTTCGCCGGATGCCATGTCCCGGCCACCTCCCCGTAAGCTTTCTGATACGCCGGCGGCGCCGCTTCCTTGTACGCCGGCGCGGCCGGCGCCGGCGCCGATGGCACGTGATACTTCGGTCCCACCCGGCATGCCGCGAGCGCCATCGCGCAGGCCGCGCAGCACGCCGCCATCCTACGCTCCCGCATGCCGCCCTCCCAGCAGCCTCAGCCGCAGCCGGTCGAGGAATAGATAAATCACCGGCGTCGTGTACAGCGTGAGCGCCTGGCTCACGATCAGCCCGCCGATGATCGAGATTCCCAGCGGCCGCCGCAGCTCCGCGCCGATTCCCATTCCCAGCGCCAGCGGGACCGCGCCGAACAGCGCCGCCATCGTGGTCATCAGAATCGGGCGGAAGCGCAGAATGGAAGCCTCGAAGATCGAGTCCCGCGTGTTTCGCCCCTCGGTCCGCTCCGCGTTCAGCGCGAAGTCGATCATCATGATCGCGTTCTTCTTCACGATCCCGATCAGCAGGATGATTCCCGTAATCGAGATCACGTCCAATTGCGTCTTCGTCAGCAGCAGCGCCAGTACCGCGCCCAGGCTCGCGGGCGGCAGCGTGGAGAGAATCGTGATCGGGTGCATCAGGCTTTCATAGAGAATCCCCAGCACCAGGTACACCGCCACGATCGCGGTCAGCACCAGGAAAGGCTCCGAGCCGAGCGATTGTTGGAACGCCTGCAGCGTTCCCGAAAACTGCCCGTGAACCGTTCGCGGTAGGCCCAGCCGCGACGAAATATTCGCGATCTCATCCGTTGCCTGTCCGAGCGAAACGTTCGGCGCCAGGTTGAAGTTGACCGTCGCCGAAGGAAACAGCCCGGTGTGATTCACCGAGATCGGCGTCGTCGAAGTGGCCGATTTCGCGACCAGATTGAGCGGCACCGAGCCGCCGCCCTGGCCGGGAATCACATAGGTGTCTTTCAGCGTCGCCGGCGATTGCCAGAACTCCGGCGCCACTTCCAGAATCACGTAATACTGGTTCAGCGGCTTATAAATGACGGACACCTCGGATTGCCCGAACGAGTGATAGAGCGTGCTGTTGATCACCTGCGGCGTGATCCCGAGCCGCGCCGCGGTCGGCCGGTCGTAGGTGAGCAGCTCCTGGAGTCCGCGGTTCTGCTGATCGGTGTTCACGTCCATGAACCCGGTCGTGTGTTTCATCTCCTGCAGCAGCAGAGGCCCGTACCGGTCCAGATCCGCGCCCGATTCCGCCAGCAGCGTGTATTGATACGCCGCATTGCTCCGGCGCCCGCCGATGCGGATGTCCTGCACCGCCTGCAGAAACGTCGCCGCTCCCGGAACCCGCGCCAGCTTGGGACGAAGCCGCGCCAGAATCTCCTGCGCGCCCACGCGTTCCTCGAGCGGCTTCAGCGCCGCGAACACGAAGCCGCTGTTGGTTGCGCCCTGGCCTCCCGTAAATCCCACTACGTTATCCACGCCGGGGTCCGCCTTGATGATGCTCACGACCTGCTGCAGCGCCTTTTTCATCGAGGCGAACGAGGTATCCTGCGGCCCTTGCAGCCCTCCCATCAGCGCTCCGGTGTCCTGTAACGGGAAAAATCCCTTGGGAACCATCGCGATCAGAAACACGTTCAGCGCCAGCACGCCGAGAAAAATCAGGAACACCGGCGCGGGGTGATCGAGCACCCACGTCAGGCTCCGCCGGTAGGCGTTGAGCATGCGCTCGAATCCGCGCTCCGTCGCGCGGTACATCCGCCCGTGCCGAATCTCCCGCTCGGGAACCAGGATGCGCGAGCACATCATCGGCGTCGCCGTCAGCGAAATCGCCATCGAGACCAGAATCGCCGCCGAGAGCGTCACCGCAAATTCACGGAATAGCCGCCCGATGATCCCGCCCATCAGCAGCAGCGGAATGAACACCGCGATCAGCGAGATGCTGATCGAAAACACCGTGAACCCGATCTCGCCCGCCCCCCGCAGCGCCGCTTCGAGCGGGCTCAGACCGCCTTCGAGGTGCCGCGTGATGTTCTCCATCACCACGATGGCATCGTCCACCACGAAGCCGCTCGCAATCGCCAGCGCCATCAGCGAGAGGTTGTCGAGCGAGAAGCCGGCCAGGTACATGATGGCGCACGTCCCGATCAGCGAAACCGGAACCGCCACCGCCGGGATGAACGTCCCCCGCGTGTTGCGCAGAAACACGAACACCACCAGCACCACCAGAATCACGGAAATCAGCAGCGTGATCTCGATATCCCGCACGGAAGCGCGGATCGTGATCGTCCGGTCCAGGACCACCATCAGGTGCTGCCCGCGCGGAATGGTGGCCTGCAATCCCGGCAGCGCCGCCTTGATCGCGTCCACCGTCGTAATGATGTTCGCTCCCGGCTGGCGGAACACGATGAGATTGACCGACGGCTTGCCGTTGAGAAAACCCGCCTGCAGCAGCGTTTGCTGCGAATCGACGACGGTGCCCACATCCTGCAGCCGCACCGCCGCGCCATCGTGATAGCCCACCACCAGCGGCCGGTAGTCCGCCGCCTTCTCGATCTGGCCATTGGGCACGATGTCCGCCGTGGTGGTCGCGTTCGCAAGCTGCCCCGTGGCCAGGTTGGTGTTCTGTCCCGCGACGATCTGCTGCAGCTCCGGAAACCCGATTCCATACGCCGAAAGCTGCGTCGGGTTCAGCTCGATGCGCACCGCCGGCAGCGAGGCCCCCACCGCCAGCACCTCGCCCACGCCGGGGATCTGCGAAATGCGCTGCTGGATTACCGTGGAGGCTTCGTCGTAGAGCGTCGGAATATCGTAGATGTCCGATTGCAGCCCCAGCACGATAATCGGCGAATCCGCCGGATTCACCTTCCGGTAGCTTGGGTTTGCTGGCAGGTTGGAGGGAAGATAGGTGCGCGCGGCGTTGATCCCTGCCTCCACGTCCCGCGCCGCGCCGTTGATGTCGCGGTTGAGATCGAATTGCAGCGTGATGCTGGTCGTGCCGAGCGTGCTCTCCGAAGTCATCTCCGTCACGCCGGAAATGTTCCCGAACTGCCGTTCGAGCGGCGTGGCCACGCTCGAGGCCATGATCTCCGGACTCGCGCCGGGCAACTGCGCCGCCACCGTGATTGTCGGAAAATCCACCTGCGGCAAAGGCGAGACCGGCAGCACAAAGTAGGCGAGAACGCCCGCCAAAGCCAGCCCCGCCGTCAGCAGCGTGGTCCCGATCGGCCGCCGGATAAACACACCCGAAGGGTTCATGCAATCTCCCGCCCCGGCCCGCCGCCCGGCGGATTCCGCCGCGCGCGCCGCCGTCCCACCCATGCCCCGAGCTTGTCGAAATAGATGTAAATGACCGGCGTGGTGTACAGCGTCAGGACCTGGCTCACCAGCAGCCCGCCGACCATCGCCGCGCCCAGCGGCCGGCGCAGCTCGGAGCCGATGCCCGTTCCGAACGCCAGCGGAATGCCGCTGAGCAGCGCCGCCATCGTCGTCATCAGGATCGGGCGGAAGCGCAGCAGCGACGCCTGATAGATCGCCTCCGTGGCGTTCCGCCCTTCGTTGCGCTGCGCCTCCAGCGCGAAATCCACCATCATGATGCCGTTCTTCTTCACAATGCCGATCAGCAGAATGATCCCGATGATCGAGACGATGTCCAGATCGAGGTGGAACAGCAGCAGCGCGAGCAGCGCGCCCAACCCCGCCGAGGGCAGCGTGGAAAGAATCGTGATCGGGTGGACGAAGCTCTCATACAGCACGCCCAACACGATGTAGACCGTCACCAGTGCCGCCAGGATCAGCAGGCCTTCATTGGCCTGCGAGCCCTCGAACGCCGCCGCTGTCCCCTGATAATTCGCGATGATGCTGGGCGGCATGCGGGTCCGCGCCAGCACGCCATTCATGGCGTCCAGCGCCTGCCCCAGCGAATATCCCGGCGCCAGATTGAACGACACCGTCACCGCCGGAAATTGCCCCTGCCGGTTGACGGAAAGCGCCTCGCTTTCCGTCTGGAACTGCGTGAACGCGCTGAGCGGAACCGGCATCGCAACCGGCGGCGCGGCTGTTCCTCCGCCTCCGCCGCCGCCGCCGGAAACCGATGCCGTGCCGCCTCCGCCGCCCGCGCCCGCTCCGCCGAAAGTCGTGCCCCCGGTGGTCACCGCCGAGCCGGAGGGGCTGCCCGCCCCGCCCTGTGCCGCAACGCTCGTCGCCCCCGGGCTCGAAGTTCCAAGCGAGAGCGACGTGGTCGCGGCCGTCCCGTAGGACACGCTCTGAGCCGTCAGCACCGTGCTGTTGGCGCCCGCCGTCTGCGCCGACGCCAGCACCGAAGTCGAGGCCGTCCCCGCCAGCGGCGCGGCGGTGGGGTTCCGGCCCGGCGCCAGCGCCCCCGTCGAAGGCGCCGCCGCGTTCACGCCGGTCGTCTGCGACGGCGTGAGCTGAGCGTTCCCTGCCACCGCCACCGCGCCCGCGCCCGCGCCCGAAGACGAGCCGGCCGTCGTCGGCGAGGATGCCACCGAGGCCGATGCCGCGCCCGTGGGCACCGTGCCCGCGGCGCTCGTCAACCCCTGAATGTACAGATCGTGCAGCGCCTGCGGATTGAGCTGGAACTTGGGGTCCGCCTCCAGGATCACGTGGTATTGGTTCACGTCCGTGTAGAGCGTGTTGATCTGCCGCTGCCCGAAGGCGTCGTATAGCGTGTTGGCGATGGCGAGCGGCGTGATGCCGTATCGCGAAGCCGTCGGCCGGTCGATCACCACCCGCTCCGCGAGGCCCCCCAACTGCTGATCGGTGGTCACATCTGCAAGCTGCGGCAGCGCTCTCAGCTTCGGCAGCAATTGGCGCACCACGCCGTTCAGCACATTCTGGTCCGGGTCCTGCATGGTGTACTGGTATTGCGTCGCCGTCACGCGGTCCGCTACCGTCAGGTCCTGTACCGGCTGCAGGAACAACTGGATTCCCGGCACCGCCGCCAGCTTCGGCTGCAGCCGCCGGATCACCTCCATCGCCGATATCCTCCGCTCGTTGAGCGGCTTCAGGTCGATCTCGATGCGCCCGCTGTTCAGCGTCGTATTCACCCCGTCCGCGCCGATGAATGACGTGACATCCTTCACGGCGGGATCGGTGAGCACCGTCTCGACCAGCCGCTGCTGGCTCTGCGCCATCAGCTCGAAGGAGGTTGAAGCCGCGGCCTGCGAGATCCCCTGAATGATCCCGGTGTCCTGCGTGGGGAAGAATCCCTTGGGAACGATGATGTACAGAAACACCGTCAACACCATCACCGCCACCGCGATCAGCAGCGTGATCGCCTGAAAGCCCAGCACGAACCGCAGCGTCCGTCCGTAAAACGCGATCATCCGGTCGAACCACCGCTCGCTGGTCCGGTAGAACCACCCCTGCCGCTCCGGCGGCGTGTGCCGCAGCAGCCGCGCCGACATCATCGGGGTCAGCGTCAGCGAGACCGCCGCCGAAATCACGATCGTCACCGCCAGCGTGATCGCGAATTCCCGAAACAGCCGCCCCGCCACGCTCCCCATGAACAGCAGCGGAATCAGCACCGCGATCAGCGAGACCGTCAGCGAGAGAATCGTGAAGCCGATCTGCTCGGCGCCCTTGAGCGCCGCCGCCATCGGCGTCTCGCCCTCTTCGATGTACCGCGAGATGTTCTCGATCATTACGATGGCGTCGTCCACCACGAAGCCGGTCGAAATCGTCAGCGCCATCATGGTCAGGTTATTCAGGCTGAACCCCGCCAGGTACATCACCGCGAACGTGCCCACCAGCGAGAGCGGCACCGCCACGCTGGGAATGATCGTGCCCGAAAGCGTCCGCAGGAACAGGAAAATCACCATCACCACCAGTCCGATCGTCAGCAGCAGCTCGAACTCCACGTCTTCGACCGACGCGTGGATCGCGGTCGTGCGGTCCGTCACGATCCGCACGTGGACCGCGCGCGGCAGCGTGCCCACCAGCGTCGGCAGCAGCCGCTGGATGCTGTCCACCACCTGAATGGTGTTGGCCGCCGGCTGGCGCCGGATGTTCAAGAGCACCGCCGGCGTCCGGTTCACCCACGCCGCCAGCCGCGCGTTCTCGACGCCGTCGATCACCCGCGCCACCTGGTCCAGCACCACCGGCGCGCCGCCGCGGTAGGCCACCACGACGTTCTTGTACTCCGCGCTGCTCTTCAACTGGTCGTTGGCGTTGATCGTGTACGATTTCGCCGGCCCGTCGAAGTTGCCCTTCGCCGCGTTCAGGCTGTTGCCCACCAGCGCGTTGCGCAGGTCCTCCAGATTGATGCCGTAGGAGGAGAGCACCGTCGGGTTGGCCTGAATCCGGATCGCGGGCCGCTGCCCTCCCGAAATGCTCACCAGCCCGACGCCGGAAATCTGCGCGATCTTCGGCGCCAGGCGCGTGTCTGCCAGGTCCTCCACGCGCGAGAGCGGCAGCTCGGAGGAGGTCAGCGCCAGCGTCAGCACCGGCGCATCGGCCGGGTTCGACTTGCTGTAGACCGGCGGCGTCGGCAGGTTCGCCGGCAGATAGCTCTGCGCCTGATTGATCGCCGCCTGCACCTCCTGCTCCGCCACGTCGATGTTCAGCGCGAGCTGAAACCGCAGGATGATCACCGAAACGCCGCCCGCGCTCGTCGAGGTCATCTGGCTCAGCCCGGCGACCTGCCCGAACTGGCGCTCGAGCGGCGCCGTCACCCCCGAGGCCACCACCGCCGGGCTCGCGCCGGGGTAAAACGTCAGCACTTGGATAGTTGGATAGGCCACCTCCGGCAGCGCCGAAACCGGAATCTGGAAGAACGCCACCGCGCCCGCCAGAAACACCGCCAGCATCAGCAGAGCGGTCGCCACCGGACGCAGGATGAAGGGACGCGACGGGTTCATTTCCGCCTCCTGCTGGACCTCCTGTTGGTCCCCTTCGCGCTGCCCGTCCGGTTCGCGCTGCCGGTATTGAACTCATCCGTCGTGGGCGGCGTCTCCTTCTGCGGCGCCACCCTCCGCGAGGGCGCTGGTCTGGACGGCGCTTTCGGCGCGGTCTTCGGCCGGTTGCGGATCGAAACCTTGACGCCGTTTTCCAGCCGGTCGAACCCGCTGGTCGCCAGCATCTCGCCCGGGGCGATTCCCGTCAGCGCCGTGCGGTCGTCTTCCGATGCCACCGGCGTGACCCCCTGGACTTTCACCGTCTGCTGCGGCGTGACCACATAGACGAAGGCGTTCGTGCCGTTGTACTGCACCGCCGCCGTGGGCACGATGGTCGCGCGGTGCAGCGTCTTCAAGAGCAGCCGGGCATTCACAAACTGGTTGGGAAAGAGCGCCAGGTTCGCGTTGGAGAAATCGGCGCGGAATTTCACCGTGCCGGTCGTGGTATCGATCAGGTTGTTGAGCGAATCCATCCTCCCCGCGGCCAGCCGGATCGAATTCGTGCGGTCGAACGCGTCCACCGCCAGGACATGTCCGGACCGCAACTGCCTTTCGATCTCCGGCAGATCGGCTTCCGAGACGGCGAACACCACCGTGATCGGCTGCATTTGTGTAATCGCCACCAGAATGGTGCTGTTCCCCGCGAATACGAGATTCCCCGGGTCCACCAGCCGCAGCCCCACGCGCCCCGAGATCGGAGCCGTGATGTGCGTGTACGAGAGCTGCGTCTTATTGAAAAGGACCGCTCCTTCGTCGGCCTTAACCGCCCCTTCCAGTTGCGCCACGAGGTACTCCTGATCGACCATCGTCTGCTGCGCGATGGCGTTGCCCGCGTACGCTTTCCGGTACCGGTCGAGATCGATCTTTGCCGATTCCAGCGCCTGCTGGTCGCGCGCGAGCTGTCCCATAGCGGTCGTCAGGTTGGCCTGATACTGCCGCGGATCGATGTCCACCAGCGGGTCTCCCTTTTTCACCATCTGCCCCTGCTGGTAATACACACCCTTCAGTTCCCCGGTCACCTGGCTGTAGACCGTGATCGTGGAGACAGGCGTCACCGTGCCCAACGCGGTGATATACACATTCATGTCTCCGGTCTTCGCGGGCTCCGCCGTGATCGCGACCCCAGGCTGCGGGCGCGGCGGCGGCGCCGTCTGGCGCGGATGCAGGAGAAGAAAAAGGATGACCCCGGCCGCCACCAGCAAAAACAGCCGGAAGAAGCTGCGGATCCGGTTCCGCCTGCGGATGCGCGCCGGTGGCGGCGCGCCCCCCGGCGCATTGAAACCGCCGGGTGGCTCAGGGCCGGGCGGCTCGGGGCCGCCGGGTGCATCGGGCCCACCGGACGCTTCGGGAGATGCTGAGCGGGGTTGGTCTGCTGCGGAACCTCTCTCACGCTCCAATGGCATGCGCGTTCGCCTTCACACCTTGCAGATCAACTCCGTTACCGGCGAATGATTGCAACTCTCCTGCCAGCGGATGGCCGATCCCACGCCCGGCGCGCGAGAGGTTCGAAAGACCCCGCAGCCAACTTGCGCGTGAGGCCAACTCACGCTCGGCGGTTACGTGCCGCCCCGCAGCGTGGCGCGCCCGCCGCCGCACGCCGGCAGACAATGCCCGGCAGCGCATCGCTCCCCCGCCGCTCGCCGCCCGCACACTTATCCTCGCCACCCCCCGCTCCGTGCCCGGCGCCACCGGCGATCCCGCGCCGTTCCCGTGCTCCCGCGGCCGCTCGCCGACCGCGGCGCCATCTTCCGCTCCGTGCCCGCCGCCGCACGTCGCCACCAGCCAGTGCCGCCTGTCCCCGCGCCATGCGCATGTTCCCGCCGCCGCTCGCCGCGCCACTCACGACCGCCGCGCGGGGCCCACTCGCCGCTCCGCGCTCGCCGCCCCACTCCGCCGCCAGCCAGTCCCGCGCCGTCCCGGCGCCCTGCGCTCGCTCCCGCAGCCGCTCGCCGCACCACTCATGGTCGCCGCGCGGTGCCCGCTCGCCGCTTCGCGCCCTCCGCCCCACTCCGCCGCCAGCCAGTCCCGCGCCGTCCCCGCGCCATGCGCATGGCTCCCGCTGCCGCTCGCCGCGCCACTCACGACCGCCGCGCGGGGCCCACTCGCCGCTCCGCGCTCGCCGCCCCACTCCGCCGCCAGCCAGTCCCGCGCCGTCCCCGCGCCCTGCGCTCGCTCCCGCAGCCGCTCGCCGCACTACTCATGGTCGCCGCGCGGTGCCCGCTCGCCGCTTCGCGGCCCTCCGCCCCACTGCGCCGCCAGCCAGTCCCGCGCCGTCCCCGCGCCCTGCGCTCGCTCCCGCAGCCGCTCGCCGCACTACTCATGGTCGCCGCGCGGCATCTGTTCCCCGCTCCGCGCTCGCCGCCGCACTCCGCCGCCAGCCAGTTCCGCCTGTCCCCGCGCCATGCGCATGTTCCCGCCGCCGCTCGCCGCGCCACTCACGACCGCCGCGCGGGGCCCACTCGCCGCTCCGCGCTCGCCGCCCCACTCCGCCGCCAGCCAGTCCCGCGCCGTCCCCGCGCCCTGCGCTCGCTCCCGCAGCCGCTCGCCGCACTACTCATGGTCGCCGCGCGGGGCCCACTCGCCGCTCCGCGACCTCCGCCCCACTCCGCCGCCAGCCAGTCCCGCGCCGTCCCCGCGCCATGCGCATGGCTCCCGCAGCCGCTCGCCGCCAGTCCCTCCCGGTGACGCCCGGTCCCATTTTCGATTCCCCGCCCGCTCAGCAACTTACCCGCCCACGGGCGAGTTACGCCAGCGGCCTCGTGCTATCGTTCCAGTAGAGGCGCCTCACCCCGCGGGACGGCGGATCGCTTCAGGCCACCCATCCGGGAAACACCTGACCCCTGGGTTCGGCGATGGGTTCGTTTTTCAGCGAGCAAGCGCCGTCGTATCAGTTGCTTACGGGTAGCCTTGGGTTCGTTTTGTCATTTTTTCAAATGGCTTCGTTTCGTCAAAATTCGCCGCCTGCCGCCGCGCGACCGGCCGTCTGTCTCCTTTCCGGCGGCCTCGACTCCTCCACCTGCCTGGCCCTCGCCCGCCGTGACGGTTTCGCCTGCTACGCCCTGTCCTTCGATTACGGCCAGCGCCACCGCATCGAACTCGATGCCGCCGCCCGCGTTGCCGACGCTCTCGGCGCGGCCCGCCACCTCGTAATCCGCACCGGCCTCGACGCCCTCGGCGGCTCCGCCCTCACCGCCGATATCCCGGTTCCCAAGGGCCGCCACTCCGGGGAGATGTCCACCGGCATCCCGGTCACCTATGTCCCCGCCCGCAACACGATCTTTCTTTCGTTTGCCCTGGCCTGGGCCGAAGTCCTCGGCGCGTCCGACATTTTTATCGGCGTCAATGCCCTCGATTACTCCGGGTATCCCGATTGCCGGCCCGAATTCATCGAGGCTTACGAGCGCATGGCGAACCTCGCCACCGCCGCCGGCGCGGAAGGCCGCACCCGCGTCCGCATCCACACCCCGCTCATGCGCCTCTCCAAAGCCGAGATCGTCCGCCTCGCGCACTCGCTCGGCCTGCCCTTCGCGCTAACCCACAGTTGTTACGACCCCGATCCCGCGGGCCGCCCCTGCGGCCAGTGCGATTCCTGCATCCTGCGCCGAAAAGGCTTCGAAGAGGCCGGCATTGAAGATCGCTGAGCTTTTTTATTCCATTCAGGGCGAAGGCTCGCTCGTCGGGGTGCCCTCCGTGTTCATCCGCACCACCGGCTGCAATCTCCGCTGCTCCTGGTGCGACACCCCTTACACCTCCTGGCAGCCCGAAGGGACCGAGCTTTCGCTGGACGAGATTCTCGACCAGGTCCGCGCCTTCCCCGCCCGCCACGCCGTCGTCACTGGCGGCGAGCCTCTGATCCAGCCGGAGATTGTCCCGCTCACCGAGCGGCTCCGCGGCGCCGGCCTCCACATCACCGTAGAGACCGCCGGCACCGTATTCCAGCCGGTCGCCTGCGACCTCATGAGCATCAGCCCCAAGCTCGCCAACTCGGTTCCCGAAGGCGCGTGGGCCGCCCGCCACGACCGCCTCCGCATCCAGCCCGAAACGCTGTCCGAGCTCATGCGCCGCTACGACTACCAGTTGAAGTTCGTGATCCGCGCGCCGGAAGACCTGCCGGAAGTCCGCGATCTCGTCGCCGCGCTTGCCGCCGATCCTGCGCGCGTCATCCTGATGCCCGAAGGCGTCGCCCCGGAAGAGCTGCGCGAGCGCGGAATCTGGCTCGCCGAAATCTGCAAGCAGGAGGGCTTCCGCTTCAGCCCCCGCCTGCACGTCGATCTATACGGCAACCGCCGTGGAGTCTGAGATGCCCTCGACCGCTTTCCTCGCCGATCCCATCTGCCGCGAACACCTCGCCGGACGCGAGCACCCCGAGCGCCCCGAACGCTTTGACGCCGTGGTGGCCGCCCTCGCGCCGCTTTCGGAACGCCTGCTCCCCATCGAGCACCGCGCCATTACCGAGGACGAGTTGCTCCTCTGCCACACGCCCGAGTATCTCGCGATCGCCCGCCGCGATATCGCCTCCGGCTGTCTCTATCTCTCGACCGGCGACACCGATATCGGCCCGAACTCCTGGGAAGTGGCCGCCCGCGCCGCCGGCGGCGTGCTGAATGCGATCGATGCCGTGATGACCGGCCGCGCTCGCAATGCCTTCTGCGCCGTCCGCCCGCCCGGCCACCACGCCAACGCGGGCCGCGGCATGGGCTTTTGCATCTTCAATAATGTCGCCCTCGCCGCCCGTTACGCGCAGCGCCGCCACGGAATCGCGCGCGTGGCCATCGTCGATTGGGACGTGCACCACGGCAACGGCACGCAGGACATCTTTTATGAAGATCCCTCGGTCTTCTTCTTCAGCACGCACCAATGGCCGCTCTATCCAGGCACCGGCCGCGCCGATGAAACGGGCGCCGGCGCGGGCAAGGGCACGACGATGAATTTCCCGTTCCCCGCCGGCTCCGGCCGCCGCGAAATCCTGGGCGCCGTCGAGCAATCGCTCGTTCCCGCGCTCGATGCCTTCCGCCCCGAACTGCTGCTGATCTCCGCCGGTTTCGATTCCCGCATCGACGATCTGCTCGGCAGCTTTACGCTCACAGACGCCGATTTCGCCGATCTCACCGCCGCCGTCCAGCAGATCGCCGCCCGCCATGCGCAGGGCCGCATCGTCTCAGTCCTCGAAGGCGGCTACAACCTCTCAGGCCTCGCCTCGGCAGCCGCCGCGCACGTACGGGCGCTGGCCGATCAGGCCCATAGCATCCCACGCTTGTAATCTTTCCCGGAGTGGTATAAGCTTCCCGAAACTACGCCGGACCACGCAAGGAGGAAATATGCGTGCGCTGCTGATCGTCACGATCGGAACGGGGCTGGTCGCGCTGGCTTTTGCCGAGGACTGGTTACAATGGGGCCAGAACCCTCAACATACCGGTAATCCCCAGGTAATTGGTCAGAATGTCTCGCGAATCCTGGCCAACCTGGTGTACGATCCTTTTGTTTCCCAGGCTCAGTCCGAGGATTTCGGCGAGTTGCTGGTCCACTATCAAACGCCTCTGGTGCAGGACCAGGACGTCTTCATGGAATTCAAGTCCGGGAAGTACGTCAACTGCAACCCGCCAGGCACATACGAACCCTATCCTTGCGGCCCGGATAACTGGAACAATCAGACGTGGAATGAAAAGCGCCTCCATTGGGAGGGAGGCGCCCTCGCCACGATGTGGACATTCGCCAGTGACTGGAAACCGGAACCGGACGCGAGCGGCGAATTGGGAGATTGGGAACCCGTATTCCACGCCGCCGTCACCGATCAGCACATCTATGTGCCCGGCCTCGGCGGAACCGTCTGGAAGCTGAACAAAGGCGCCGGTCAGGTGGAAGCGCACATCAATCCCTTCGGCGGCGCCGTCGATCCCACCATCTTCGTCGCTGGGCCGCTCACCGCCGATTCACAGGGGAACATCTACTACAACGCCCTCAAGCTGAATATCACCAACGACCAGGCGACCAACGACCCCTGGTCGTACGGTCCCAATTTCGACGGACAGAACGCGGCCGACATCCCAGGGGCCTGGCTGGTGAAGATCGGCGTCGATGGCAAGTCACAGATGGTCAGCTACAAGACCCTGATCCCGGGAGCGCCGGTCACCTGCGAGACTACTTTCGCGTATGATGGCGCGCCCCTGCCCTGGCCTCCCACTCCGTCCGCGCGGGTCCAGAGCACCGTGCCCTGCCTCTCGCAGCGGCCCGGCGTCAATGTCGCGCCGGCGATTGCGCCGGATGGCACCATCTACTCCGTATCCGTGGCGCACAATCCGTACGCCAGCCGCTTTTCCTATGTGGTGGCTTTCAATCCGGACCTCAGCCTGAAATGGGCGGCGTCGCTCCGCGGGCTTCTGAACGATGGCTGCGGAGTGGTCCTGCCTCCGAATGGAACGCTCGGCGGATGCAGCGCGGGCGCGGCTATCGGTGTGGATCCCGCCACCAACGAGCAGCCCGCGGGCCGCGTCATCGACCAGTCCACTTCCAGCCCCACGGTGACCCCGGATGGCGGCGTCTTGTACGGCGCGTACACGCTCTATAACTTCGCGCGCGGCCACCTGTTCCGCTTCAGCGCCGCCGGCCGGTTTCTCGCCGCTTATGATTTCGGCTGGGACACCACTCCGGCCATCTATCCCCACAATGGCACCTTTTCGGTCGTGCTCAAGGACAACCACTACGACACCAGTTCGTACTGCAGCGACCCCAACTTCTGTCCGGTTGCGCCTCCGGGCCCCTACTACATCACGCAGCTCAACGCTTCACTGGTGCCGGAATGGAAGTTCCAGAACACGAACACGCAGAGCTGCCATCGCAATCCGGACGGAACTCTGTCGTGCGTGTCCAACCATCCCAATGGCTTCGAGTGGTGCATCAACGCGCCCGCAGTCGACCAGCTTGGCAATGTCTATGCCAACTCCGAGGACGGGAATCTCTACCTGATCCGCCAGGGCGGCAAGTCGGCTGCGAGCATCTTTATGAACCTGGCGATTGGGGCGGCTTATACGCCTCTTTCGCTGGGTCCGGACGGCAAGATCTACACCCAGAACGATGGCCGTCTTTTCGTTGTCGGGAACTGAGCGTCAGACGATGTACGGCGCCCGGTACTTCGGCCGCGTGATCATGGCCGTCGCTTCCGCATCGCCCGTGAACTTCGGCGTCGCACCCGGCTCGATCTTCAGCGCGCGGCCCACGCGGTAGCTGATGTTGGCCAGATGGCACAGGTCGGCGCTGGGCACGGACTTGACGACCGGATCGTGGAGATCCTCCTCGCGGCGCGATCTCACGCATTCCAGGAAATTGCGCATGTGGAGGCCCGTGGGATCGCCTGCGCTGCGGTCGGGCTTTTCCTCCATGATCAGCTCGCTCGAATCGCCCTTGTACGCCTGGAAGCCCTGGTCGCTCATCACGGCCCAGCCTTCGCTTCCATAGAAGAGGTTTCCGACCCCGACGTTGAGCGGATTGCTCGCGGTAGCCACCTGCGGGGGCGCCGCCGGGGCCGCGCCCTCCGGGGGCCGCTGTCCGCCGCGTCCGCGGCCGCCGCCCATCGGTCCGGCCGTCACCACATGCGCCTGCCGAACGCCTTCGCCGTTGGTCATGCGGCCTCGTACCTCGATCACGAGCTGCGCGTCGCCGTAGCTGAACCCCGCCGTCAGCGTGTTGGGCGTTTCGGTGTCATCGTCGATCCCGAACTTGCCGCCGAACGCCATCGCGGTCTTCGGCCACGTGGGATCGCCGAGTGCCCATTTCGCGATACCGGTCTCGTGCACCCCCTGGTTGCCGATATCGCCGTTGCCGGTGTCCCAGAACCAGTGCCAATAATAGGCGAAGCGCTTCTCATTGAAGGGCCGCATCGGCGCGGGGCCTAGGAACAGGTCCCAATTCAGGCCTGGGGGCGTGGGGCTGTCGGGCGTGTGGCCGATCGACGGGCGCAGCTTGTAGCACAGCGCTTTGGCCATGTAGAGCTTGCCGATCAGGCCCTGTTGCATGGCGGTGATCGCCTTGATCTTGAACGGCCAGCTCTTGTGCTGCGATCCGACCTGCATGATGCGTTTGGTTTCGCGCTGCACCTGGATCATGCGCGCGCCTTCGTGGATGTTGTAGCAGGCGGGCTTTTCGCCGTAGACGTCCTTACCCGCTTGCATCGCCCAGATCGCGGAGAGCGCGTGCCAGTGGTTCGGCGTCGCGATCGAGACCGCCTCGACCTTCGGGTCCGCGAACATCTGGCGCATATCTTCGAATTCTCTGGCCTTCTCCATGCCCTTCCGCGCCAACGTTGCCTGGGCTCTTTCACGCGCGGGCTGATTCACGTCGCACAGAGCGACGACCTGAGCTTCGGCGAGGCCGGTATACGTATTGAGGTGGCTGCTGCCGCGGCCTCCGAGCCCCACGATGCCGACGTTGATCTTATCGTTTGCGCCCCAGACGCGCGCGGCAGCCGCGGCCGTGGCGGCGCCCAGGAAAAAACGGCGGCGGGTCGTAGTATGAGACAAAGGGTCCTCCTGTTCGGAGGCTCATTATATCAGCCGTCGCGCTCTGATTTCTTTACCGCTACCGCTCCCGGTCACGCCGGCCTTGGGGGCCCGCGCTACCGCCGCTCCTCGGCCTCGATTACCGCCGCGTCCAGTTCGCCTTTGGCGAGGCGCACGTGAATCCGCGAACGGGCCGGCGCGGCGGCTGCATCCTTCAGGATTCCGGTCTCATTCGAAACGATCGCGTAGCCGCGCTCCAGAATCCGCAGCGGGCTGAGCTGCGCGAGTTGCGCCGCGAGCTGCTCCAGCCGGCTGCGCCGCCGCGCCAGCCGGGTCTCGATGGTCCGCACGGCCGCGGCGTGCGCCGTTTCCATGCGGCGGCGTCCGGCCGCCAGACGCGGACGCGCGTCGAAGCGGCGCAGCCGGTCCTCAAGCGCGCGCCGGGAGCGTTCCGCGCGGCCGAGCGCTTCCCGCATCCGCTCGCGCATGCGAAACTCCTGCTCGTCGATGCGTTGCAGGTTTCGTCCCACGCGCCGGTGCAGGATGCCGAGCGCGCGGTCGATGCCCTGCTGCCGCAGCCGCCGCTCCAGCATGGCGAGCCGGTAGCGAAGTCCTTGCGCCGCCTTGGCGCGCGCGGCGGCCACGCGGTCGAGCACGTCCTCGCGCAGCGGCGCCGCCAGCTCGGCCGCGGCCGAAGGAGTGGGCGCGCGCAGGTCGGCGGCATAATCCGCGATGGTCACATCCGTCTCGTGCCCCACCGCGGAAATCACCGGCACCGCGCAGCCGGCGATCGCCCGCGCGACGGCTTCCTCGTTGAACGTCCACAGGTCTTCGAGCGACCCGCCGCCGCGGCCCACGATCACCACATCCGCCCATCGCGTCCGGCTGAAGTACTCGATCCCGCGCACCACGTCCTCGACCGACCCCTCGCCCTGCACCTGCGCCGGGAACAGGCGGATATGCAGCCCGGGGAAGCGCCGCGAGAGGATGTGGACCATGTCCGCGATCGCCGCGCCGCGCGGCGAGGTCACGATGCCGATGCGCCGCGGAAAGCGCGGCAGCGGCCGCTTGCGCTCCGGCGCGAACAGCCCTTCCGCCGCCAGCTTCTTCTTGAGCTGCTCGAAGGCGAGCTGCAGGGCGCCGAGTCCCTGCGGCTCCAGCAGTTCGACCTGCAACTGATATTCGCCGCGCGCTTCGTAGACATCGATCCGCCCGCGCGCCAGCACCGCCAGCCCGTCCTGCGGCTTGAACTTCCAGTAGCGATGGCTCGAGCGGAACGCGACGCAGCGCACCTGCGCCTCCCGCTCCTTGAGGGTGAAATAGTAGTGGCCGCTGGCCGCCAGCTTGAGTCCCGAGATCTCGCCCGAGACCCATACCTCCTGAAACTCGGCGTCCAGCACCGCGCGAATGGCCGCATTCAGCTCCGAAACGGTGAAGATGCGCCGCTCCGGCGCGAGGTCGAATTCGAGGGCGAATTGCTCCAAGCAGCTATCGTAACAAGCGCGCGCCGCCGGGCCCCGCAGCCGCGGGCGCCCGCAGCCGGGCCCGGCGCGGCCGCGATGGAAGGCCGCAGTGGGCCGCGCGGGGCGGGAGCCCGAGTGACGCTACACTGAGGGGGTGAACCGCCGCCGCTTCGTCGCTGCTTCCGCTTCCGCCGCCGCGGGCCTTTCCGCCGCCGCGGCTGAGAATTCGCAGAAGAATTCCGTCTACTCGCTCCACTATTACTACATGCACAACGGGCCGCAGGTGGAGCGCACCACCGCGTACCTGCGCGACACCTATGCGCCCGCCCTCAAGCGCAACGGATTGACGGCCGGCTTCTTCAGCCCGGTGATCGGCGAGGGCGCCCCCTACATCCTCGCAGTCGTGAGCCATCCCTCGTGGGCCGGCATGGAAACGTCGCACGCCGCGATCGCCGGCGACAAGGAGCTCCAGAAGGGCTGGGACGCCTACAATACGATCGGCGACCCGGCCTACGACCGCATGGAAGGGATTCTGCTCTACGCCTTCGACAAGTTCCCCGCCATGGACGTGCCGCCAACGGAAGGACGCCGCGCCAGCCGCATCTTCGAACTGCGCACCTACGAAAACCCCAACGAGAAGGCGCTGCAGCGCAAGGTGAAGATGTTCGAAGACGGCGAAGCCGCGATCTTCAAACGTCTCGGAATGGCGCCGGTGTTTTTCGGGAGCCGCATCGCCGGCCCGCGTATGCCAAGCCTCACCTACATGCTCTGCTACGACGACCTGGCGGCCCGCGACCGCCTGTGGCGCGCCTTCGGCGCCGACCCGGAGTGGCAGAAACTGCGCGCCCAGCCCGGTCTCAGCGACGCGGAGATCGTCTCGAATATCAGCAACACGATCCTGCGTCCGCTGCCGTTTTCCGCGATCCGGTAGTCAGCTCGTGCAGAGTCCCGGGCCGTCCAGGCCGGCGGTGCGCATCCAGCCGTCGCGCACTTCGAAGATTCCGGGGAAGCGCTTCTCCCAGCCGCGATTCGCCGCGGGGACATACTCGCGGGCGTTGGCTTCGAGCGCGGCCACGCCGGGGATGTGGCACGCGATCCCCACGGAATGCACCAGCGCCGCGCCGGGGCAGGTCAGGTCCTGCACGCAGCGGAACATCTTGTACTTCTGCGTGGCCGCGGCGAGCAGCAGCGTCTGCGACTGGCCCTTGCAGGCCTTCAACGCCACTCCGGTGTAGCCCATCTCGCGCGCGAGCAGCAGCGCATCGAGGCCGGTGAGCGATTCGTCGATGACCACCGGCCGGAGCTTGGCGGCCTCGAACATCGTGTTCCCGCGATTCGCGGCGAGATCGCGCGCGGTCGGCTGCTCGATGTACTGCACGCGCGCGAATGCGCCCGGCGCCTTGCTCTTCAGCCGGCGGTCGAATTCAAGCAGGTATTCGACGTTCGGGCAGCGCTCGTTGAAGTCGAGCGAGTACAACCATTCCGATACGCCGCGCGCGGCTTGCGCGGCCGTCGCGACGCGGTCGATCGCGGCCACCCGGTCCACGTCCCAGGCCAGATCGTTGCCGTTCAGTTTGATCTTGAGCGCGGTCACGCCGTTGAAGGGAATCCATTCCGCGAGCGTTTCGGGCAGGCCATCGCCGATCGGCTTGCGAACATCCGCGGCAGTCAGCGGGTCCGACGCGCCCACCGAATGGTACATGCGGATGCGCGGCGCGGGGGTCGAGAGGATGTACGGGTCCAGGTACTCGCCGCGGAAATCGCCATTGAGATAATGGCTGAGGTCGAAGCGCACGAACTCGCGGCCGCACACTGTGAAGCTGTTGCGCCCGTGCAGGCGGCCGAAGGCGTCGTGGAGGGCGGCATCGACCGGGCTCGCGGTAACCAGCGTGCACAATTTGGGGATGGGCCGCGCGAGTTGCATCTCGCGCGACGTTTCGGCCGCGGCCTTCAGGTACTCGGGTTCGAGCGCGTGGTTGATGTCCAGCGGATGCGCGTATTCGGTGAACGACTGCGTGAGGCGCGCGATCTTGGCGGCCAGGGACTTCATGGCCGCGAGCGTGGTGTCGTACGGGATATCCGGCGCCGGAAACGACCACACATTGCCGAGCGGCATGGCGGCGAAACCTTCGGCGGACCGGCCGGCCTTGTTCGAAATCCGGCAGTGGACGTTGAGCATCGTAACGCGGTCGACTTCACGGCCGCCGAACTTGTAGGGCGCGCGGTAGAGGTAGTCGGCAAATTCGATGCGGACCTCGTCGACGCGCGCATCGGTCGGGCGCGGCAGCGCGAGGAAGGCGGGCATGGCCAGAAACTCGCGGCGCGTGACGCTCACAGGCCGGCCTTCGCAAGCTGGCCGCGGAGGGTTGCAAGGTCGCGCCGCATCGCGCCGTAGATGCCCTCGCGCGCTTCGGGCAGCTTGTATTCGAAATGGATCTGTAGCGGGCCGGCGAATCCGGAGGCCGCCACCATTTGCCAGAATTCCGGAAAATGCACCATGCCTTCGCCGAGCGGAACCCATGCCTCCTTCCACTGCCCCTTCGCATCCTTGCGCCACACGTAATCCTTGACCGCGATACCGCGCAGGTGCGGGCCGGTGATGCGGAAGCTGTTGATCCAGCCGCCGATGCCGCCTTCGATGGTGGCATGGCCGATATCGTAGTTCACCCCAATGTGCCGCGGATCGAGATCGCGCATCACGAGGTACAGATCCCAGATGGAAGCGCCGACGAGGCCAACGCCCGAGTGCGTGTGGTACATGGCGCAGCTATCGTGACGGGCATTGAGCGCGGCGAGTCCGGCGAGTCGCGGGCGGAGTGCATCGAGCTGCGCGGCGTAGGGGCGGTCCGCGGTGTACTTGAAGCCGCCGAAGCGGTAATGGCGGATACCGAGCCCGGCCGCGGTCGCGACGATGTCTTCGGCGTACGGCGAGGCGGCGTCGAGGATATCGGTGGTGACCATGGGCACGTCGAGGCCGCGCTCACGAATGGCCGCGACCAGCGGCGGCAGGTCCTGGCGGACGCGCTCCGGCGCCACGTGGCCGCCCTTGCGCACGGTGATGTCGACGGCATCGAAACCGAGATCGGCGGCGGTTTTGGCGAGCTCAGAGCCCTGGACGAACTGGAGGTGCTTGGAGAAGATCGCGACCTTCAATTTCCCGCCGGCCGCCGCCGCGGGCCGGGCTGCCAGCGCCGCCGCTCCGGCCAGGAGAGCGCGACGCGAAACGCGAGGGTGGTCCATAGATTCGGGTATACCACGGCCCCGAGGCCGCAGGCCTCCGCGGGTCGCCGATGCCGCGGTGGGGCCGTGGGAGTCCCTTCGAGCCTAAGCGGGAAAGGCGGTGCGTGTCTCACTTTTCCGCCTGGGCTGCACAACCGTTTGGTTATCCATTGCCAGGGCAAATGCGCCGGCATCACCGTGCTGCGTTCGTTCCGCGAGCAGGTCCCTTGCGTATGTTTGCGCCATGATGCGGTACAGGACGGCGGCGTCCTTGAGAGATCCGGAGGGCCGGGGCTGCGTTGCCAAGGCTGTCAAATCGCCGAATATCTGATCTGGGGAGACACCGGCGTCTTTGTCGCTGATAACCTTCGCATTGACGTCGCGAAGGGCCTTTGCGGCTGCCTCAATGCGGTCGTAGGACTGCCCCAGGTCGGGCCCGACGACCGAACCATCGTCAAGCATGGCCAAATCCAGGCTGACCGAAACCGGCGCCTCTCCTTGCGCGATATCGCGGGTCCCCTGCTCGTATCGGTGTGCCCGGCTACTTCCAGGGGCCAGCGCTGCGCGGTCTGCCCCGGTCTTTGAAAGAAGCTGCGAGTTAAAGACGCACACATAGCTCAGCGGTGCGCTGATATTAGGTCGCGCCAGAACCCAGCGCAGCGCCCACGCCAGGATGCGCTGGCCGGTGAGATTCTCCAGCACCGGCTCCGCGATCGTGCCGGAGAGGACCAGGCCATGCTCGGGGAGCCCCGTAACTGTTGCGTTTTGCTGTGCCATCCCGGTGAAAATACCGCAGTCTCGTCCGAATTTGCCATACTGAGGCTTGACTCCGCAAATCCAGCACACACTCACGCGCGATGCCATCGCGCGGACCTACGAAACGATCCGGCGCCACATGCGCCGCACGCCGGTACTCGACATCGAGGCGGCAGATTTCGGGCTCGCGCCCGGCCGCGTCAGCCTGAAGCTGGAGCTGATGCAGCACACCGGCTCCTTCAAGGCGCGGGGCGCGTTCACCAACCTGCTGACGCGCGCGGTCCCGGCCGCGGGTGTGGTCGCGGCGTCGGGCGGCAATCACGGAGCGGCGGTGGCGTTTGCCGCCAGACAACTCGGCAAGCCCGCGACGATTTTCGTTCCGACGGTCTCCTCACCCGCCAAGATCGAGCGCATCCAGGGTTATGGAGCGCACTGCGTAATCACCGGCGAGCGCTATGACGAGGCGCTGGCCGCCAGCCGCGTCTGGGCGGCGGAAAGCGGCGCACTGCCGATCCACGCCTACGACCAGATCGAGACGCTCATGGGACAGGCCACGCTCGGGCTGGAGCTGGAAGAGCAGGCGCCGGACCTCGATACCCTGCTGGTGGCGGTGGGCGGCGGCGGGCTGATCGGCGGCATTGCGGCGTGGTACGGCGGGCGGGTGCGCATTGTGGGGGTGGAGCCGGAGCAATGCCCAACGCTCGCGCGGGCGCTCGAAGCGGGACGGCCGGTGGATGCGCCTTCGGGCGGCGTCGCGGCGGATTCGTTGGCGCCGCGGCAGGTGGGAGAGATGATGTTCCCGCTGGCCCAGGCTTATATCAGCCGCGTCGCGCTGGTGCCGGATGAGGCGATCCTCGCGGCGCAAAAGGCGCTCTGGGAGACCGTTCGCGTGCTGCCCGAGCCGGGCGGCGGGGCGGCGTTCGCGGCGCTGCTTTCCGGCGTGTACCGGCCTGAGCCGGGCGAGCGCGTGGGCGTGGTGGTGTGCGGCGGGAATACGACGGCGGTGAAGTTGTAGCATGGCGCGGGCCGGCGTATGGCCGCCCCTACATCCGCTGACGCACGAAATCCACCACTTCCGCGGTCACATATCGCGGCGGCGCGATCAGGAAGTGCGGCTTCGTGTCCCACAAGCCCTGCGCGATATCGGCCCAAATGGGCGCGTTGATGCCGCGGTCCACTAGGAGGAAGGCGTCGGCGCGGTCCATGAAGCGGAGGCTGGAGGCTTTGAAGTCCTGGCAGGAAAAATCGAGCACCATGAGGAACAGGTCGGGACGGACCAGCTCGAGGATGCTGTTCGATTCGACGATCACGTTCTGGCTCTGCGCGAGTAGCTTTCGGACCGTGTCCGCCGCGCGGGCGAGGCCGCCCGCGGGGGTGCGCAGCCAAAACGAGCGCTCGGCGCCGGCGGCGAGGAAGCGGCCGGAATCGGTGCGCGAGGGCTCGTACTCTTCGCTGAGCGCGAAGGGGTGGTCGAGCTCCGCCTCGCAGCCGCAATCCTTGCCCTCGCTTGCGCAGACGCCGTGGCCGTACTGCGTGATCTTCACGGCGGTCCAACGGCGGTCGCGGAGCTTCCGGATCAGCCCGGCCACCACCGAGGTTTTGCCGATGTTGCGGGAATGCCCGCCGACCGCCACCAGCATCAGCGCTGCCGCTCCAACTCGGCCAGGCGGCGCTTGATGTCCGTAAGCTCGCGCCGCATTTCGGGCAGGCGCGCGAGATTGGCGAGCTGCTCCAGGTGCTGGCGCAGCGGGCGCGCCGGGGTGCCCCAGACGGTCTCGCCGCGGCGCACGATCTTCGACGTGAGCACGCCGCAGCCGGAGCCCAGCGTGGCGCGCGACTCAATGCGCGCTTTATCCCCGATGCCGACCTGGCCGCCGATCACCGCGTAATCCTCGACGACGACGCCGCCCGAAAAGCCGGTCTGCGCGGCCACCACGACGTGCCGGCCGATGCGGCAGTTGTGCCCCACATGCACCATGTTATCGAGCTTGGTGCCCTCGCCGATGGACGTCACGCCCAAAGCGGCGCGGTCCACGCAGCAGTTGGCGCCGATTTCCACGAAATCGCCGAGCTCGACGCGGCCCACCTGCGGGAACTTGTGCCAGCGGTCGCGCTCCATCACGTACCCGAAGCCATCGGCGCCGATGACCGCGCCCGAATGGAGGATGGCTCCGCGGCCGATATCGACGTTGTCATAGATGGTGACGTGGGGATACAGCACGCAGCCTTCACCCATCGCCACGCGCTTGCCGACCACGCAGCCGGCGCCGATGCTGGTGGCGAGTCCGATGCGCGAGCTGTCGCCGATCACCGCGTGCGGTCCGATGTAGACCATGGCGCCGAGCTCGACATCCTTGCCGATTACGGCGGTGGGGTGAACGCCCGGTTGGATCTCCGCCGCGGGATAAAAGCGGCTCATGGCGCGCGCGAACGCGGTGCGGGGATTGGGCACGCGGATCACGGTGCGGTAACTGGGGGTAGGCCATTCCGGCGGGACGAGAAGGCAGCCGGCAGCGGAGCCTTCGGCCTGTTCGGCCGCCTTGCGGCTGCCGACGAAGGCGAGCTCGGAGCCTCCCGCGCTTTCGAGCGGAGCGACGCCGGTGAGCTCCTTTTCGCCATCGC
>Ga0209062_1002416_pt1 | contig 25188 bp, 20 predicted proteins | sample Coa_R2_2_FD_187158 | JGI IMG/M metagenome (GOLD analysis project Ga0209062, IMG submission 187158) | Surface soil microbial communities from Centralia Pennsylvania, which are recovering from an underground coalmine fire - Coalmine... | ecosystem: Environmental > Terrestrial > Soil > Unclassified... | reverse complement strand
GTCAGCACTTTTAAAGATAGGACAATCGATATACGCAAAACCTGTCCGAAGCAATGCTTGTCAAGTTACGCATAGAATTATGACGAATAAGCTATTTAATTCCTGCGACTTATCTCAATAGAGATTCTGACCTGTTCCTGATGATAATTTTGTATAATTGAGAGAAGAGCCTCTCCTGTGCGTTTCTAAATGTAAGTAGTTGAAAACAAACGATCTCCGTACAGAACAGCGTCTCTAAGTAGTTGAAATAAAAGGATCTCCGTACAAACGCAGGGGGGAGGGCCCGCTCTCCTGAATCGCGAGGATTGCCATGCTGATTACCATCCCCGATCTTGAGCGGGAACCCCTCGAATTTGATGTATCTCTTCCCTCCGGGGACATCGACTACGGCGAAGAAGTCCGGCAGGTTGGAGCCATGGGAGTAGCCGGACGGGCCGAGCTGATCGAAGAGCACCGTGGCCCCCGGGAAGTAGTTCCGGACATCCGGCTCCGGGCAAAATATCAGGGCCAGGTAGAAGTGGCCTGCGCCCGCTGTCTTGAGCCGGTAGAGCATGCGTTAAAAGGCGATTTTGACCTCATTTTTCGCCCTTTAGGCGTCGATTCAGGCGCTTCAGAGCACTCTATTACCACAGATGAAACCGAAATCGGGTATTATCAAAAGAGCGGTCTTGTGCTTGAAGACGTTCTGCGGGAACAGGTGCTTTTATCCCTGCCTGCCAGAACCCTGTGTCGCCAGGACTGCAAAGGACTTTGTCCACGCTGCGGAAAGAACCTGAATTCCGATGTTTGCAGCTGCGATGCAGCGCCGGGCGATCCGCGCTGGGCAGCGCTCTCGGGCCTGGGCAGCCGGCTGAAGTCATAATGTTTTTTCGCCTGCCTCGGATCCAAATCCTGCAGGCTGTTTGTTTGAAAGGAATCTGCAATGCCGAATCCAAAGCGGCGCCATTCCAAGGCCCGCACCTCCAAGCGCCGCGCGCACGACGCGCTGACTGCCACCGGGATCTCCGAGTGCCCGAATTGCCATGAGCGCAAGCTGCCTCACCGCGCCTGCCCTAAATGCGGCTACTACAAAGGCCGCGAAGTCATTGAAGTAAAGGAAGCCAGCTAGTCCAGCTTACCGATGCTCACCCACATCGCTCTCGATGCCATGGGCGCCGATAAGGCGCCTGAGCCGGAGATTCGGGGCGCGATCCTCGCCTGCCGTACTCTGCCGGTGCGCGTCCATCTGGTGGGTCCGCAGGAGCGCATTCGTCCTCTGCTCCACGAGTATCTGGATGGCGAGCGACTGCCCATCGATGTCGTCCATGCCAGTGAATACATCGGCATGGGCGAGAAAGCAGCGCATGCCGTCCGCTCCAAGCGCGACAGTTCCATGCGCGTCGGCCTGCGTCTGGTCCGCGAAAAGAAGGTCGCCGGGTTCTTTACCGCCGGCAATACCGGCGCCGGAATGGCCACGGCCAAGATGGTCCTCGGCGCACTGCCGGGCGTCGACCGTCCCGCGCTGGCCATGGTCATGCCCACAACGGCAGGAACGCCATGCGTCCTGCTCGATGTAGGCGCAAATGTCGATTGCAAGCCGCAGAATCTTGAGCAGTTCGCCGTCATGGGCGAGCTGTACGCGCGCAGCGTGCTCAAAATTTCCCGCCCGCGCGTCGGGCTGCTCTCGATTGGTGAAGAAGAGGGTAAAGGCAACGAGCTCACTGCCGAAACATTGCCCCTGCTGAAGCAGCTTCCAATCAACTTCATCGGCAATGTCGAAGGCCGCGACATCTACAACGGTCACGCCGATGTCATTGTCTGCGACGGCTTTGTAGGCAACGTTGCCCTCAAAACATCGGAAGGCCTGACGAAACTTGTCCGCGACATGCTGAAGCAGTCGCTGAATACGACGGTAACAGCGCAGGTAGGCGCGCTGCTCTCGCGTAAGGCCTTCAATGCTTTCAAGAAGCGTCTCGATCCATCCGAATACGGCGGGGCCCCACTGCTCGGCGTGCGCGGAGTCTGCATCATTGGCCACGGCTCATCGAATGAGCGGGCTATTTATAACGGTATCCGCGTAGCCGCGGAATTTGCTCAGGCCGGCATCAACGAACGCATCGAGCGGGAATTCGCTCAACGACCCTCCCACCCGATTTCTCCGAACGGGATTGAACTACCTCTGCAGTAATCGACAAGAGGGAACTAACCCACCACTCATCCCGTATTCCATTCTGCAGGGCGAAAGTGTGTCTTCCGCGCCAATGACAGGCGTATGCTTAAAAATGCCACTCCCCTGCGAAACGGACAAAGCCCGGCATGGAATTTATCGAGGCCATCAAGATCGCGCTGCAATCGCTCTGGGCGAATAAGCTGCGCTCTATCCTTACCCTGATTGGCGTGGTCATCGGCGTGGCATCCGTCATTGCCGTCATTACGCTCACCAATGGCGTGAACAAGTATGTGGCCACAAAGGTCTACAGTTACGGCGCGGACGTCTTTACCCTGAGCAAGCAGGCGCCCGTAATCTTCAGCTACGAAGAATACGAGAAGTTCCAGAAGCGTAAGGACATTCACCTGGATGATTACGAGGCCATCCGTGATGAATGTAAATCCTGCGTCGGCGTAGGCGCGTTGCAGTCCACCACCGGAAAAGTGGTTTACGGCTCACATTCAAGTACGGACACCAGTATTCGCGGCTGGAGCTGGAACATGCCGGAGATGTCCAATCTGAACGTGGTGCTGGGTCGCAGCTTCACGCCTACTGACGAGCAATACGCTACACACACCGCCATCATTGGCTATGACATTGTCGATAACCTCATGCCCGGAATGGATCCCTTAGGTAAAGAAATCCGGGTGGATGGCGAGCCTTACACCGTCATCGGCGTGGGTGAACGGCAAGGCAAGACGCTTGGCCAGAGCCAGGACAACTATGTTTCGGTGCCCATCACCACATACCAGCGCAAATACGGAACAAACGCCAGCATTGTGATTTATGTCAAGGCGGGCGCAGTCGGCCCGGTGCTGGATCGTGCATCGGACGAGGCTCGCGCCATTCTTCGCGCTCGGCGGCACGACCGTCCGGGAGCTGAGGACAGCTTTAATCTCGACACCAATGCGACCTTTGTCGGTCTGTGGACCAGCATCAGCTCCACCTTCTTTTTTGTCGTGATCGGGATTGCGTCGATTTCACTCGTCGTCGGCGGAATCGTCATCATGAATATCATGCTGGTATCTGTGACCGAGCGGACGCGCGAGATTGGGGTGCGCAAGGCGTTAGGCGCGCGTTACACAGATATTCTGCTGCAATTTCTGATTGAGTCGGCCACTATGTCTCTGGTAGGCGGAGCCATCGGCGTGATCTGCGGATCGGGAGTAGCGAAACTTGTAACGCTGCTGATCGGCTTTCCTTCTGATATTTCGATCTGGTCGGTATTTCTGGCGCTGTTTGTTTCCGCCGGAGTGGGAATTTTCTTTGGTGTTTATCCCGCGCGTAAGGCTGCCATTCTTGACCCCATTGTCGCGCTGCGGTCGGAGATGTAATGGAAGCCGGGAAGGGCAATCGAAATGAAAGTCACTGATTCGCGTGAAGCCGTCCGCATGGCTTTTGAAACATTGCGTGCTAACAAGCTCCGCTCGGGCCTGACCATTCTTGGCATCGTGATCGGGGTGGCTACAGTCATTACTATCTCGTCGATCATCAGTGGCCTGAACAACAATGTGCAGGCGTGGGTGAGCACACTGGGCACCAATGTGCTCTGGGTCTTCCACATGCCGGTAATCGGTGTTCGTCCCACAGCGGAGATGCTGGCGCGCAAAAAGCTTACCTTTGATGATGTAGCCGCTATCCGTACTCTTCCGCACGTGGTGGCCGCTGATGGCGGCGTGCGGCATGTAAACCCCATCTTTCAGGCCGGTATCGTTGGCGTGAAATACGGCAATAAGATGGCGCAGGGCACACTTCTGCAAGGCGACTCAGCGCAGATTGCCGAGGTTGCCGACATTACTCTCAAAGAGGGCCGCATTTATACCGAAGACGAGGACGAGCGGCGGGCCAACGTCGTGATCCTTGGATACGATACAGCCGACCAGCTCTTTGGCAACGACAGCGCGATCGGCAAAGAAGTCACCATCGAAAATAATGTCTTTACGGTGATCGGAGTTTTCGACAAACGCAAGCAGCCTTTTGGTGGTGGGCGTAACCCAGACGACAATGCGGCATTTTTCCCCATCGGCACATTCATGAAAATGCACCCCGAGGACGCAGTGAAAGGGGGTGTCTGGGTGAGTGTGAAATATGACGATCCGAAGTACCGGACTCTGGTGGAAGACGAAGTGCGTGAGCTGTTGCGGCGTCGCCGCCATGTCCGCGTGGAAAAGCCGGATGATTTTGAGATATTCTCACCTGATTCTCTGACACGCCTCTGGAACCAGCTTACCGGCGGGCTCGCTATCTTCATGGTCGCGGTTTCGAGTGTTGGTCTTATGGTTGGCGGCGTTGGTGTCATGAATATCATGCTGGTTTCGGTCACCGAGCGCACAAAAGAGATTGGCGTGCGCAAAGCCATTGGCGCGACCAAGCGCAATATCCTGCTGCAGTTCACCATTGAGGCCATCACGCTTTGCGCTCTGGGAGGCGTCATTGGTATTTTTGCCGGCGGCATCATTACGCTCATCATCCGTCTGCTGTTGAGCGCATTACCGGCTACCATGTCCAGTATGTGGGCGATGATTGGCTTCACCGTCTCCTGCATGATCGGGCTGGTTTTCGGCATTTATCCGGCGTGGAAAGCGGCAAACCTCGATCCGATTGAAGCGTTGAGATACGAATAACAAGCACAGCGCTTAAAGTGCGGGGCAGACGTGTAATGCGCCGAGCGCTGTACGCTGCACCCTGTAAACTGAGCATTCATGCTCGGAATCATCATCGAAAGCATCACCAGCATCCTTGCTTTATGCGGGTTGGGCTTTTACTGTGCTGCGCTCTGGAGCGCGCGTGATTTCGTCCGCCGCAAGCGCCCGGATACACCCGGCTTCCATCCACCAGTCAGCATTCTGAAGCCGCTCAAGGGTTTTGATCACGACATGTATGCGAGCTTTGTCAGTCACTGCCGCCAGCAGTACGCAGGTGAATACGAAATACTCTTCGGCGTCAGCAGCATGGACGATCCAGCCGTTGCTGCAGTCGAGCAGTTGAAAGCTGAATTTCCCCGAAACGCAATTCGTCTGGTTCTCTGCCCGGAAGTGCTGGGCGCGAATGGCAAAGTCAGCAACCTGGCGCAGATGGTCCCGCAGGCCCGTTTCGCTTACATCCTCATCAACGACAGTGATATCAAAGTTTCGCCGCGCTATCTAGAACGCGCCCTGGCTCCATTTGCAGACGCCAAAGTCGGCATGACGACAGCGCTTTATCGCGGACGCGCGCACGGCACACTCGGCTCCAGGATGGAAGCGCTTGGTATCGCAACCGACTTTGCCGCCGGAGTGCTCACGGCGCGCAAGCTGGAAGGCGGCATCCGCTTTGGATTGGGTTCAACCTTGGCTATGTCGCGTGAGGTCCTCGATGCCATTGGCGGCCTCGTTCCGCTCGCCGACTACCTTGCCGATGACTACGAGCTGGGCGCACGCATCTCCGCAGCAGGATATCGCGTCGAACTGATGGATGAGTTCGTGGAGACAACAGTACCGGCCTACGGCTTCCGGCAATTTCTCGCTCATCAACTACGCTGGGCGCGCGGTATGCGCGATGCGCGCAAATGGGGTTATGCCGGAGTTGTTTTTACTTTTGGATTGCCGTGGGCTGTACTGAATCTGATTGCCGCAGGCATGAGTCTACCGAGCATTGCGCTGCTTAGTCTGGTGTTCGCAGGGCGTGTGACGCTCGCCCTTACGATCGGCGTTGGACTTCTTCGCGACCGGCAGGTCCTGCGCGATCTGTGGCTGCTGCTGCCGCGTGACCTGATTGCGCTCTTCATCTGGCTGTGGAGCTATGCCGGAAACACGATTACCTGGCGTAACCAGACATTTGAATTGAAAAACGGCAAACTGCAGCACCTCTATTCAGGGAAAAGCGAGGCGTAGCTTGAATACATTATCATCCCGACCGGAGGCGCGAAGCGCGGTTGTGGAGGGCCCTGCAGTTTGTATCCGGCTGCATAATTTTAATTCGCTTTAGAACACAGCGCCGTGAGAACTGGGTTTGTTGCTGAGAATCTCTTTTCCGCCGCTGATCCCAATGACAAAAGGCTGCCCGGGCAACGCCGGAACCTGATCGAGCGGCGTCCATAGAAACACGCGATTGTCGCCCGTCCAGAGCTGCGTCAGCCTGTCATCGTCGATAAAGACGTTCGGCGCATCCGGGAACAAAGAGCCGTACCACAGTCCGCCGCCGCGCCCATTCAACAGTTCGACCTGGCGCTCCAGATAAAAGGGCAATGAGGATGCCCGTTCATAGCGGCCATTAATGATGATCACATCATCGTTGTCGAGCTCTGGCTTGATGGCATTGGCCAGAATCTGCGAAGAGACCGCGGGCGACAGTGTGTTCAGCGCCAGATGTGCCGCGATCAGAAAGGCCGTGACTGTACCGACAAGGAAGCAGTTTGCCATGCGGGCTTTGCCTGCCAGCCGGAACCAGAGATTTGCAGTAAGTCCGATGAGAATAGCCGCCGTCGTAATGCTGAGAGGCACGCGGAAGGCTCCCAGGGCGCGCTGCGTCAGATCAAAGAAGTGTCCGAAGAAGAGCCGATGTGTGCGCGTGACCTGCTGCAGAAACTGCGTCACATCGGTCCCAATGGGCAATGGCTTGTAGTGAATGGCGAAGATCAGCGAAGCGATGGCCGCAGCCAGTCCAACGAGAAACAGGACCCAGGCGACGAGGCTTCCTGTCGTGGAAGGCTCCCGTTCGTCTTCTGCCAGCCAATAACCGGCCAGCAGCGCCAGCGGCGGCAATGCCGGGAGCACATAGTATTCCTGCCGCGCGGGAAAACTGAAAAAGACCATTACTACCACGGCCCAGATCACCAGCAGCAGCATCGCGCGTTGCTGTTCTTCGAGTGCTTCGCGGCGGAACGCGCTTTTCCAGCGCAGGCGGCCCAGTAAAATCAGCGCAAAAATACACCACGGAGCGATAAAGGCCAGGAGCAGCAGCCAGAATAGAGGAAGTGGCACGGAATCTGAGCTGTTCGGTATTCCGAGGCCGAAATAACGCGCAAACTGCTCGTGAATGAAATAGAGCCACACGAATCCATGCACGTTGCCGGGGGGATTGCTGATCGATGGATTTCTCAGCGCGGCGAAGATATGCCAGGGCACAGCAACAATCAGAAAAGCGATGGGACCGTTAATAGGATGCCAGCGCAGCAGATGCCGCAGGTTTCGCGTGAAGAAGAGGTAAACCAGAATAACAATCAGCGGCAGGACTACGCCCACCAGGCCCTTGGTTAGAACGCCGAGAGCGCAGCAGATGGCGAATCCAAGCGCATTCGTCAGCGATGGCGCAGATTCGCCCAGCGATTTCCAGAAGAAATACATCGCCAGCGAAATCCAGAGGCAAAGCATCACATCCGGCATGAGAATCCGCGTGAAACCGAAGATGCCGCTTGCCGTCACCAGGCACAGCGCAGCATAGAAGCCGGACTGGAGCGATCCGAACAGCGCCTTCCCCAGCGCAAAAATCACGAGGAAGAGCGCCAGCGCATAGAGCGCTAAGGGCAGACGCGCGGCCCAGTCATGCTCGCCGAAGATTTTGAAGCTGCCGGCAATGCTCCAATACAACAGCGGAGCCTTGTCAAGATACCGGATGCCGTTGACATGGAGCGTAACCCAGTCATGCGTAATCAGAATCTCCCGCGCGGCTTCCGCGTGCAGCGCGTCGGCATCGTCCAACAACGGCGGACGCACCAGGGCAAAGGAGCCGTAGAGCAGCAGCCATATTCCGAGAATGGGAAAAAGGAAGCGCTTCATCTGCTGGGAGATGATTATAGAGAAGCGCGCGGCCTTCTATTTACCAATGCGCTAACTACGAGCATGGTTCGTGTGCCGCAAAGCTTTGAATAACAGCGCTGCGAATAACTCAAATGGGAAAAATCTGCATAAAAATTTTTGCGGCGCGCCCGCTCCGACTTGCCGATTCTGCCTGCTGGCCACTATATTGATTTTTCACTGAAAAACTGTGTTCGGCAGATAGCAAAGCCGGGCCGCGACGCTAATACCCTCCAACCACATACGGACTTCGAGGAAGCAGGAAAGCATTCATGGCGCAGATTTTTGACCGCAGCTCGAACGCTCTGGCGCGGATGAGCCTGGTCTTGACGGGGTTGATCGTAATTGCCTTAGGAGTGACGCTGGACCAGCTGCAACGGTCGCCCTGGGTAACCCGCCAGGGGCAGCGCGCCGATCAGCCGGTTCCTTTCAGCCACAAACATCACGTGCAGGGGCTGGGTCTTCAGTGCCAGTACTGCCATACGTCGGTTGAAAAGTCGAGCTACGCAGGCATTCCTCCCACACGGACCTGCATGAACTGCCATGCGCAGATCTGGACCAACGCCGAGCTGCTGGAGCCGGTCCGGAACAGCTGGGCCACCGGCCAATCGATTGTCTGGACCAAAGTCCACGACCTTCCTGATTTCGTCTACTTCAGCCATGAGATTCACGTAAATAAGGGCATCGGGTGTTCAAGTTGTCATGGCCGAGTCGACGAAATGCCCATCATGTATCAGCAGAACACCCTGCAGATGGAGTGGTGCCTGAACTGCCACCGCCATCCCGCCGCAAACATACGGCCGACGAGCGAAATCTACAACATGGCCTGGACCGGGCCCAGCGAGCTGAAGCCGGTCTGGTGCGCGGTAAAGCAATCGGCAAAAACGGGTACGCCCACAGCCGAAGACGTAACCTGCACCGAGAACAATCCCAATCCAGGCGCAGGTGGAGAGCTGGCGTCTCTGCATGCATTGCCGGTCGGGCTGCATGGTCAGACGGCCACTGATGCAGGCGGCGCGACAGCGGCTCCGGCAGTGTTGAATTATCAGAAGTTCACCAGCCAGGAAGAGTTGGGCAAATTCCTGGAAGCGCAGTATCACATTCGCAATCCGCGTGATCTGTCGAGTTGCGAGGTCTGCCATCGATGACAGACAAGAGACAAGACCAAAAGATGAGCACAAACGGATTAGTGACGCTTGAAGCCAGCGAGCCGGAAAAGTCCAAAGGCATGACGCTGGAAGAAGTCCGCAAAAAGCTGAGCGGCAAGACCGGAAAGAAATACTGGCGGAGTCTCGACGAGCTGGCTGATAAGCCGGAGTTCGGCGAAATGCTCAGCCGCGAGTTCCCGCAGCAGGCCTCTGAGTGGATCGATCCGGTATCGCGTCGCGGCTTCCTGAAGCTGGCAGGCGCGTCACTGGCGCTGGCTGGCCTTTCCGGTTGCACCAAGCAGCCCGATGAGCCAATCTATCCCTACGTTAAAGCGCCTGAAGACCTGATTCTGGGCAAGCCGATGTACTTCGCTTCAGCCGCCCCGTTTCCGACCGGCGCGGTGCCGGTGCTGGTCAAGAGCGACGCCTTCCGCCCCATAAAGATCGACGGCAATCCCGAACACGCTTATAACAAGGGTGGTTCCGATCCCCTGACCCAGGCCACACTGCTCGACCTGTACGATCCCGACCGCTCGCAGCATGTTCTGTATCGCGGCGAGACGCGCACCTGGGGGGCCTTTCAGGCGGCATGGCGCTCGGCGCTGGCAGACAAGAAGTCTTCCGGCGGAACCGGCATTTATTTTCTGAGCGGCACGGTCACTTCGCCGACCCTTGCCGCGCAGTGGAAAAAAGCCCAGGCTGCATTCCCGAACGCGAAGTGGATCCAGTATGACGCGGTGAATCGCGATTCCGCCTATGCGGCTTCAAAGGCTGCTTTCGGCGACTATCTCGACGCGCAGTACAAGCTCGATGCCGCCGACGTGGTCCTCTCGCTCGATGCAGATTTTCTCTCCGGTTCGTTGTTCCCCGGCTTCCACAAGCTGGCTAAGGACTTCATCAACCGGCGCAGGCTCGACGGCACCACGGAGATGAACCGCCTCTATGTTGTCGAGAGCTGGACCACGACGACAGGCCTTAAGGCAGAGCACCGTCTGGCCCTCCGCGCGAGTGATATCGGGTCGTTTGCAGCAGCGCTTGCGGGAGCACTCGGATCAGGAGGCGCAGGTTATAACGGTTCCGATGACGCGAAGAAGTTCCTCGCCGCCGTGGCGAAAGACCTGAAGGCGAATGCCGGTAAATGCGTCGTCATCCCCGGCGAACAGCAGTCCCCCGCTGTTCATCTCGCAGCTATCGCCATTAATCAGGCTCTGGGCAACGTCGGCAAAACAGTCGTATACACCGAGACCGTCAATCCGATGCCCTCGATTCAGGGCGATGACCTGAAATCACTCGTTGCCGACATCCATGCAGGCAAAGTGGAGTGGCTCGTCATTCTTGACAGCAATCCGTCATATTCGACGCCGGCTGATCTCAAATTCGAAGAGGCGCTGGGCAAAGTCAAAACGATCGTCCACCTGGGCTCGCACGTAAACGAGACAGCGCAGCAGGCGCATTGGCACATCAACAGCGTGCATTATCTGGAAAGCTGGTCGGACGCCCGCTCCTACGACGGGACCGTCTCCATCGTTCAGCCCATGATCGATCCGCTATACGGTGGCCACACAGCGCACGAGATTGTTCAGGCGATGCTCGACAATCCGGACCTCTCTCCGTATGAAGCGGTCCGCGAAAACTGGCGGCAGCAGCTTTCCGGCAAGGGAGACTTCGAGTTCAGCTGGCGCAAGGCTCTACACGACGGATGGATTTCAGATACAGCTTTTCAGCCAAAAAGCGTATCGGCCAAAGCCGGAGCCGCAGCGCAGAATTCGGCCGCTCAAAATGACGCACTGGAGATCGTATTCCGACCTGACTACAACCTGTACGACGGCCGCTACGCGAATGTGGGCTGGCTGCAGGAGCTGCCCCGCCCGGTAACCAACCTCTCCTGGGACAACGCGGCGCAGATGAGCTATGCCACTCTGGTCAAGAACGGCCTCTCTGAGCACGATGTAGTTGAGATCAGCGCCAACGGCCTCAAAGTCCTGGCTCCCGTACTTGCCGTTCCTGGTCATCCTGACAACACCATCACCCTCACCCTCGGTCAGGGGCGCAGCCGGGCCGGTCGCGTAGGCAGCGGATTCGGCTTCAATGCATACGCTGTCCGCAGTTCTGAGGCGCCGCTGTTCACAAACGGCAGCCTGCGCAAGACGGGTGACACCTACGAGTTCGCTGTCACCAAGAGCCATTACATTGACCACCGCGCTATCTCGCATGGCGGAGACGGCAGCGGAACGCACTCTATCGAAGGCAATGAAGCCATTGATCGCGGCATTGTCCGTTACGCCACGCTCGAAGAGTTCAAGCAGAATCCGAACTTTGCTCATGAGGGCGAGGGCCGCGACGTTCCCGATACTACAGAAACCATGTTTCCCGCCTACCGCTACGACAAAAACGCCTGGGGCATGTCGATTGACATGAATGCCTGCGTTGGCTGCAATGCCTGCGTCGTGAGCTGCTATGCGGAGAATAATATTCCGGTTGTCGGAAAACATCAGGTGTCCGTGGGCCGTGACATGCAGTGGTTGCGCATCGATACCTATTTTGAGGGCGATCTGTCAGCGCCCCGCGCGCATCTCCAGCCGATGCTCTGCCAGCACTGCGAGAACGCGCCCTGTGAGCAGGTATGCCCGGTTGGCGCGACCGTGCACACGCCGGAAGGCCTGAATATGATGGTCTATAACCGCTGCGTGGGCACACGTTATTGCTCGAACAACTGCCCGTACAAGGTGCGCCGCTTCAATTTCCTGCTCTTCTCTGACTATGAAACTGAGAGCCTGAAGCTGATGCGCAATCCGGACGTTACCGTCCGCAGCCGCGGCGTCATGGAAAAGTGTAGCTACTGCGTGCAGCGCATCAATGCGGCGAAGATTGAAGCGGACAAGGAAAACCGCGAGATTCGCGACGGCGAGATCGTGACCGCCTGCCAGCAGGCGTGCCCGACCAACGCGATTGTCTTCGGCAATATCAATGACAGGTCAAGCAAGGTCCGCAAGCTCAAAGAGCAGTCGCGGAGCTACGGCGTACTTGAAGGCAACAACACGCGCCCGCGCACGACCTATATCGCAGAAGTTTTGAACCTGAACCCCGAACTGGCCGAAGCGTAGGCCCTAACGGTTAAGAGGTTGAACGGAATATGGCAACCAAAGATGTACCAGTAAACGATCCGATGGTGGATCCGGTCACTGGGGAACTCCGGGTCATAGCGCCCGGGCATACCTTCAAGTCGATTACCGAGAAGCTCGCGGGCATCGTACTGACCAGCCATACCCCTCTGGGCTGGTGGGGCGGCTTAGTGATTGCCGGGGGCGGCGTAGGGCTGCTGGGGCTCGCCGTTACTTGGCTCTTCCTCAAAGGCGTCGGCATCTGGGGCATTACTATCCCGGTCGCCTGGGGCTTCGCCATTATTAACTTCGTCTGGTGGATCGGTATCGGCCATGCCGGGACCCTGATCTCAGCCATCCTGTTGCTCTTCAAGCAGAGCTGGCGCAACTCGATCAACCGATTCGCCGAGGCCATGACCATTTTCGCCGTGGTCTGCGCCGGTCTGTTTCCGCTGATTCATACGGGCCGTCCGTGGCTGGGGTACTGGCTCTTTCCGTTGCCCTTCACCATGAACGTGTGGCCACAGTTCCGCTCCCCTCTGCTCTGGGACGTCTTTGCGGTCTCGACCTACGCCACCATCTCGGTCGTCTTCTGGTACATCGGCATGATTCCCGATCTGGCGACCCTGCGCGATGGCGCGAAGTCAAAATTCGGGCAGTTCTTCTATGGCATGATCGCGCTGGGCTGGCGCGGCTCAGTGCGGCATTGGGTCCGCTACGAAACAGCTTCGCTTCTGCTGGCCGGTCTTTCGACGCCGCTGGTTCTCTCGGTTCACACCGTCATCAGCTTCGATTTTGCCGTGGCGCTCCTGCCCGGCTGGCATACGACCATCTTCCCGCCCTACTTCGTTGCCGGCGCTGTGTACTCGGGCTTCGCCATGGTCATTACGCTGGCGGTGCCCATCCGCAAGTTCTATCACCTTGAAGACATCGTCACCATCCGCCATATCGACAATATGGGCAAGGTCATGCTCCTGACCGGCCTGATCGTTGCTTACGGATATGGAATGGAAGTTTTTATGTCGTGGTACTCGGCCAGTCACTGGGAGTACTTCATGATGTGGAACCGCATGTTCGGGCCGATGGGATGGGCCTACTGGGTGCTTATTACCTGCAACATCGCACTGCCCCAGCTGATGTGGATCCGCAAGTTCCGAACCAACGTTGCTCTGATGTTCATCATGTCCTTCATCGTGAATACGGGCATGTGGTTTGAGCGCTTCGTGATCGTCGTTACCAGTCTGTTGCGCGATTACCTGCCTTCTTCCTGGGGCACTTACAAGGCCACCCGCTGGGATTACGCAACGTTCATCGGAACACTGGGACTCTTCACGTTCCTGTTCTTCCTCTTCATTCGCCTGCTGCCGATGATTCCCATGTCTGAGCTGCGTATCCTGCTGCCCGAGGCGAAGATTCATCCGAAAGGCGAACCTCTGCCGGAGGCTGGTGACTGATGCCTGTTCAAGAAGGAACCTACGGACTACTCGCTGAATTCGATACACCTAGCGATCTGGTGCGCGCCGCGCAGGCCGCTTATGACTCCGGTTACCGGCGCATGGATTGCTACACGCCATATCCGGTGGAAGAGGCAGCGGCCGCCATTGGCTTTCATCGCGACAACGTCTCGCTGATCTGTCTCATCGGTGGACTGCTGGGTGTAGTAGCCATGTTCAGCCTTGAGACATGGATCTCCGTCTGGGCCTATCCGCTGAATATCGCAGGCCGCCCGTATTATTCCTGGCCGGCATTTATTGTGCCTGCCTACGAATGGACGATTTTGTACGCCGGGCTTTCAGCGGCATTTGGCATGCTCGCCGCGAACGGGCTGCCGCAGGTCTATCATCCTCTGTTCAATGCGCCAAACTTCCGCAGCGGCGCAACATCGGACAAGTTTTTCCTGTGCCTTGAATCGACAGACCCGAAGTTCGATATCGCTGAGTCGCGGGCCTTTCTTGAAAAGCATCAGCCGGTCTCCGTGGTGGAGGTGGAGTATTAAGAAAATGAGCCAAACCCGCACGGTAGGCACGTCCGTTGGATTGCTGGCGGCAATGCTGTTGCTGGCCGGCTGCCGTCAGGACATGCACAACGAGCCGAAATTCATCCCGCAGCGCGGCACGGATTTCTTTGCCGACGGACGCTCGGCGCGGCCCCAAGTGGAGCATACAGTCGCCCGCGGCCAGTTGCGCGAAGATGAATATTTCTACACCGGTCTTGTGAATGGTAAAGAGCAGGATGCCCTGCCTTTCCCGGCAACGCTCGCTGTTCTGGAGCGCGGGCAGGAGCGCTATAACATCTACTGCACCCCTTGCCACTCGCGCGTGGGCAACGGTGACGGCATGATCGTGCAGCGCGGTTATAAACCCGCCGGGAATTATCACGATGCCCGGCGCATGGCGCAGCCCCTGAGCCACTATTTCTATGTCATGACCAACGGATATGGAGCCATGCCGGATTATTCAGCGCAACTCACCCCCGCAGACCGCTGGGCAGTTGCCGCTTACATTCGTGCGCTGCAGTTGAGCCAGGCTGCGAAGGAATCGGATGTTCCGGCTGGCGCTCAGGTAAAGAATCTAACGGACATTGCCACGCAAGAGGGACTGCCCGCCAGCTTTGCCGGGCCCTGGCCGATGTCGGTCAACACAAATGTTCAGGCTCTGCCGCCGGTAGGCGAGGCAGCAGGAGCGCCGGCGGAAAATCCGAAGACTCCGGTGTTAACGCCGCAGCCTGCAACGGCAACGAATGCGAAAAAAGGCGAAACAGCTTCGCCCGAGACAAAGAAATAAGGATCAGAACGCATGGCGCAACATTCGAGTTCGGGTTATCACCAGAGAACATTGCCCGCTGACCTTTCCGCCCCCGTCTTCGTCAACCATTGGCGAAGCAGGGCGCTCATCATCGGCGTGGTGTTTTCCGTTCTCGGCATTATTCTCGGCTTTCTCGCCGGCGACGGCTGGAACCACTTCCTTCGTGCATGGTTGCTGGGCTTCATGATCAGCTTCGGCTTTTGCTGCGGCGGCATGTGCCTGTTAATGACCCAGTACCTCTCCGGCGGCAAGTGGGGCCTGCTGATACGTCGTCCCCTCGAAGCGATGACGCGCACACTTCCGCTTGTCTTCCTTTATTTCCTTCCTGTCGGCATCTTCGGCATGTCATTCGGCAAGCTGTACCTGTGGGCGCAGTATCCTGACGCGGAGAATGCTCTCAGGGACCACCTCATTACCCATGAGCAGGCCCACGCCATCATCTGGAAGAAGCCAATGCTCAATCCCACCAGCTTCTGGATTGTTTCGCTGTTCATCTTTGCCAGCTGGGCTTTTTATACGTTCTTTCTCAATCGCTGGTCTTTGCAGCGCGATGCGGACAGCGAGCCGCGCGTCCGTTACTGGCAGGTGAAGTTCGAAAACCTCAGCGGTTTCGGTGTGCTCTTCTATACCATCACCCTGACGGCCGGCGCGATCTACTGGGTCATGTCTCTCGATCCTACCTGGTATTCCACCGTGTACGGTTTCCAGTTTCTCGTTGGACAGGCCTATGGCGTTCTCGCGCTCGTGATTCTGACTCTGATCGGCCTGTCGAAGGCCGAACCCATCAAAACCGTCCTGCGCGTCACCGAACAGCATGATCTCGGCAAGCTCTGTCTCGCCTTCGTCATGCTGAACATTTATCTCGCTTTCGCCGCTTTCCTGATTATCTGGTCAGGTAACTCGCCGGAAGAGATTCCCTGGTACCTGGACCGCATTCGCGGCAACTGGGGCGTGGTCGCTACGCTGGATTTTGTCTTCCACTGGCTCCTGCCTTTCACCTTGCTGCTCTCACGCGATCTCAAGCGCATCAAGGGCCGTCTGGCCGTATGCTGCTGCATCATGATTTTCGCCCGCTGCTGGGATATGTGGTGGCTGATCGAGCCGAACTTCAAGGACGCAGCTCGCAACCTGCATTTCAGCATCGGCATTCTGGAATACGCCGTCGTGCCGGTCGCGCTCATCTCCTTCTGGATGGCCTACTACTTCTCGCAATTGAAAACACGCCCGCTGGTCGCCACCAACGATCCGCATGTGGCTGAGATTCTGGAGCCTGAACATGCACACGCATAACGAGCACGAATCGCATAACAAACCGGCTTCGGTTCGCGAGGGTTACGAGGTCACCGATGTCAGCGCGCAGGGAATTGTCGTTTTCCTCATTGGCCTTGCCGCTTCGGTCGCCGTTTTCTTCATCTTCTGCTTCGGTCTGGGCAAAGTGATTAACAACACACTGCAAAAGCACGATGGCCCGCCGAACAAGTGGTCCCAGATGAACTTCCCGGTGGACAAGACGTACCACATCCAGTCAAACCCGACGCTCGAGCAGAAGCAGCTTCGGCAGCTGACCGGAGCATTCCCCACTCCCCGGCTGCAGGGTGATGACGGCGATCTGGATACCGCCGACCTCCACGCCCGGGAAGACCTGCTGCTCGACTATTACAGCTGGATCGACCGCTCGAAGGGCACAGTCCGCATTCCCATTGATCGCGCGATGGAACTGATCGCGCAGCGCGGATTGCCTGTGCATCAGGCGCCTCAGGCGTCCGAACAGTTGATGGCCGGCGACAGTGCCGTATCCGTGCAGGCCCCTCTTACGGACGGCTTCGCCCGCACCGCCTATGAACAGGAGCTGCGCGAAAGCGCAGTAAAGCAGGCCGGAGAGCAGTCTTCAGCGAAGGTAAACAATAACTAGGAGCAGCCAAACGGCGTGAAATCGTCGCAAAAAGCGGATTAGCATAAGAAGAAATGGAGCAAAAAAGCACAATTCGGCGCGGAAAAATGGCAAAAAGCGCGCTAACGCTGGCCGCTGTCTTAGCGCTGTGCATCACCGCGGCCTGGGCGCAGGTTTCCGGCCCCGGCGACAAGCAGATGGGCGAGCCTGCCGCAGACCATCTCCCTTCGGTGCTCAGCCAAGCCACTGTCGTCCAGAAGCTGAATACGCAGCTTCCGCTCAATGCGCAGTTCCGCGATGAAACCGGTAAAACCGTGAGTCTGGGCGATTATTTCGGAAAGCGCCCTGCCATCCTTTCGCTGGTCTATTACAACTGCCCCATGCTCTGCTCCGAAGAGCTGAACGGCCTGGTCAGCGCGCTCGAAATGGTGAAATTTACCCCAGGCAAGGACTTTGACATCATCGTGGCCAGCATTGATCCGAGCGAAACCCCGGAGCTGGCTGCCAAGAAAAAGGCCTTTTATCTCAAGAGATACGGGCACCCGGAAACCGCCGATGGATGGCATTTCCTGACGGGCCAGCAGCCGGCCATCAACGCTCTGGCGGATGCATCCGGGTTCGGCTATGTACGCGTTCCGGGGCCTGACGGCAAGCTGACGCAGTTTGCTCATGCCAGCGCCATCGAGCTGGTGACGCCGGACGGAAGGCTTTCACAGTATTACCTCGGCGTTGAATATTCACCGAAAGATTTGCGGCTCGGCCTGGTGGAAGCATCGGAGCATAAGATCGGCTCGCCGGTCGACGAGATTCTTACCTACTGCTATCACTATGACCCGATGCTGAACAGACACAGTCTGATCGTGGCGCGCATCGTGCAGCTGGCGTGCATCCTTACTGTGCTCTGTCTGGGCGGCTACTTAATTTTGATGTTCCGGCGTGACCAAAAGCGGGCGAAAGCCACGCCGGTTCCAAACTGGAAAAACGTGATCGGATAAAGTTAACGATGCATTTCATCAGTCCAGTACTCTGGCAGTTCTTAGTAAAGTGGCTCTCGCGCTTGCCGCTGTTTCCACCGGAAGCGTCGAGCATTGCTCCGTATACGGACGCCTTCTTCTTTTTCCTGCTGCTTATCTCGATAGTCGGGACCGGCATTGTTGTGCTGATGGTCGTTTCCTTCTCCATGCTCTATCGTAAGGAAAAGAACCCGGAAGCAACCCAGATCGAGGGCTCCACACTGCTTGAGGCCACCTGGACTATTATTCCCCTGGCGCTTTTCATGATTGCGTTTGTCTGGGGCGCGCTGCTTTACTTCCGCATCTATAATCCGCCCACTAACGCCATGAATATCTATATCGTGGGCAAGCAGTGGATGTGGAAGGCCGAACATCCCGGCGGCCAGCATGAGATCAATGCTCTGCATGTTCCCACCGGCAGACCCGTGCAGCTCACTATGATTTCGCAGGATGTTTTCCACAGCTTTTCCATTCCTGCGTTTCGCGTCAAGCGGGAAGTGATTCCGGGCCGGTACACAACCGTATGGTTTGAAGCTACGCAGCCGGGCACTTATCACCTCTTCTGCACCCAATACTGCGGCACGCTGCATTCGCAGATGATTGGCGAAATTGTGGCCCTTACCCCGGATGATTACCAGAAGTGGACGGCGGGCTCGACCAGTGGCGCGTCGCTTGCGCAGAACGGTGAGCGACTCTTCGCCAGCCTCGGTTGCGCCTCCTGCCACTCGGGCAGCCCTGACGCGCACGGCCCAAGCCTGGCTGAGGTGTACGGCAGCAAGCTGCAGATGGCGAATGGCTCCTTCGTTACCGTGGATGATGCCTTCCTCCGCGATACGATTCTCAACCCAACCATGCATCAGGTGGCCGGATATGCGCCGATCATGCCAACCTATCAGGGGCAGGTCAGCGAAGAAGGTCTCATCAGTCTCGTGGAATACATTAAGAACCTAAACTCGAACTATCGCGTTCAGCAGACGCTGAACACAAGCCAGGTCCAGACGGTTGCGCCAAGCGCGCCCGCCACTGGACAGGGAGTGGTAAAACAATGAGCGCATCTACAGTCCTGAAGCTTCCTCCGCAGGAAACCGCTGATCTGCCGAAGAAGTCATATCTGAATAGCGAGTACGGCCTGAAGAGCTGGCTGCTCACGCGCGACCATAAGCGCATCGCCATTCTCTATCTGTTCTCTACCGTCTTCTTCTTCACCATCGGCGGCACAGCTGCGGCCTTCATCCGCCTTAACCTGCTCACTCCGGGCGGGGAACTGATGGCGGCAGACACCTACAATAAGCTGTTCTCCATTCACGGCATCATCATGGTGTTCTTCTTTCTGGTGCCGATCGCCCCCGCCGTGCTGGGCAACTTTCTCATCCCCCTCATGATCGGGGCAAAAGACGTGGCCTTCCCCAGGCTCAACCTGCTGAGCTGGTATCTGTTCGTTACGGGGGGAGCTTGTGAGCTCTACGCCATCATCTGGGGCGGCATGGACACCGGCTGGACCTTCACCACGCCTCTCAGTACGCATTATGTAAACACGCATGTCATTGGTGCAGCGCTGGGCATCTTCATCGCCGGGTTCTCGTCCATCCTTACCGGGGTGAATTTCATCGTCACCATTCACCGGCTCCGCGCTCCGGGAATGACCTGGTTCCGCCTGCCTCTTTTTATCTGGTCCTTCTACGCAACCTCCATCATCTTCGTGCTGGCCACGCCAGTCATTGCCATTGCGCTGGTGCTCATTATGATGGAGCGCACCATTGGCATTGGCGTCTTCGATCCGGCGAGAGGCGGCGATCCTTTGCTCTTCCAGCACCTCTTCTGGTTCTATTCGCACCCCGCTGTGTACGTCATGATTTTGCCCGGTATGGGCGTTATCTCTGAAGTCGTCGCCTGCTTCAGCCGCAAGCGAGTCTTCGGATACACTGCTGTCGCCTTCTCTTCGGTCGCCATCGCAGTATTCAGCTTCTTCGTCTGGGCGCACCACATGTTCATCATGGGCATCTCGAACTATTCGGCACTCGTGTTTTCGCTCATGACCATGCTGGTGGCTGTCCCATCCGCGATCAAGATATTCAACTGGTCCTCGACCATGTACAAAGGCTCCATCACCTTTGATACGCCTATGCTCTACACCTTCAGCTTCATTGGGCTGTTCACTATGGGTGGAATGACCGGCGTAATGCTCGGCTGTCTCGGTATGGATATCCATCTCACCGAGACCTACTTCATCGTGGCGCACTTCCATTACGTGATGGTCGGCGGAATGGTCAGCGCGTTCATGGCTGGCCTGCACTTCTGGTGGCCGAAGATGACCGGGCGCATGTATCCGGAGGCGCTGGGAAGATTGGCCGCATCCGTGCTGTTTATCGGCTTCAACCTGACCTTCTTTCCGCAGTTCATCCTCGGCTATATGGGGATGCCGCGCCGCTACCACGCGTATCCGCCGGAGTTCCAGGTACTCAACGTGCTGTCTACAGCCGGTGCGTCCATCCTGGCCGTGGGTTATCTGCTGCCTATGCTCTACCTGACATGGTCGCTCAAATACGGCAAGGTTGCCGGTAGCAATCCATGGCGCGCAACAGGTCTTGAATGGCAGATCCAGTCACCGCCGCTCACAGAAAACTTCCTGGAAACGCCGGTTGTTGACTTCGAAGCGTATGACTTCGAGTGGCTGGCGAACAAAGAAAAGAATGAGGTGCAATCCGTTGGATAGCCAGGCGATCGCAGTCCCCGCAACCAAAAGCGAGATCGTGCACGAGCATTCTCCGCATCTGGAACACCATTTCGCGACGGAGAGCCAGCAGCGCGAAGCTTCGAACTTCGGAATGTGGCTCTTCCTGCTGACCGAAATAATGTTCTTCGGCGGTATGTTCACCGCATACCTCATTTATCGCATCTGGTACTACCCGGCATTCGTTGCCGGCAGCCACTGGATGATCATATGGGCCGGGACCCTCAACACCGTCGTGCTTATCTGTTCTAGTTTTACGATGGCCATGGGTGTTCACTCTGCCGAAATCCGCAATCGAAAGCTGCTGCTGCGCTATCTGATAGCAACGCTGCTCCTAGGCTGCGTCTTTCTTGGCATCAAGGCCTTTGAATGGCACGACGAATGGGAGCACCACCACGTTCCCGGCCTGAACTTCAGCATCAACGAGTTTACCCACGTAGATCCTCGCTATCCGCTGGATAAGCCGCTGCCCCGCGACATGGCCGAAAAGACCCAGGATTATTTCTCACTCTACTTTCTGCTGACCGGCGTCCACGCGCTGCACATGTTGATTGGCGTCTCGATTCTCCTGTTCATCATCTTCCATGCATGGAGAGGGGCCTACACCACCGGCAATATGAATTTTGTAGAGAACTTCGGCCTGTACTGGCACTTCGTGGATATCGTCTGGATATTCCTGTTCCCATTGCTTTATCTGATCAGTCGCCACCAGTGAGGACCCTGAATCAAATGACTGAACATTCTAAAAAAGAAATTCTCGACACCGAGCCGACACACCACGAAGTCCACATCGTCAGCCCTAAGATCTACGCCGTAATCTTCATTACGCTCCTGTTCTTCACCGGCCTTACGGTGGCCGCTTCCTATTTGGAGCTTGGGGTCTTCAATGCCGTCGTGGCCCTCGCCATCGCCTGTACGAAGGCAGTGTTGGTGATCCTCTTCTTCATGCACGTCAAATACAGCTCGCGGCTGACAAAATTGACTGTCGCCGCCGGCTTCTTCACCTTCCTCATCCTCATCACCATGTCGCTGACCGACTACATCAGCCGCGCCTGGGGACTCTGGTAATGCTTATCGATTTCGACTGAACGGCAGCCTCAGCCGCCGTTTTAGTCTGCGACATGGTTTCTGCTCATTGCCCGTCTATGATCCGGCATCTAATATCAGCAGAAGGATGAGCCGGCAGGAAGAATTTTCTACAGCATTACAACGCTGCACAAATGATCCGCGCATAACAATCCGTCGCGGCGGCGAGCCTCTCAAAGATGGTAAATGCGTCGTCTACTGGATGCAGCGCGCGCAACGCGGCATTGATAATCCCGCGCTTGACCTCGCCATTGCTCTTGGAAATGAATTAGGCCTGCCCGTTATTACTTTCTTCTCTGTTATTTCCAATTACCCTAACGCAAATCTCCGCCATTACGCCTTCCTCAATCAGGGATTGCCTGATATCGAGGAGCATCTGGCTGAACGTAACGTATCTTTCATTGTTCGGCGGCCTCCCAATAATCAGCTGGAGAAGCTGCTTGGCGAAGTGGGCGCTGCTCTACTTATTGGAGACGAGAATCCCTGCCGTGAGCCGGAGCGCTGGCGCCGCGTTCTGGGCCGTCGTCTCCAGCTGCCTTTCTTCACCGTTGACGCCGATGTAGTCGTGCCGTCAAATCTTTTTTCTAAACACCAATACGCGCTGCACATCATGAAGCCGAAGCTCTACGCGGAGCTGCCCAAATATCTCGTGCCCCTTCCGCATACCAAGGCCGCACACGAATGGAAGCGTCCGGCGCATTTTGCCTCCCTGGATATTCGCACAGACATCACGCAGGGCTGGAAGGGGTTCGACCGCACCATTGCGCCGGTCGACACCTTCACCGGAGGAACGCGCGCCGCTCTCAAGCGGCTCAGTGCCTTCGTAAACCATCATCTGAGCAATTACCTCACCCGCCGAAACCATCCCGAATGGGACGGCACCAGTCGCATGTCGCCGTATCTGCATTTCGGCCACATCAGTCCCATTACCATCGCTCTCGCCGCGCAAAAAGCAGTTGAAGAAGGTAAAGCCACTCAAGCTGCATACGATGCTTACATTAACGAATTAATCGGATGGCGCGAGATATCCGTAAACTTCGTCAAGCATGTTCCTGATTACGACACGCTCCAGTGCGCTCCGGGCTGGGCACAGAAAACTCTGCGCGAACACGCTCGCGACAAACGCAATCCCGAATACTCCTTTGAGGAATTAGAGCAGGCCAGGACCTATGACGAGCTGTGGAACGCAGCCCAGATGCAGATGGTGAAATACGGCTGGATGCACAACTACCTGCGCATGTACTGGGCCAAGAAGATTCTCGAATGGTCGCCGAGCCCCGCGCGTGCCTATGAATACGCCGTCATTCTCAACGATAAATATGAGCTCGACGGGCGCGATCCCAACGGATACGCGGGCATAGCCTGGGCCATTGCCGGAGTGCATGACCGTCCCTGGTTCGATCGGCCCATCTTTGGCACCATTCGCTATATGTCCGCAGCATCTACGGGAAAGAAATTCAACTCACGGCGTTACATCGAAAATGTCGCAACAGGAAACTGGGCCGGCGACTGACGAACCAAAGTAACTTTGCGATCCGCGCAACTTCCCTCATACTGAATCCACTTTCCGCAACCTTGCTGAAGTACCGGGGCGCTTCCCATGGAGCGTTTTCTCGTATGTGCGGGCTAAGGATACATGGCAACGATTCGCTGGTGGAAGCTGGCCCTCTGGGCATCTATCGTCGCACCTGGTTGCGGACTCCTGACTGCGCAGGAGCAGGAACTCGCGCCCGCGCACAAAATTGTGCAACACTCTCAGCGTTTTATTACGCAGCGCGGCCTTAATCGCGCACTCGATAATAAATTCAGTCCCGCCGGCCTGCTGCAAAAGGCTTATGCGCAGCATCAGCTGCTTAAGGCCACCTCGAATGACAGCGGCACAACACCTCTGAGCGCTCCCTGGACTTCCGTCGGTCCATCTGCGGTCGATACCGCTGCATACGGACTTATCAGCGGCCGTATCACCAGCATCGCTGTCGATCCTTCTGACAGCAGCGGCAACACCGTTTATATCGGCAGTACCGGCGGAGGCATCTGGAAATCGACCAACGCCGCCGGTCCCGTCAATTCTGTAAGCTTCACGCCGCTCACTGACACCCTGCCCATCTCCAACGGATGCAGCACGCCGCCGCTTGCGTCGCTCAGCATCGGCGCGCTCACTGTGCAGCCTGGCGGAACCGGCGTCATTCTCGCAGGCACTGGAGACCCAAACGACTCGCTCGACTCCTATTATGGGACCGGCATCCTGCGTTCCGCCGATCACGGAAATACCTGGTGTCTTATCACCGACACCATGGATGGATTCAGCGGAGCACTTCGCGGATTCTCCTTCCGCGGGATGGGCTTCGCTGGTTTTGCCTGGAGCACACTTGATTCGCAACTTGTCGTTGCTGCCGTTGCAACATCCCGAGAAGGGAATGCCGTCAGCGCGACAGGCAACAGCAGCTTCGCCGGTCTCTATTATTCAAAGGATGCCGGCAAAACATGGTATCTCGCCACCATAGAAGATGATCCAACGAGGGTCATCCAGTCATCGCAGACATCGGCGACCGGCTATCTGGGTAATTCCGCCACTTCCGTTACCTGGAACCCTGTGCGGCAGAGTTTCTACGCAGCAGTGCGCCACCACGGCTATTACGAATCGTCTGACGGCGTCACCTGGACAAGGATGACCAATCAGCCGGGAATCAACTCCGCAAAGTGCCCGGCAAATCCGAATGGTGTCGGATCGGCCGCCTGCCCCATTTTTCGAGGGACCATTACCGCGCAGCCAGTTACCGGCGATCTATTTGCCATCACCGTGGACGACAACAATAAGGACCAGGGACTGTGGCAGGATGTCTGTTCTGTCGGGAGTGGCGCATGTGCAGCTACCACAGTTACATTCTCAAAGCAGATCGCAGACGCAGCCATCGATACCGGAAGCAGCGGCGCAATTTTACAGGGCGATTATGATCTGTCTCTCGCCGCAGTTCCTTACCAGCAGAACACCCTGCTTTTTGTCGGTACAAAAGACATCTTCAGCTGCAGTCTCGCCAACAGCTGCGTATGGCGGAACACAACGAACGTGGGCAATTGCGCGGCCGCCAAAGTTGCCCCCTCGCAGCATGCCTTCGACGCAACCTTCGGAGCATCTGGCCTGATCTACTTCGGCAATGACGGCGGACTCTGGCGCACGACTGACGCCGTTAACCAGCAACAGCCGGCGTGTTCCCGCGACGACGCCATGCATTTTCAAAACCTGAACGGTGGATTCGGATCGCTTGCGGAAGTCGGCGGCTTCTCCGAGGACCCACAGGATCAGAGTGTAATGATGGCCGCCATGGGGGCCTTTGGCACTGCTGCTCCGCAAGTTGGGTCCACAGCATGGGCCCAGGTGCTGGACGGCGAAGGCGACGTCAATGCCATCGATCCTGCTAATCCACAGAATTGGTACACGACATCGGCTGCGC
>Ga0209062_1002414_pt1 | contig 25200 bp, 24 predicted proteins | sample Coa_R2_2_FD_187158 | JGI IMG/M metagenome (GOLD analysis project Ga0209062, IMG submission 187158) | Surface soil microbial communities from Centralia Pennsylvania, which are recovering from an underground coalmine fire - Coalmine... | ecosystem: Environmental > Terrestrial > Soil > Unclassified... | reverse complement strand
CTCGAAGGAACTACCCGGCATCGGAATCGAGGTGATCGAGGTGGCGAAGCACCCGACCCCGACGCGCGACTTCAACAACATCGTCCTGCGCATGAAGGCCCGGAACCCGGATCTCGTAATCCCGGCGAACTACTACGACGAATACGTATTGCTGGCGCGCACCATGCTGCAGCAAAAGGTGTCGCCCAAGGCGATCTACTCGGTGCTGGGCGGCGCAGCGTCCCAATATCGATTCGTCAAGGAGTTTCCGGATGCGGCTGCCTACATCATGGATTGCAATCACTGGTACAATCCCAAGCGGCAGGCCGCGCTCGATCTGAAGAAGAAGACTGGAGCGAAGGGGCTCTTCTACACCTACGAAGTTTTCCTCAACTACGAGGCCGTGATGCTGCTGGCCGACGCGCTCGAGCGGGCGGCATCCGCCGATCGCGCCAAAATCATTGAGGCGCTCGCATCGAGCACCTGGGCCGGGCACTTCATGCCCTATGGCCCGACGAAATTCGTGAACGGCCAGAACGAGGGCGCCCAGCCGGTCAACCTTCAAGTGCTGGACAATGACATCAAGGTCGTTCTGCCGCCCGATTTTGCCAATGCCAAGGCGGTGTTTCCGATGCCGCCGCGCGCCTGACGGCGCGAGGAACCTGCGCTTCGCCGCGGCGCTCGGCCGTTTTGAGGAAGGGGCGATGGTCGAACTTTCAATCCTGGTGCCCGCGATCCTCAACGGGATCACGACGGGCGCGGTCTATGCGCTCATTGCCCTCGGCCTCACCCTCATCTACGGCGTGCTGCATATCATCAATTTCGCGCATGGCAGCTTGCTGATGCTGGCGCTTTACGGGGTCTACTTCCTCTACGCGCTCTTCGGCATCGATCCTTACCTGGCCTTCCCCGTCATCGTGCCGGCAATGTTCGGCCTCGGCTATGCGCTGCAGCGTTTCGTCATCGCCCGCACGAGCCATGGGCGCGACGAGAATGTGCTGCTCGCGACCTTGGGGCTGTCGATCATCATCGAGAATTTGGCGCTCTATCTCTGGTCCGCGGACACGCGGACCGTGAGCACCCCTTATGGCTTCTCCACGGTCGATCTCGGCCTTGCCCTCATCGCCGTCCCAAAGGTGGTGGCGTTCTTCGGTGCCTTGATCGTCACCGGCGCGCTTTGGCTTTTCATGAGGCGGACCGATCTTGGCAAGGCGATCCGTGCGGTCGCGAGGGAACGCGACGGCGCGCGGCTCGTCGGCATCGATGTCGATCATGTCTTCGCCATGAGCTTTGGCATTGGCATCGCTTGCCTGGGCGCCGCGGCCTGTCTCCTGTTGCCCAGCTTTTACGCCAATCCGATGGTCGGTCATGGCTTCGTGCTGATCGCCTTCACCGTCGTGGTGCTGGGCGGGATGGGGAGCTTCCCCGGCGCGCTGCTCGGCGGTCTCCTCATCGGGGTGACGGAATCCGTCGGCGGCCTCTTCCTGGGCGAGAGCCTCGGGCAGATCGGAATCTTCATCGTCTTCATCGCCATTCTCCTGTTCCGCCCCACCGGGCTGTTCGGGCAGCAGGCGTGAGATGCCCATGAGATCCGGCACGGCCATTCTCGCGGTGCTCGCGATCCTTCTGCCGCTGCCCTTCGTCGTGCAATCCGATTTCTGGATGAATCTCGCGATCCTGTCGCTTTACTACGGCTTTCTTGGCCAGGCTTGGAACCTGCTCGGCGGCTATGGCGGCCAATTCTCCTTCGGACACGCCGCGTTTTTCGGGACGGGAGCCTATGCCACGGCAGTGATGCAGGTGAGGCTCGGCCTCAATCCGTGGCTGGGCTTCGTCCTCGCCGCGACGCTCGCCGGAGCGGTCGGTGCCCTTATCGGCGGATTGAGCTTCCGCTATCGCTTGCGCGGCTCGTATTTCGCCTTGGTGACGCTCGCCTTCGCCGAGGTCTTCAGGATCCTCGCCAATACCTTTGAGATCACGGGCGCGGGCACCGGTCTTCTCGTGCCGCTGAAGCAGACACCGGCGAATTTCCAGTTCGCGCAGAAATCCGGCTTTTATCTCGTCATCTGGGCTTTGACCGCTTGTGGGTTTGCGGTCGCCTGGTGGATCGAGCATTCGCGCTTTGGCGCGCGGCTCGTCGCCGTGCGCGAGAATGAGGACGCGGCGCGCGCGCTCGGGGTCGACGCGCTCCGCGTCAAATTGGCGGCGATCACGCTGTCGGCCGCCCTTACCGGCCTCGCCGGCGCTTTCTACGTTCAGTATTTTCTCTATATCGACCCCACGATCGCCTATGGCCCATCGGTTTCCGTGACGGCGTTGCTGGTGCCGATTGTCGGCGGCCTCGGCAACGCGCTGGGCCCGCTCCTCGGAGCCGTGGCGCTGCAGCTCCTCGATCAGGTCGCGCGGGCCGCGATGGGCGACGCGCCGGGGCTCAATCTTGTCCTCTACGGCGTTGTCTTGGTCGCGATGCTCATGTTCTTGCCCAACGGGCTTTTCGGCATCGCACGCAGTTCGGCGCTTCGGCTTTTCCGGGTCACCGCATGATCCTCGAGGTCAGGGATGTCTCGCGTTCCTTTGGTGGCTTGAAAGCCGTCGCGAAAGTGAGCTTCGCGCTGGCGGAGGGCAGCATTACGGCGCTCATCGGCCCCAATGGCGCGGGGAAGACGACGCTCTTCGCGCTGATCTCTGGCTTCCTCCGACCGGATGCGGGAATGATCCTCTTCGATGGCCGGAACATCACCGGCGAGGAGCCGCATCGCATCTCCGCGTTGGGGGTGGCGCGCACGTTCCAGATTGTTCAGCCATTCGCCCGCCTCACGGTAAGAGAGAATATCGCGATCGGAGCCCATCTCCGCATCTCCGGCCGACAGGAAGCGCTCGCACGGGCCGCGGAGATTGCCGAACGGGTCGGTCTTGGCGGGCGGCTTGACCAGCCGGCGGGCACATTGACCGTCGCCGCGCGCAAGCGGCTTGAGCTTGCCCGCGCGCTCGCGACGGGGCCGCGTCTGCTGCTGCTCGACGAGGTGATGGGCGGGCTCAACCCGCGCGAGGTCGAGGAAATCGTGCCCATCATCCGCGGCATCCGCGATGGTGGCGTGACGATCCTGCTGATCGAGCATGTGATGCAGGCGGTGATGACGCTTGCGCAGCACAGCTTCGTGCTCAATGACGGCCTGTTGATCGCAGAGGGGCCGCCCGCCGCCGTCATCGCCGACCCACGCGTCGTCGAAGCCTATCTCGGCACCGGCGCCGCGCAGCGCTTTGGCCGCGAGACCGCCCGTGCTTGACGTAAGCGGGCTCAATGCCGGCTACGGCACGACCATCGTACTGCGCCAGGTCGATCTTCGTGTCGATGCCGGAGAGATCGTGGCGCTGCTGGGATCGAACGGCGCCGGCAAATCGACCCTGAACAAGGCGCTATCCGGCCTGTTGCGGCCTTTTTCCGGGCGAATTTGCTTCGCGGGCGATGAGATCGCCGGCGCGCCGCCCCAGCGGATCGTCGCGGGGGGTCTTGTCCAGGTCCTCGAAGGACGCCGCATCTTCCCGAATATGAGCGTGCGCGAGAATCTCGAGCTCGGCAGCTATCGCCGAGGGCGCGCGCATCGCGCGCGCAATATCGAGCATGTCTGCGCCATCTTCCCGCGGCTTCGGGAGCGGATCGAGCAGCGAGCGGGGTCGCTCTCCGGCGGCGAGCAGCAGATGCTGGCGATCGGGCGTGCGCTCATGGCAGAGCCTCGTCTTCTCCTGTTGGACGAGCCTTCGCTGGGTCTCTCGCCGCGTCTCGTCGAAGAGATGTTCAATCTCATCGGCCGGCTTCATGAGGAGGGCCTGGCGATCTTGCTCGTCGAGCAGAACGTCATGCAATCGCTCGCCATCGCCGATCGTGCCTATGTGCTGGAGAATGGCGCGATCACCCTTGCCGGCACCGCTTCCGACCTGCTCGCGAATGCCGAGCTCAAGCGCTATTATCTCGGCATCTAGGCATGGGACAGACACTCGCCGAGAAGATCATCGCGCGCGCCGCCGGCCGGGAAGGCGTCCGGCCCGGCGAGATCGTCACTTGCCGCGTCGATCTCGCGATGATGCACGATTCCGGCGGCCCGCGCCGGGTGAAGCCCATTCTCGAGCGCCTCGGGGTCAAGCCTTGGGACCCCAACCGCGTCGTCGTCGTGTCGGATCACTACGTACCGGCCGTCGATGCCGAGAGCGCCGGCATCCTCGCGCTCACGCGGGAATGGGTCGCGGCACAGGGCATCCCCCATTTCTACGACATGCAAGGCATCTGCCATGTGGTTCTGCCCGAGCGCGGTCATCTCAAGCCGGGGATGTTCGTCGTCGGCGGCGACAGTCACTCGCCCACTGGCGGCGCTTTCGGCTGCTTCATGTTCGGCGTCGGGGCGACGGAGATGGCCGGCGTGCTGGCGACCGGCGAGATCTGGCTGCGGGTGCCCGAGACCATCTTGCTGGAGTGGGAGGGATGCCTCGCGCCAGGCGTCTCCGCCAAGGATATGATGCTCCATCTCTGCGCCGCGCTCGGCATGGATGGCGGCCGGTACCAGGCGGTGCAGTATGCAGGCGCTGCGGTTTCGGCGCTGCCCATGATCGAACGCATGACACTTTGCAACATGGCGGCGGAGCTTGGCGCGCAGACGGGTCTAATCGCGCCCGACCAAGTGACGGCCGACTATATCCGCGCGGCGGGCGCCGATCCTGGCGAGCTCGCGGACTGGCAGCCGGATCCGAATGCGGCTTGCGCGGAGCATCACCGCTTCGACGCCGCGTCGCTCGCGCCGCAGGTCGCCGCGCCGCACAGCCCGGCCAACGCGGCACCGGTCGAAGGGTTTGAGAATATACGGATCGATCAAGCCTATATCGGCGCATGTACCGGGGCGAAGCTCAATGATCTCCACATGGCATGCGCGGTGGTGAAGGGCCGCAAGGTGGCGAAAGGCGTGCGGCTGCTGGTAGCGCCGGCCTCGACCCGTGTGACGGCCGAGGCCGCCGCCGACGGCACGCTGGCAACGCTCGCCGAGGCCGGCGCGATCCTCATGCCCTCGGGTTGCGGCGCTTGCGCGGGTTTTGGCGCCGGCGTGCTGGCGGAGGGCGAGGTGTGCATCGCGTCCACCGCGCGCAACTTCAAGGGCCGCATGGGAGCTTCCTCCGCCGAAGTCTATCTCGGCTCGCCGTTTACGGTGGCGGCGAGCGCCGTCGCCGGTCGCATCGCCGATCCGCGCGACATGCTGAGGGAGCAAGCGGGATGAGCGACGCCGCCGGCATCGCCTGGCGCTTCGGCGACAATGTCGACACCGACGTCCTCGCGCCCGGCATCTACATGAAAAGGCCGATCGACGAGCTTGCGCGTCATTGCCTCGAAGCGATCGACCCGCGTTTCGCCGCCGCCGTCAAGCCTGGAGATATCGTCGTCGCCGGCCGCAATTTCGGCATGGGATCGTCGCGCGAGCAGGCGGCACAGGCGCTCCGTTATCTCGGTGTCGCGGCCGTACTCGCCCAATCCTTCGCCGGGATCTTCTATCGCAACGCGCTGAACCTGGGTCTGCTGGCGCTGGTCTGTCCCGATGTTGCGCGTATCAGCGCCGGCGACCGGCTCGCGGTCGACGGCATTCAAGGCATTGTCTCCAACATGACGACGGGTGAGCGGCTCCGCTGTGAGCCGTTGCCGGCGCACCTGCTCCGCATGGTCGGGGATGGTGGACTGGTGCCTCATCTCGAGAAGAAGCTCGCGGCCAAGCGGGGGACTGCATGACCGGTGGAACCTCGCTGCGCCTGAAACTCGCCGGCAAATCGATCGTCGTGGCGCCCGGCATCTATGACGCGCTCTCGGCGCTCCTCGTCGAGCAAGCAGGCTTTGCCACGGCATATCTCTCCGGTGCGAGCATTGCCTATACGCGATTCGGCCGGTCGGATGTCGGTCTCGTGACCATGACCGAGGTCGCGGCGACGCTTGGTGCGATCGCCGAGCGCGTGAACCTGCCCATCATCGTCGACGCCGATACCGGTTTCGGCAACGCCCTCAATGTGCGGCGTACGATCCGGCTCTTCGAGCGGGAGGGCGCCGCAGCGATCCAGATCGAGGATCAGTCCACGCCCAAGCGATGCGGACATCTCGCGGGAAAGGCGCTGATCCCGGCGGCCGAGATGGTCGGCAAGGTGAAGGCTGCGCTCGATGCGCGAGCCAACGACGCGACGCTCGTGATCGCCCGCACCGATGCGATTGCCGTCGAAGGGCTCGACGCCGCGCTCGACCGGGCCGAACGCTATGTCGAGGCGGGCGCGGATCTGTTGTTTGTCGAGGCGCCGCAGTCGCGCGAGGACTTGGCGGCGATCGTCGCGCGGTTCGGCGGCCGGACGCCGCTGATGGCGAATATGGTCGAAGGCGGCAAGACGCCGATGACGAGCGCCGCCGAGCTCGAGGCGATGGGCTTCTCGCTGGTCATCTTTCCCGGCGGGCTCGTTCGCGCCTTCGCCCATATGGCGCAGGACTATCTGGCGAGCCTGCGTCGCGACGGCACGACGCAAGCCTACCGGCCCCGCATGCTCGACTTTGCCCAACTGAACGCGGTGATCGGCACGCCCGAGCTGCTGTCGCTCGGCGAGCGCTACGATGCCCGGACCTTCGAGGCGAGCGATGATTGATCCCGTAACGCTTGCCGTACTCAAAGGCCGTCTCGAGCAGCTCGCCGACGAGATGGACGCCACGCTCTTCCGCAGCGCGTTCAACCCGATCATCGCCGAGGCGCATGACGCCTCTCACGGCCTTTATCACCGCGAGACCGGCGCGACGCTGGTCCAGGGGAAATCGGGTCTGCCGATCTTCGTCGGCGTCATGTCCTTTGCCGTGAAGGCGGTCATCGACAAGGCGACGCGCGACGGCGATCTTGGCGATGGCGATGTCTACATCTTCAACGATCCCTATGACGGCGGAACGCATCTCTCGGATTTCAAGCTGGTCCGCCCGTATTTCCGCCATGGCCGGCTCTTCTGCCATCTCGCCTCGGTCGGCCATTGGCATGATGTCGGCGGCAACGTCCCCGGCAACTACAACCCGGCCGCGATCGAGAGCATGCAGGAGGGAATGCTGATCCCGCCCGTCAAGCTCTACGTCAAAGGCGAGCTGCGCGCCGATATCGTCGAGATCCTGAAGGCGAATTCGCGACTGCCGGTCAGCCTCTATGGCGATCTCAACGGCCAGATCAACGCGTTGGACCTGGGAGTCCGACGCCTCGACGCGCTGCTCGACGAGTATGGCGAGGCCGTGGTCGAGGAAGCTCTCGCGGAGCTCACCGCGCGTGCGGCACAGCTCATGCGCGCCAATATCGCGGAGCTGCCCGACGGCACTTATCCCTGTGACGACTTCCTGGACAATGACGGCATCGTTGACGAGCCGCTGCCCATCGCTCTCGACATCCGCATCGCCGGCGAGCGCATGGTTTTCGATTTCTCGCGCAGCGCGGCCGCTTGCGCGGGTCCGGTCAACATCGCGCGCTCGACCACGATCGCCTCCTGCTACGTGGCGTTGAAGCATATTTTTCACGACGTGCCGGCCAATGCCGGCGTGCTCGAACCGATCGAATTCATCATTCCCGAAGGCAGCATTCTTGCCGCCGCGGCGCCCAAGCCGGTCGGCGGCTATACCGAGACAATCCTGCGCATCGGCGATGTCATCTTCGGCGCCCTCGCCAAGGCGGCGCCCGAGCGCTCCAATGCCTGCGCCTATGGCACGATCAATGCGCTGTCGCTCGCCGGGCACCGGCGCGACGGACGCCGCTGGGTGATGTTCTCCTTCTTCGGCGGCGGTCACGGCGGCCATCCCGAAGGCGACGGGCTCAATCACGGCAACGCCCCCATCTCGACCGCAACCATTCCGCCGATCGAGATTCTGGAGGCGGCCTATCCCGTCCTCTTCACTCAATGGGCGTTGCGTTGCGACAGCGGCGGACCGGGGCGCCACCGTGGCGGGCTTGGCGCGGTCTATGAGATCGAGCTCCTTGAACACGAAGCCGATCTGTTTCTCTTCGGTGAACGCGGCCGCTACCCGCCGCAAGGCGTCGCGGGCGGCCGGGCGGGCGCGCTGAACCGGTTTGGCTATGAGCAGGCGGATGGGTGGCTTGAGCCGCCGATGCTGTCGAAGCTGGTCGGCGCCAAGCTGCGCCGGGGCCAGCGTGTTCGGCTGGAAACGCCGGGCGGCGGCGGTTATGGCCCGGCCGAAGCGCGTGCCCTCGATGCGGTGATCCGCGATGTGCGCTTGGGCTATGTAAGCCGCGAAGCGGCAGCGCGCGACTATGGCGTCGTCATCGAGGAAGGCGGCGCCATCGATACGGCGGCGACGGCGCGGCTGCGGAAAGTCGCGGCGGAATGACGAGGCAGCAAAGCCGCTACCTCGTCGGCATCGATGTCGGCGGCACCTTCACGGACCTGTTCTTCCTCGACGAAGCCCGCGGTCGCTTCCTGACCGCCAAAGTTCCGTCGACGCGCAGCGCTCCCGCCCGGGGCGTCACCGAGGGGATTCGCTCCCGCGTGCCGGAACTGCGCGAGATCGCGACGATCGTTCATGGCACGACCGTCGGCACCAATGCGCTGCTCGAGCGAAAGGGAGCGAAAACGGGCTTGATCACGACGCGCGGTTTTCGCGACGTACTCGAAATGCGCCGGCGCGACCGTCCGCGGACCTGGGGTCTCTGGGGGCAATTCACGCCCATCATCAGCCGCGATCTGCGCCTCGAGGTCGATGAGCGCATCCTTGCCGATGGGACGATCCGCTTGCCCGTCGATCCCGCGCAGGTAAAGGCCGCGGCCCAGGCGTTGCTGCGGCTGGGCGCCGAGGCGTGCTGCATCTTCTTCGTCAACGCTTACGCCAACGAGCAAAACGAGCGGATCGCCCTTGAGGCGGTCCGGTCCGTTTGGCCCAACGAGCATATCGTCGCGTCGAGCCAGATCCTGCCAGAGATCCGCGAGTTCGAGCGCGCTTCGACGGCGGCGCTCAACGCTTATCTCCAGCCCGTGGTCGGCGGCTACCTTGCGACTCTCGAACATTCGCTCGAGAGCGACGGCTTCGGCGGAGCGCTGCTCGTCGTGCAATCGAATGGCGGCGTCATGACTGCCGAAACGGCGCGCCGCCTGCCGATCCGCACCGCGCTGTCGGGGCCGGCCGCCGGCGTCATCGCCGCCGCACACATCGCGCGCAACGCCGGGTTTCTCAATGTCGTTACCTGCGATATGGGCGGGACCAGCTTCGATGTTTCGCTTGTCGCCGATGGTGAAAGCGCCTTGGCGGCGCAGACCTCGATCGATTTCGGTCTGGTCGTGCGCACGCCCATGATCGAGATCACCACGATCGGCGCCGGCGGCGGCTCGATCGCCTGGGTCGATCGCGGCGGATTGCTGCAGATTGGGCCGGAATCGGCGGGCTCGGAGCCCGGGCCGGCGTGCTACGGCCTCGGCAATCAACGGCCGACTGTCACCGACGCCAATCTGCTGCTCGGTCGCATCAATGCGGACCGGCCGATCGGCGGCAAGCTGCGGCGTTTGGACGTCGATGCCGCCCGGCGTGCCATCGCCGCCGAGGTGGCCAAGCCGCTCGGGCTTGACGATCTCGCCGCGGCCGAGGCGATCATCCGCGTCGCCAATGCACGGATGGCCGGCGCCATCCGCCTCGTGTCGATCGAGCGGGGTCACAATCCCAAGGAATTCGTCGCCATACCCTTCGGCGGCGGCGGCGCGCTGCACGCGGGTTCCCTGATCAAGGAAATAGGATTGGCCAAGGCGTTGGTGCCGCGCTTCCCCGGCATCACCAGCGCGCTCGGCTGCGTCATCGCCGATATGCGGCACGACTTCGTGCAGACCATCAACCAGCTCCTCGACAGTCTGGACGTGGCGATGCTGGATCGTGCCATGATGCGCCATGCACGCGAAGGGCTCGCGCTGCTCGCCCGAGCGGCGATGCGCTTCGATCGCGTCGATTGCCTGTTCGAGGTCGACATGTCCTATGTCGGCCAGACGCATACGGTTGCGGTGCCGCTGCATCTGAGGATCGAGGGCGAGAGCACCGGTGTCGCCGCGGCGCATGTCCGTTCGGCCTTCGAGGCGCGGTATCGCCAGACCTATGGACGGCTGCTCGATGGCATCGCGGTGCGCGTGCTCAATCTGCGCGTCGCGGTCATCGGCCGCCGGCCGAAATTCGATCTTGAGCTTCTGGCGCCCTCGGCGGAAGCCAGCCTTGCGACGGCGCGGGCAGGCTGCCGCCAAGTCTATATCGATGGCCGATGGCACGAAACGCCCGTTTATGAAAGGCTTGGCGTGCCCGCAGGTGCCAAGATCGTCGGCCCCGCTATTCTCGAGCAGGCCGATGCCACGACGTTCCTCGAGCCCGAACTCGAAGGCGAGGTCGATCGCTTCGGCAACCTTATCATCGCTCGCCGGGGGCGGCCATGACGGCGCTGTCCTTCGACCCCGAACATGCGGCGCTCCTGCTGGTCGATCTCCAAAACGACTTCCTGCATACTCAAGGCGCCTATGCGCGCGGCGGTGTCACCGCGGCGGCCATCGCGGCGCTGCCGCTTCGACTGAAGCCGGTCGCGGACGCCATGCGGCGGGCGGCGGGGTGGATCGTCTCGACGCATTTCACGCTTGTTCCCGGCAAGGGCGGCGAACCCTTTCTCTCGGAACATCTGAAGCGTCTGCGCCCGTTCCTGCGCAAGGGCGATTTCCGGCCCGGCAGCTTCGGTCATGCGCTCGTCGAAGAGCTGCAGCCGGCGGATCTCGCGATCGAGAAGGTCGCCTTCTCCGCCTTCTATCAGAGCCGGCTCGAATACACCTTGCGCAAGGCAAGGATCGAGACGCTGATCGTCGCCGGCATCGTCACCAATGGCGGCGTCGCATCGACCGTGCGCGATGCCCATGTCCGGGACTTCGAGGTGCTGGTGCTGAGCGATGGCTGCGCCGCTTTCTCCGACGCCGTGCATGAGGCGACACTTGTCTCGCTCGGAACGATTGCGGCGTTGACCACCTGCGCTGAGCTTCAAGCCTATCTCGGCACGCGCGCGGGATGAGCGTCCTGCCGACCGGGCATGCGCGTTTTGCGACGAGCGTGCCCGTCGCCATCGTCGGGGCAGGGGCCTGCGGGCTCATTGCCGCCCTGGCGCTCAGCGATGGCGGCGTCGCCGCCGTCCTGTTCGAACGAGATGCCGTTCCCTGCGGCTCGACGGCGCTGTCCTCCGGCTTCATCCCCGCGGCGGGAACCCGCTTCCAGAGGGAGCGCGGCATCGATGACTCGCCGGCGCTTCTCGCCACGGATATCCAGCGGAAGAACCACGAGCTGGCCGATCCCGCCGTGGTCAGAGCCGTAGCCGAGGCCGCGGCGCCGACGCTCGAATGGCTTGCCGATCGTCACAGCATTCCGTTCGTCGTGGTCGAAGGATTTCTCTATCCCGGTCACAGCCGGCTGCGCATGCATGCCCATCCGGACCGCACCGGCGCCGCCCTCATGGCCGCCCTCCGCGATGCGACCGAGCGCGCAGGCATCGATGTGCTGACGAATGCGCGCGTCGTCGATCTCTTCGCCGATCCCGATGGCCGCGTAACCGGGCTCAGGATCGAACGACCGGATGGCCGCAGCGAGGACATCGGTTGCGCTGCCTTGATCCTTGCCTGCAACGGCTTCGGCGGCAATCGCGCGATGGTACGCCGGCATATTCCCGAGATGGGGGAGGCGCTTTATTTCGGCCATGCGGGAAACCAGGGCGATGCCATGGCCTGGGGCGAGGCGCTGGGAGCAGAGCTCCGGCATATGAGCGCCTATCAGGGGCACGGCTCCGTCGCCCACCCGCACAACATGCTCGTCACCTGGGCGCTCATGATGGAGGGCGGAATTCAGATAAATGCCCGAGGCGAGCGGTTCTCCAACGAGCATCAAGGTTATTCGGAACAGGCCGTCGCCGTGCTCCAGCAGCCCGGCGCGATCGCGTGGAACATCTATGATGCGCGGCTTCACGCGCTCGGCCGCGAATTCGAGGACTACCGTCAAGCGGATGCGGCGGGCGCGGTGCGAACCGCGAATGACCTCGACGGCCTTGCGGCCATCATCAAGGCGCCGCTTGCGGCGCTCACGACCACATTTGCGGAGATCGCGCGTTATCATCGTGCCGAGGCGCGCGATCCCTTCGGCCGCGACTTCGCGACGAGGCCGATGCTGAAGCCGCCTTATCACGCGGTGAAGGTCACGGGCGCCCTCTTCCACACGCAGGGCGGCCTCCGCATCGATGCGCATGCGCGGGTTTTGCGCGCGGATGGCCGGCCATTTCCCAATCTCTTCTGCGGCGGCGGCGCGGCTTGCGGGATCTCGGGGCCGGCTGTGTGGGGCTATCTCTCGGGCAACGGCTTGCTGACGGCCGTGACGCTGGGCTTCATTTCGGGAAGCGAAGCGGGTCGCCTGTGCGGCTCAACCGCGAAACCGGCCTGTTGAGACACGAATCGCCGGAAGCGGCGCTCAGGCTCTTCGCCGCTGGGGCGCGGCGCTCAGCATCTGGTAGATCTTGTTGCCGAGCTCGCGCGGCCGGAAGGGCTTGCGGAGCAGCTCGATCCGCGCATCGCGCGCCATCGCGCGGTCGATCACCTCGGCATAGCCGGTGGTCAGCAGCACCGGCAGATCGTTGCGCATGCGGCGTCCCTCATCGGCAAGTTCGAGCCCGCTCATGCCGCCGGGCATGATGATGTCGCTGAGGAGAAGATCGACCCTCTCGCGCTCCAGCAGCGACATGGCCTCCGGCCCGTCGCTTGCCAACAGGACGCGATAGCCAAGCTCCTCGAGCGATTCGGCTGCGAGGTGGCGCACGCCTTCTTCATCTTCCGCGATCAGGATCGTGGCCGGCCGCTCCAGAACCGGGACGGGCCGCGGCGCGGCGGGCTCGATAGCGGGCGCCGGGACCACGCTCCGCGGGAGGTAAATTTGTACCGTCGTTCCCGCGCCTGGCACGCTCTCGATGCGCGCCGTGCCGCCCGACTGCTTGGCGAAGCCATAGACCATGGAAAGGCCGAGCCCCGAGCCCTTGCCAGGCTCCTTCGTCGTGAAGAAGGGCTCGAAGACGCGGGCCAGCACTTCCGGCGTCATGCCGCTGCCATTGTCCTTGACGGCGAGACGGACATACTCGCCGGGAGCGAGATCCGCCACGTCGCTGCCGATCGGGACATTGTGAGCGGCGATGACGACACGCCCGCCTTTCGGCATGGCATCGCGTGCGTTGATCACCAAATTGAGGATCGCCGATTGCAGCTGCGCCTGGTCGACGCGGCACGACCAGAGATCCGCGCCCAGCTCGAGCGAGAGCTCGACCGTCTCGCTTACGGCCTGACGCGCGAGCGCCAGCATCGAGGCGAGTACGCGATCAAGCCCGATCACCTCCGGCTCAAGACGTTGCCGGCGGGCGAAGCTCAGCAAATGCTGCGTGAGCCGCGCACCCTGCTCGGCGCCGCGCAAGGCGTTCTCGGCGAAGCGGCGGCGCGGGTCATCGGCGGCGGACTGGTCGGCGATGCGGTCGAGATTGCCGATGACGGTGGTGAGAATGTTGTTGAAATCATGCGCCACCCCGCCGGTGATCTGTCCGATCGCCTCCATCTTCTGCGCCTGGCGCAGTGATTGCTCGACCTCCAGTCGCTTGCCGACCTCCTTTTCGACGCGGCGCTCCAACTCTTCGTTGATGCGGCGCAGCTCGGCTTCCGCACGCTTTCGCGCGGAGATGTCCTCGACGACGGCGATGACATAGTCGGGCTCGCCCGACGCACGGCGCACCAAGGCTGAGGTGACATTGACCCAGTAGGGCGAGCCGTCGCTGCGCAAATAGCGTTTTTCGAGATGAAAGTAGGGGAACGCGCCGGCGATCAGCGCCGTATTGAGTTGCAGATTGCGCTCGACATCGTCGGGATGCGTAATGTCGCGAAAGTTGCGCGCGAGGAGCTCGTCGCGGCTATAGCCGGTGAGCGCGCAGAGACGCTCGTTCACTTGGAAGAAGCGGCCGCGCAGATCGGTCAACGCGATGCCGACGGCGGCCTGGTCGAAGGTCGCCCGCACCTGGGCCTCGCTGGCGCGTAGCATCTCGTTCTGCCGTCGCTGCATGGCGCTCGCCTCTTCGAGGCGCTTGACGCTCTGCATGCGCAGGTCGACGACCGCCGCGATGATGAGCAGGCCGAGCGTGACGAACGAGCGGTTCACATAGAAGGCCCAGAGTGCCGCGCTGCCTTCGCTGGGCGGTGGTCCGAAGGTCTGGCCGGCATAGGTAAGTCCGATGCAAATGGCCGTCATCAGCCATAGCAGCCGGCGCGACCGCGACCAACCTGCGGCGACGACGCTGAGCACATAGAAGATCGCGACATTGATCTCGCCCGGCACGATAAAGTCGACGGCCGCGAAGAGCACCGTCATCGCCACAGCGAGCAACGTCGCGTGTCGCGGACGCAAAAGCGGCTCGACGATTCCGCGCAGCCGGTTCAGCCAGGGGCTGTGGCCGACAATGTCTCTCTCTTGAATGGCGCTGGCGATCCCGTCCTCCCATGTTTGTCGTTGAACATCGGGCAGGCGGACCCGACTCGGGGGGCGGCATCGAGTGTAACAATCGATTGCCTCGTTGGGCAACGCGGGAATCCCGGCAAGGCGGCGAATCACCGCGCGACGGACTTGAAATCCGCGAAAATTGCGCGAAACTCGATCGCAAGCATTGGCGTCGATGGGCAGCTCGCGCAGCAATTTCGCCGGAACCGGAGAAGGATCGTGCGACGACAGACATGCGACTCATCGGACCGATGGCATGAAGCCAGTGGCTGTGAATAAGGTGCAGCGATGCTGCGGCATGTGCTCGTCGTCGATGATCAGCCGAGTGTCTGCGTCTTCATCCAGACAGCGCTCACAGGTATCGAGACTCGCCGGGTGAGTATCGCGTCAAGCGAGGATGCGGCGCGGTCTCTCATGAGCTTGGACCGACCTGATCTCGTCCTCATCGACGCGACGAGCACCGATGCGGGCGGCCTCGACCTCGCTTTCGAGACGGCGGCCCGCGACATACCCTTCCTCGCCATGACCGATGTGCCGCCGGTGGCCGCATGGCTCGAGGAAGCAGGCTGGCCGCATCTGCGCAAGCCCTTTACGCTCGAGGAGCTTCTGCGCGGCACGCGACAGGCCGTACGCGAAGCGCGCGAGGTCAGGCGCTTCGTTGCCGCCTCGGTGCAGATGTCGAAGAGCATACGCGCCGAATGCGCGCGCGAGCGGCAGCGCTCGGTCGAGTTGCTGCGCGTGGCGAATGGGCTCTGCGGGGTCTGGCAAGGCTCTGCCGGGTCGCCGCCCTCGCCGGCGGAAATGACGGTCGTTCATGCGGCGGAGGCGTGGGCGCGAGCGATGGAGGCGATCAAAGAGGCCGATGAGGAGCGGCGCTTCGATGGCCATGAGGAAGCCGTTCTCGATCACGCGGAGAGCGCGCTCTATGATGCGGTGCTGAAATTGCGGCGGTGGCGCCGCTCGTGGCAGCCGAGATGACGGCGATGCTCCTCGATCTCCCCGTCCGTATCGGAAATCGCTTGCTCGCAGCCATGCCGCGGGCGGATTTCGAGGCGCTCCGCCCCCATCTTGAGCCTGTTTCGCTCGTGAGCAAGGAGGTGTTGCTGCGCGCCCGCGCGACGGTCACCGACGTCTATTTCCCGGAGCAGGGGATGGTTTCGATGGTTCAGCCGCTGGGAGACGGCGTGCCGATCGAAGTGGGCGTCATCGGCGCTGAGGGCGTCGTCGGCGTCTCGGCGCTCCTCGGCGGCGACCGCATGTGCGGCGACGCCGTCGTTCGCATCCCCGGCAGGGCGCTTCGCCTGCGCGCGCATGTGCTCCAGGAGCGGATGAGGCGGAGCGCCGAGCTGCGCCAATCGCTCCATCGCTTCCTCCAGGGTTATCTCGTGCAGATTTCGCAATCAGCTGCCTGCAACGGCAGGCACAGCTTGCAAGAGCGCTTGGCACGCTGGCTGCTGGTGGCGCATGACCATGCCGAGGGGGGCGATCTCACCATCAGCCATGAAGTGCTCGCTACGATGCTGGGAATGCGCCGGGCGGGCGTTACCGTGGCGATGGGCGCGCTGAGGAATGCCGGGCTGGTCAGCAACGGCCACACGCGCATCATCGTGACCGATCGTCCTGGGCTTGAAGCCGCCGCCTGCGAGTGCTACGGCATTGTCGCCGCCGAATACCGCCGCCTGGGACTTTAGCGATCATGCCCGCATCATTGCTCCTCAACTACTTGAATCCCTTGTCGCGGCGCCTGCGGGCGCGGGCGGTCCCATCCGACGCGGGGCCGGTTCTCGCGCGCGAGCGTTTACCCCATGTGACCCCCTACGATCCGCGCCGCCCTGAGATCATCGACTGGATCGACAGCCTGCCCCCCGAGAGCGAGCTGATCGTCCGCTTGGCCATGCGGGCGACCTTCGAGGGCTGCCGGGCCGATGGCGATTGGTCGGCTCGCGTCGATGCGCTCATCGCCGATCTCGCGCCCGATGAGAAGCGGCTTGCCCGCATCCTGCGCGAGGCCGACCGCTTTGCCCAGACCTTGCTGGCAAGCTACGACGCCAAGGGTTAACGCCCGGGCCTTATTCAAATTCTCGTTGTGGAGACTCGGCCCGGAGCTGGTCTAAGAGTACCTAACGCTACTGGTTATGGCGTGCGACGCATTATCGGGCGCGCCGGCTAGGAGCGAGCGGCGCGGTGATGCCAAGCATCATAAGCCGCGAGCGACGCGGCCCGGCGCGCCCGATAATGCGTCCCGGAGGGTTGCTGGAGGATGGGCGCCGGCCGCGTCGCTCGGGCTTGACGATGAATGACATCGCCGGCGCCCTCGCTCCTAACCGGCGCCCATCCTGCAGCAACGCACACCATGACCAGTAGCGTTAGGTACTCTAAGATCGGCAAAAATCAGATCGTCGGGAGGAGCTCCATGTTTGACGCTGCGCACATGCCGACGGTCGCGGATGTCGTCCGCCACCATGGGAAGACGCGCTCCGATCGCGCGGCGCTCTACTTCGCCGAGTGGCGCGTCACTTATGGCGAGCTCGACCGCCGCTCCAATAGTGTCGCACAGGGGATTCTCGCGGCGGGCGTGAAACCGGGTGGGCGAGTCGCCATTCTCTCCAAGAACAATCCGGCCTTCTTCGAGCTATGGTTCGGCGCGGCGAAGGCGAAAGCCGTGCTGGTGCCGGTCAATTTCCGCCTGGCGGCGCCGGAGGCCGCCTATGTCGTGAACGATGCGAGGGCCGAGCTGCTCTTCGTCGGCGCCGACTTCTATCCCGTGGTCGAGAAGATCGAAAGCGAGCTCGCGACCGTCCGCCGCATCATCGCGATCGACGGCGGGCATCCGCGCTGGACGGATTATGGCGCATGGCTCGCCGAGCAGCCGCAGGGCGACCCGGCGCTGCCGATCGACACTGCCGATGTCGCGATCCAGATGTATACGAGCGGGACGACCGGCCATCCCAAGGGCGCTCAGCTCAGCCATGCCAATCTGCTGACGCTGCTGCCTTCGGCGCTCGCGCAATGGGGCAATTGGCATGAGAAGGACGTCAATCTCGTCTGCATGCCGCTCTTTCATATCGGCGGCAGCGGCTGGGGCCTCGTCGGTCTCTATCGCGGCATCGAGAATGTGCTGACCGCCGATTTCGACCCGGTATCGATCCTGCGCGTCATCGAGGAACGCGGCGTCACCAAGGCGCTCTTCGTGCCGGCGATGATGCTGTTCCTGCTGCAAGCGCCGCAAAGCCGCGATACCGATTTCTCCTCGCTCGAGCTCATCGTCTACGGCGCCTCGCCCGCGCCACTCGATCTGCTGCGCCAGTCGATCAAGGTCTTCGGCTGCGGCCTGGCGCAGGTCTATGGCTTGACCGAGACCACCGGCGCCATCACTTACCTGCCGCCGGAGGATCATGGCGAGCATGCGCTCGAGCGGATGAAATCCTGCGGCAAGCCGATGGGCGGCGTCGAGATCAGGATCGTCGATGCCGAGGATCGGGAGCTGCCGGCGGGCGAGGTCGGCGAGGTCATCTGCCGCACGCCGCAGGTCATGCTGGGTTACTGGAACCTGCCCGAGGCGACGAGCCGCTCGATCCGCAACGGCTGGTTTCATACGGGCGATGCCGGCTATATGGACAAGGACGGCTATCTTTTCATTTACGATCGCGTGAAGGACATGATCGTCTCGGGCGGCGAGAACATCTATCCCGCGGAGATCGAAAGCGCGCTCTTCGCCCATCCCGCCATCGCCGATGTCGCCGTGATCGGCGTGCCCGACGATCAATGGGGCGAGGCGGTCAAGGCGATCGTCGTCAAGAAGCCGGGCGCATCGCTGACGCCGGGCGAGCTCATCCAATTCGCGCGCAAGCGGATCGCCGGCTACAAGGTGCCGCGCTCCGTCGATTTCGTCGAGACGCTGCCGCGCAATCCCTCGGGCAAGATCCTGAAGCGCGAGCTGCGCAAGCCTTATTGGGCCGGCCGCGAACGCCAGGTGAATTGAACCCTCACGGCATGATCCACCAGGACATGTCGTTCCTCTCCATGCAATCGCTCGGCAGGCGATAGCCCTGGAGATCGATGACGACGAGACCCTCCATGCGGCGCGCGACACGCTGCGCTTCGAGGCAGGCATTGCGGTCGAGGCCGTGGAAGGTCACCTTGACCTGAGGCCAGAGCCGCGCCGTCTCGACGGTCACGGGATAGGCGTGGAAATGCTGCGCGATCGCCTTCTGATCTTCCACCGTCGGAAGCTGGAAATTGAGGCGGGATCTCGTCTCCGCGGCGGCCGCCTGCAGCTCGTTGCGGATCGTCTGAGCCGGTGTTTGGAGCGCGAGCGCGATCTGCTGCGCGCCCACGAAGGCGACCGCGGCGAGCGCGATGAGCCAGGCGACGCGCGGAACATGGCGAAGCCGCATGGTCAGGGTCTCGCCGAGCGAAAAATGCGGGGTATCCTCGAATGAGCTGGCGATCGACATCGTAAGGCCCTCGTCTTGCGTTCGGTTGAGCAGAGCCCCTCGTCGCCGCTCATCACATAAGCGCAAGTTTAAAGCACATAACGCGCAAATCCCAAGAACTTACGCCGCGAATAAGCGCCAAATGCCGACGGGATTTTCCTAAAATTTTCGACAAATTTTAGGCATTTTCGAGGGATTGTCGGGGCCGCATCGACCGCGCTACCGCCTCTCCGCATCGATGAGCACCGCGACGAGGAGGGCCGGGACGTCGCCGTGATTGACCCAGCCGTGATTGGTGCCGCGCTGGACGACCACGTCGAAGGGCTTCATCGCGACCTCGCCTTCATCGAGCAGCAAGGTCACCTCGCCCTGAAGCAGGATGATGTAGTCGACGGTCTCGGTCTTGTGCATCGACGGATGGCGCTTGGCATCGACGCGGGCGGAGGCGGCGCCCATCGCGGCGAAGATCGCCTGTGCCCGCCGCTCGCGCTCCTCCGGCAAGAGATGAGCCTCCTCCTTCTCGGGTGCGATCTGGAAGAAGCGGAAGACGCTGCCGTTCCGGGGCGGCAACAGACCTTGCGGCGGCCCCGCCATCGGATCGGCATCGCCCGCATTGATTGCCGGCGTTTGCTCGGTGCGCCAGAAATTGATGAGCCCGCGATTGGGCTTCTCCTTGCTCGCGACCAGGTTCGTTGCGGGACCATCGAAGAGGATGATGGAGCGGCCCTTGGCATCATGGCCGGTGACGATGCGGCGGGCTTGGTAGAGCATGGCGGTTCCTCCCGAGATGTTTGCGGCCGACGCAACTTTCCGAAAGGCTAGCGCCTCTCGCTCGGTTTGCCTATGGCGGCACGCCGCGATATCGTCGTGGCAAACAGTTCGAGGAGGCGGCGCGATGCGGCTGACCAGCGAACAGGTCGCGCAGTATGAGCGCGACGGCTACCTGATTTTCCCCGCGCTCTTCTCGCGCGAGGAGATCGAGATCCTGCGCCGCGAGGCGGCGCGCGTCGCCATGGTCGAGACCGATGCGGTGGTGCGCGAGGGCGAGGCGCGGGCGCCCAAATCGCTCTTCCGTCTTCATGAGAAGGATGGCCCGACCGCGTCGCGCGCCTTCCACGCGGCCTGCCGCCTGCCGCGCACGCTTGGGCTGGCCCGCCAGCTCTTGGGCGACGACCGCCTTTATCTCCATCATTCCAAGGTCAATGTGAAGACCGCGATCGAAGGCTCGGTCTGGCCCTGGCATCAGGATTACGGCTCATGGCGGCGCGACGGCATCGGCGAGCCGGCCATGGCGACGCTGATGATCGCCTTCGACGAGGCGAGCGCGCTCAATGGCTGCCTCTACTTCCTCCCGGGCAGCCATCGCGCCGGCCGCGCGGAGCCCTATTTCGACACCTCGACGGCTTACAAGCTCTGGGCGGTGCCGCCGGCGCGGATCAAGGAGATGATGGCGCAGTGCGGGCCGCCCGTCGCGGTCACGGGCAAGCCGGGAATGGCGGCGATCTTCCATTGCAATCTCATGCACGCCTCGGGCCACAATCTCTCGGGCGAGGATCGCTGGCAGGCCTATTTCTGCTACAACACCGTCGCCAATCGCCCCGCGGATGTGGAGAACCCGCGGCCCGACTATGTGCGTTCCCGCAACTGGACGCCGCTCGCGCTTGTGGACGATCAGGCGATCATCGAGACCGTCGCGGCGACGACCTGAGCGTCAGGTGGCGCTCGCGAAGCTGGCCCTCATCGGCCCGCCGCGCTCACGCCGCACCAGGCTCCCGATCAGCAGGAGATTGAGCACGTTGAACGCCACGCCCGCGGCGAAAGCGGGCTTGTAATAGGCGGCCCAGTCGTAGATGAAGCCGCCGAGCCAGCCGCCCAGCGCCATGCCGAGGAGGCCGAAGAGCACCACCGTGGCGATGCGCCAGCCGGCATCGGCAGCGGGAAAGAGCTGGCGTATCGCCAGCACATAGCTCGGAACGATGCCGCCGAAGCCGAGCCCGAAGGCGGCGGAGACGAGATAGAGGCCGACGAGCCCGTCGACGAAGAGATAGAAGGACAGGAAGACGGCCTGGCAGAACGAACCGATCAGCACGGTCATGAGCCCGCCGACGCGGTCGGAGAGCCGGCCCCAGAACATCCGGCTCAGAAAGGCCGAGCCGAGCAACAGCGACAGCATCTCGGCGCCGCGCGCCGGGAGATATCCCAAATCGCTGCAGAAGGCGACGAGATGGCTCATCGGCATCGACATGGCGATGCAGCAGCAGACGATCGCAGCGCAGATGAGCGCCTGGATGAGATTGGGCGGCAGACTTAGCACCAGGCCCGGACGCGGATCTTGCGCCGTCGCCGCGGGTGTCGGAGCGGGCGGCTTGCCGCGCAGGAAGAAGCAGAGCGGCGTCATGGTGACGAGCGCGAAGATGCCGTACCAGAAGAAGGTGCCGCGCCAGCCCACGGCATCGCTCAGATAGCGGAAGAGAGGCGGCCAGATCGCGCCGGCGATCTGCTGGCCGCTCGCGACGAGGGCGAGCGCGGTGCCGCGGCGCAGATCGAACCAGCGGCTGACATTGGCCATGAGCGGCGCGAAGATCCCGGCATTGCCGAGGAGACCGATCAGCAGCCCGTGGCCGAGATAGAGCTGCCATTCCGCGCCCATGCTGGCGAGGATGCAGCCCAGGCCGAGCGCCACCGAGCCCAAGAGCGCTGGGGCCATCGCGCCCGCCCGATCCGCCCACCACGCCGCCGCGATGCCGCCCAAGCCGGTGCCGAAATAGGCGAGCGAATAGGCGAGCGACGGCACCGACCGCGCGACGCCGAGATCGGCGGCAATCGGCTTCAGATTGACGACGATGATGTAGATCGTACCCCAGCCGACGAAGACGATCATGGTCGAGGCGATGGCGACGACCCATGACCGGCGGTTCTCGATGCTTTCCTGATGGTCGCGCGGCATCGGTTGCGATCTCACGTCACGCGCGGGCGGAAACGAGCCATGTGCTGATCCCGAGGAGAATGCCCGCGGCGCTCTCATGCGGCCGAAGCGCCTCGCGGATCGCCGCCGGCGCCGCTGCGCGCGCCTCTTCGTCGCCGGCCGCGAGCGCGCGCGTCACCGGGCCGATCTCCATCGCAAATTGCACGGCACGGTCGATCTCGCCCGGTCCGGCGAGCGGCACGGTCGTGTCATGCCGCGTCAGCTCGATCGCCGAGAACCCGGCATCCCCCAGCACGCGGCGGAGCGTATCGGCCTCGGCGAAGCGGAATGGCCCCGGCGCCGTGGGATCGGCCGGCGGCTGCGGCGGCAGGAGCGCCTTCACGGCGAGATAGGGTACGAGGAACCACGGGTTCTCCGAGAAGCGCCGCCAAGTGATGAAGGCGAGGCGGCCGCCGGGGCGCAGCGCCCGCCGGATCGCGGCGAAGGCAGCAACGGAATCATCGAAGAACATGACGCCGAAGCGGGAGAAGCCGAGATCGAAGCTCGCGGGCTCGAAAGGATGCGTCGCGGCATCGGCGAGCAGTAGGCTCGCATTGGCGAGGCCGGCCTGCGCCACGCGCTCCCGCGCGACGTCGAGCATCACCTTGGAGATGTCGACGCCGGTCACGTCACGCGCGCGCGACGCCAGCGCCAACACCGTCGCGCCGCAGCCGCAGCCGATATCGAGAACGCGATCGCTGGCCTGCGGCGCGGCAAAATCGATGAGCGTCGCGGTGAGCGGCGCGAAAGTCGCATCGAGCCGCTTCTGCGCGGCAACCCATCGCGGCCCCGCCTGCTCGTTCCAATAGGCGGCCTGATCGGCAGTGAGAGACAGCGCTTTCGACACGGAACGGTTCCCCGATGCTTTCATGCACTCTCGCGGGCGACAGGGGAGGCATAGCACCCCGAGGGCGCGAACGCGACACACAATTCATTGGGAGATGACAGCCCCGCTACGGACGCGCATCTGCCTCAAAAGGGGCAAGGCCCGTGCAAATGCAATTTGACAGTATACTGTCTAACTCTATCTTGGCACGGCAGAGGATGGCATCGCCGGAGAGGCGCATGGCGGGTCAATCGCGGCTTCCCACTCTCGTGATCGGCGGCGGGATCGGCGGGCTCACCACGGCACTGGCGCTGAGCCGCGCCGGCCGCGCCGTTCATGTGCTGGAGAAGGCGCCGGAATTCGGCGAGATCGGCGCCGGGTTGCAGCTCGCACCCAACGCCATGCATGTGCTCGACCGGCTGGGTCTCACCGATGAGATCGCGAAGCATGCGGTCTTCCCCAAGCGGCTCGTCTGGATGGACGCGATCGCCGGGACGCGCATCGCCGAGGTCGATCTCGGCGAGGCGTTTCGCCGGCGCTATCGCCATCCCTATATCGTCATGCATCGCGGCGATCTCCTCGCCGTGCTGCTCGAGGCCTGCCGCGCCGAGAAGGGGATCACGCTCGAAGCCAATCGCGACATCGTCGCGATCGAGGATCGCGGCGATCATGCGCGCGCGCGGAGCGCCGATGGCACGGTCTATGAGACCGAGCTTCTGATCGGCGCCGATGGGCTCCACTCCGCCGTCCGCGACCTCGTCGCCGGCGACGCGCCCGTCTGCGACGGCTATGTCGCCTATCGCGGCACCATCCCCCTGGCGCAGATGTCGCGCCATGCCGGGCTCGACAATGTCGTGATGTGGGTGGGGCCACGCATGCATTTCGTGCAATATCCGGTGCGGCGCAGCGAGCTCTACAATCAGGTCGCCGTCTTCCGCAGCCCGCGCTGGGCGCCCGGCGTCGAGGAATGGGGCACGGTCGACGAGCTCGACGCGCATTACGCGCAAACTTGCGAGTATGTACGGGGCTGCATCAAGCTCATGTGGCGCGACAAGCATTGGCCGATGCATGACCGCCCGCCGATCGCGCGCTGGACGCTGAACCGTATCACGCTGATGGGCGATGCGGCCCATGCCATGTATCAATACATCGCCCAAGGCGCCTGCCAGGCGATCGAGGATGGGCTTGCTCTCGCCGACAAGGTCGCGGCCTCGCCCGACGATCTCCCGGCGGCGCTCCTCGCCTATGAAAATGCCCGCAAGTTCCGCACCGCGCGCGTCCAGATCACGGCGCGCGCCATGGGCGCCTTCTTTCACATGGACGGCATGGCGGCGGCGACGCGCAACGCGCTGATGGCTGCGCGCGCCGCGGACGATTATTCGCTGCTCGACTGGCTCTACGGCCACCGGGTCTGATCATGGCAAGCCGCTTCCTCGAGGATTTCGAGGCAGGACAGATTTTCCAGACGACGGAAACGGAATTGAGCGAGGCCGATATCCGCCGCTATGCCGAGCGCTTCGATCCGCGAGAGATCCACCTCGGCGGCCTCGTCGCTTCGCCCTTCCATGCGCTTTGCCTCACCTTCCGCCTGTTCTTCGACCTCCATCTTTGGGATGCGGCGATCATCGGCTCGCCCGGCGTGAGGGCGGTCGAATGGCGGGAGCCGCTGAGGCTCGGCGACCGGCTGCGCTCGCGCATCGAGGTGATTGAGGTCAGGCGCTCCCAGAGCAAACCGGACCGCGGCATCGTCACCATGCGGCACGAGAGCTTCAACCAGGCGGGCGCGCCGATCGTCGCCGCCGTCTGCCTTCACATGATTCGCTCGCGCCCGTAGCGGGAACTGGGCGAAGCGGCACGCGGCCATAGGAATTGTTGACGTGGACGAGCTTGGTCAAGAGCGCCATGAGCTGATGGCGCTCCGCCGGCGTCAACCGTTCGAGCATGCGCTCCTGCGCGCGCTCGACCGCCGCGCCGATGCGATCGAGCAGCGTGGCGCCGCGCCGGGTGATGCCGAGCCGTTTGGTGCGCTTGTCCTCGCGCCCGCTTTCGCGCGTGATCAGCCCCTTGCTCTCGAGCCGCTCCAGCACGCTGCCGATGGTCGAGCGGTCGAAGGCGATGAGCTGGGAGAGCCGCGTCGCGTCGAGCGCCGGCTGCTCGCGGATCGCAACGAGGGCGGCATATTGCACCGGCGTGATGCCGAACCCCGCGGTCTCCTCCATGAAGACGGCGACCGCGATCTGCTGGCTGCGCCGGATCAGATGTCCGGGCATGGCGTAGAGGCGTTCGAGCAGCATGGAGGGAGTCTTAAACCGCGCGGCCGTCGCGGTCCAGCCCGGCGCGCGGTAACGTCAATTGTTCTGTGTCAGGAGGAAAGGGGTACTGACGCCCTGTGACTTGTTTTCGTGGGTGAAGACGGCGAACAGGATCCTGTCCATGC
>Ga0209062_1002411_pt1 | contig 25230 bp, 24 predicted proteins | sample Coa_R2_2_FD_187158 | JGI IMG/M metagenome (GOLD analysis project Ga0209062, IMG submission 187158) | Surface soil microbial communities from Centralia Pennsylvania, which are recovering from an underground coalmine fire - Coalmine... | ecosystem: Environmental > Terrestrial > Soil > Unclassified... | reverse complement strand
CCCGAAACTTCTGCATCCTGCGGTCCTGTAGCCACGTCGCCCGGTTCATCGATTCGCCCCCTCGCAGGGGCAGAAAACCGGACAACTCGTGTGCTACCTAACCCGGACAACTCGTGTGCTTACGACACACCGCTCGCCTGCCCTTCCTCCTCCGCCCTTTAGCCTCTATATTATGGTGGCCGGCTTGCCGGCTATGGCAATAAATGGCCGCCGCAATAAACCATTCGGACCCGGGGGCAGTACCCGGCGCCTCCACCATTCAGGGATCGAGGTCAGTGATCAGTGATCAGACTGAAGCGTCAATGCTCTGATGACCGATTTCTGATAGCTGAGACCTGTACGGGGGCGAAATAGGATCGACGAGGGCGTAAAGGGCGCGCTTTTGCCCGGTATGGTTCCGCCGTTATCGGGCCAATGCAATAGTTGCCAACGACAACTATGCTCCGGTTGCTCAGGCCGCGTAAGCGGTTTGAAAGACCGATCTAAAGCCCTGACGTCTTAGCAGCGTCAGGCGGGGTTCGGGGGCACCTGGCAACAGAAGCCCCCACACTTTCCCCCCGCCCTACCCTCCCACGCGTGAGAGGGTAGGGCGGGGGGGTTAGCGCTGAAGGACCTTTGCCGGCAGCCGAATCATGTAATGCTAACTGCGTCAGAAGTCGTTGCGGGCTCGCGTGCTGGGCACGCGCCCCGGAATGACGCCCATAAAAAGCTTATGACGCAGTAGTGGTAATCTGAGGTGCATCATCAAGTATTCGTCCCTGGCGCATTCTGCCCCTCCGCGAAACCTCGCTCCGGGTTGGAGCCGGAAGGGCCGGCTTGGGCGCCTGACACGCGATGAGGGCCTGCCATGGCGGTCGACCACATCCGTTACGACCTTCTGACCCAGGACGCCCTGCGCGGCGTCATTCGTACCGTGCTCTCCGACGTGGGCGCCAAGGGCCTTCCGGGCGAGCATCATTTTTTTATCACCTTCGACACCCGCATTGACGGTGTGCGCATGTCGGCTCGCCTCAAGGCGAGCTATCCGGAAGAAATGACAATCGTGCTCCAACATCAGTTTTGGGATCTGACTGTTGGGGAAGACGAGTTCGCCGTCGGGCTGGCCTTTAATGCTGCCCCCGAACGTCTCCACATCCCCTTCAAGGCCGTCAAAGCGTTTTTCGACCCCTCCGTGCAGTTCGGACTGCAATTCGCCGTCAACGGGGAGGCTGCCGGAGGGACAAAGGCAGACCGAGAAGCCGAAGCGCGCTCAACCGTCGCCAAGCCGGCCGCTGCCGAAACCCCCGCGCCCGCGACGTTGGCCCGGCCTGCCAAGCCATCCAAGCCGCAGCCGAAAAAGGAGCCCGCGGCCGGCGCCGCCAAGTCCGCCCCTGTCCCTTCGTCCGGCCCGGGGGACCCAGGTGCGGAAGTCGTACGCCTCGATCGCTTTCGCAAAAAGTGATGGCTGGTAAAGCGACCCCTGTCGTGGGGTGCGGCCGCGAGGGGCATGATCGGCAGTGCAACCAAGGCGATGGCCGAGGCCGCGCGGGCAGGGATAACCACCTCCCCAACCGGGTCAGGGGGCACCCTGCTACAGCACCCTACTTAAGGTAAGAACGCACCACGTCAATCAATTCCTCCGCCGCATGAGCGCGCTGCGGATCGGGCTCGTGGGCCGGATCGATGAGGTGGGCGCGAACGTGATCCTCCATGACCTCGGCCATCAGGCCGTTGATGGCGCCGCGGGCGCCGGCAATGAGCTGCAACACGTCAGCGCAGCCGATTTCCTGATCGAGCGCCCGTTCGACAGCTTCGATTTGTCCGCGAATGCGCCGCACGCGATTGAGGAGTTTGGTCTTTTCGCGAATGGTGTGGGTCACTGAGGGCTCCGAGGCTTTTCTTCTTTGTTACCCCAATCGGCCGCACGCGGCCAGCACAAACAGCGTGCGCCCGAAGATTGGGCGGCAAGTGCCTTTTTGGATGGGGCCAATTTAGTCGACCTCGCCACTCAGTCCAAGGGTCTCCTTTCGCACTTGCAATCGATGTCGATGCTGGGCGGGCGGGCGGTGCAATGCACCGTTTGCACCGGCGCTTATGCACCCGCATAATTGGACAGAACTTCGCCCTTGCACCAAGGAGCCGGCGATGCCTCACAAGTCAGTTCTCGCGCTTGTCCTCTTGGGGCTCACAGCGACTGTGGATGCCCACGGTCAGGCATGGCCTGCGCGGCAGCCGATCAAGCTCATAACGCCGTTTCAGGCCGGCAGCGCAATCGACGCAGTCGCACGGCCGGTTTTCGACGCCGTGTCGCATCAGATCGGCCAATCCATGGTGTTCGAAAGCCGGGCCGGCGCGGGCGGCACGCTCGGCATGGCTGCCGTCGCCAAAGCCGAGGCTGACGGCTATACGCTGCTCGTCAACTCCTCGGTGCATACGATCGTCCCGTCGACCTATTCGCGGCTGCCTTACGACACCGTGCGGGATTTTGCGGCCATCATTCCGCTGAGCCAGTTCCCCAATGTCCTGGTGGCGCCGCCCTCGCGCTTCAAGAGCGTTGCGGAGCTGGTGGCCGCCGCCAAGGCAAAACCCGGGTCGATCACCTACGGATCGGGCGGCGTCGGCGCCGTGACCCACCTCAACGCAGAGCGCTTTCGGCTCAGCGCCGGCTTTACGGCCGTGCATGTTCCATTCAAGGGCGCCCCCGACGCGCTGCGGGAGATTCTGGGCGACCGCATCGATTTCTATTTCTCGCCGATGGCGGCAGTGGTGCCGCTGATCGAGAGCCGCGCGCTCAGCGCCCTTGCGGTGTCGAGCCTCAAGCGCAGCCCAAGCCTGCCGGACATTCCGACCACGCTCGAAGCCGGATATCCCGATTCCGATTACGTTTTCTGGGTCGGCCTGTTCGCGCCCGCAGCGACGCCGCGCGCCATCGTCGACCGGCTCCACGCCGAAACTGCCAGGGCTTTGAACGAGCCCGCCATCAAGGATGCGCTGACGAAGCTTGGCGCCGAGCCGATGGAGATGACGCCGGCGCAATTCGATGCATTCGTGCGCGCCGAGATCAAGGTCAATGCTGCGCTGGTCAAGGCCGCCGGCATACAGCCGAACTGACAGAGAGCGCATTCGTCAGGTTTGAGTGCGCGCCCCTCTTCCGCACGCCGTGGGCGGGCTTGTCCCGGGGCCGTTCCCGGCCGCCCCGGTTTGCTTGCTTCGTGCTCTAACGATCGTGGTCGCCGGGACGAGCCCGGCGACGACGCGGTAAGTGCCGCAAAGTGAAGAGAAGATTAGTCTCGCCCGCTCGCCGGCTATTGCGTCAGCTTCTTGGCAAACTTCTCCAGCCTCTGAGCGTTCGTATAGCCCGCATAGATGTTGCCGTCGTCGTCCACGCCGACGCCCTCGAGTGCGCCGAGGTATTTGGTCTCCTCGATGAACCCGGTGACCTTGCCGTCCTTGGCATTGCCGATCCGGATGCCCTGCTTGAAGCCCGGGTTGGTCTTCTCGGTCGACTGCGAGTCGGCGACGTAGATCTGGTCGTTCTTGTCGATCCATAGACCGCTCGGACGGCCGAACTGCTTCCACTCGGCGAGGAACTTGCCGTCCTGATCGAAGATCTGAATGCGGTTGTTGGCGCGGTCGGCGACGAACAGGCGGCCGGCCGAGTCCATGGCAAGCCCGTGCGGCACATTGAATTCGCCGGGCCCGCTGCCTTCCTTGCCCCACGCCTTGATGAATTTGCCGTCCGCGGAGAACTTCACGATGCGGGCATTGGTCTTGTCGCCGTGGCCGTCGGCAACGAAGATATCGCCGTTCGGCGCGACCACCACGTCGGACGGCGCGTTGAAATGGGCGGCGTCTTCGCCGGCCTGGCCGGGCGTGCCGAGCGTCATCAGCACCTTGCCGTCGGGCGAAAGCTTCATAACGGTTTGGCCCTTCTTCTTGTCCTTGTCGGCGCGGCCGTCGGTGATCCAGATATTGCCGTCCTTGTCGACGAACAGGCCATGCGGGAAGACGGTCATCCCGGCGGCGAGGCTCGCCACAACGCGCCCTGAGGCATCGTACTTGTTGAGCGGCGCGATCTTGGAACCCTCGCAGGTGTTGCCGCCGCAGCGGTCGTAGATCCACATGCTCTTGCCGTCGCGATCGACATTGAGCCCGATGGTGGAACCGTTGCCGCGCCCCATGGGCTGCTTGGCCCAGCCTTCCTCAAGGCGGTACGCATTGGGCGCGGAGTTGGGATCCTGGGCATAACTCGGCGCGGCCGACATCGCGACCGCGGCCGCCGCGATCCCGCACAACAATTTCACACGATCTCTATGACGCATGGCAGTCCTCCCTGTTGAAGCTCGCGCGGTGTCCTGGCTGGACATGCGCGGGATCTGTTGAGTGTTGAGCCCTCGGTCCGGCCCTTGCCCCTCCGATGACAAACGAAACCTATCATCGACGAAGCCGCGCGGACAGGTGAAATTTTCTTGCAGTATTCGGATAGCGACATTCGATGCCACAGCCCATTTTGCTCCCGTACGGGCATTCGGCGGACATCGGGGCGCAAGAACCTCGTGCCATCACCCGAAGGCCCGCGCTGCCGAAGGCCGGATCCGTTGGCTTTGCCCACCCTACTCATGGAGTGGCGGCAAGCGATAAAGCTCTCCATACTTGCCGCGCAGATACCTGAGATAAGGCCCGATCGTCATCGGCTCGCCGGTGGCGCGGAGAACGAGTTCGTTTGGCTCGAACTTGCGTCCGTGCCGGTGGATATTGGCGGCGAGCCATTTGTGCAGCGTACTGAAATCACCATGTGCGATGTCGCCTGGTATCTCCGCGTGCGCCTTGACCGCGGCTGCATAGAACTGGGCGCTGAGAATATTGCCGATGGTGTAACCCTGGAACGCCCCGCCGATGCCGGCGGAAAACCAGTGCACGTCCTGCAGGCAGCCGTTGCGGTCATCGTCCGGCGCGACGCCGAGATCGGACGCCATGCGGGCGCGCCACGCTTCGGGCAGATCCCTCACGGCGAGGCGGCCTTCGAGCAGGTCGAGTTCGAGGTCAAACCGCATCATGATGTGGAGATTGTAGGTGACCTCGTCAGCATCGGTGCGGATCACGGAGCGCTGCACCTTGTTGATGGCGCGATAAAACGCCTCCAGCGGGACATTGCCGAACGGGTCCGGAAAGTGAGCCTGCAGTTGCGGATAGAAGTGCTGCCAAAATCCGCGACCGCGCGCCACGACGTTTTCCCACAGCCGCGATAGGCTTTCGTGCACGCCGGCCGAAGCGCCCGAGCCTAGCGGTGTCCCGGCAAGCGCGGCGGCGACGCCTTGCTCATACATGGCGTGGCCGCATTCGTGGATGGTTGAGAACAGCGCCTGGCCGATGTCGGCCTCGTCAACCCGGGTGGTGATGCGCACGTCTCCGTCGGAGAACTTGGAGCAAAAGGGATGATGGGTCTTGTCGATGCGACCGCGTTCGAAATCGTATCCAAGCCGCTTGGCCACCGCGACATTGAAATCAAGTTGCTTCCCCTCCGCAAATGTGCCGCGCAGGCAGGCGTCGTCGGCCGCCGGCTGATCGCATATCGCGCGGACGATGGGAAGGAGTTCCCGCCGCAGGGCGGCGAACAGCTCCTGCACCGACGCGGTCGTCATGCCGGCATCGTAGTCGTCGATCATGGGATCGGTCACGCGCCGATAAGGGGCGAAATAGCCGGCGTATTCGCGGCTCAGCTCGACGTTCCGCTCAAGATAAGGCCGCACCGCCTCGAAGTCATTCGCCGGCCGCGCTTTGATCCAGGCCGCGTAAGAAGCCGAGCTGTGTGCGCTCGCCCGCTCCACATATTCGCCCGGCACCCGGATCGCTTTCTCGAAGTCGCGCCGCGCCACGCGGATGAGGCACGCATCGTCGGAATCATAGGGCATGCTTTCGCCGTAAAGCTCAAGCGCCTCAAGCAGCCTGCCAAGCGCCGGATCGGTCGATTTTCCGTGCGCGAGCCTGCTCAAGAGCGCGCTCTGGCGTCCGCGCGCCGCTGCGCCGCCGGGCGGCATGTAGGTGGCTTGATCCCAGCTCAGCACGGCGCCGGCGAAATTGAGGTCGCTGATCTCCTGGAGCCGGCGCTTGAGCTCGCAGAGCATGGCTTCGTTTGATTCGCCGCCACGCCTGCGCCTCAGGAGGTTGTTGGAAGCTTTGGCGGCGCGTTTGACGGGACGCGACGCGGTCCTGGTTTTGCGCCGCTTGAGCTTCACAGCGTTGGTCTTCGCGGTCCTGGTCATGGGCGTGGTTTGTCACGGTTTCCGTGTCATGCGCAGGCGGGCATGCTTCGCTCTGAGTCTGTCGAAGAGTGCCCGCCCTACGAGACTTCCATACGAGCGGAGCACGCTCTCAGGATTCCTGATGAGGAAGTCGAACCGCGGCGCAGCTTTAGCCTCACTCAGATCACATTCGCTGAAGCCAGCAGCCGCTTGACGAAGCCATCCATGGCGCCGCCTTCGATCCAGCGCACGACGGCGACGAGATCGTGCTCCGGATCGACAAAGATCATGTTGGCGCCGTTGCCGATATGCACGAAGGCGCTGGCGGGCGCGCTCGGCAGGAGCTGCCGGTTGGTGTTGAGAAACCAGTTCATGAACCCGTAGGTGGGCTGCGCCGGTGTCGGCGTCAGTGCCCAGTCGACCCATTGATCGGAAATGAGCTGGCGGCCCTTCCATTTGCCGTGGCGCAGCGTGAGATAGCCGAACCGGCCCATATCGTAGGCGTTGATGAACATGCCGCCGCCCCAGTGACCGCCGCCGGACACCGACTGCACCACGTTGCCGTCGAGCACCACCCACGAGTTCTCGTAGCCGAACCAGCGCCAGGTGTTGGAGGCGCCGATCGGATCCATGATGGCTTCCTTGAGCACCTGCGGCAGCGGGCGCCGCCACACATTAAGCGCCGCAAGGGCAAGGGCGTTCACGCGGACGTCGTTGTACTTGTAGACGGTGCCTGGGTCGTGGCGCGGTCTCGTCGTCCATTGGGATGCGTTCGGCTCCGGGCGGTCGGCCCAGTCGGGCTTGCCCCACAATGTGCCTTCCCAGTCGCTGGTCTGGCGCAGCATGTGATCCCAGGTGATGGTGCGGTTGTGAGGCGTGTCAAACGGAAACAGCAGATCAGGGGCGCCGAGCCGATCGGACTTGTTGCCGGCCACGACCGGGCTGAAGACCTGAATCGGGGCCATATAGCTCTGCACGGTGTCGTTGATGTTGCGGATCATCCCGCGGTCGTATGCGATGCCGATCACGCTGGAAAGCATGCTCTTGGTGACGCTGTGGGTCATGTCGACGCGACGCGGGTCGCCCCACTCGGCCACGATATAGCCGTGGTGAATCACGAGGCCGGTCGGGTCGCCGCGGTCCTTGATCGGGCCGATTGCGTAACCGAACGGTTCGCGGCCGAACGTCTGATAATGGTTCAAAACAAGATCGCGCGGATTTCTGGTCTCGTTCGCAACTGCAAAGTCGACAGCCTCCTTGAGCCGCGCCGCGTCGAGCCCGGATTCCGCCGGCGTTTTGTGTTGCCATGCTGTGTCCGGGTAATAGACGGCCGCTCTATCATCAGGCCGGTTCGATTGCGCGGCGGCCCACAGCGGAGCGGCGATAAACAGCAATGCAAGGATCGGCAGGCGAACGGACATGGGGCTCCTCCAGCACATCCCGGCGCAGGGCGGGATCGGCGAGAGGGAGTATAGGTCCGGCAACAGAATGCGCTAGGTCTTGCTAGCGCCACATTGCGTGCGAGAATCTGGGCAGGCTCGGAGGATTCCCATGCCCAGGTATCCGGGAGCGCTGACGATTGTCCTGTTGCTTGGGATGGTCTTGACCCGCGTCTTCATCTTGAGGAGACAAGGGATAAAGGCAATGAAATTCGGCGAAATAGACAAAACTGATTTTTTGATCATTCCATTTGTCTTCTTCTACTTTTATGTCGTGTTCGCTGCCGCATTCAAATGGCCTACTGTCAGCAGATACGAGTTTTTCCAGTCTGAGGCAGTTTCATGGGTTGGGGCGTTATTCTGCCTGGCGGGGCTTTTATTGATGCTGTGGAGCCTGATTTCTTTCAAACGAAGCTTCCGGATCGGCATCGATACGGATCACCCTGACCGTCTTATAACTGACGGCATTTTTGCATTTGGCCGCAATCCTATTTATGTCGCATTTGCCATTATCTTGATTAGCCAATTTTTGATATTTCCGAATTGGATCACTCTGATTTATATTGGCGGAGCGGCGTGGTTGTTCCACCGCCAGGTGCTGCGGGAGGAGGAATATCCGAGGCGACGTTACGGCCGGGCGTACGCCGAGTATTGCAATAGCGTACGAAGATATCTGTGAGGACCGACAGGGGATCGAAGGCCGGGGCGTGGGGCGGTTCTTCGCGTTCAGGCTATCTGCTCGACGGAGCCTTGACAGCCGTGCAGGATGGTTGGCAATGCGAGGGCATTGCAACACAAGGGAGTGCAAAAGCATGCGGCCAGGCGGGTGGCAAATTTCCCAAGGCTTGTGAACGGGGGAGCGACGCTGATGAGCAGGATTTTCGCAAGCGCCGCGTTCGGCATGCTCTGCCTCGTGGCCGTTGCGCCGGCGTCCGCCGGCGATCCGCGCGGAACCTGGCTGACCGAAAACGGCAGGGCCAAGGTTGCAATCGTGAATTGCGGCAGCGCCTTGTGCGGCAACATCATCGCGTTGAAGGAGCCGAACGATCCGGCGACGGGCAAGCCGAAGACAGACAGCAATAATCCCGACGCCGCGAAGCGCAGCCGGCCGATGATCGGCGTCCAGATCGTCATCGACATGAGGCCGGACAGCGCCGACAAATGGAAAGGCCAAGTCTACAACGCTGAGGACGGCAAGACCTACAGCGGATCGATCGCGCTCGTGAATGGCACGACTCTCCACCTCCAGGGCTGCGCCCTCGGCGGCCTGCTCTGCAAGACCCAGACCTGGACGCGCACAAACTAGGCGCGCTGCTGTGGCTGGACGAACTCCGCCCGATGCTGGAACGTCGAATCCCGTCGCTCCGGCGATCGCCGCGCCGTCATTTGCCGCAAAGCACCCCCGGCTGTTTTTGCTTGCGCATGCGCCGCAGCCCGCATTCAATGGCGGGGCAACGGTTTGAATGATGGTTTGAATGAGGGAGGACACCAATGGCCGCTTCGATCGGGGATGGCGCCGCGCGCATCGCCCTCGCCATTCTCGCACTCGCTGTCCTGCCATCCCTGGCGCTGACGCCAGCGCGCGCCCAGACCAACTTCCCCGCCAAGCCCGTGCATCTCCTGGTGCCGTTCCCGCCCGGCGGCGCGGTCGATATCGTGGCGCGCAGCCTTGCGGACGAACTCGGCAAACGATGGCCGATGAACATCATCATCGACAATCGTCCTGGCGCCGGCGGCACGATCGCGGCGGATGCGGCCGCAAAAGCGGCCCCCGACGGCTACACCCTCATCGTCGTGGCGAGCGGCCACGCCATCGTGCCGTTCCTTTATCCGAAGCTCCCCTATGACGTGTTCGCGGATTTCACGCCGATCACGCTGCTCGGCAATTCGCCGAATCTCGCGCTGGTGCGGGCCGATTCCCCGATCAAGACGCTGCCCGATCTCATTGCGGCGGCGCGCGCAAGGCCCGGGCAGCTCAGCTATGGCCATGCCGGCAACGGCACTTCGCCGCATCTGGCCGCCGAATTGTTGAAGGTGACGGCGAAGATCGACATCACCGCGGTGCCTTACAAAGGCGGTGCGCCGGCGCTCAACGACCTCCTGGGCGGTCACATTCCGCTGTCCTTCAACAACGTTCCGGAGTCGATCGCGATGATCCGGTCCGGAGCGCTGCGACCGCTGGCCGTGACCACGGCGAAGCGCACGCCGATCCTGCCCGACGTGCCGACCTTCGATGAGTCGGGGATCAAGGGCTACGACACCGGCGTATGGTGGGCGCTGCTGGCGCCGGCCGGCCTGCCGGCCGAGCTGAAAGCGAAGATCTACCGCGATGCCGCCGACGCCATGAAGTCGCCAGCCGTGAAGGAGCGCTTCCAGACGCTGGGAGCAGTGCCGGTCGGCTCGACCCCGGAGGAGCTCGCGATGCTGATCCGCGCCGACTACGAGAAATGGGGGCCTATCATCAAGGCCGCCGGTGTCCAGGCCGAGTGAGGACCGTTCCCCGGGACCGCGGGCGTCCCGTCCGCTTCCCAGGAGACGATCATTGACGGAGCTGTCGAGTTCTCCGCCGATCCCCGCCTGCCCGGCGCCGCGCGAGCCGACGCGGCCGCGGTTTCCGCCGCCGCCTGACGCATGCGATACCCACGCCCATGTGTTCGGGCCGGCGGCGCAGTTCCCCTTTGCGGCCGATCGCAGCTACACGCCTCCCGACGCGCCGGTCGCCAAGTATATCGCCATGCTTGACACGGTCGGCTTTGCGCGAGGCGTGCTGGTGCAGGGCAGCGCCCACGGGCGCGATAACACTGCGATGCTCGATGCGCTCGCGCGCCACCCTCGCCGGTTGCGCGGCGTCGCGGTGGCCGATGCCACTGTGACGCCGGCAGAGTTGCGGCGCTGGCACGGCATCGGCGTGCGCGGCCTGCGGTTCAACCATTTCTTTCGCGGCGGCTCACTGCACTACCGCGGCGGGGCGCCGCTCGACGCCGCAAAGGCGCTGGGGCCGATGATGGCGGAACTCGGCTGGCACCTGCAGCTCTGGATCGACGTCAAAGACCTGCCCGACACCATCCCGCTGCTGCGGCAAATTGGACTGCCGGTTGTGGTGGACCATATGGGCCGCACCGACGCGACCGCTGGAACAGGGACGCCGGGCTTTCAAAGCCTGTTGCGTTGCCTTGGCAGCGGCGAATGCTGGGTCAAGCTATCGGGCGCCCACCGCGTGAGCCAGCGCGCCCCGGATTATGAGGATGCGCGGCCGTTCCACGAAGCGCTGGTCCGCGCCAATCCCGAGCGGCTGGTCTGGGGCAGCGACTGGCCGCATCCGCGCATGGAAGGCGAGATGCCGGATGCTGGTCACCTATTCGAGTTGTTCCACGCGTGGACGCCGGACGAGGCCACGCGCCGGCGCATCCTGGTCGCCAATCCGGCGAAGTTATATGGATTTGCGTAGCCTGCATGGCGGGCAAAGGCGGCCCTTCGATAAGCTCAGGTGCGCTGCGCCCACCAGCGCCCGATGTTTCCGAGGCGGGTGGGCGCGCTTCGCTTTGCCACCCCTACATGTTGCCCGCGCCCCCCTCACGTCCCCATCTTCGCGGCAAAATCTACAAAATCCTTTGCCACGACATCGAATGTGCCTTTCGGCGCTGATTCGCCGGTGCCAGGCCCCCCTTCGCCCGGACGTCCGACGTGGCCGGTGCGCAGGCCCTGCCTCGCGGCAGCGGCGAGGTCGCCGCTGTGGGCCGCAACCATCATGCATTGGTTGGGCTTGAGATTGAGCGCTTCGGCGGAGGCAAGATAGACGCGCGGCTTGGGCTTGAAATCTCCGGCGATTTCCGAGCCCAGGATCGCGTGCCAGCGCAGATCATTGCGGCGCCCGATGTCGGCCATGAGGGCGATGTTGCCGTTGGAGCAGGGGCACAGCATGAGCCGGGTTCGGAGCCGCGCAAAGCCTGGCCCGACGTCCGGCCAGGCATCGAGCCGATGCCAGGCGAGATTAAGCTCCGCCTGCGTCGCTTCGTCGAGCTTCTCCAAGCCGAACCGCGGCTTGATCTTGTCGAGCATGCGCCGGTGGAGGATATCGAGCTTTGCGAAAGGCTGGCGGCCGCTGCGCACCTCTTCCATGCCGGGCTGATACTCGGCGCGCCACGCATCCGCGAAGGCAAGCCAGTCGAGCGAATATCCCAGCGGCTTGAGGACCCTTTCCGCCTCGCGGGCAACGCCGTTGCGCCAATCCACCACGGTGCCGAATACGTCGAACAGCAAAGCCTGTACCTCGGGCGCCGGGTTGGCCTGCGCCCGCGTCCTTGACGACCGCAGGAACCCTGCGGCAGACACCGCGAACGCCGCGCCACCGCGCAGCATCATGCGGCGATCGAATGTCGTCATCGCACCCTCCCTGTTCTTCCAATGCTGAACACAGATCATATCACGGGGGACGACAGGAGGGTAAAGGCGCGGCGCATGGGTGGGTTGATTGGCGGCGAAGCAACCCATCATCCAAGTGCGGTGCTATAGGGCTTGCCACGACGCTGCAACTTCCCGATGTTGGGCCTAAAGACTGAACCCTGAGATCAGCCGGTGTCGCCATGAGGTTCTTCAAGCGACTGCGGAGCGACCTCGCGTTTCTGCGCGGGGTCTGGCGCGTGATCCGGCTCACCTCGCCGATCGCCCGCAACCCGACGCGCATTTTCCCGCTGCTCATCGATGATCTGGCGGCGCGCTACGGCGACAAGCCTGCGCTCGTTTCGAGCCGGGAGCGACTGACCTACCGGATGCTCGCGGCCCGCTCCTGCCGCTATGCGCGCTGGGCCATGGCAGAAGGGGTCGGCAAGGGCGATGTCGTTGCCCTGCTGATGACGAATCGGCCCGAATATGTGGCGATCTGGCTCGGGATTATCCGGGCTGGCGGCACAGTCGCGCTCCTCAACACCAATCTCACGGGTCCGGCGCTCGCGTTCTGCATCGACAGCGTTTCACCCAAGCATATCATCGTAGCCGCCGATCTCGCCGACGCCCTGTCGTCATCGGATCCCTACCGCAAGAGCGCCCCGCGCACCTGGCTGCACGGCGAAGTCCCCGCTCGCCCGCGCCCCCTCCCTGACCCTCCCCCGCAAGCGGGGGAGGGCAGTGACGCGGACCACCCGCGCGTTGACCAGGCGGTCCTCGCATTCGATGGCGCGCCTCTGTCCGCTGCGGAACGTCCCGCTCTCACCGTGGAAGATCGGGCGCTGTTCATCTTCACCTCCGGCACGACGGGTTTGCCCAAGGCCGCCAACATCAATCATTTCCGTCTCATGCTGGCCGCCAATGCCTTCGCGGGCGTGATGAAGACCTCCCCGCATGACGTCATGTATGATTGCCTGCCGATGTATCACACCAGCGGCGGCGTTCTTGCGATCGGCGCGGCCCTGATCGGCGGCGGCACGGTTTTCATTCGCGAGAAATTTTCCGCCCGCGAGTTCTGGGATGACGTGGTGCGCGAGCGCTGCACGCTGTTCATGTATATCGGCGAGCTGTGCCGCTACCTCGTCAACACGCCGCCCCACCCGCAGGAGCGCGCGCACGAGCTGCGCTTGTGCTGCGGCAACGGTCTGCGCCCCGACATATGGACCCAATTCCAATCGCGTTTTGCAATTCCGGTCATCCTCGAGTTCTACGCCGCGACCGAGAGCAACGTCACGCTGTTCAACCTCGACGGAAAGCCGGGCGCCGTGGGCCGCATTCCGTGGTTTTTGGCGTCGCGGTTTCAGACCAAGATCTTGCGGTTCGACATCGAGCGGCAGGCGCTCATACGCAATGCGGCCGGTCATTGCGAGGAGGCCGCGCCCGGAGAGGTCGGGGAGGCGGTCGGCCGGATTTTCCACGACCCGTCGAAGCCGGCCGGCCGGTTCGAGGGGTATTCCAACGTGGTCGACAACGAGGCCAAGATTCTGCGTGACGTGTTCGAAGAGGGCGACAGCTGGTTCCGCTCCGGCGACCTCATGCGCTGCGACCGCGAGGGCTATTTCTATTTTGTTGACCGCATCGGCGACACCTTCCGGTGGAAGGGCGAGAACGTCTCGACCACCGAGGTTTCGGAGATGATGTGCGCATTCGCGGGCATTCATGAGGCCAATGTCTACGGCGTCGCGGTGCCGGGCCACGAGGGCCGCGCCGGCATGGCGGCGATCGTCTGCGACGAGGATTTGAATCTCGCCGGCTTGCATTCCTATCTGGCGGCGCGCCTCGCCGACTATGCGCGCCCGCTTTTCCTGCGCATCCGCAGCGAGATCGACACGACTGCGACGTTCAAGCAGCGCAAAGTGGCCCTGGTGAAGGACGGCTTCGACCCGGGAAACATCAGCGATGCGCTCTTTTTCGACGACCCGCGCGTGCGCGCCTATGTCCGCCTCGACAGCGCGCTTTATCATGAGATCGTGTCCGGCGAGGTGAGGCTGTGAGGGCGCCCGATCGCGAGCCGCCGCTGCCGTCGGCGGCTGACGTGCTCGCCTATTGGCGCGCTCTGGGCCCGGAGCGGTGGTTTGAGAGAGACGCCGCAGTGGACGCCGAAATTCGCGACAAGTTCGAGGGCGTCTACAAGGCAGCGCTTGCAGGATCGCTCATCCACTGGGAGAAAGATGCGCCGGGAGCGCTCGCCCACATCATCGTGCTCGACCAGTTTCCACGCAACATGTTTCGCGGCGCCGCCGCCGCATTCGCGGCCGATCCGCTGGCCCGCGCCGCGGCCGGCCGTGCGATCGAGCGCGGCTTCGATCGCCAGGCCAAAAAGGCGGAACGGCCGTTCTTTTATCTGCCCTACATGCATTCGGAGGCGCTTGCCGACCAGGAGCGCTGCTGCGAGCTGTGCCGGGCCGCGGGCGACGAGGGCACCCTCAAATGGGCCGAGCTTCACGCCGATATCATCCGCCGCTTCGGCCGCTTCCCGCACCGCAACGCCGCACTTGGCCGGATCACGACGGCGGAGGAGCAGGCGTTTCTGGATGGCGGCGGTTTTGGGGGGTGAGCAATGTTCTTTTCAGAAGCAGGCTCCGTTGAAATCGAATCAGCTCCCTATGCCCGCGCTTGTCGCGGGCGCAAGCAGGCTGGGCTCCTGCCCGGCACGGAAGTCGATTTTGAATTCGACGGCATCACCGTGTCGATCGTTCCGATCTCGGGCGGGAAAAAGCGCCGCCGAGGAGCGCGCATTGTCGCCCATTTGCGCCGAAGCGCAGCGGATGTTGCCATGAGCATGGACGAAATCATGGCGTTTACGCGCGGCGATGACTAACTTCCACGGCGTCTTTCCCTATCTCGTCTCGCCCGTCGACCGCGACGGCCGCGTCAAGACCGGCGTGCTGGCCCGCCTTGTCGACGACCTCGTCGCGGCGGGCGTGCATGGGCTCACGCCGCTCGGGTCGACCGGCGAATTTGCTTATCTCGACCGCGAGCAGCGCGCCGCCGTGGTGAAGACGACCATCACGGCGGCGGCCGGCCGGGTTCCGGTGGTGGCGGGCGTGGCGTCGACCTCGACGGCCGATGCAGTCGCCCAGGCGCAGAATTACCAGCGGCTCGGCGCCGACGGCATTCTGGCCATCCTCGAAGCCTACTTCCCGCTCAAGGACGCGCAGGTGGAGAGCTATTTCCGCGCCATCGCCGATGCGGTCGATATTCCGGTCGTGCTCTACACCAACCCGCAGTTCCAGCGCAGCGATCTTTCCCTCGACGTCATCGCCCGCCTCGCCGGGCACGAGCGCATCCGCTACATCAAGGACGCCTCGAACAATACCGGCCGCCTGCTTTCGATCATGAACCGGTGCGGGGGCGACATCGCGGTGTTCTCGGCCTCGGCGCATATTCCGGCCGCCGTCATGTTGATCGGCGGCGTCGGCTGGATGGCGGGACCCGCCTGCATCATCCCGCGCCAGAGCGTCGCGCTCTATGATCTCTGCCGCGCCGGCCAATGGCCGCAGGCCATGGACCTGCAGCGGCGGCTGTGGCGCATTAACGAGGCCTTCGCCCGCTTCAACCTCGCGGCCTGCATCAAAGCGGGCCTCGAACTGCAAGGATATGACGTGGGCGATCCCGTGCCGCCGCAGGCGGCCCTGACGGCGGACGAACGCCGCATCGTGGCGGCGGCGCTGGCGGAGGTGGAGGCAGGGCTGGGGCCAGGGTGAGGCAGTATCAGCGAGCCCTGGCACGATAGATCGGCGGCGTGTCCGATGGCCTTCAGGTTGAGCTCGATTATGCACGCCACCAGGACGCCCGCCCTTCGAAACGCCGAGCGCTGGTGGGCACGGCGCGCAAGAGCGTCCCTTTGCCCACCCTACCCCCGCCCCCGCAGCAACCTCCGTATCACCTTGCCGGTCGTCGTCATCGGCATTTCATCGATGAAGGCGACCTCGCGCGGATACTCGTGGGCCGACAGGCGCTGCTTGACGAACTCCTGGATGTCCGCCGCGAGTACATCGGAGGGCGGCACGCCGGGCTTGAGCACCACGAAGGCCTTGACGATCTCGGTGCGCAGCGGGTCAGGCTTGCCGACCGCGGCGGCGAGCGCCACGGCGGGATGGCGGATGAGGCAGTCCTCGACCTCGCCCGGGCCGATGCGATAGCCCGATGAGGTGATGATATCGTCGTTGCGGCCGAGGAACGAGATGTAGCCGTCCTCATCCACTACGCCCTGGTCGCCCGTCGTCATCCAGTCGCCGATGAATTTCTCGCGCGTCGCATCGGGGTCGCCCCAATACGACAGAAACATCACCGGATCGGGCCGCCTGATCGCGATCTCGCCGACCTCGCCAGCCCGGCAAAGCGCTCCGTCCGGCCCGATCACCCCAACAACGTGGCCAGGGATCGGCTTGCCCATGACGCCCGGCCGGCTGACGCCGATCGCCGCACAGGAGCCGACCACCAGGTTGCATTCGGTCTGGCCGTAGAACTCGTTGATGATGAGGCCGAGCGCCGACTTGCCCCATTCGTAGGTCTCCGCGCCGAGCGCCTCGCCGCCCGAACCGACCGTGCGCAGGCGGATCGCGTGGCGGCCGCGCGGATCGGGCGCGGAGCGCATCATGCGCAGCGCGGTCGGCGGGATGAAGGCGTTCCGGACGCCGGTTTGCGCCATCACGGCGAACGCCTCCTCGGGGTCGAAGCGCTCGAAGCGCCGCGCCACCACGGGCACGCCGTAGAGCAGCCCCGGCAGCAGGCAGTTGAGCAGTCCGCCGGCCCAGGCCCAGTCGGCAGGCGTCCACATCCGGTCGCCGGGCTGAGGAAAAAACTCGTGCGGCGCCTCGATGCCAGGCTGATGGCCGATCAGCACGCGGTGCGCGTGCAGCGCGCCTTTGGGCTGGCCCGTCGTGCCCGACGTGTAGACCATCAGGGCCGGGTCATCGGCCCCGGTGACCTCCGGGATGAATGCGGACGAAGCGCGCGCAAGCGTGTCGTGGAAGGAGAGCGCGTTGTCGCCCGCGCCGTCGACCGAGAGCACAAGATCGGGCAGCGCATCGCCGCTGCCGGCGAGCTTGGCGAGACCCTGGGCATTGGTGATCAGCGCCTTGGCCCCGGAGTTCCGCAGCCGGTACGCGAGGGCATCGATCCCGAACAGCATCGCCAGCGGCAGCGCAATGGCCGCCAGCTTGTAAATCGCAATATGGCTTACCGCGACGTCCGGGCCTTGCGGCAGCAGGATTGCCACGCGATCGCCGGGTACAACTCCAAAAGCGCGCAGCGCATTGGCAAGCCGGTTCGATTGATCGCGCAAAGCGCCGTAGCTGATTTCGTCGCAACGCCCGTCGTCATGGGCATCGATCAATGCGAGGCGGTTCGGATCAAGATCGGCCCAGCGGTCGCAGACCTCCACGCCGATATTATAGGTCGCCGGTGCCGGCCAGCGGAATTGCCGGTACAGCACATCATAGTCGGCCCGTCGCGCGAGAACGGGTTGGCCGATCATTTCTGGCACACCGGACAGAAAAACGTCGACCGACCGTTCTGCACGATCCGCTTGACCTTGCCTCGGCATCCGGGCGTCACGCAGGGTTCGCCCTCGCGGTCATAGACGCGGAAACGGTGCTGGAAATAGCCAAGCTCGCCGTTGGTCTGGCGGTGATCGCGCAGCGACGAGCCGCCGGCCTTGATGGCGTCATGGAGGACCGCCTTGATGGCGTCGACCAGCGCAATCGCCTTGGCGTTGGGAGCGCCGGCGCGTGTCGCGATGGTCGAGGCGCGGCGTTTGGGCGACAGTTGCGCCCGGTGGAGGACCTCGCACGCATAGATGTTGCCGAGGCCGGCCACGACGGTCTGGTCCAGAAGAGCCGCCTTGAGGCTCGTCTTCTTGTTGCGGCAGGCGGCGGCCAGCAGCTTGGCGTCGAACGCATTGCCGAGCGGCTCGGGCCCGACCTCGCGCATCAGCGGATGGTTTGCCAATTCGGGCCGCGGCACGATCAGCATGAGACCGAACCGGCGGGGATCGTTGAACGTCACGGTGGCGCCGGACGACAGGTGGAACACCACGTGGTCATGGGCCTTCGCCGCCGCGCACGCATGATGGAACCCGCGGGGTGCTCCCTCTCTACCCTCCGCCCACCCTTCCCTCCCCTGCGAGCGCGGGAGGGTCAGGGAGGGGCGGGGAGGCGGCTCGTGGCTTACCCGGAACGAGCCCGACATGCCGAGATGCATCAGCAGCACGTCGCCGGAAGCAAGGTCCGCTGTCAGGTATTTTGCGCGGCGGCCAATCCCCGTCACAGTCTGGCCCTCCAGCCGTTTGACGAAGTCGCGAGGCAGCGGCCGGCGCAAATCCGGCCGCCGCGCCTCGACCCGAATGATGCGGGCGCCCTCCATCACGGGCGCAAGTCCGCGCCGCACGGTCTCGACCTCGGGGAGTTCCGGCACCGGAGTTTCCTGCTCACTTTGTACGAATAATCATAAGGTAGCTTTCGCCGCGGCAGCAATAACTTACGGCTAGGAGGAAACTGACCCGGCAGGACCGCGCCACGGGTAGCAGAAGTTTCATGCGCTGCAGGTCGGGCCAGGCCCGGTGGAAAACTCTTTTGAATCTTGAGTGGGTGCAGAAGCCTTAAGGGCGCGCGGCCTTGGCGAGGGCCTTGATCGCTTGGATGCAGTCTTGCGGGCGGCGGCAGCCGGTCAAGGGCGATTGGCGCGCGTTTAATCGCGCGCCAATCGCCGCTTAAGCGGTCGAGACCCTTGACCGGCTGCCGCCGCCCGCGACAAAGAGCATCCAAGCGATCAAGGCCGCGAGTGATCGCGGATTGGCCGCTTTTCACGTCCTGCCCCACTCGAAATTCAGAAGAGCCTTAATGAGCAATAGGTCACACAGCAATCCCGGCCATATAGGCATGAATGCACTGCGCAAGTCAGGGCGGCTGCACAGCTCAGAGATCAGCGCGTCGGCTATTGAGCCGGATCGTACCTGTCATGCGGTGTTCGCAGCGGACTGCCTTGATGTGCTGCGCCAAATTCCCGACAGGTCAGTGCAATTGATTGTCTGCGATCCGCCGTACAACATCCTGATGGCGGACTGGGATGAACACCCCAATTACATCTCGTGGGCTCGAACATGGCTTCGGGAGGCGCACCGCGTGTTGTCCGACACGGGTAACTTCGTGATTTTTGGCGGCCTGCAATACCAAGGCGAAGCGGGAAGCGGCGACCTGCTGTCGATCATTCAGGAAATCCGGCAAACCAACCTCTTCAATCTCGTAAACCTCATCATCTGGCACTACCCTAACGGAATGGGCGCACATCGTTTTTTCGCAAACCGTCACGAGGAGATTGTTTGGTTTTCAAAGACGAACAAATACTATTTCGACCTGGATGCGGTGCGCGAGCCGTTCGACGAACAGACGAAGCGGGCTTACCGGAAAGACAAGCGGCTGCGTCCTGATAGTATAGAGAAGGGCCGCAACCCCACCAACGTGTGGCGGATCGGTCGCCTCAATGGGAACTCACTCGAACGGGTCGGGCACCCAACACAGAAGCCGCTCGCCATCTTCGACCGCCTGGTCAAAAGCCTTTCCTACAAGGGATCAACTGTGCTCGACTTCTTTGCGGGGACTGCGGTAACCGCGCGCGTTGCGATTGAGCATGGGCGCCACAGCATTTCGACGGACAAAGATGCTGCGATCAAAGAGTATTTTGCCAAGCATATGGAGAATTGGGGAATACAGGAGGTCTTTCGCAAAGCGCCGCCCTTCGAGGTTTTGGACAACGCCAATCAATTCGTCAGACACCCTGTCTTCTCAAGCAAACAAGACTTGTCGGTCGCAGCGGAATGAGCGAATGAAGACGAATGGCGAGACCGGGCTGCGCTCGGTTGCATTCAGGGGTGACAGAGCGGGAGTGGATTCTGCGGCGCGTGTTGGTGACTTGACCCCGATGCGAAACGTCCCTACCAATGCCGGCCGGCTGGCCTGAATTTATGTTGCGATATCAGTCAGTTAGGCAACCGACCGCCGTTCACCTTGAACCGGGGATTTGATAGCGCCTCGGCGTCTTTCGAGCTATGGTTCCGGCGCTTAAAGGATTACCGCCATGACGGCAACGAACGGCGCGCCAGACCCTTCTCGCGACACCCATTTTGGCTTTCGCACGGTCGGCATCGAGCGCAAACAGGCGATGGTCGATGAAGTCTTCGACAAGGTTGCCCCGCGCTACGACCTGATGAACGATCTGATGTCCGGCGGCCTGCACCGGGTGTGGAAGGACATCCTGGCGACGACCGTAAATCCGCCACGCAGCGATCGGTCCTTTTCTGTGCTGGACGCGGCCGGCGGCACCGGCGACGTGGCATTCCGCATCGTCGAAGCAGGCAGCGCCGGCACCCGCGTCACGGTTTGCGACATCAGCGAGGAAATGCTGGCGGTCGGCCGCGAGCGCGCTGCGCAGCGCGGGCTCGCGAGCCGTGTGAGCTTCATGGCGGGCAATGCCGAAAGCCTGCCGTTTCCGGACCGCAACTTCGATGCCTGCACCATTGCGTTCGGCATTCGTAATGTGCCGCGGATCGATATTGCGCTTGCCGAGTTCCATCGCGTGTTGCGGCCGGGCAGCCGTTTTCTCTGTCTGGAATTTTCCAGCGTCGATGTGCCGGGGCTCGATGCGGTTTACGACTTTTATTCTTTCAATGTCATTCCGGCGCTTGGCCAGGCCGTCGCCGGCAACGCCGACGCCTACCGGTATCTTGTCGAATCGATCCGGCGCTTTCCGAAGCCGAAAGCCTTTGCTGAAACGATCACGGCGGCCGGGTTCCGGCGGGTGAGTTTCCGCCTGCTGACCGGCGGCGTGGTTGCGCTTCATTCCGGGTGGCGGCTGTGAGCCGGCGCGCTCCGTGATCTCCGCCTTTTCCCACCTGATTCGCCTTGGCGGCGTCGGCCTTGTGTGCGCCCGCGAGGGGATATTCGGGCTGGTGGACCCGGCGCCGCTGCCTCCGGCGCTGCGGCTCCTGTGGCGGCTGGGGCGGATCATCGAGCGGCCTTCCGCGGCCGATGCCAAGAACCGCCTTTCCACGACCGTAACGGCGCTCGGGCCGAGTTATGTGAAGCTTGGCCAGTTCCTGGCGACGCGGCCCGATGTGGTGGGGCCTGCGCTGGCTCGGGACCTCGAAAGTCTCCAGGACAGCATGCCGCCGTTTTCTCAAGCCGAGGCCGAGAAGACCGTTGCGGCGGCCCTGGACAAGAAACTGTGCGACCTGTTCGCAAAATTCGGGCCGCCGGTGGCCGCAGCCTCCATTGCCCAGGTGCATCGCGCCGAAATCGCAACGGCGTCGGGGCGGCGCGCGGTCGCCGTGAAGGTGCTGCGCCCCGGCATCGAGAAGCGCTTCGCGGTCGATCTCGCGGCGTTCGGGTTCGTGGCCCGCAGCGCCGAACGTTTGTCGGCGGAAGCACGGCGGCTGCGGCTGGTGGAAGTGGTCGAGACCCTGGCGCGTTCAGTCGCGCTCGAAATGGACCTGCGGCTCGAGGCGGCGGCGCTTTCAGAAATGGCGGAAAACACCAGGGACGATCCGGATTTCCGGGTGCCGCAGGTGGAGTGGGACTACACGGCGCGCAACGTGCTGACGATGGAATGGATTGACGGCACGCCGCTTGGCGACCGCAAGGCGCTGGCCGCAAGGGGTTTCGACCTCGCGAAGCTCGGCCGCGCCCTGATCCAGACCTTCCTGCGCCACGCCCTTCGCGACGGCTTTTTTCACGCCGACATGCACCCGGGCAATCTGTTCGTTGACTCCGAAGGGCGGCTGGTGGCGGTCGACTTCGGCATCATGGGGCGGCTGCGCCCGCAAGAACGGCAATTCCTCGCAGAGATCCTGCTCGGTTTCATCACCCGCGACTATCGCCGCACCGCCGAAGTGCATCTCGAGGCCGGCTATGTGCCCGCGCATCATTCGGTTGAGAGCTTTGCGCAGGCGATCCGGGCGATCGGCGAGCCGATCCACAATCGCACCGCCGAGGACATCTCGATGGCGAAGCTGCTGACGCTTTTATTTGAGGTGACTGGCCTGTTCGACATGCGCACCAGGCCGGAACTCCTGATGCTGCAGAAGACCATGGTGGTGGTCGAAGGCGTGGCCCGTGCGCTCGATCCTCGGCTGGACATCTGGACCACCGCCGAGCCCGTCGTACGCCAATGGATCACGCGCAATCTAGGCCCTGCCGGCCAGTTCGAAGGGGCGGCCCGCGGGGTGGGCGAAGCCGGCCAGTTGCTTGCGCGCATCCCTTCCCTGCTCCAGCGGGCGCTGCGGATCGCGGAGCAGATCGACCTCGCGACCCGCAATGGCGTGTCGCTGGCGCCCGAGACCCTCGCGGCTCTCGGAGAGAGGGAAGAGCGGCGCCGGCGCCGGGAAACGATCGCGCTGTGGGTGATCGCGGCGCTGCTGGCGTGGGGGATTTTTGTGAAATAGGAAACTCGCGCCCTTTGTGGATTTGGGCCATCGCGAATGCTGGTGCATCCGCGGCGGCCGTCTCGCCATTGCGGCAGGGACCCTTCATTCAACAGCCAATCTGGACTCAACATATATGTTGACTTCCACGATTTTGTGGAATAGCCATATTTATGAAGGCGTCGGGACTGAAAAAGCTATTGGCAGCGAAAGGCTGCAGGTTCGAAACTCACCGGGGCGGCAGCGGCTATCTGACCGTCATTCGCCGGAAACGGAAATCCCAACTGCCGATGCATGGCCAAAGAGAACTCGGCACCGGACTGGTAAACAAGATTCTTAAGGATTTAAGCCTCAAGTGATGCTCGGCTATCCGATCAAGCTCACGCCTGACGATAACGACACTTTTCTGGTCACTTGCCCTGCGCTCCCGGAGGTGACAACCTTCGGCAAGACGCAGGAGGAAATTCAGCACGCCGCCACGAGCGCCATCGAGGAGGCGATCGCCGCACGGATCAGCTATGGGGAAGCGCTCCCGCCGCTTGTCCCTCCGGGCAGGGCGGGGCGCAGCAGCAGATTTGTGAAATTACCGGCCCTGACCGCGCTCAAAGCGCAACTCTATATCGTGCTGCGCGAGAGCGGCGTCACCAGAGCGGAGCTTGCGCGGCGTCTCGGCTGGCATCGCGAACAGGTCGATCGCTTGTTCCGCCTCGACCATGCGTCCCGGCTCGATCGTCTCGAAGCCGCCTTCAAGGCGCTTCAGCGCGAACTCGATGTCCGCCTCTGCGACGCTGCAGAGTGATCCAGCACTGAACAGATGAACACCAACGACCAGCGCTCTCTCCAAGGCAAGCGCATCCTCCTCGTCATCGGCGGCGGGATCGCAGCCTATAAATCGCTCGACCTGATCCGTCGCCTGAAAGAGCGCGGGGCCGAGGTGCGGGTCGTCATGACGCAAGCCGCGCAGGAATTCATCACGCCGCTCTCGGCCGGCGCCATCGCAGGCGGGCAGGTCCATGTCGACCTTTTCGATTGGCGCGCCGAATTCGATGTCGGCCACATTCGGCTGGCCCGCGATGCCGACCTCGTGGTTGTCGCGCCCGCCACGGCCGATCTGATGGCCAAGATGGCGGGCGGCCATGCGGACGACATCGCCTCCACGGTGCTGCTGGCGACCGACAAGCCTGTACTGATCGCGCCGGCCATGAATCCGCATATGTGGAGCCATGCCGCAACCCGACGCAATCTTGCGCAGCTCGTTGCGGACGGTGTCGCGGTGGTCGGTCCCAACGCAGGCGAGATGGCCGAGCCGGGCGAAGCAGGCGTCGGCCGGATGGCGGAGCCGCTGGAAATCGTCGCCTCCGTCGAGGCCCGCCTGATCAGCCGATATCAGGGCGCCGGATTGTCGGGGCGACGCGTGCTTGTCACGGCCGGGCCGACGCAGGAGCCGATCGACCCGGTGCGCTATATTGCCAACCGGTCATCCGGGAAGCAGGGCTTTGCCATCGCCCGCGCCGCAGCCGCGGCGGGCGCGGACGTGACCCTGGTGACGGGTCCGGTGGCGCTTGCCGATCCGCCCGGCGTGACGGTCGTCAAAGTGGAAAGCGCGCGCGAAATGCTTGCGGAGGCGGAACGGGCGCTGCCGGTCGACGTCGCAGTGTTTGCCGCCGCGGTGGCGGACTGGAGGGTCGCCGCGCCGGGCGCCCAAAAGCTGAAAAAGGGAACGAGCGGGACGCCAAAGCTGGACCTCATCGAAAACCCAGATATCCTGGCGACCGTCGCGCATCGCAAATCGATGCGTCCGGCCCTTGTCATCGGCTTTGCGGCCGAGACAGAAAACGTCATCGAGAACGCGCGCGCCAAGCTTGACCGCAAGGGCTGCGATTGGATCGTGGCCAACGATGTTTCGCCGGGCAGCGAAGTCATGGGCGGGGATCGCAACAGCGTGCATCTTGTCAGCCGCGACGGCGTCGAATCCTGGCCCAGGGAGGACAAGCAGATCGTCGCCGACAAGCTCATCGCCCGCATTGCCGCGGCGCTTGCGGCCGCGGCGAAATGATGGACGTGGAACTGCAAATCCTGCGCCTGCCGCACGGCGCCGGCCTGCCGCTGCCGTCCTATCAGAGCGCGCATGCGGCTGGGCTTGATCTCCTGGCTGCGGTCCCGTCGGCGGCGCCGATGACCCTCGCGCCCGGCGAGCGTGGTCTTGTCCCCTGCGGCATTGCGATTGCACTGCCTCACGGCTTCGAGGGGCAGGTGCGGCCGCGCTCCGGCCTCGCGGTTCGCCACGGCGTCACGGTGCTCAACGCGCCCGGCACCATCGATGCGGATTACCGCGGCGAAGTCATGGTGATGTTGGTCAACCTCGGGGCGGAATCATTTGCCGTTACCCGCGGGATGCGCATCGCGCAACTCGTCGTCGCGCCGGTGGCGCGCCCCCGGATTGTTGAAGCGCCCGCGCTCGATGCAACTGCGCGCGGCGCTGGAGGATTCGGCTCAACGGGCATGCAATAATTGGGTCTTCGTGAATTCACGTGGGTGATTTTGCAGTGTGGAAGTTCAAGAAAGCTGTGCATGGCATAGGGATTGTGCATTCCAGCCGGGCTTGGAATTTGCCAAGCGATTTGGATGGTGCGGCGATCTTCACGAAAGCGGCGGCTGTGGGATGCGTATTGCTTCCCCGGCTTTCGACCGGAACCGGTGGTGCGGG
>Ga0209062_1002410_pt1 | contig 25242 bp, 20 predicted proteins | sample Coa_R2_2_FD_187158 | JGI IMG/M metagenome (GOLD analysis project Ga0209062, IMG submission 187158) | Surface soil microbial communities from Centralia Pennsylvania, which are recovering from an underground coalmine fire - Coalmine... | ecosystem: Environmental > Terrestrial > Soil > Unclassified... | reverse complement strand
TCTTTGTGAGTTTCAGGTTGAGCTCCGCCGTATTCGGACCAGGCGAGCTGCCCAGATGGCTGTAGGCGCCATCTCAGCCATTCTCACCCAAGCCCAAAACAACTTACACAGAAAATGTTACAGAACCTCACGAAGCGCAGCAGGTCCTCTTCCTCAACTGCTCGGGCTGACTTCTTTTGCAGGAGATCAATCCATACCGATGTGTCGACCAGGATCATTTGCGACGGCGAGGACGTGTTGGGCGGTCTTCGCGCATTTGCGCGAGATCTCCTTCCCAAATGCCAGATCCGAAAGCGCTCGGTATGCTTTGGATTTTGCGTACACGGATTACTTCCTCAAGGGCAGCATTCACGGCTGCCGAATACGTTTTCGCAGCCAACACCTGTGTGGCCTGTTCCAGCAATCGCTCGTCCAACACAAGGTTTGTGCGTTTCATGTGTACAGTGTACCGCGCAAACGAATGACTGCCGGGTGGCGAAGGTGTATGAATGGGCGATGCATGACCGGGCGCTGCAGGAGAACGGCGGGCTGGGGATTCAGCGGATGCGACCGGAGACGTGGCGGGAGCTGGTGGAGCGGGAGAAGAAGAACGGCGGGCATTTGCTGGGGTGCGCGAATGTGCCGCGGCCGGAGTCGCGGGGCGGGTGCGAGTGTCCGACGTGCAGCTGGAATCGGGAAGTGCTGGAGGAGTGAGGGCGGTCTGAAATAGTGGTGGATCAACCAGCTTTTCTGAGCGCATCTTCGACGGCGGCCGGATTCCTGGAGATAACTGCGGAGTGAATGAAATCAACTCGCTTTCTTATGGCTTTCGAGCATTTCGCGCCGGAGGACGTCGTTAATGCGCGATTGGTATCCAGCCCCTTGCTTTCGGAACCAATCCACCACGTCGGCATCGATGCGGAGCGTGATCTGTTCCTTTATCGGCCGATAGAATTTGCCGATTTCGCCGCGCTCCCATTTTTCGAGCGGCAACGTCGGTGCGTCGGGTTCGTTATCGAGTGCCTTGTTCCGCTTTTCATAGAGTTCCCGGGTCCGGGCACTGATCTTAACTGATTTGGTCTTCATATAAGCTCACCTCGAATGCTTCTGCTTTTCTGGCCTGAATGATCCGAACGACTTCGCGGCTATCAGCTGAACGATCTACGAAAACCACCAGCAGCAACACCAAGCCTTGCGTCATACCGATGATCTGGTAGCGCTGCTCGAAGTCATCTTCATAGTTCTCCGAAACAAACTGATTCGGATCGGAAAACACTTCGCGCGCGGTTGTGAATGAAATCCCGTGCTTGCGGATGTTCTTCAACTCCTTTGCCGGGTCCCATTCAAACTCAAGCGCCATACAGACTTATTGTAACGACAGAGGTGTAGCTACGCAAACGAACTACAACCCACGAACTACAGGAAAATGCCGATGACATGCAAGTCTCAAACCGCGAGCGCGGCGCTCGCTGAATGAAAAAGAATTGACTGACGAGTACGGCCGCCTCGATGCGGAGCAGGTTTCGCAACGCGCGAACATCCCACGGCTCGAAGAGCTGGGCTGAGTGATTCGCTCGTGGCGCCGATGCTCTGCTCGCCGTCGGCGCGACGCTGAACGATTTGGCCGGTGTGTCTTGGGATACGCGGCGGAGGAAGCGGCGCAAGAGCATCGCCGGGAGGCGGAAGATTTGTTAACGCCGTTCTGGCGCAGGAATTCAGCGGTACACGGCGATCAGATGGCGCGGATTCTCCTGCTTCAGGCGATCCTGAGGGAATCGTCGAACGTATGCAAGGAGGCCTGCGGGCTAGCGAGTCGCGCGTTGGCTGCGGCGTACGACCTGTCGCTGAAGGAAGAAATTCAAGCATTCATTGAGCGATGTGCGGCGGGGGAGGCCGGCGCGGAGGGAGAGGCGGCGTTCTAAGTCGCGCTTGCGGGTCCGATTCCGGGCTTTGGTGAAAGCAGCGGGACTGGTTTAATGAAGTTTCCAAAATGATGTGCCCGTTTTGCGGCTTTCGCGAGGACAAAGTGATCGACTCCCGTGAAAGCAAAGAAGGGGATTCGATCAGGCGGCGGCGGCAGTGCCTGAGCTGCGAGCGGCGGTTTACCACCTACGAACGATCGGACGAAGTGCCGTACATGGTGGTCAAAAAAGATGGGCGGCGGGAGACGTTTGATCGCCAGAAAGTGCTGAACGGGTTGCTGCGAGCGTGCGAGAAACGGCCGGTGAGTATGGGTAGTCTGGCGGCGCTGGTGACCGAGATCGAGACGGAGCTTTTCGACAGTCCGGACCGGGAGATGCCGACCGCTACCATAGGAGAGCGGCTGATGGAGCGGCTGAAGACGCTCGATAAGATTGCTTACGTTCGATTTGCCTCGGTTTATCGGGATTTCCAGGATATTGAGGAATTTTTCGGCGAGTTAAAGAGCGTCATGCTGCAGCGGAAAGGCTGACGGGTGGGGGCCGGTCACAGCACTCGTTAAACCGCTATCATTTGTGTAACCAACCACTTTCGCGAACATCTTCCTAATTAGGTATTAACTTTTCTGCGAGGATCGGGTACAATCATGGCGCGCAAATACGAGGTTCGGGTTTTCGCCAGCGGATTGTGTCCGGAGGAGGCTGGGCGGAACAGTATTCCTGCCAACTGCTGCACCAGAGAGCCAGGTTGCTCGCCGTTTGAGGTTCATTTTGTCGTTGTGATGCGAGGTCATGAGGGGTTTGGGTTGTTGCCAGAGGTGATGAAGTAAGTGGATCAATTTGAGGATCAGTTTCTAGCCGAGGGGCGGGAGCCGTTAGGGCTGCCATTCGACGACGACTCGAATTTCTTTCATCCCGAGGAAGTTCAGGATGAAGAGTTCCACGGTGCGCAGCAGGTTGAGGAGTCCATCTATACGGATGATCCGGTCCGCGTGTATCTGCGCGAGATGGGATCGGTTCCGCTGCTGACGCGCGAAGGCGAAGTGACGCTGGCGCGCAAGATGGAGCGGGGCAAGCTGCGGATGCAGAAGGCGATCAGCCGGTCGCCGCTGATCCAGGGGATGGTGCTGGAGTTTGCGGAGCTGATCCGCAAGGGCGCCGAGGATGTGGACAGCTACGTCGATTTTGGCCCCTCCGATATTGAAGAAGGCAGCGCGGCGGATGTAAAGCGGCGGGCCGAGATGGCCGAGTTGTTCTTTGCGTACCAGGCGGCGGACAAGAAGCTGCGGCAGACGGAAGAGAAGTACGCGGCGGTTCCGGCGGCGAATAAGAAACTGCGTAAGAAGTGGGCGGGGAAGGTGGCGCGCGCGATGGTGGAGCTTTCGCGCACGCTGCGGGCGATTCCGTTCAATCTGGCGCGCTGGAAAGAATTCGTCCGTGCGATTGAAGCAACGGCCGATGAGATGGCGCTGCTCGAAAGCGAAGTGCATAAGCTCGAGAGTCGCACTTCGGCTTCGGCGCAGGCGCGATTGAAGGAGCTCAAGCGCGATCTGAAGAAGAAGGAAGCGGAAGCCGGCGCCCCGCTGCCGCATCTGCGCCACAGCCTCACGATCATCCGGCAGGGCGAAGTGGAAGCCGAGCGGGCGAAGAAGGACCTGGTGGAGGCCAACCTGCGGCTGGTGGTCTCGGTGGCGAAGAAGTACGTTAATCGCGGGCTGCATCTGCTCGATCTGATTCAGGAAGGCAACATCGGGCTGATGCGGGCGGCGGATAAGTTCGAGTACCGGCGCGGCTATAAGTTTTCGACGTATGCGACGTGGTGGATCCGGCAGGCGATCACGCGCGCGATTGCGGACCAGTCGCGGACGATTCGCATTCCCGTTCACATGAACGAGAGCATGAACAAGTTCCTGCGGGCGACGCGCGAGCTGGAGAAGGAGCTGGGGCGGGTACCGACGAACGAAGAGATCAGCCGGCGGATGGACATTCCGGTGGAGAAAGTTCAGAAGCTGAAGACGATTTCGCGGGATCCGGTGTCGCTGGAGACGCCGGTGGGGCGGGACGGCGAATCGGCGCTGGGCGATCTGATCGAAGACCGCTGGGTGGGCTCGCCGGTGGATGCGGTGATCGACTCCAACGTGCGGGATGAGACGGCGAATATTTTGAAGACGCTCTCGCCCAAAGAGGAGAAGGTGATCCGGCTGCGCTTTGGGATCGGGTGCGAGCGGGAGCACACGCTGGAAGAGATCGGCCAGGAATTTGACGTGACGCGGGAGCGGATACGGCAGATTGAAGCGAAGGCGCTGCGGCAGTTGCGTTCGCCGGAGCGTGCGCGGCATTTGCGGGCGTTGCTGGCGGCGCGGTAAATAACCGCTCCTTTTAGTCGCGGCTCGGTTAAGACGGCTCGCGGGTCGGTTACGAGAGTCGGCGCTCGGTGGCGGGGATCGCTACCAAACTCATATTACTTTTTTCTTACATTGACCCTTTTCGTATCTAGTAAGGTTCTGCTAACATGAAGAACCTATCCAGCCCAGTTGACTGGCCACTTACGAAAAGAAGGGGTCAATATGAAGTCCAGCATCTCCGCCGCGCTTCTGGCGGTTTTCCTTTGCTTCTCAGCACATGCGCAGAGTGTGCAAGGCGTGGTGACGGGATCGGTAACGGATCCGGCCGGCGCCTCTGTTCCTAACGCGCAGCTCACGCTCACCAACGAAGGCACGTCCGTCAGCCAGCAGAGCCGTACGGGCGGCGACGGAAATTATCGTTTCCCGCTGGTGCCGCCGGGCTCGTACACGCTGACGGTGGAAGTGCCGGGTTTTGCGAAGAGCGAGACCAAGCACATCACGGTGGACGCGAGCCAGACGGTGCCGGTGAATGTGCAGCTGGAGATTGCGTCGGCGTCGACGGCGGTTGAGGTGACGACGCAGGGGACGATCGTGCAGACGGCGACGTCGGACCTGGCGACGACGGTGAATCTGAAGACGGTGGATGCAACGCCGCTGCTGACGCGCAATGTTTTTGATCTGGCGTTTCTGGCGCCGCAGGTGTCACAGGGCATGAACTTCGGGCCGGCTTCGGGTGGGGCGCGCGAATCGGGGACTGCCTATCTGCTGAATGGCGCCGATAATAATGACAACTTCGGGGAAGGCAGCTTCAACATTACGCCGCCGCTCGAATCGGTGTCGGAGTTCAGCATTCTGACTAATAGCTTCAGCGCGGAGTATGGGCGCGGGGCGGGGGCGGTGGTGAGCGCGGTGCAGAAGTCGGGCACGAATGCGTTCCATGGTTCGGCGTACGAGTTTCATCGGGACCGGTCGATCAGCTCAAACGATTTCTTCTCGAATCGCGACAGTATTGATAAGCCTAAGTTCATTCGCAACCAGTTCGGCGGAGAGCTGGACGGGCCGATCCGGAAGGATAAGACGTTTTTTGCGTTCGCGTTTGACCGGTATGACGTGCGGACCGGGGCCAATCTGCAGATTCAGGTGCCGACACCTTCGGAGTTGACGGCGATGTCGAGCGGGGCGGGTCCGATTGCTTCGAGCATTCTGGCGAAATATCCGCTACAGACTTCGAATACACCGTGCGCAGCAGAAGCGGTAAACAATCCGAGCGCGATCGGGCATATCGGTTGCCTGCAGGTTTTCGATGCCATTCCGACGACGCAGAACACGTATTTCTTCAAGATCGATCAGAACTTCAGCGCGAGCGACCGGCTGAGCGCGTCGGTGAATGTGCAGCGCTATACGAATACGGATGCCTACGGGGCGAACTATGCCAACGCGAGCAGCGCGATTCCCTCGACGGACGCCGAGCATTATCACAACATCGGGCTGGTGGAGACGCATACGTTCAGCCCGTACCTGGTGAATGAATTCACGGGGGCGCATAACCGGCATTTTTCGGATACGTACTACGGCAAGAACGGGCAGTTCTCGACGCCCGAAATTTACATTGACGGCGCGAATTACAACGGTCTGGGCTTCGACATCGGGCCGAATTCGGAGTACATTCTCTCGGCCTTTACGCAGGACCGCTGGCAGGTGCAGGACAACCTGGGCTGGACCAAAGGCAAGCACTCGTTCAAATTCGGCGGGAGCTGGCAGTACGGGAATTTGTACCGCAACTGGGATCTGGGCGGCAACGGCTACTACGAGTTTGCGACGACGACGGGCGGACCGATCCCGGCGAGGCCGCGCGGGCCGAACGGAACCATCCAGAACGTGAACTATCTGGACAGCAACTTCCAAAACGATTTTCCGTATTACCAGGAGATGTCGATTGACCCGCGCTCGGGGGCGAAAGCGAATGCCTACCGCCACTACATCGGGGAAGACGGGGCGGCGTTTGCGAACGACGACTGGAAGCTGACGCACCGGCTGACGCTGAACCTGGGGCTGCGCTGGGAGCATTTTGGCGCGCCACGGGAAGTGAACAATATTCTTTCGCAATTCACGAATCTGAACTGTCTTTCGATCAGTTGCATTGCGAACGCGCAGGTGGGGCCGGTGAGTACGATGTGGAAGCCGCGCTGGCACGATTTCGCGCCACGCATCGGCTTTGCGTGGGATGTGGCGGGCGATGGCAAGACATCGGTGCGCGGGGCTTACGGCATTTTCTATGACCGGATTTTCGATAACGTGTGGTCGAACGCGGCGTGGAATCCGCCCTTTTATGCCTTGGTGGATCACGACGCGACGGGCGGCGATCTGATTTACTACTCGAATCCTTCTTCGATCGGGTCGGCGTATGATCCGGCGGTGGGTCCGGGGCGCGTTTCGCTGCGCACGATGGATGTGGCGCTCAAGGACGCCTCATCGCAGAATTTCAATCTGACGATTGAACGGCAGCTGGGGACGAATTATTTGATGCGGGTCGGGTACCAGGGATCGCTGGGGCGGCATCTGCCGAATTTGATGAATTTGAACCGCTATGACGGGGACGCGTACAACGCGAATCTTTCGCCGGTTTATCCGAACCCGAATTACAACGGCTTCAACTATCGGGCCAATAACGGCAGCTCGAACTACAATGCGCTGGTGACGGAGCTGCAGAAGCGTTTTTCGAACGGGCTGCAGTTCCAGTTGAGTTATACGTGGTCGAAGCTGATGGATTTCGGCTCGGACCTGTTTGCGGGGGAAACGACGCAGGGCAGCTACAGCTCGCCGTATTATTTCATTACGAACACGGACAATCGCAACGAGTACGGTCCGGGCTCGTTTGACCATACGCATTCGGCGAAGGCCAATTTCGTTTACCAGCTGCCGTTCTTAAGAGACAAGCGAAATTTCTGGGGTGAGGTTTTTGGCGGCTGGCAAGTTTCCGGCTTCTACCAGATGTACTCGCCGCATCCGATTGAAATTTATACGTCGATGACTCGCTTTGCCGGCGACTATGTGGATGCGAACGGAGTTCCGGAAAACATCGGGGGCGATTACAACCTGGACGGGGTGAAGAATGACCGGCCCATCTATATCGGTAGCGGCAACCCGTACTCGAGTTACAGCCCGGCGGATGGCATTTTCAAGGACAACTCGCCAGTGGGTTGCGGGTTTCCAGGGGCCAAATCGAGCGCGACATCGATTGCGACGTGCAACCTGAACTTAGGGATCACGAGTGTGAGCTCGCTGTTTGAGAATCCGGGCGGTTCCGGGGCGATTCGCTACGGCATGGGACGAAACGCCTTCCGCGGACCGTGGTTCAACGGGTTTGATGCGGCGATTTCGAAGACGTTCAAGCTGACGGAGCGAGTTGGCCTGCAGGTGCGCGCGGACGCGGTGAATGTGCTGAATCATCCGAACTTCGACTGCGTTACGACCGACGTGAGTTCCGGCGGATTTGGGAAGGCGAACTGTCTGGCGGGGGACGGCGGGATTTACGGGCCGAGCGCGGGCGGGTCGTGGTCGAACGGCGTGGCGCGACGGTTCCAGTTCTCGGGTAAGTTCACGTTCTAGGGCGTTCGGGGCCCGCTTGCTGCGCGCGGGGCTCGGTTTAGCCGCTCCCAGAAATGGGAGCGGCTAGTCCTTTTCTATTGGATTCTGTAGTAAAGTTTCACGTAAGTACAACGTTATAGAGGCGTTAGCTGGCGGCTAGCAAATTGCAAGAACTCGCCCGAGTTCTCTCTGGGGGTTTTGCATGCTCAAGCGTTTTGCCATTCGCAGTCTGCTGACTCTGGTTACGGTTGCCGCGGTTTCGTCGCTGGTCTGGGGCCAGGCTGAAACCGGTCAGATCACTGGCACAGTGTTCGATCCGGCGGGGGCCACGGTGCCGAATGCCAATATCGTGGTGACCAATACGGCGACGGGCGCCGAGCGAACGACGACCAGCGGGAGCGCCGGCGACTTTGCGGTGACGAACCTGCTGCCGGCCAATTACCTGGTGACGGTGACGGCGCAGGGGTTTGCGACGTTCAAGCAGCAGGTGGTGCTGACGGTGGGCGGCAAGGCGGGTATCGATGCACGGCTGGAGCTGGGGCAGACCGGGACGGTGGTGGAGGTGAGCGGCGCGGCGGTGGCGGTGAACACCGAGACGCAGACGCTCTCGACGGTGGTATCGAGCAAACAGGTGACGGAGCTGCCGACGCTGACGCGGAATCCATACGCGCTGGTGGCGATTTCGGGCAACGCCTCGGACGACAACGCAGGCGGGCGCGGCGTGGGCTTTGCGATCAACGGGCAGCGGGCGGAGAGCACCAACATTCTGCTCGACGGCGCGGCGAATAATGATGAATTTACGGCCAGCGTGGGGCAGGCGGTGCCGCTCGACTCGGTGCAGGAGTTCAGCATTCTGACCAACAGCTTCACGGCGGAGTATGGACGTGCGGGAGCCGGTGTGGTGAACGTGGTGACGAAATCGGGCACCAACGAATTTCACGGGACGGCGTATGAATTCAACCGCGTCTCGGCGCTCTCTTCCAACAGTTTTGACAACAACGCGAAGAGCCTTCCGAAGTCGGTCTTCACGCGTAACCAGTTTGGGTACTCGGTGGGCGGGCCGGTGAAGAAAGACAAGCTGTTCTTCTTCAGCAGCACGGAATGGATTCGGATCCGCAGCTCTGCGTTCACTACGGTCTGGGTGCCGACGCCGGAGTTCATCGCGGCCAGTTCGCCGAATACGCAGTCCTTTTTCAGTACCTATGGCCATCTGAAGTCGAACGACGTGCTGCTGCAGACGCAGAGCATCAACGGCTTTGCGGCGCAGGGTATCGACGTTTGCGGTACGAACGCGCGCTGCGCCGGATATAACCCGAATGCGCCGCTCTTTTCGCAGGTGGCCTACAGCTTTGCGGGCGATGCGGGCGGCGGGGTGCCGGATAACGAGTACCAGACGGTGGCGCGGGTCGACTATAACCTGAGCGACCGGACGCAGATGTACGGACGGTATGCGCTGCAGAGCGTTTTGAATCCGGCGGGTGCAATCTCGAACAGTCCGTATCAGGGTTTCGACTCGGCCAATACGAACTTCAACAACAACGGCCTGTTTTCGATCACGCACAGCTTCTCTCCGAGCCTGGTTTCGCAGTCGAAGGTGGTGTTTAATCGCCTGGTGAACACGAACCCGTTCGGGCAGCAGCCGGCGGTGCCGACGCTCTATGTGAATCCGACGGGTACGATCAGCCTGGGGCAGAGCAGCGTGGTGTTTCCGGGGTACGAGCCGTTCTCGCCGGGCGCGGGCATTCCGTTCGGCGGCCCGCAGAATATCGGGCAGCTGTATGAAGATCTGAACTGGAACCACGGCAAGCACCAGCTGCGGTTCGGCGGCAGTTTCGATTACATCCGGGATAACCGGACCTTCGGCGCCTACGAAACAGCGGGCGAGTATCTGAGCTCTGGATCGATTGGGGGCGCGGTGGGGAATTTCCTCGCCGGGCAGCTCTACCGGATGCAGGTGGCGATCAATCCGCAGGGCAAGCTACCGGGCGAAACGGTGACGCTGCCGATCGGTCCGCCGAACTTCAGCCGCAGCAACCGTTTCGACGAAGGGGCGCTGTATGTGCAGGACTCGTGGAAGATCGTGCCGCGCTTTACGACCAACATCGGGCTGCGCTGGGAGCACTTTGGTGTGCAGCACAACAAGAATCCGAAGCTCGATTCGAACTTCTACGATCCGGCGAATGAGATCGACACACCAGCGGGAATTCGTGACGGGCAGGTGTTTCTGGCGCCGAACAGTCCGATCGGGCAGCTCTGGAAAAGTGACTGGCACGATTTTGCGCCGCGGCTCGGGTTTGCCTGGGATGTGGCGGGGGATGGCAAGACGGCGCTGCGAGGCGGCTATGGGATGGGATACATCCGGAACTTCGGCAACGTGACGTTCAATGTGATTCAGAACCCGCCGAATTACGAAACGGTGCAGCTGAATGCATCAAAGTTTGGGGTGATCCCGATTTCGGCGAATAACTTCGGGCCGCTGTCGGGCGCGAGCGGAACGTATACGCTACCTGCGGCTTCAATCCGAAACGTGGATTCGAATATTCGTACGGCTTACAGCCACTTCTGGAATCTGACGCTCGAGCAGCAGGCGGGCAAGAGTGTGGTATTTGGCCTGGACTACAATGGCTCGCGCGGCGTGCATTTATATGACATTTCGCTGTTAAACCGGCCTGGCTACGGGAATGTGTTTCTGGGCGATCCGTGCAGCTATGCCGCTGGCGATTGCTCGAGTTACCTGAACGATCAATACACCGGAATCAATCGCCGCGGCGACAGAGGCTGGTCGAATTATCAGGGGATGACGGCGCGCATGACGGCGCGCGGCTGGGCTTCGAGCGGCCTGACCTTCAACGCCAACTACACGTGGTCGCATGCGCTGGACAACCTGAGCAGCACGTTCAGCGATGCCAATTCTCTGCAGGTGAATAACGGGAACTTCATTACGGGTTACCTGGATCCCTATGCGCCGATGCTGGATAAGGGCAGTTCGGATTTCGACATCCGGCAGCGGCTGGCGGTGAGCGCGGTTTGGGAAATTCCGGCGTTCAAGAGCGGGACCGGACTGGCCCATCAGATCCTGGGTGGCTGGTCGGTGGACCCGATCTGGACGGCGGAAACCGGGCAGCCGTATTCCATTTTCGACTGTACGAACGCGCAGTACGTATGTCCGCGCGCCGAATTCACGGGAGCCGTACCGGTAAACGGGCCCAGCAATCCTCCTGCAGTGGCGGGCGCCGCCAATACGTTCAACTATCTGAACTTCACAAACGTGTACAACTACACGAATCCGATCTACTTCTATTCCGATTTGCCACCGTTCCCGGCCGGAATGAGCGGGCGGAACACGTTCCGGGCGCCGGGGTTGTGGTTCGTGGACGTGGGTATTTACAAGACCTTCTCGTTCAGTGAAAAGTGGAAGCTGCAGCTTCGCGGAGAGGCGTACAACATCTTCAATCACGCCAATCTCTATGTGCAGGGCGCCGGGGCGGATGTTTCTTCGAGCACCTATATTCCAGCCTGCAGAGGATGCGCGGGGAATACTACGGACCGGCGGAATTTACAGCTGGCGGCGAAGATCATTTTCTAATTTCATACAATTAGGTACAAAATACTAGGGCCGCCTTTCTGTGCGAGGGCGGCCTTTTTGCATTTCCATTTTTCGAAACGGCCATCTTCCGTAATTCGATATTGCATACATCTTTCCTGGTCTAACTCGCTCATTTCAAAGCGATTGCATGTTGGCCAAGTGATTGCTTGGAATGACCGTGAGCTAACCGAGTCGTGACATTCACGTCACGACTAATCCAAAGAACTTAGTTCATCAAGTTTGAGGAATTCAAGAAAACACATGAAACAAATCAGGTCCGTGCTACGCACCTCTGGGTTCGTTTCGTCGATTTTCAAGGCGGCTCCGGCACTGTTGCTGGCTGCCTTATTCGGCGTAATGACGCTCTCTGCCCAGACCATCACGACCGGCGATATTGCCGGAACGGTAAAAGATCAGACCGGCGCGATTGTGCCGGGCGCAACTGTGGAATTGAAGAGTCTGGACACGGGAAATACCCGGAACCAGCAGGCGAATCAGTCCGGCGAGTACCGCTTTACGACGCTGCCGCCGGGAAATTACCAGATTTCGGCTTCCATGACGGGCTTGAAATCGGATGTGGAGAAGACGCAGATCGCGGTTGGCCAGGTGGCCACGTTCGATCTGACGGTGAAACCGGAAGCCTCGCAGCAGATTGTGGAAGTCACCTCGGTGGCGCCGCTGCTGCAGTCGGAGAACGCCAACCTGGCGACGACCTACGACACGCATCAGCTGGAGAATTTGCCGGCTCCCGGTAACGACATGACCTCGTATGCGTTCAGCACGCCGGGCGTGACGATCAGCACGGGGGGCGGGTATGGCAACTTCTCGGCGTTCGGTCTGCCCGGGGTTTCGAACCTCTTTACGCTGAACGGCACCGACAATATGGATCCGTACCTGAACCTCAATAACTCGGGGGCGAGCAATCTGACGCTGGGTTCGAATGAAATTTCGGAAGCGGCGGTGGTGCTGAACGGCTACACCGGCCAGTACGGACGGCAGGCGGGCGCCAACGTCAATTACGTGACCAAGTCGGGTACGAATCAGTGGCACGGCAATGCGGGCTGGTGGTACAACGACCGCGTTCTGAATGCGAACGATTTCTTCAACAACGCGAATGGTGTGGCGCGGCCGTTCTCGATCTCGAACGAATGGGCGGATTCGATTGGCGGTCCGATTGTGAAGGACAAGCTGTTCTTCTTCATCGATAACGAGGGACTGCGCTACGTGCTGCCGGCCGGCGGTCCTGTGTATATCCCGACGCCGGCCTTCTCGAATTACGTACTGGGCAATCTGGCAGCGACAAATGCGGCGGCGGTGCCGTTCTACCAAACGGCGCTCGGGCTGTATGCGCATGCTTCGGGAGCCGGACAGGCGCGGCCGGTGACGCTGAACGACGATCCGTCGGGGGCTTATGGCTGCGGCGATTTCGCGGGCGGCGGATTCGGGACGGCCTCGACGCCCTGCGCGGAAGTGTTTCGCAGCACGGTGAACAATCTGAATACGGAATGGCTGCTGGCGGCGCGCGTGGATTACAACGTGGGCGCGAAGGATCGGCTGTTCTTCCGCTACAACACCGATCACGGCGTACAGGCGACCGGCACCGATCCGATCAATTCGGCGTTCAACGCCAACAGCGTGCAGCCGTCGTACGGCGGGCAGCTGGGCTGGACGCGCACGGTGACGGCGACGCAGGTGAACCAGTTGTTGCTTTCGGGCAACTACTACACGGCGATCTTCGGGCCGCCGGATCTGGCGAAGGCGCTGGCCACATTCCCGACGACGTTTACCTTCAGCAACGGGCTGTTCAATAACCTGGGCGGCACGGATTACAGCTATCCGCAGGGCCGGAAAGTACGGCAGTGGCAAGCGGTGGACGACTACTCGTGGAGTCTCGGCACGCATACGGTGAAGTTCGGAGGGAACGCCCGTAAGAACTTCGTGAGCACCTATGCCTACGGCGGCAACACGAGCGGCACGGTGAACTTCAACTCGATGACGGATTTCGTGAACGGCGTGTTGTCGCCCGACACGGGATCGAACTACTCGCAGACATTTGCCCGCATCGGCGCGGAGAACCTGACGATGTACAGCGTGGGTTTCTATCTGCAGGATGAATGGCGGGTTCGTCAGAACCTGACGCTGACGCTGGCAGCGCGCTTCGACCGGAACAGCAATATCCGCTGCGGGGTGGGCTGCTTCAACGAGCTGGCGACGCAGCCGTTTGGCCAGCTGGTGCACGATCCGACGATTCCGTACAACCAGGCGATTTCGACCGGGTTGAAGGAAGCTTTCCCGAGCATCGAGCCGATCGTGGCCGAGCCGCGGGTCGGTTTCGCGTACAATCCGAAATCGAATACAGTGATTCGCGGCGGGTTCGGTATCTTCTCGGATCTGTATCAGGGACTGATTGCGGACCGTCTGATCACCAATGCGCCGGCGGTGGCTTCCTTCAGCTCGACCGGACTGGTGGCGCTTAACAATCCGAACAGCATCTTCGCCGCGGCGGCGAACTCGAACGCTATTTTCCAGAATGGCTTCAACAGCGGCGCGACGTACGCGCAGATGCTGGCGCTGCTGCCGAATCAGTTCAGCGCGCCGAACATGAATACCGTGGCCAACAAAATGTACAACCCGAAGTACTACGAATGGAACTTCGAAGTTCAGCAGGGCTTCGGACGCAACTACGTGTTTTCGGCGAACTACGTCGGCAACAAGGGGTACCAGGAAGCGAATCAGACGCTCTTTGGTAACGCGTATGGAGCCGGCTTCCAGGGCGTCTCGGCTACTGTGCCCGACGTTCGCTTCGGCCAGATCCGAGAGCTGAACAGCGATGGCTTCTCGAATTACAACGGACTGGTGACGAACCTGCGCTGGCGTCCTACGAGCAACTTCACGGGCAGCATCTCCTACACCTGGAGTCACGCGCTCGATACCTGCTCGAACGCCTGTCTCGAGCCGTTCAATGCTTTGACGGCACCGAGTATTCGCTACCAGTTGAGCCCGCTCGGTCTGCGTAGCCTGAACTACAGCAGCGCGGATTATGACATTCGTCATTCGGTGAATGCGAACTACGTTTACACGCTGGCTCCTTCGCACTTCTCGAACGGCTTTGTGCGAGCGCTGGCAGGCGGTTGGACGGTAGGCGGGACGGTTTACTGGCACACGGGCTATCCGTTCAGCGTGGTGGACAGCGCGGTGCGCGCCAACCTGAACAATGTGACCGGCATTGCGAACCAGACAATACTCGCCGAGTATCTTGGCGGGTTCTCAGCCGGGAGCTGCACGACGCCGAATGTGCCGTGCTTCTCGGCGAGCTCGTTTGCGCCGGCCAGCAGCCAGTTCAACTGGGGTAACCTGACGCGGAACTCGTTCCGGGGACCGGGCTACTTCGATACGGACATGAATCTGAACCGTACCTTCTCGCTGACGGAGCGCTTCAAGCTGCTCATCGGGATGAACGCGTTCAATCTGTTCAACCATCCGAATTTCGATCTGCCCTTTAACAATGTGGGCGGGAACTACGGGAGTATCCAGTCGACCGTTTCGGCGCCCACCAGCGCTTACGGCTCGTTTGTCGGATCGGATGTTTCAGGGCGCGTGCTGCAGACGCAGATCAAGCTGACGTTCTAAGCTTGACCGCTCCTTCCAGTCGCGGCTCGGTAAAGCCCGCAACAAAGAAAAGCCCGTTACCATCAAAGTAACGGGCTTTTCCTTTTATGATGAGCCCGCGTTTCTAAGCGAGGCGAAGATTCAAACATGCTGGCTACGCCGACACTTGCCGAGGAGATTCTGGAGCTGAAACAGCAGCGCCGGGCGACGATTCTCGCGCACCATTACCAGGACGCTGAAATTCAGGAGGTTGCCGATCAGATTGGCGACAGTCTGGAACTGGCGCGGGTGGCGCAGAAGTTTACGGGCGATGTGATTGTGTTCTGCGGCGTGAAGTTCATGGCGGAGACCGCCAAGGTGCTCAATCCGGAGCGCATTGTGACGCTGCCGGATCTGCATGCGGGGTGTTCGCTGGTGGATAGCTGTCCGGCGGAGGGGGTGCGGGCGTTCAAGCGCAAGCATCCGGATCATGTTGTCGTCAGTTACATCAACACGTCGGTTGAGGTGAAGGCGGAGAGTGACATTCTGTGTACGTCGCGCAATGCGGTGAAGATCGTCAACTCGATTCCGGCGGAGAAGCCGATTCTGTTTCTGCCGGATATCAATCTGGGCAACTATGTGAAGAAGCAGAGCGGGCGCGAGAACATGCAGATCTGGCAGGGGGCCTGCATCGTGCATGCGACGTTTCCGGCGCGGCGGCTGAGTGCGGCGCGCGCGGAGCATCCGAATGCTTTGGTGGCGGCGCATCCCGAGTGCCCGCAGGATGTGCTGCGGATGGCCGATTTTATCGGGTCGACTTCGGCGATTATCGAGTGGTGCCGGGAGCAGAGCGCGGACGAGTTCATCGTGATGACCGAGAGCGGGGTGCGGTACTCGCTCGAGCGGGACAGTCCGGGGAAGAAATTTTACTTCGTGGCGAATGAGAACTGCAATTGCAGCGAATGCCCGTACATGAAGATGAATACGCTCGAGAAGGTGCGGGATTGTCTCGACACGTTGCAGCCGCGGATTGAGCTGCCGCGCGAGCTGATGGACCGCGCGCGGCTGCCGATTGAGCGCATGCTGGCTGTGAAGTGAATGCCGGCGGCGGTTGTTGACACGTTCGGGCGCGTTCATTCCGATCTGCGGATCAGTGTCACGGATCGCTGTAATATTCGTTGTTTTTACTGCATGCCCGAAGAAGGCGGGGCGTTTGAACCGGTTTCCAAGCTACTGACGTTTGAGCAGATTGCGCGGTTTGTGCAGGTTGCGGCGCCGCTCGGGTTTCGCAAGATACGGTTGACGGGTGGAGAACCGCTGCTGCGGCCGGGGGTGGCGAAGCTGATTGAGAAGCTCAGCGCCGTTGCGGGCGTGGAGGATCTGGCGCTGACCACGAATGGCGTGCTGCTGGCGCGGTACGCACGGGAGCTGTATGCGGCGGGTCTGCGGCGGCTCAATATTCATCTGGATACGCTGGATCGCGGGCGGTTTGAACAGATCACGCGGCGGGACGAACTGGGGCGCGTGCTGGCGGGGATCGAGGCGGCGCAGGCGGCTGGTTTTGCAATCAAGCTGAACACGGTGGCGGTGAAGGGCTTGTCGGAGCCGGATATTGTGCCGCTGGTTCGGTTTGCGCGGGAACGTGGTTTTGAGGCGCGGTTTATTGAATTCATGCCGCTGGATGCGCAGCAATTGTGGTCGCTCGACCGGGTGCTGACGGCGGATGAGATGATCGGTGTGCTGCGGGAAGAGTTTGGGCTGGTGGAGGCGGTTCCGGATGCCGATCCGCGCGCTCCTGCGACGGAATATCGGTTTGCAAACGGCGATCGCGTCGGGTTTATCGCGTCGGTGAGCAAGCCGTTTTGTATGAATTGCAACCGGCTGCGGCTGACGGCGGATGGCAAGCTGCGGTACTGCTTGTTTGCGCTGGAAGAGACCGATATTCGGGAGTTACTCGATGGCCCGGCAGCGGCGCTGGAAGGGGCGATTCGGGAGAACATCCGGCAGAAATGGGCGGGGCATGAGATCAACCGGCCGGTCTTTGTGCCGCCGCCGCGGCCGATGTACTCGATCGGGGGGTAGCGCCCGCCTCATGGCACGAGCGTAAAGCGCTTTCCGTGCGCGCCGCGCACGATGCTGAAGTCGCGGCGATCGAGAGTGAAGATGGTGTCGATACGTTCGCGGTTGGCGAGGTGCACGAGTGCGGCATCGGCCAATTGAAGCCTGAGGTTCCGATAGCGGCGCATCAGGGTTGCGATGTAAGGCACGTCGTCGGCCGAAAGCGGCAGAATCTCCAGCCCACGTTTCTCAACAGTGGCTAACAGGTTCGCGAAAATGTCTGGCCTATTCTGCAGCAGCCACGCGGCTTCGGTAAGCACGGGCCAACAGGTTGCCAGACGTGCGCCGGAATCCAGGAAGTAACGGACACACGCTGCATGGTGTTGTTCGGTGTCCAGGAGAATCGCCAGGAGCGGACCTGTATCGACCAGAACGCGATTCAATCAGGATCTTTGCCGAAGCCCTCAAAATACTTCTTGTTGGTCGCGAGATCGCTGGGGCCGTCTTTGATACACCCAATCAGGCCCGCACGCTTGAAGACCTCATAAGAACTTCGCTCACGTTTCTTCTTCAAGTGCTTATCTACAGCGTCCCGGATCAGATCCGATTCCCGGCGGCCGGTTCGCCGCGCTTCTTCCCGCAAGCGGTTACGCAGCTCGGCTGAGAGGCGCACGGTGACGCGGGAATCGCTGGCGTTCATGTCTGACATTTTAGCGGATTTGTCGGACAAAGTTCAGATGCGGGCTGCACCGAAATAAAAGATCCTTTCTTCTGATCTCAGGGCACCTCGGCAAGCGCATGAAACTCTTCCTCTGAAGTCGCAGTTAGGATGTACCCATGGCCGTCGGGTAATTGATGATCCCTGAGAAACGTTAAGGCTTCGGTATTGTTCAGGCGAACGAATTCCGCCCAATCTCCTCGAAGCTCGAAATTGTAGCCGGTGTAGTCCATCACGGCGAGACCCGCCGCCAGAATGCGAAATGATTCGACCCCGAGTATGGCGATCAGACGCTCGCTTGCTATCTCGATGGCACGCTGAGCGTCTCGAAGCGCGAGGACATATTCTGACCCGCTGAGAATTGCATTCTGCCTGATCTCATCGGGAAGGATTTCTTCAAGAGCACCCATTCAACCGAATTCGCCGAAGCCCGTCCGTGCGCGTTGTTTTTTATGCCATTCTATCCATTTTGTCCGATCGCGCCTACATCCTACTCGCGCCGGGGGATGGGACGCAGTCGTAGAAGATGGGGTCGAGGTTGAATTTTTGTTTGTAGTCGGCGGCTAGCTCGCGGCGGAAGCGCTCTTCGACTTCGGGCGCCAGCAGGTTGACGGTGCAGCCGCCGAAGCCGCCACCCGTCATGCGCGCGCCGTAGACGGCCGGGATGCGGAGGGCGCGCTCGACGAGGAAGTCGATTTCCGCGCAGGTGATTTCGTAGTCGTGCTGCATGCTGCGATGGGAATCGACGAAGAGCTGGCCCATTTCGGCGAGGTCGCCGGCTTCGGCGGCTTTGCCGAGAGCGAGCACGCGCTGCGAATCGGTGATGACGTGGCGGGCGCGCTTGCGGGGAATCTCCGGGATCTGCGCTTCGACCTCGACGAACATTTCGGGGGTGACATCGCGCAGGCTCTGCACCTCGGGGTAGCGCTGCTGGATGGCTTCGACGGCGGCGCGGCATTCGGCGACGCGCTCGCGATAAGCGGAGGTGCCGAGTTCGTGCTTCACCATCGAATTGACGGCAATGATGCGGAGATTGGGCGGCAGCTCGACGTAGTTGTGGGTCAGGCTGCGACAGTCGATCTGAATGGCGGCATTTTTTTGACCGAAGACGGCGGCGTACTGGTCCATGATGCCGCAGGGCATTCCGACGAACTGACCTTCGGCGCGCTGGCAGAGTTTGGCGATCTCCAAAGGCTGGAGTTCGCGGCCGTCGAGCAGGGCCATGGCTATGGCGACTTCGATAGCGGCGGAAGAACTCAGGCCCGAGCCGGCGGGAACTTCACTGGCGATGTAGATATCCGCGCCTTTGAGCGGCACAGCGTCGCGGGCGAGTTCGCGGGCGACACCGACGACATAGTCGCTCCAGTTGTGCATCGGCTTCGCCTCGGCGACTTCGTTGATGTTGATGGCAAAGCCGGCGTTCGCTTCGCGCGAGAAGACCTGGAGCTTATCGTGAGCGGCGGGCGCGATGGCGGCATAACAGGCCATTTCGAGGGCGATGGGAAAAACAAAGCCCAGGTTGTAATCGGTGTGCTCCCCGATCAGGTTGACACGGCCGGGGGCGCGATAAATCTGCGGAGCAGCGCCGCCAAAATGCTGGCGAAAGAGTCTTACGATTTCGCCCGGAACGAGAGCCAAAGAAGAATTCCTCCAAAGATGAGCATCGTGAGGCCGCACCAGAGATTGACATTGACGGTAGGCGCGAGCGGGGCGCGCACTTCCGGACTGACGAGCCCGTACACCAGCAGAATCAAGCCGAGCAGAGAAAAGAGATAACCAGTGGGGCGGCGTAGGTCATTCATGAGTGTTTACCAGCATGAGTTCTACCAATAGATGAGGTTGATGGCGACGAGCACGACGATGACGACGACGGCGAGCGGGCCGGGGCGTTTATACCAGGGCGCGTCGGCTTCGTGCGGGATGTCGGTGACGCCGTAGACCAGGTTGTGCAGTTCGCTTTCGGGCTTAGGCTGGGTGACCAGAGTAATGGCGAAAGTCACGAGCAGGCAGACGACCCAGGCGATGATGGCAATCCAGAAATTTTGCGCCATGGAAGAGGGGAACTGATGGAGCGGCGCGATCCAGCCGCCTTTATTTTCAGCTACGGTGAGGCCGAGCGTGAGACCTCCGGCGATCAACCCGGTGAGGAGGCCCCAGAAAGCGCCGGCGCTGGTGGTGCGTTTCCAGAACATGCCGAGCAGGAAGGTGGCAAACAGCGGCGCGTTCACGAAGGCGAAGACCAGCTGGAGGAAATCCATGATGTTGTTGAAGGCGGTGGCGAGATAGGCGCAGGCGATGGAGAGAGCGACGCCGACGACGGTGGTGACGCGGCCCATCCAGAGGTAATGGCTGTCGGGGGCGTGCTTGCGGATATAGCTCTGATAGATGTCGTAGGTGAAGACGGTATTGAAGGCGGTGACATTGCCCGCCATGCCCGACATGAAGGAGGCCATGAGGGCGGTGAGGCCGATGCCGAGCATGCCATTGGGATAGAACTTGGCCATCAATGTGGTGAGCACCAGATCGTAGTTGTAACCGGCGCCGTTAGGCTTGAGCGGGATGTCGTAACCGCTGCCGGCCATTTTCATGAGCGCGACGGCCGCGATGCCCGGAAGGATGACGACGAAGGGCATGAAGATTTTGGGGAAGGCGGCGACGAGCGGGGTCTGGCGCGCGCCGGCCATGCTGTCGGCGGCCATGGCGCGCTGCACGACCAGGAAGTTTGTGCACCAGTAGCCGAAGGAGAGGACGAACCCGAGTCCAGCGATGAGCACGAAGGCGTTGACGCCCATCGGATTCTCGTGGGTATGCGCGGCGTACTTCCAGGTGTGGAGCATGACGCCGGGAAGACGCTCTTTCAGACCGGCCCAGCCACCGGCGCGGGAAACGGCCAGGATCGAAAGCGGCGCAAAGCCGAGAACGATCAGGAAGAACTGGACGACCTCGTTATAGATGGCGCTGGTGAGGCCGCCGAGCAGCGTGTAGACGAGCACGATGGCGGCCGAGAGCAGAACGGAGTTGGTGAAATTCCAGCCGAGGACGAGTTCAAAGAGCAGCCCCAGCGCATACATGCTGATGCCGGAGGAGAAGATCGTCATGACGGCGAAGGTGATGGCGTTCAGGCCGCGGGTCTTTTCATCGAAGCGGAGCTTGAGGTACTCGGGGACGCTGCGGGCGCGGCTGCCGTAGTAGAAAGGCATCATGAAGAGGCCGACAAAGATCATGGCGGGCACGGCGCCGAGCCAGTAGAACTGGGCGGTCATGATGCCGTATTTGGCGCCCGAGGCGCACATGCCGATCATCTCCTGGGCGCCGAGGTTGGCGGCGATGAAGGCGAGGCTGGTGATCCAGACCGGAACCGAGTGGCGGGAGGTCAGAAAATCTTCGCTCGAGCTGATTTTGCGCTTGGCAAGCCAGCCGATTCCGAGCACGAAAAGAAAGTAGATAGCGAGACTTACGTAGTCAATGGCCCTGAGTGTCAAACGTCAGCTCCGTCCGACGAATTGTATCGCAAGGCTTCGTACACTTTTTACAATATGAGCGCATCTAACCTGATAGAAATAGGCGTACAATGTAGCCAGCGCAGGGGAATAGGAAAGCCCGCGTTTGCCAGCCGAGAAAAGGAGTTTCGTATGAATCGCGCGTGGCCCGCCACTTTGAAGGTCCTGACCGGGGCACTTCTAACCGCCGTCTCTGCAATGCCGCAGGCGTATACGGTATCCGCCAAGCCGGGCGTTGTGAACTACATCGAAGGGGACGTTTCGATCAATGGAAAGGCGCTTTCGAGCGCGATGCCGAAGGCTACGTTCCTGAACCGGGAGGATACGCTTTCGACGGGGCGGGGCAAAGCCGAGGTGCTGCTCGCGCCGGGTATATTCCTGCGAGTGGGGAACGACAGCCAGGTGCGGATGATCTCGCCTTCGCTGACCGATACGCAGCTCGAGGTGAAATCGGGCGAGGCGATGGTGGAAGCGGACAACATTGTGAAGGACAGCCAGTTGACGGTGAAGGTGGGAAGCGGATCGGCTTTGATCGATCGCAACGGGCTTTACCGGTTTACGGCGGGCGACAGTCCGGTGGCGGCTGTGCTCGAAGGCAAGGCGACTGTTTTCGACGGCGAGCGCAAGCTGGAGATCGGCAAGGGGAAGGAAGTGCTGCTGGCGCAGGCGAAGACGGAAAAATTCGATGCGAAGAAGCAGGACGAACTCTACGCCTGGAGCAATGTGCGGGCGCAGTATGATGCGGCTTCGAGCTACCAGGCGGCGCGCGATGTGAATGCGTCGAGCTATGGCGGCGTGTGGGGCGGCTACGGCTACAGCGGCTTTGCCAATCCAGGCTGGATGTGGAACTCGGCTTTCGGCTCGTGGGCCTGGGTGCCGGGCGACGCATACTTCTACAGCCCGTTTGGCTTTGGTTTCTATAGTCCGGGACTGGTCGGCTATGCGCCGGTGATCTATGCGCCGGTGTACGGCGGCGGCTATTACACGGGCAACGGTACGGCAAGCGGCGGGGGTGGAGGGACGACGGTAACGAAGCCGGTGCCGGTGAATCCGGTGCGTCCGCCGGTGGTGGGCGGCGTGGTGGCTGCGTCCCCGGCGATGCATGAGGCGGCGCGCACAGCAGCGGTTCGCTCTTATGCTTCTGCCGGCGGTTTCCGCACGGCAACCGGAGCGACGGTTCCGGCGGGCCACGCGGCGGTATCCTCGGGAGGTTCTTCGGGCGGCCACAGCAGCGGATACTACAGCGGCGGGAGTTCTTCGGTTTCCGGGATCTCGTCAGTCAGTAGTGTTTCGGCTCCCTCGCACGGCGGCGGCGGAGGCTCGGCGGGCGGCGGGCATCACTAGAGCGTGCCCTATCTGCTTAAGACGGAGCCGGAGCCAGACCACGCTGAGGAAAGGGATCCGAGTTCGCGCCGAGATTCAGCGTTGTATGAGGCGACGATTTACGGCTGGGTTCGAGCCTGAGGAACTCGCGCTGGTCAAGCCAATAACACTCGCGCTTCAAGTGCATCCAATTGGGGTTTGGCAAATGTGCGTTCGGTACAAAAAACTCATAAATCGTACCTTACGGGGTCCGGCCGTCTCATAAATTCGACGAACAAGTGCCTTTAGCCCGCTCCGTGGCACTTTTCCGCTTGCAGTACTGTTCGGGATAAGTGATAGTACGGCCTCATCGGGTGATAACGCTGTCCCTGTGAGGTGCGTAAATGCGCTGGTCCTTAATTTGTTCGGTTCTGCCAGCCGTTACTTGCGTTTTATATGTTTGCGCCGGGCCTGAATCCGCATCCGCCCAAAGTTGCGGTGGTAAGCCGTGCAATGGGGTTTGTCCGACTGGCGAATGCATGGGTCCCGCGAACTTCGACGAATATCCCGCAACCGGATGTCCCACCAATGCCAGGAATATCGATAATTGGTGTTGCAATGGGCAGACTCCGATCATTATTGACGTTGGCGGGAGAGGATTTTCGCTGACCGATCTGGAGCATGGTGTCAAGTTCGACCTTTCGGGTACCGGCATGCAGGAACGCGTGTCGTGGACGGCGAAGAACTCTGGAAATGCTTGGCTGGCATTGGATCGTAATGGCAACGGCAAGATCGACAGTGGTGCAGAATTGTTTGGAAATAGGACTATGCAACCGCAGCCGCCAGATGGCCAAGAGAAGAATGGCTTTTTGGCGCTCGCAGTGTTTGATCGGCCTGAGAATGGAGGCACCGGAGACGGCATTATCGACAGACGTGATGCGGTCTATCCGCGTCTTTTGTTGTGGCAAGATTTGAACCGTGACGGGATCAGTCAGCCCGAAGAGTTACACCATCTGTATGAATTCGGAATTACCGCAATTGAACTACATTATGAGAGTTCACGCAAAACCGACTCGTATGGAAACGTCTTTCGTTATCGCTCAAAACTTTATCGAGATACCGACATGCGCGATGACCTATGGGTTTACGATGTAATTCTGCTCACAGCGCCGCTCGATGCGGAATCAAACGCCAAGAACCGCTCGGACGCGTCGTCGAAGTTGCTCCAGGCCGCCATGCTTGGGTGGAGAAGCAACTTGACACGACTCACCAGTTCATTTCGTTTTGAAGTATTGTCCCGGAACCCCATACTGTGTCCTCGATAGGCGATGCAGTGCAGCCGCATGTGCCATTCAATCTCTCGGCCTCATTTGGAGTTCTACCTGCCCATCGCAAAAAGGAGAAAAACCTGAATGCTTGTTCGAAAGAAGTGTGGCGTTTCCCTTGAAACGGGACACGCCAAACCGAACCTTCTGATGATAGTTCCTGCACTGTCGGTTTGTGCCTTTTTCCCGGCGACTGCTCAGTCTCCGGACATACCTGCCGTTCAGGTGTCGGCAGTAAAACAGGTAATCAATATCAACGATATTCTCAGGCGCGAGTTGAAGTACGAGGCTGACGTTTCCGATCGAAATAAACGAATAGCGCTGGGACAAATAAGTCAAGCCAATGGCTCATGGGCTATCTCCGTCCCACTTTCTCCTCGGTCGACTGGATTTGTTGTTGGGACAGACAGTGAGGAACACACGTTTATATTCGCCGGCCGTGTGCGACAGCTTGCGTTAGATCAGGACCACAACATTCACATTTGGCAACGTACGCTCCCTCCCGCTGAGGGCGAAACGGTTTTGGTGCTGGATTGGCAAGGATCAGTGGTCGACCATTATTCTTTGCCGGAGGCCTCAGCTTCTCCTTTCCTTACTCAGACAGGCATCGTCTGGAGAGTCCCTGGAGCTCTGGTAAACAAGAACTTATTTGCTTCACTGTACGAGAAGGCAGACGTATCGGACGCAAACGATAAGACATCAGGTCAAAGAGTGTACGTTGGTGCCCTTCCTGGGAACGAGGGTTTTTTCACTTTCGGTGATATGACAGAGGGGGTTGTTATCCATAACCGCAAGGGGTCGGTTATCAAGTCGTACACCGCACCACTTGATTCGGCTTACCAAGCGCTTGGAATGTCTTTTTCCAGACCTGCTCCACCCAGCGAATCGAGCCGAGTATTATGGGCGGCAGCAACGAGAGCCGGTTTAATTTACATTTGCTTGGCTGGTACATCTGCGGCCGGTCCTGCCTATATCGCTGTTCTCGACGTAAACTCTGGAACAATTACCAGTATCATCCAAGCCGAATTGCCTCGTTTGAAACAGCTTGTTTCACCACGCAATTCAACCGGTATCATGTTCCCCGGGCGCGGTGCGGTTGATGACCGGCTGATTATCGCGGATCAACGGGGGTTCTTGGCAACCTACTAAGAAACAGGGGCGAGGAAGTTCATTATGAAAACGGTAAGTTTGTTTGACCTTGCCCGACAGAACTGAGCCACTCTAAACTGGGTTTTCCGAAGCAACGAAGTTGCGGAAGGAAAACGAAAAGGTGAAGAACAGCAGGTTCAGCGAAGAACAGATCATCGGGATACTGAAGCAGAGTGAAGCGGGAG
>Ga0209062_1002409_pt1 | contig 25246 bp, 16 predicted proteins | sample Coa_R2_2_FD_187158 | JGI IMG/M metagenome (GOLD analysis project Ga0209062, IMG submission 187158) | Surface soil microbial communities from Centralia Pennsylvania, which are recovering from an underground coalmine fire - Coalmine... | ecosystem: Environmental > Terrestrial > Soil > Unclassified... | reverse complement strand
TTGCAAAGGATCTGCTTCTGCCTCGTCCGCAAACAAGATTTGCCGGCAAATCTGTATACTGAGTGATCGGAAAACGATTTCTATAAACTCCGGAACCAGCCGTCATGAACAGAACATCCCGTCGAATATTCCTGAAAACGAGCGCCGTCGTTGCCGGCAGCGCCCTGATCGCGCGCTCAACAAAATTCGCCCATGCCGCGACGACGAAAGATGCCATTATTCCCAGGCTCTCTCAGTTTGAATACTCCGAGGTCCAGCTTCTCGACGGCCCTGCCCTGGAACAGTTCAACGCCAATCATGCCTTTTTCCTCTCGCTCGACGACGACCGTCTGCTCAAGCCCTTTCGTCAACGCGCCGGACTGCCGGCGCCCGGTGAAGATATGGGCGGCTGGTACAGCTTCTCCGATCAGTTTGACCCGCCGAAAAACATGACCGGCTATGTGCCCGGACATTCCTTCGGCCAGTATCTTTCCGCGTTGGCCCGCGCCTACGCCGTCACCGGATCGAAGCCCACGCAGCAAAAAGTACATCGACTCGTTCGCGGATTTGCCTCCACCGTCACTGAAAAGTTCTACGTCGATTACCCGCTGCCTGCTTATACCTTCGACAAGACGAACTGCGGCCTGATCGACGCGCATCAGTTCGCTGCCGATCCGCAGGCGCTGGCAGTCCTGAATCACGCCACTGATGCCGTTCTCCCGTTCCTTCCCGAAAAAGCTCTTACCCGTCCGGAACAGGAGGCGCGTCCGCATAAGAACATAGCCTTTACCTGGGACGAAACCTACACTCTGCCTGAAAATTTCTATCTCGCCTACAAGCGTGGGGCAGGGGACCGCTACAAGCAGCTCGCCGCGCGCTTCCTGCAGGACAAGGACTACTTCGACCCCTTGGCCGAAGGCAAAAACGTGCTTCCCGGCGAGCATGCTTACAGCCACGTCAATGCCTTCAGCTCCGCCATGCAGGCTTATCTTGTTACCGGAAACGAAAAGTATCTCCGCGCCGCGCACAATGGTTTCGACTTCGTCCAGACCACGCAAAGTTTCGCCACTGGCGGATGGGGCCCGGACGAAACCTTCCGCGCTCCCGGCAGCGGCGAAATGGGCGAGAGCCTCACCAAAACACACGCCAGCTTCGAAACGCCCTGCGGAGCCTATGGCCACTTCAAAATTACGCGGTATCTGCTGCGCGTCACCGGAGACAGTCGCTATGGCGACAGCATGGAGCGCGTCTTCTACAACACCATCCTCGGAGCCAGGCCCCTACTCGAAGACGGCACCAGCTTCTACTATTCCGACTACAACAACAGTGCCTCCAAGTTCTATCACCAGGACAAGTGGCCCTGCTGTTCCGGGACTTTTCCGCAGATCACAGCCGATTACGGCATCAGCTCCTACTTCCGCAGCCCCAACGGCATCTACGTCAATCTCTATCTGCCCTCTCGCCTCACATGGAAGCAGAACGGCGCGAATGTTTCTCTAACGCAGCAGACCAGCTACCCGGAAGTCCCGGAAACCTCTCTCGAAATAAAGCTCGACCGTGCCGCATCCTTCGTTGTCGCATTGCGCATCCCCGCATGGGCAGGCCCGAAGACAACTCTAGCTGTCAACGGCAAGCGCCTCGCATCCGACATCAAACCCGGAGCGTTCTTGCCTATCGAGCGCGACTGGAAGAACGGCGACCGCATCGAAGTCAGCTTCGATATGCCGACGACAGTGGAAACAGTCGATCCTCAACACTCCAACACCGTCGCCCTCACCCACGGACCGCTGGCGCTCTTCGCCATCGGAGATTTATCAGCAAAAATAACGAGGGAACAGCTTCTTGCCGCGCGTCAAGCTGCCAAAGGCTCCAGCGATTGGCTAGTTGAAACGGACACAGGCAAAGTCACCATGAGAACCTTTCCGGCAATCAAAAGCGAAAAGTACCGGCTCTACCATAACGTATGAGCCTGAGCGCGTACTCATGATTTCTGAATAATCGCAACCAGTTGAAGACCTCGCGTACCGCTATGAGAACCGCCATTCCCGAAAATCCTCTCTCGTACCACATGGCGGGATGATCGACTACGCGATTCATTGACAGTCATTTTTCCCGAACTGTACTTACTCCTAGAAGAGACTTAGCAGGATTGCTTTAGACAATCGTCTGTTGTCATTACCGGGGAGGCCGTACAAAGATGCAAACCTTAGTAAGAAATCTACGTGATCCTATTGTCAGGAAGGGGCTTCGCAGAGCGAATCTGCTCCTGCCCATCTTCCTGTGCGCGGCGTTTGCCTGCGTCTCCATTACCGCATTCGCGCAGACAAGCTTCGGAAGAATTTCAGGGACTGTTTCGGCGCCCGATGGCTCGGTGATCGCGGGTGCTCAGGTGACGGTCCGGAATGCTGACACTCAGTTGACTCGTCAGACGAGCACGGATTCTCAGGGCTTCTATGTATTCACGGAACTGCCTATCGGGACCTATAGCGTCGATATCAATCAGTCCGGTTTCAACAAGGCAACTCGCAACAATCTGATCCTGGTGGCCGATGGCCGTCTGACGGCTGACTTCACCCTTACCGTGGGCAGCACGAATCAGACGATCGAGGTGCAGGGGACGAATACCGAGGCCCTCAATACCACATCCGGCGAGTTATCTCGAACAATCGATACTCACCAGGTGGGGAACCTGCCGCTGAATGGCCGTAACTACATTCAGCTGATGACGCTGGTGCCGGGCGCGGTTGTCACCAACCCCGATCAGTTCAGCGTCACAACGAGCCTTGCGGCGAACAATCAGAACCTGAACGGCAATCGTGCAGACAGCAATAACCTCACCATCGATGGTGGCTACAACATGCCGGCGGGCAGCAATACCAGCTTGATGAACAACATCAGTGCTGAGTTCATTCAGGAAGTGAAGCTGCAAACTTCGAACTCTTCGGCTGAGTATGGACGCATGTCCGGCCCCACATTCAACATCGTTACAAAGAACGGGACGAACCAGTTTCATGGCTCCGCCTTTGAGTACTTTCGCAACAACGATCTGGATGCGACCAACTACTTCGCAAAGAAGACAACGGCTCTGCACTTCAACGATTTTGGATATACATTTGGCGGTCCGATTTTCCGCAACAAGCTGTTCTTCTTTGTAGGTGAAGAGTGGAAACGGCTTCGCCAGAATCAGACGACACAGCAGCAGACCATTCCGGACTCTGCTTTCCTGAATGGAGACTTCAGCGCACTGCTTCCGAAGACGCAGCTCTACTATCCGGGCACCAAGAACCCGATCCCGAATAACAATATCTCATCGATGATAACGCCGGATGGACAGGCGATTGCGAACGTCTACCGCCTTATGGCGCAGACAAGCGCAGGTTTTACGGACGCCAACGTGGCGAACAATCTGACGCTCAATCCGCTCAACCCGCTGAATTATCGGGAAGACATTGTGCGCCTTGACTATGTTTTCAGCCCGAAGAATTTCCTCTATGGTCGCTGGATCCAGGACGCCAACACGCTGATCGATCCCTTTGGTACATTTTCAAACAGTGGCATCCTGCCAACCACACCCACAACGCGCAACCGCCCGGGGGAAAGCATTCTCTTCGCCGAGACATGGATTCCAACGCCTAACTTCGTGAATGAGGCACGCGTTAACACCAGCTGGGTCTCGCAGCACATTGTTCCATATGGCACCGCATGGCAGCGCAGCACGTATGGATTCCAATATCCGCTGTTGTATGGCGGAGCGCGGTATCCGAACGGCATTCCTTACATTACTGTTACTGGTTTTAACGGCTTCCAGGGGCCAAATTTTGCGCTGAATTCTCCGACGACTGATATTCAGTTTGCAGACACCATTTCCTGGACACATGGTGCGCACGTATTGCGCGCCGGCGCTGTGCTGATCCGCGACCGCGTGGACCAGAATGGCCGCTCGTACTACACCGGCAACATCAGCTTTAACTCGAACAGCAACACCAATACAACGGGCTACTCATTTGCTGATGCGCTGCTGGGTAATTTCAGCTCTTATTCCGAAGCAAGCGCTGATCCAACCGGGTTCTTCCGCTTCTGGCAACCTGAAGCTTTTGTGCAGGACACGTGGCGCGTATCGGCAAAGTTGAGCCTGGACCTGGGCGTGCGCTGGCAATATATGCAGTCCATTTACACCCAGGCCAACAACATGACGAATTTCGATCCTTCCCGCTTCGATCCTGCGCAGGCGGTGCAGATTACGCACGACAGCAAAGGTCTGATTGTGCCTGGGTCGGGTAATCCCTATAACGGATTGATTCGTGAAGGCAGCGGTGTTCCTAAAGACCAGGCGTTCCGTGTTCCCGGAGCCAATGGCCCACTCTACTCGGTAATCCCCGCAGGCGCTCCGCGTGGACTTTATCCCGGCTCGAACAATGTTGGGCCGCGCCTGGGCTTCGCATATGCCGCAAACGATAAAACATCCATACGCGGAGGCTTTGGTATTTTCTACAACCGCGCGGAAGGCAACATTATCTTTTCGCAGGTCAACATTCCGCCGTTCCTTCAGATCGCCAATTACACCAATGGAAATCTTTCCAATATCACCGGCGGGTCTACATCACAGGCTCCGCTGGGCGGCATATCGGCGCTCGATCCGCACCTGAAGACGCAGACCATCGCGCAGTACAGTCTGAATGTGCAGCATGAATTGCCATGGGGACTGCTGACCGAGCTTTCGTATGTGGGCACCGAAGGACGCCACATGCTGCGACAGCCCAACATCAACTACGCCGATCTGACGCAAGTCGCAGCTAATCCCAAGGTTTCCACCAACGCCTTCGTCCCATACAAGGGCTATACCTCGATTACCCAGGTACGCAGCGATGCCACGGCAAACTACAACGCGCTCCAGGCCTACATCTCCAAGCGGGTGGGGGCTCTGCAGATGACTGCGGGATACACGTGGTCAAAAGCGCTGGCAGACGCTTCAGGCGAAGGTGACAACAGTGAAAACTGGACGGTGCGGCACTATAACTATGGGCCAACATCCTTCGACCGCAGGCAGGCGTTCTTCAGCACCTTTGTATGGCAGATGCCGAAACTGGATGGCCACAATGCTGCGCTGAGAACAGCAGCCGGCGGATGGCAGCTGAGCGGAGTGGCACGGTTGCAGTCCGGCCAGTACTACACCATTACCGGCTCCACGCCGACAGGAACACGCCGCGCGGATTTCATCGGCGGATCGAGCGTTTCGCAGAACAAGACCATCGGACACTGGTTTAATACGGCCGCTTACACGGCAGCTCCTGCAGGCCGCTTCGGCACTGCCGGGACAGGTACAGTGGTTGGTCCGGGGCTTGCGCTGCTCGATGCATCTCTGGGCAAGAACTTTGCGCTGGCGGAGCGATTTGTTCTGAAGTTTCAGGCTGACTTCTTCAACGCGCTGAACCGCACCAACTTCAGCACGCTGAACACGAATGCCTCTAATACCAACTTCGGCACAATTTCAAGCGCCAACCCACCGCGGCAGGTGCAGTTGAGCCTGAAACTCAGCTTCTGACTTGGAACGAGGGTGTCCGGGGTCTCGCATTTGAGACATGGGACTTCATGATCTGGGTTAGCCTCTGCGGTCGCGTTCATCGCGAACGCGTCGTAGAAAATCGGAGAGCATCTGGCCGGCTTTGGGAATGAATTTCTCACTAAGGCTGTCCAGATGCTCTATCCTGTCTACGCGAAAGCTGCGGAAATCGTCGCGCAATTCGCACCACGCCGCCAGCGTCCAGGCACCGCCCCAGAAATAAAGCGCCAGCGGATGAACGCGGCGCACGCTATGCTCGCCATCTTCGCGAGCGTAAGCAATCAGGACAATGCGACGTTCCTGCGCCGCAATATGCAACGCGTCGAGTCGTGAACGCACTTCTGCCGATACGCGGATACCCGGAGCATAGAGCAGAACGTCATCAATACGCTCACGCAGATCCGTTGGCAGAACGGCCTCAATTTTGCGAATAGCACGGTTCGCGGCCTCTGTAAGCTGCATGCCTCCCCACGCCTGCACCATGCGCGCTCCGAGGACAAGCGCGGCAATCTCTTCGCGATCAAACATCAGCGGGGGAATATCGAAATCTCGGCGAAGCGTATAGCCCACGCCCGCTTCGCCCGTAATCGGAACGCCGGAAAGCTGCAGGTCCTGCACATCGCGATAGATGGTGCGATGTGAGACCTGCAACTTTTCCGCCAGATTGCGGGCTGTCTGCAAGCGCCCGGAGCGCAACAACTGGACAATTCGAAAGAGCCGGTCGGCGCGACGCATACGGGACTATCTTAGAGCTTTTGCCCCGTCTGCCGGTTTTACGCCGCCGCATGCAGACCGATACGATTGCCTTCGCTATCGCGAATCTGCGCCACCCAGCCTACGCCGGGCAGATGGTTCTTCGGCTCCACAATGGCTCCGCCGGCCTTCTCAATGCGATTGAGAACGGTGTCGAATTTTCCGTCACAGTTGAGGTAAATAACAACGCCGTCTCCGGAAGGCCTGAGCCCTTCGCTACGGGCAATTGCACCGGAAATACCGGGTTTCTGGTAAGGAAAGATAGCCAGATTCGGCCAGGCAGCCTCATGGATCAGCGGAGCGCCGAAAATCGTCTCGTAAAACTGGATAGCGCGGCTAAAGTCAGTAGCTGGAATCTCAAACCAAGTAATAGTGGAAGTAATGGTTTCCTGTGCGGTTGGCATGACGTCCTCTCGAATGGGAATTAACTTCAGTAAAAAGAGTAGAAAAGGGCTGCTGACAGCATGGTGTCAGCAGTGAAAAGAGTGCAGATGGAGGTTCTTATCAGGCCTTTTGGGCCGGTTTACGCCGGTTGGAAGTCTATAATGATGTAGATATGCCGAAGTATTCCATCGTCGTCCCTTTCCACAACGAAGAAGACAATGTGACCGCCATGTATGACCGTCTGAAGGCTGTCATGGAGCAGGTGGGTGACAGCTTTGAGCTGGTCTTTGTGGACGACGGCTCCAGCGACCGTACTTACAAGCTGCTGGAGGAGATTGCCGCCGTCGATAGCCGCGTATTGGTGGTAAAGCTGCGCCGTAATTTCGGACAAACCTCAGCGCTGGCGGCAGGTTTTGACCATGCTCAGGGTGAATTCATCCTGGCAATGGATGGCGACCTGCAGCACGATCCGGCAGAGATTCCGAATTTTCTCGCAAAGCTCGAAGAGGGCTATGACGTAGTCAGCGGATGGCGCAAAGAGCGCATTGACAACTTCGTTATGCGACGGATTCCGTCACGCTGTGCCAACTGGCTGATGGCAAAGCTCTCGGGCGTGGATATTCATGACTTCGGAACCACATATAAGGCGTATCGACGCGAAGTAATCCACAATATACCGCTTTACGGCGAAATGCACCGCTTTATTCCGGCGCTGGCGTCCTGGTATGGGGCAAGCATTTGCGAAATTCCCATCAAAAACGTGAACCGCGAAAAAGGGAAGTCACACTACGGCATTGGCCGCACTTTCCGCGTCTTTTTCGACCTGCTGACGATTCGTTTTCTGCTTAAGTACATGACGCGCCCGTTGCACTTCTTCGGCAGTTTTGGTGCCCTGAGCATGCTTGCCGGTGGCGCGGTTTCCTTCTTCCTGCTGTTGCTGAAGCTGTTCACGCATCAGCATGTGATGGATCAGCATGGGCCCCTCTTTGTAATTGCCGGAGTGCTGATCCTTGCAGGCATCCAGGTGCTGGCAATTGGCCTGCTGGGCGAGCTTCAGGTGCGGCATTATCACACGGCGACACAGCGCGCCCCTTATACCATTGATCGTCTTGTCCGCCTTCGTTCTCCTGAAGAGCCGAGCCTGTTACAGGAAAATTAATCATCGCGCCTGGATAGAGACAGCCATAAATTCCAGCGGCCAACGAACGATTTTCTGCGAATCGGCATCTTTGTAGAGAAGACCTCTGTCGTCCTCCGGCGAGAGTAGGATTGTGCTCACTCCAGCAAGACCGGTTTGTTCATGACGAAGCCTGCAGATGGAAGAAAGCGAGTTGTCATTGAGGGCGTCGATCCAGAGATCGACGCAGGACGTTTTCCAGTCAAACGAATTGTCGGCGACAGCGTTCAGGTCGAGGCGGATGTCTTCGCCGACGGACATGACCGCGTCATATGCTGGCTGCTCTTTCGACATGAAGACGAGGCTGACCTGCATCGCGTCAAAATGGAGCCGCTGGGCAACGACCGCTGGCGTGCCTCCTTCCAGGTCAGCAAGCTCGGAAATTATTTCTATACGATTGCCGGAAGTGTCGATCACTTCGGAACATGGCGAAGCGACCTGGTGAAGCGTCTGCAGGTTGGTCAGGATGTCTCTCTGGAACTGCAGACCGGTGGAATGCTTGTGGGGCACGCTGCTGGACGCGCTAAGGGCGCGGACGCCGCGCAGTTGTCCGAATGGGCACACTCGTTGTATGCGGAATGCGAAGACGAAGACAGCAAAGTCGTCGCCCTGGACCCTGCATTGGCAGCGATGATGGAGCGCTACGCCGATACCGGTTTTGAGACGCGGTATGAGCACGAGCTGCGTGTCATTGTGGATCGTGAAAAGGCGCGCTTCTCAAGCTGGTACGAAATGTTCCCACGCTCATGCTCACCGGTCCAGGGGCAGCATGGAACGTTCAAGGATGCTGAATCGCGTCTCGAATATGTATCCGGAATGGGTTTTGATGTACTGTATCTTCCGCCGATTCACCCCATCGGCTTCAGCTTTCGCAAGGGTAAAAACAATTCTGTGCGCGCCAATCCGGATGACGTAGGCAGTCCCTGGGCGATTGGATCAGAAGCAGGCGGCCACACAGCCATCCACCCTGAACTGGGTACGCTCGATGATTTCAAGCGTTTTGCAGCAAAAGCCCGGAACGCAGGACTCGAAATAGCGCTGGACATAGCTTTTCAATGCTCGGCAGATCATCCCTGGGTGAAGGAGCATCCGCAGTGGTTTAAACATCGCGCGGACGGGTCGATTCAATACGCAGAAAATCCTCCCAAGAAGTATCAGGATATTTACCCGCTCGATTTCGAGAGCGAAGATTGGGCAGGGCTATGGGAGGCACTGAAAGGAGTCTTTGATTTCTGGATTGCGCAGGGCGTTCGCATCTTCCGCGTAGACAATCCCCACACTAAGGCTTTTCCTTTCTGGGAGTGGGCAATTGGCGAGATTAAACGCGAGCATAACGACGTTCTGTTTCTGGCCGAGGCTTTTACTCGTCCTCGCGTCATGGAGCGCCTGGCCAAGCTGGGATTCTCGCAGTCATACACTTACTTCACCTGGCGAAATACGAAGCAGGAAATCACGGAGTATATGACCCAGCTCTTCCATACGAAGGTGAGGGAGTATTTCCGGCCGAATTTCTGGCCGAACACGCCTGATATTCTTCCCGAACAGTTGCAGATTGGCGGCAGGCCTGCATTCATGTCGCGGCTGGTGCTCGCGGCTACTCTGGGCACGAGTTATGGCATCTATGGCCCCGCTTTCGAACTGCTCGAAAACATTCCTGTCAAACCGGGAAGCGAAGAGTACCTGAACTCAGAGAAATACGAGTTACGGCAATGGGACCTCGACGACCAGAAGAGCCTGCGAGCACTGATACGGTCGGTCAATAATGCGCGCCGCGAAAACACTGCGCTGCAGAACAATCATGACTTGTATTTCCACGTGACCGACAATCCATACCTGATTTGCTACAGCAAGAGAAGCCGTGATGACCGGAATGTGGTGCTGATGGTTGTAAATCTCGATCCAACTCACGTCCAATCAGGATGGATTGAATTAAATCTGGAAAAATTAGGACTCAGCGCGCAGGAGCCGTTTCAGGTGCATGATCAACTTACGGATAAGCGCTATCTATGGCAGGGGCCGAGAAACTATGTTGAGCTTTCGCCATTTGAAATTCCAGCGCATGTCCTGCGCGTAATGCGGCGAGTACGAACTGAAAAAGACTTCGACTATTATCTGTAGCGACGGACGGCACGATGAGCGCGCATATGACTCCACTGAAAAAGGTAAAGAGCGCAGGCAGCGCTACCGATCCGTTCTGGTTTAAGGACGCGATTATCTATGAGCTGCATGTGCGTGCTTTTGCCGACAGCAACAACGATGGCATCGGTGATTTTCCCGGCCTGATTCAGAAGCTCGATTACCTGCAGGACCTCGGCGTGACCTGTCTCTGGCTCCTGCCTTTCTTTCCATCTCCGCTGCGCGATGACGGCTATGACATAGCCGACTACATGACGGTCCACCCGAACTATGGGACACTCGACGACTTCAAAGCCTTTCTAAGCGCGGCTCACCAGCGCGGTCTGCAGGTGATGATCGAGCTGGTCATCAATCACACTTCCGATCAGCATCCCTGGTTCCAGCGCGCGCGTCATGCACCTCCGGGATCGCCTGAGCGCGACTTCTATGTCTGGAGCGATACGGACCAGAAATACAAAGATGCCCGCATCATTTTTACGGACACCGAGAAATCAAACTGGACATGGGACCCCGTAGCGCAGGCGTACTTCTGGCACCGATTCTTCTCGCATCAACCCGATTTGAATTACGACAATCCGCTGGTGATGGAAGAAGTAATAAAAATTCTGCATTACTGGTTGGACATGGGCGTCGACGCCCTCCGGCTCGACGCTATTCCATACATCGTGGAGCGTGAGGGGACGAACTGCGAAAACCTTCCCGAAACGCATGCTGTCATCAAGAAGATTCGCGCCGCGATGGACGAAGGCTACAGCAATCGGGTCATCCTGGCAGAAGCGAACCAATGGCCGAGCGATGTACGCCCCTACTTTGGCGATGGAGATGAATGCCACATGGCCTTTCATTTCCCTCTGATGCCGCGCATTTACATGGCGCTTCGGCAGGAGGACCGTCTGCCGATTACAGAAATCATGGCGCAGACGCCCGAAATTCCCGAAAACTGCCAATGGGGTTTGTTTCTGCGGAATCATGACGAGCTGACGCTCGAAATGGTCACCGACGATGAGCGCGACTATATGTACCTGGCCTACAGCGCCGATCCACGCATGCGCATCAACATCGGCATACGCCGTAGGCTTGCTCCGCTTGTCGACAACAATCGCCGCCGCATCGAGCTGTTGAACAGCATCCTGTTTTCTTTTCCCGGAACGCCCATCCTCTATTACGGCGACGAGATCGGCATGGGCGACAACATTTATCTCGGCGACCGCAACGGCGTGCGCACGCCCATGCAGTGGACTGCCGACCGCAACGCCGGATTCTCCCGCGCAAATCCAGCCCAGTTGTACAGCCCCGTTATTATGGACCCGGTCTGGGGATATCAGGCAATTAATGTGGAAGCGCAGCAGAGCGACGCGTCATCGCTGCTGAATTGGATGCGCAACATGATTGCCTTGCGCAAGCTGTTCCAGGTGTTTGGTCGTGGGACCCTCAAATTCCTGCCATCCGCCAACAGAAAAGTCCTTGCCTATGTCCGGCAATACGAAAATGAGCAGGTATTATGCCTGGCAAATCTTTCGCGATTTGCGCAGCCCGTGCAACTTGATTTGTCTGAATTTGAAGGCATGACTCCGGTCGAAATGTTGGGTTATGTCGAATTTCCCGTAATCTCCAAACAGCCCTACCCGCTCACCATCGGCCCGTATGGCTTTCTCTGGCTTGAGATACAGCCCGCACAGACAACATGGATTGATCCCGAGTTGGAGACTCCCGCTGTCATCCTGGACTTGCCTCGTGACAGTGATTGGGAGGCGCTGTTTACAGGTCCAAACGGCGATTTGCTCAAGACGGCAATACTTCCTGAATTTCTGCAAAGACAGCGCTGGTTTGGTTCCAAATCCAGCAAAATTATATCCGTAACAGTTACGGATTGGTGCCCATTTGTTGACGGCTATTCGGTATTGACGCTGGTGAGCGTGGAACTGGATAAAGGAAACGCTGAAAGCTATTTCCTGCCTCTGACGCTTATTTACGATGATGCCGCGCAGGAAACCAAAGACTCAAACGCAAATATAGTTATCGCGCCGGTTCGTGCTCCAGGCCGAGAAGGCATTCTATGCGACGCCCTCAGCCGGCAATCAGTATGTCATGCACTGCTCTCTTTGATTGCAGAGGATGGCAAGCTGCAAGGCAGATACGGAATCATACAGGGCGCTTCAAGCCCAATGCTGCCGGAACTGATGAGCGAAGACAGCGACAATATGTCAGCGCGTCGCAGTTCCGCCGAGCAAAGCAACACTTCCATCCTGTTCGCCGACAAGCTCATCCTGAAGTGCTTCCGCAAACAGGAATTTGGGCAGAACCCCGATACCGAAATAGCCAGGTTCCTGACCGAGCACACAACATTCCGGCAGATTGCGCCGTTCGGCGGATCGATTGAGTATGTGCGTGAAGATCAGCAGCCGGCCACGCTCGCCATGCTCCAGGGGCTGGTCGCCAATGAAGGAGATGGATGGCAGTGGACCCTGGAAGAGCTGGAGCGTTACTTTGAGAGCTGCGCGCGAACGCCGCTCCCCGACGAAGTCAAAAATGCAGTGGAACTCGTCCGCGATCACGCCGGCATTTATCTGGAAGCGGCGGGCACGCTGGGTCGCAGGACTGCCGAAATGCACATTGCGTTGGCTTCATCGGAACAGATCGAGGACTTTCGGCCCGAGATATTAAAACCAGGCGAATTGCAGCGAATCAGCGAAGATCTTGCCAGTCATGCCGCAGGCATCATGGGATTGCTGAAAACGAATCTCTCGCGGCTTGCTGAAGACGCCATCGAGATGGGTAGTCTCGTTATGAGCAAACGCCGGGAGATACTTGGCCGTTTCCAAAAACTGGTTGGTGTAAAATCCGCGCTCGTGCGCACAAGGATTCACGGCGACTATCATCTTGGACAAGTGCTCAGAGCTAAGGCTGATTTCGTCATTCTGGACTTTGAGGGCGAACCCGCTCGCCCGCTTGCGGAGAGGAAACAGAAGCAGCTTCCACTGAAGGATGTCGCCGGCATGCTGCGATCATTTGAATACGCGGCTTTTTCAGCATTGGCGAAACACATTACGCGACGCCCGGAAGACCAGCAGAGAATGGAGCCGTGGGCAAAGCTTTGGGTTTCCGCAGTCGAAGATAAATTTTTGCAGGCGTATCGGGAAACAGCAATTCAGTCTTCCGTCGTCCCACGCGATGATCATGATTTCCAGCTTGTGTTGAATGCGTATGTGCTGGACAAAGCTCTTTATGAGCTTGGCTATGAGCTGAATAACCGGCCTGATTGGGTGCGTATCCCATTGGCCGGCATATTGTCACTATTGTCGTAATAAAGAGGAAGAACCGGATGCCGAAGAGCGACGTGGCAGATGACGTAATCGCCGAAACACGGCAGGCAGGTCCCGTAGATCTGCTGATTGGCGTTTCCGGTCCCGTGCGCGCAAGCGATCTCCATCAGCATGTGCCAGGCCTTGCAGATGCCTTACAGCAGCAGACAGGTGTTTTGAACACCGTGATTGCATGTCCGGAAAATGCGGAATCAGAAACCGCCGCTCAGGATGCCGAAGCACCGCGTATCGTTCGATTTTCTTTTGCTGCTTCAGACCCTACAAGTCCACCCTGGGTGATCTCAGCTGCTGCCCAAAAAGCGCTATGCGCTCTCGCAACAGAATTGGACGCCAAAGCCTGCGTTGTCCTTCACGGCGATATGGGGATGTTGAATCCCGAATATCTGCGCCTGCTCACGCAGCCCATTTTTGAAAAACAATGCGATCTGGTATTGCCGGTTTACCCATCGCGAAAGTTTGAGGGCCTGCTGAACCACAGTATTCTCGCGCCTCTGGACCGTGCGTTGTATGGCAAGCGGGTAAGGTATCCTTTAGCGCCGGACTTTGCCTGCTCTGCGCGTATGTTTCAGAAACTGAGTGAATTCTCAGAAATGCGCGCTCGCAGTGAGGCGGCACTTCTCTGGCCGGCAACGCACGCCGCAATTCATAACTATCAGGTATGCCAGGTCAATGTGGATGTGCAGCATGCTACGCAGACCGAAGGCCTTGAGCTGAGTGCTGTGCTGACGAGTTTGGCAGGATCGGCCTTTGCCGAAATGGAGGTCCACGCGGCATATTGGCAGCGCGTGCGGAACTCGCAGCCGACGGCAATTTCCGGGCATCTTGCGCCTCAGATCAGTAATGGCGAGCCGGTCGATGCAAAGCCGCTGATCGATTCCTTCCTGCTGGGATCGCGCAATTTGCAGGAAGTATGGGGCCTCGTGCTGCCCCCGGTAACGCTGCTTGAGCTGAAAAAGCTGACTCGCTCCGCGCCGGAAGCATTCCGCATGCCGGATGAGGTGTGGGTCCGTATCATCTATGATTTTGCGCTCGCTTACCGGTTGCGCACCATCAATCGCGGGCACCTGATGGGCGCGCTGACACCGTTATATCTCGGATGGGTGGCTTCCTATATTCAGGAGATGGCAGCGCGTTCGCCTTTGGCGGCAGAACAGCGTTTCGAGCAACTGGCAAGAGCTTATGAAGAAGGCAAGCCATATCTGGTATCGCGATGGAGATGGCCGGATCGGTTTAATCCATGAAGAAGGAGAACAATGATGTGGCAGCAGGTTGAAGAGTCATTGCGCGGATCCATGGGGCGCGTTTTTACGAAGATAGCGACCCTGTTGCCGGGGATTCTCGCGTTCGTGCTGGTATTAATCATCTTTCTCCTGATCGCGTGGCTGGCGGCAATGCTGGTGCGATGGATACTGCGTGCCGTTAAGTTTGATGAACGGACCAGCTCAGGCTCAAATGCGTTGAGTGATTGGACATCGAGGCATACTCCGAGCATTCTGGTCACGCGGGTCGTCTTCTGGTCTTTTGTAATTATCGGCGTGTTGGTTGGCGTCTCAGCATTTGAAGCTGGTTCAGCGGAAGCCGGCATCTCGGCCTACATTTTCGCCTATGTGCCGCGCGTGATCGGCGCAGCAGTGCTGCTGTTCTTCGGGACCGTCATCGGGCGGTTCCTTTCTCGCAGCGTGCTGATCAGCGCCGTCAACATGAATCTGCAATATGCGCGATTGCTGGCCGCCGGAGTGCGATGGCTGGTTTTCGTTCTGACGGCAGCAATGGTGCTCGACCATCTTGCGATTGGAGGCGCCATCGTCGATCTTGCCTTCGGCATCCTCTTCGGCGGAATCGTTTTTGCTCTGGCTCTGGCCGTCGGGCTGGGCTCGCGAGACCTCGTGAGTCGATCCCTGGAACGCGAAGCGACCCGGCCTGCCGAACCTCCCGTGGAGGAGAAACTGCACCACTTCTAAGCGCCTAAGGCGCGAAGCAGAAGGCCGGCAAGGATTCCGCCAATGCAAGGCCCCAGGACTGGAATATACGCATAGCCCCAGTCGCTGTGCGACTTGCCGGCAATGGGAAGGGAAGCATGCGCAATGCGCGGACCGAGATCACGCGCTGGATTAATAGCGTATCCGGTCGTGCCCCCCAGCGAGAGGCCAATGGCCCACACTACGCAGCCAACCAGATAAGGTGAAAGCCCGGCTGCCGGGCCGGTAGAAAGCACCAGCTTCGAGGTCATTGACCCGACTACAAAGACAAGCACCGCCGTGCCCAACAGTTCAGAAAAAATATTGGCAACCGGGTTCCGGATGGCCGGAGCAGTACAGAAGGTTGCGCGTTTCAGGTCTGCATCTTCCGTAATCCGCCAATGCGGAAAATAATGCAGCCATACTAAAACTGCTCCAACGAAAGCGCCGAGCATCTGTGCGGGAACATACACGGCAAGCTTGCTGTAGTCCCCCGACTGCACCGCCATGGCCAAGGTGATGGCCGGATTAAGATGCGCGTCCTGACTGCCGCATAGCACTGCCGTAAAAACGCCGCAGAGCACTGCGAAGGCCCAGCCCGTTGCAATTACCAGCCATCCGCTGTTTTCAGCCTTCGAACGCTTCAAAAGCACCCCGGCAACTACACCGTTGCCGAGCAGAATGAGCACTAATGTGCCCATAAATTCACCAAAAAACGGCGATCTCATTCGTCTTCTTCACCCTTGTGATCTGGTATTGCAGCATTTTTCACCGCAGGCTGTATTGCTTAGCAAGTGCTTGGATTTCAGCAACCTGCCCCTGAATCCAGTCTTCTCCGCGATGCAATTCCTCCGCCATGATGCGCGCCGCAGGCAACGCCATTGCACTGGCAGCTTCCGCATCCAGGAACAAAGCGCGTGTCCGGCGCGCCAGAACATCTTCCACGGTACGGGCCATCTCCTGCCGCGCAGCCCACACCACTTCTGCGCCAATGTACGGAAGCTTCGGATGCAATGGCGTATTTAATTTCGCGTTGCGAGCCGCGATCTCTCGAATCGCATCCGCATCCGAGCCGTAAACCCAGAGATTGCCGAGGTCTTCCGTGTGGCTGCGATAGCCATGAATTTTCAGCGTTTTCGTCACGCATGGTTCTTCGCGCAGTCGTCCCAGCGTGATCGCATGATCGATGCAATCTTCAGCCATATGACGATACGTCGTCCACTTGCCACCCGTGATGGTCAGCAGGCCAGAGTTGTCAACGTGGATAGTGTGATCGCGTGAAAGCGATGAGGTTTTAGCCGTAGGGCCGCCCGCCTTGACCAGGGGACGAATCCCAACATAGACGCTGAGCACATCGCTCCGTTTCGGCGGACGGCTCAGGTAAAGCGCAGCCGTGTCCAGAATGAATTGAATTTCCTGCTCAAACGGCCGCGGCTCATAAGTGGGCTGTTCAATCGGCGTGTCGGTTGTGCCCACGAGCGTATGACCATGCCAGGGAATAGCAAACATCACGCGGCCATCACTCGTATGCGGCACCATAATGGCCGTATCACCCTCCAGGAACGATCGTTCAAAGACGAGATGAATGCCCTGGCTCGGCTCAATCATCGGCGCAGTTTCAGGATCGGCCATCTGCCGAATCTGATCAGTGAAAATGCCGGTAGCATTGATGACTACCTGCGCCGGAATTCTGTATTCATTGCCGTTTTCATCATCACGCGCGACGACGCCGTTGATATAACCTTCATCATCTTTTGTAAGAGCCTTAACCGGCATGTAGTTCACGAGCACAGTGCCGTGATCGGCTGCCGTCGCTGCCAGATGAATCAGCAGGCGCGAGTCATCGAACTGCCCGTCGTAATAGATGACACCGCCGCGCAGCCCTTCTGTCTGCAAAGTGGGCAAACGCTCCAGCGTCTCCTCATAGGAAAGTACCCGCGACTTGCCGAAGCCGTACTTGCCCGCAAGCATGTCGTACAGCTTCAGTCCGATACCGTAGAACGGCGCCTCCCACCATGAATAATTGGGAACTACAAATGCAAGGTCCTTGACCAGATGCGGAGCATTCTGCCGCAGAAGGCCGCGCTCCTTGAGCGCCTCCATGACCAGCGAAACATTGCCTTGTTCCAGATAACGCACGCCGCCATGGACCAGCTTGGTGCTGCGACTGGATGTTCCCTTGCCAAAATCTTTGGCTTCGAGCAGAAGCACATCAAAGCCGCGCGTGGCCGCATCGACTGCGACTCCAATTCCCGTAGCGCCGCCGCCGATCACGACAATGTCCCAGGGCGCAGTCCGGTGCGCAATCTGCGCGATCATCTGCTCACGATTCATGCGCGCTCATCCTGTGTCCAATGCTTAGAGCGCTCAACGGCATTCCGCCAGCGCTCGCGCTGTTCGGCTATTCTGCTCCGGTCAGTTCGCGGCTCAAATCGCGTATCATTCCGGCGCTGCGACCATATCTGCTCAGGGCTCTTCCAGAAGCCAACCGACAGCCCCGCAAGATAAGCCGCGCCCATCGCAGTCGTTTCCGTTACCGCTGGTCGCAGGACAGGAATCCCAAGCAGATCAGCCTGAAACTGCATGAGCATATCGTTAACGGCCGCTCCACCATCGACGCGCAGCTCAGTAAACTTGCTGCCCGATTCCGAATTCATCGCGTCGATCACATCGGCAACCTGAAACGCAATACTCTCCAGCGCGGCATGCGCAATGTGTCCCGGCTGCGTACTGCGACGCAATCCAATCAGCAGCCCACTGGCGTGCGCGTCCCAGTGAGGCGCTCCCAGGCCGACAAACGCAGGCACAAGAACAACGCCATCGGAATCTTTCACAGATTGCGCCAGCGCTTCTACCTCTGAAGATGTTCGGATCAGCTTCAGATTATCGCGCAGCCACTGCACCACTGCGCCCCCAATAAAAATGCTGCCTTCAAAGGCATATTCGAGCCGCCGGTTGAGACTGCATATCAGCGTTGTAATGAGTCGATTTTTGGATGAAACAAACTTCTCGCCGATGTTCTGCAGCAAAAAACATCCGGTTCCGTAAGTATTTTTAGCGTCTCCGGGATTAAGACACAGCTGCCCAAAAAGCGCTGCCTGCTGATCGCCCGCGATGCCTGCAATCGGAATCGACCCGAGACCCAGCGTTGTCGTTACTTCGCCAATTTCGCCACTGGACCAGGCGACTTCAGGCATCATCTGCTGCGGAATTTTGAAAACCCGAAGCAGCTCTTCATCCCATTTGCCCTCAACCACATTGAAGAGCATCGTGCGCGAGGCATTCGTGTAGTCCGTGACATGCTTTTTGCCGCTGGTCAGGTTCCAGATCAACCAGCTATCGACCGTCCCGAACGCCAGCTTACCGGCCTCAGCTTTTTCCCGTGCTCCGGCAACGTTGTCCAGAATCCACGCTATCTTGCTGGCAGAAAAATAGGGATCGATCAGCAGGCCGGTCTTGCTGCGCACCGTCTCTTCCATTCCATCGCGGACCAGCCGGTCACAAGCGCCCGCTGTGCGCCGGTCTTGCCAGACAATCGCATTGTAGATGGGCTTACTCGTCTCTCGGTCCCATACAATCACCGTTTCGCGCTGATTTGTAATGCCAAGCGCAGACACATCGCGCGGACGCGCTCCAGCCCTGGCAAGTGCATCGATTGCCGAGCTGAGCTGAGAGGTCAGAATGTCGAATGGATCATGCTCCACCCATCCGGAATCAGGATAAATCTGCTGAAATTCCTTTTGTGAGGATGCGACGATTTCACCATTTTGGCCGAAGAGAATCGCACGCGAACTGGTTGTTCCCTGATCAAGCGAAAGGATATAGGACATTGTTTTCTCAAAAAGTGACAGCGAGATGAGTAGACAATGATAAGGTGCTGTGTGGCAAGCCGGGCCTGTCCTAACAGAGCCGACAGGGCCTTGGTGTGGCGGGTCACTCCACGACGCCGTCATCCTTGTATCTGTAAAAGAGGGAGGGAAGGGAAAGACAATAGGAGTTGGGCCGAGAGATCGGTCCCCGCGGCGGACGGCTTCCGTTCATCCTCAGGTGATAGTTCACCGATGCTCAGCCCGGGTGACCGCTGCCCAAGTCACGTACGACCGAACAGTCGCACGACGTGCCTCAGCAAATGGCCTCCGCTCAGGGCAACAACTTAGTGGATTGCCCACAGCCGTAGCCGGGGTTGTGGGAAAGCGGAAAACAGCTCCTCCGTTTTCCGCCTTTTCCATCAACCCGCCCTTGCCAATCCAGACAGTCGCTGAGCGCCGCGAAGGATCTGCTTTATCAGCACAAGAACGAACAAGGGTCCCCAATCCTATCGCGTAGTTTGCGATAGGGTGGGACCGCGAAAATTAAACCGGCTGACCGGCTCACTCCGTCCTCAACGCCTTCACCGGATCAATCGAAGCCGCACGCCGCGCCGGAAGAATACTGGCAATCAGCGCACAGATTCCCAAAGCAATGATGGAGCCTGAAAGCACCATCGGGTCCCACGCCTTCACCTGATAAAGCTGGTGCGCAATCAGGTGTCCGCAAGCAATGGATATGGGAATGCCAATTGCCAACCCAGTCAGGATTTGCAGAAATGCCCCGCGCAAAACCAACCGGACAATCTTCGTCCGGTCCGCGCCGAGGGCCATGCGTACGCCGATTTCACTCGTCCGGCGCTCGACCGTATAGGCGGTAACGCCGTAAAGTCCAACAGCCGCCAGAACGAGCGCGAGTATGCCAAAGAGTCCAGTCATCTGAGCCATTGCGCGCTGCTGGTCAAAGTTGGCGTCAATGTGTTCTCCCATCGGCTCAATATTGAGCAGCGTGATATTAGGATCGATCTCACTGAGAGTATGGCGGACTTGCGGCTCCAGTCCGTCCATGCTGCCGTGCAGCTTGAGGACCGCGCCTTCAATGTAGTGGCTGCCGTCATCGATCATCTGCATTAAGGCGTTGTCGTACTTCACATGCTGCGCCAGCGGAGCGAAGAAGATGGGCCGTATGTCGTTATCGCCATATAAGTTGTTCCACATGTACTTGGCATTGTTAACAACGCCGACGATCTGAAAGGTCGCTCCATACTGCGGCAGATCAAGGCCGAAACGTTGTCCAATTGGGTCTTCGCCCGGCTTGAAGAAGCGCTTCACAAAGGCCTCGTTCACGACAGCGACATTCGGAGTGGAAGCGGTGTCCTGTTCGGTGATCGAGCGCCCCCGCACAATGTGCTGGCCCATCAGCTCCAGATAACCGGGGCTGACGTGGTCCCACGAGGAGCCGACCTGCTCGTTCATGTTGGGCATTCCGTGGCCTTCACGAATAATCATTTCGCCCCAGTTGTCCTGGAGTGGCGCGTATTGCACCGGCGCCGCGCTTTCTACGCCGGGAATGTGCGCAAGGCGTTCCTGCATCTCGCGGTACATGGCGTCGAGTTTTGGCTGCGAGTAGGTATTGAACGGTCCAATCAGGCTGATGAGCGCGCGATGATCAACTTCATAGCCCAGGTCCTGATGCTGCATCTTTTCAAGGCTGCGCGTCAGCAGCCCCGCGCCGGCAAGCAGAACGACAGAGAGCGTCGCCTGAAAGATGACGAGGACCTTCTGTGAAAACGATGATCGATCATGCGTGCTCCGGTTTGCCCCGCGCAGCGCTTCCGCAGGATCGGCATGCGACGCCAGCCATGCCGGTGCAGTTCCGAACAGCGCTCCCGTAATGAGAGACAAAACAAATGCAAACCCGAGGACGGGCAGCGACGGCGTCGCATCGATAGGAACAAACTTCGCGCTGTGAAAGGTGAGCGCAACAAGGAGCTTTACGCCAAGATAAGCAATCACCAGTCCAGCGAGACCTCCGAATACAGAAAGCACCAGGCTTTCTGTAAGCGACTGCCGGATAAGCCTCCTGCGCGATGCGCCCAGAGCCAGTCGAACCGAGGTCTGTGCCCGCCGCGCCGCGCCTCGAGCCAGCAACAGGTTGGCAATGTTAGCGCAGGCAATCAGCAGCACCAGGGCGCAAACAGCCAGCAGGATGCGCAGGTTATTGCCGTAGTCCTCTTTCATCAATCCCACGCCATTTCCCGCGGGAACTACTTTCACGACCTGCTTCGGCAGGCCGGCTTTGATTCCGTTCATCCAGTCAGCAGGGAAGTCAGCGCCATTCATGAGCCATTGCCGAATGAGGTTGGTCATGCGGGCAGGCACAGCGTCAACAGTAGCGCCGGGCTTAAGCCTGCCAATCACGCGCAGCCATGCCTGGAAATGATGCAGGAAAGAACCCTGTCCGGCAAAAATCGGTTGCTGCAGAAGAGGAATCCAGAGATCAGGCGGATCGCTGCGCAGCGTTTCTCCAAAAAATCCTGGAGGGGTAATGCCAACAATGGTGAAAGGGTGGCCATCAAGAATAAACGTTGAGCCCACCACCTTAGGATCAGATCCATATTGCTGCTGCCATGCGCGATAGCTGAGCATGGCCACGGAAGGAGCGCTTTCCTGGTCGTCCGCCGGCTGAATTGTGCGTCCCGCGAAAGCGCCAATGCCGAAGGTGGAGAAGTAATTGCCGCTGACGTATTCACCGCGCAGAGGCTTTGCGATCCTGTCAGCTTCTCCGCGACGGGTGCTGATTTGCTGCCCGCCTGCCTGGAATGCCGCCAGTTCCTCGAATTCCGGCGTGTTCTTCTTCATCAGCTCATAGAACGGATAGGAGAACATGCCCCAGTTGTCCTGCGGACTACCTTCCACGCAGCAATCATTGCCGTCGCCAATGCGATAGAGACGCGACGGATCAACCACCGGCAGAGATTTCAACATGATCGTGTGGATCAACGAGAAGATTGCGGTCGTGGCCCCAATGCCGAGGGCAAGCGTCAGCATAGCGGTAAGGGTAAAGACAGGAGAAAGCCGCATCTGACGGAGAGCGTAAGCAATGTCTTGTCGCAAAGTTTGCACGAGGAGCCTCTAATCCGCCATACGAGCAAACAACCAGCCATGTTCCGGAAGAGTTAAGTTATTGATACGAAATTATTCGTATATTGATCTTCCCTGAAGGATTGTTCATTTGCGGACAATGATGTCCAATGGCGGACAGTTGGAGAGCAGTTTTGGTAACAAAGGGTGAATTCAAATCAATGTGAGCATGGATATGATTTCAAAATGTAAAGTGGAATGATCATCTGACCGTAGCGCAAAGGCACCTGCAGAATTTACTTTGCTACATGACCGCGCAATATTTCTAGCCGTCCTGTGTCGCGATCCGTCGTTATAGCTGTATATTCTTCATTGTGTTCACAGGCAAGAAGGGCGTTGACTTCTTTTGGCATATCAATTCTTCGGATCGCACTTCCATCAACGGGATTAAATTCATAAACTGGACCTTCATGCAAGGTTCCATTGCTATCTGTATTAGCGAATGTTTTGATCTTCCAGGAAGAATCGCTTGCGGAAAGGAACGAACCTAATGTCTGTTTTGACAGAAGTTGCAATTGAATTGAACGTACTACTCCGTCTTCACTTACCTCAATAATCTCGTCGGAAGTCATTCGCGGGATTAATAAAAGATTTTCTCCATCGGGTACGATCTGTAGAAAAGCGAGTGCGCCATCCGGAATTAGGTCAGCTAAGGGTTGTTTGGTTCTAGCGTTAGGTTCAGAGTTGTAGTCTCTGTCAAATAGTAGAAAGTCATGATTTATATTTCCATTAATATCCATGACAAAGAGATGAGTAGAATTGGTCAACTTATTTATAGCAGCTATTAGCAAATCTCCTGATTTATACAGGCCAATTTCTTTGGGTTCTATTTCAGAGGAAATATGAATGACATGTTCCAGAATACCTTTGCGATTATATATAAGGATCAAATACGAGGTCTTCAGTTCATTCGAATTATTCTGCTCTAAGGGATTTGTATCAGGGCTCGCTTCCACTAACAGTGCAACATATTTGTCATTCACAGAATAATTCAGCGGCCATGAGATAGATTTGTAACCTGGAATATGTTCTGTAGAAAATTTTGTCTCTTCGGAAGAACCCTTCAGCGAGTGCAAATTTAACATCATGTCATTGGAAGAGTCCGTTATTTGAAGAAAAATAGATCCATCGCTTGCGCAAGAATAGTTACCGGACATGATCGTCCCCCCTTTCCCTAAGGGGGTTAATTCGGGCTTGCCAAATTCAAGCGCAACAGCCGAGATTTCTTGCGAGCGTGATAATTTTGATTCCGTATCCGGTTGCGCAGCGAGACGAACCGTGGCGCCAATAATTATCAAAATGACAAAGAAACAACGCATAGCAGTTATTTGCGAACAAATTTCTCTTTAAAGTGAATGGCATCTAAGCTGTGGATCTCTTCTTCAACATTAAAATCAGGCCTCGCGGCCTTGAAAGGGACTAGCCCACCATCGCAAGAAGCAACAAGGATATCAGCCTTAGCAGAAAACTCCATCATCCTCCTGAGCACGTCAGGAAGGTTTAACCCATGATTAACACAAGCTCCAGTCGCAGCAACATAGAGTACATAGCACGCATCACCATCTATATCGTAACCACAAAATATCTTGTTGGGCGCCGTTGCTAGAGCGGGAGGATTCGGGGCTGCAGCATTAGGGACCGGATACGAAAGCTGATTACATCTCGTGTAAGGATAGTTGCAAGGAAACCATTGGGACACCGGCTTTCCACATTGTGCGCTGGCAATTACTCCCAGCAATAAGAAAACTGATACAGTGAGTAGTTTGTTCAAGAATATTTCCCCTCCTACCCATGTAAATGGGGAAGCATTATCATAAGCTAGTCGCGATGTCAATAATTTGGTAACAGCATTTCTTTTTTGAGGCCAATTCCTTAAGCCGGGTCTGCCTACATTTTGCAGAGATGCGGATATCCCAAATAAGGGCCCCGTACAAACAGGTCTTGTAAATACTGAAAATAAACAATCTCCGTACAAAACGGGGGCTCGCGGAAGGACCGGAACAGCGCCTTTCCGATGAATTCGTAAATGAAAGCACGTTCAGGGCTGCATGTCACGCAGTTTGCAGATAGGGCGTCGTTTCACGCGCGCTGCGCAATGCCGTCGCCCACCAGTGTAGGCGCTTCAGCATCGTTGTCATGGACCGCTCAGCACGCTCCGGCTCCTTCAGCGCGCCTGCGCCATCGAACTGCTCCCATGCACCGGCAAAGCTTACTGAATCGCGCATCGTGACGGCATGCACCTCGGCAAATACCTGTCGCAACTGCTCCACAGCGCGCAGGCCGCCGGAGATTCCCCCATAGGAAACAAAGGCCACGGGCTTCGCATGCCACTCCGATCCGGCAGAATCGATCAGATGTTTCAACGGCGCGGGATAGCCGTGGTTGTATTCCGGCGTGACGATGACAAAGGCGTCCGCTTCGGCAAGGCGCTGCCGCCGGATGGCGGGGTCTTCCACCGCAGCCGGGTCGATCAGATCGACCGTAAATGCACCGTGCTTAGTAAGCTGGGCGGCCGTCCATGCCGCGACCGTATCGCAAAAGCGCCCGGGACGCGTACTGCCGTAAATCAATGCGACTTTGAGTTTGTCTTCCATCAGAGCTGTTCCTTTCTTGCAATGGCGTTAAGAAAAGCGTATGACCTCAAGTAAACTTGAGGTCAAATAGGAAAAATGAAAGTCGCGGATCAGAACGCTCCGTCATCTCGTTGCATTTCGAGTGAGCTGACCGTTGGAGAAGTTGCTCGCCGCAGCGGGGTAGCTGTCTCTACGCTGCATTTTTATGAGTCCAAAGGACTGATCCAGAGCTGGCGTAATCCAGGAAACCAACGTCGCTATGCGCGCGACGTGCTGCGCCGTGTGGCTGTTATCAAAGCGGCACAGCGGACTGGGATTCCGCTCGAATCCATTCGGCAGGCGTTGCACGAACTACCTGACAGACGAACCCCGACTGCCGAGGATTGGGCCAGGCTCTCGAGGAAATGGCGGTCTGAGCTGGATGACCGCATCCAGAGGCTGATTGGCTTGCGT
>Ga0209062_1002406_pt1 | contig 25304 bp, 19 predicted proteins | sample Coa_R2_2_FD_187158 | JGI IMG/M metagenome (GOLD analysis project Ga0209062, IMG submission 187158) | Surface soil microbial communities from Centralia Pennsylvania, which are recovering from an underground coalmine fire - Coalmine... | ecosystem: Environmental > Terrestrial > Soil > Unclassified... | reverse complement strand
CGGGGGCCCGTAGCTCAGTTGGTTAGAGCGCTACCTTGACACGGTCGCCGGATCAAGGAGTTGCGGGTGCCGGTGTTGGGTTTGCAAAGGTTTACGGGCGTTCGATTTGGACGCCATTTGGACACCAGGGCCTGTACCTTGCGGCTTTGGACTCCAGGTGGACTCCAAACGGACTCCAGTTGGCGGAGTCGTTGGACTCCAGTTCTTTCGCAGTTTTGAGGGCTCGTAGCTCAGTTGGTTAGAGCGCCTGCTTGACACGCAGGAGGTCACAGATTCGAGTTCTGTCGAGCCCACCACCCCTTCAGATCCCAAATCGGCAACGCGATTGCTCTCGCGCACGCGCGCGGTTGTACCCGCCGTTTTGGAATCCTGTCACTGGACCATCGTGAAGTCCATAGACAAAAATTTCGATCTCCCAATACGGCACGACGGCTACGATGAAATGTGTGAGGCCCGCTGGCCGCAAGTCCGTGACCATTCCCCTCAACGGCGCCGAGTATTTGGAACTGGACGCCAAATCGTCCGAGGCTGGACTGAGCCTGCCGGCCTACGTTCGCACGTGCTGCGGCCTGTCGGCGTGGATCGCCCGCGGCCGCGAGATGGAGTCCAGGCCACGCCAACCTGCGCGGCGTCCTTCCCAAGCCCTGGAACGGCTTTCGGTCACCATCATCCTAACAGGCGATGAGTACGACGGAATGCTCTTGCGGTCCCGCGACACCGGCACGACGCTTCCCCAGTACGTTCGCACTCGCTGCGGGTTCGAGGTTCGGAACACGTCGTTGCCCAACACGCCAGAGAGGGTGCAGGAAGAGGATGATGCCTGGGATCGGCTGAGACGGTTGGGGTTGGAGCCGCAAGGTTTCTTCCCCTGGGATGAGTGATTCGGCCTTGTCCCCAACGCTCTTCCGATAGGAGACGCAGACCCTCCTATTTGTCTCGCTACCTTGGGTGGCTGTTGGATCTCCTACACGAAGGCTCAGCCGGCGGCGGCCAAGTTGACCAGCTTCTGCCGCTTCGCGGCCTTGGCGCGCTTGTCCTGGATGCGGCGGGTGAGTTCGTCTTGCCGCTTTAGTTGCACCACCGTGTACTCCTCGGTGATGCGGGTGCTGGCGTGGCCGGCGATCTTGCTGGTCTCGATACTGCTGCCGCCGACCTCCTGCCGCCAGGTGATGTTGGCGCGGCGGAGGGAGTGGGGACCGAAGCCGGTAAAGTCAAGGCCCTCCAGTTTCGCGGCGTCCTTGAGCGCCTTCCGGACGCCAGAGTCCCAACGCGGTTGCTTGGGGTCATCCGGTTGCGGGAACACCCAGGCGTTCGGGCCCCGGTCGGGCAATTTCTCCATCCAATCCCTGTACCGCGGAGTCAGGGCGCCCAGGGCGAGCGTGCGCTTGCTCTTCTCGGTCTTGGGCTCGTCGATGTCGCCGTGCCAACTGCGCTGCGCGATCTGAATGGTGCCGCGATCGAGGTCGACGTGCTTGACCATCAGGGCCGTCACCTCGGAGATGCGCGTCCCGGTGTCGAGGCAGGTTTCGCAGATGAGCAGATTGGGCTCAGCGATATGTGCGAGCACGCGGGCCATCTCGTCCTCGCTCAGAATGCGCTTCTCGCGGACCTCCCACTTCTTCGGCAGCCGCACGCGGCGGATTGGGTTGGCGAAGGAGTCCGGGAGGAGTTCCCACTCCTGAGCCTTGGTGATGATGCCGCTCATGACGTTGCGGAGGTCGGCCATGGCATACCAGGAGGCGCATTCGTCCTGCAACCAGTCCATCACGTCTTTCGCACGGATCTGGCTGAGCCGGACATCCTTCCAGCGGGGCAGGATGCGGCTGAGAGCGTAGTTGTACTTCAGCCTGGTCGTGGTGGCGATGAGCGGTTTGCCGGCCGCCCGCTTCTCGACGTAGTCCGTGCGCCACAGTTCGGCGAGTTTGCCGAATAGGATGTCGCCCGGCGCGGGCGCGGATTCCGGCGCGCGTGCTCGAACAGCAGCTTCTGGTCTCGTGGCGGCGGAGTTCAACTCCGCAAGGAACTCGTCGCGGACTGCAATGGCCTCCTTCTTGCTCAGCGCGCCCTCGCCCCGGCTGGGACCGATGGTGTGGAACTTGCGCCTGGTCTTGATCGAGCCATCCGGCTGGACCTCATCATGCCGGTAGCGAAAGTACCAGTAATCGTGGCCGCGGTCTTTCCGCTCATGAACGGTGGGATGTTGAACGCGTTTCTTCAATGCCGTGACTCCTGTCAGGGCTAGAAGGGTACCTTCCTTCGCCGTCATCGCTCAAGGCAATCCTTGCTGCCGGTTGCCATCAGATCCGCACCGCCATACCCGATTCCGGCTGGCAGATGTAGAGGGTCTCCCGCGCCCGCGTCATGCCGACGTAGAATTGCCGGATCACCGGAGTCGCGCGGCGCGCCCGACTGCTGGTAGGCGGCATCACCTTCGCCACTCAAGTCTGGAAAGAGATACACGACATCGGCCTCGCCGCCTTTCACCGAGTGGATGGTCCCGACCACAACGCGCGGAACATCGAGCAACGCCTGTGGACCGCGCACGGCGGCGATGTCCGCCGGGAATTGTGCGCGCTGGAAGAAGGTAGCGTTCAACCGCCGGCGCCACCAGTCAAGCAGGCCGCGGTAATCGTCCTCGAAGGTTTTGAGCAACGCCTCCAGCGCGCCAGGCTCGAACGTGTCATCCAGCGTTTCGATGGTGGCGGTCTCCGCAGGCGTTAAGCTCGACAGTCTCTTCTTCGCGCCGCGCTTGATGATGCCTTCTGCGTGCAGCCACTCCGCCCAGATGGCGACGTCGCCGCATGTCCACGGGCGGCTGTTCGCGCCGAATTGCGGGTGAGCTACCACTAAAGAGAGCACACGGTTGGCGCTCGATCCGCGGCCCATCCGGAGTGGATTCCAGAAGCCGTTCGAACGCCGGTAGGGATTGTGGAACGGGAGGGCATTCTTGCGAAGCACCTGCACGATGGGCTGCAACATGTAGCCACAAGTAGCCAGGAACATCACCGACTTGCCCTGCTCGAGGTGCTGGAGCGCGGTCTTGAGGATGTAATACTCCGGTGATTTGTATGTGCCGCTTGATAACCGAATCAGTTCGCCTTCGAAAGCCCGTGGCAGATACGCCTTCTCCTGCCGCCTTGTCACCTGCTCGATCCACCGGACTGCGCGGGCGTGGATGGCGCGTGGAACACGGAAGCTCTGCTTGAGGATGATCTTGTGGTCCTCCGGGATGTCCGGGTCCAGAACGGCGTCTGGCGTCGCCCCAGTGAAAGAGTAGATGGTCTGGTCGTCATCAGCCGCGACGATGAAGTAGTGGGCGCGCTCGCCCCATTTCCGAATGAGCCGCAGTTGCATCCGGTTCAGATCCTGCGCCTCGTCAGCGAAAATGACCGACGGGTTCTTGGGTGCGGCCGGGACATCGTGGAGGGCGATGTCGATCAAGTCACAGAAGTCGAGCAAGCCGTGCGCGTCCTTGTAATGCTGCCATTTCGCGGCGAACTCCCGGACGACCGCCGGCCAGCCGTCCGCGGGGATCATCATGCCGCGCCAGCGGTTCAACTCCTCCAGACAGTCGTCGCCGGCCTTCTCCCGCTCGGCGCCGTCATCGCCCACTGATTCCTCGCCGTCCAGCCGGCCTTGCTGCTTCTTGGGTGTGATTTGGAGGTGCGGGTTGTCCTTGTTCCACTCCTCCACGTTGCATTCGGCAATCTGCGGGCAGCCGAGCGCGTGGAAGCAGTGCGAATGCAGCGTGCCAATTCTGTCCGGGCTGAGCGGGAGATCGCGGCCAGCAAGCTCCGCGGCGGCAGTACGGGAGAAGCTGGTCACGAGTACCGAATCCTGGCCGAAGCGTTCGACGGCGCGGCGGATCTGGCGAGTGAGATTGGTCGTCTTGCCCGTTCCGGGCGGTCCGAAGATACGGTACTCGGCTGTGACCGAGTGATCGAGTTGTCCAATATCCTGGAGTGTTCCAGTGGCGTTGGTTTCAGCGGCTGGCATCTGGCGTCTCCTCGTCGGTTGCGGCCTGGCGTGGCGTATCGGATGAAGCCACGAAGTCGGCCGGATCGAACATCTCGGTGGGCAGCAGCCAGCGGCTCTGGTCACGCAGACGAGCGCCCCGAATCCGCAAGCTCCTCGCGCCGATTACGGTCAGCATCTGTGCGATGGCTTTCACCGAGAGGTTCTGGAAGAGCACCTTGTTGAGGTGCATTTGGAAGTCCGAGGCCGAGATGGCGATCTGACCGTTCAGGACGGTGGGCTTGTGCGCGGACTGAATCGGCTGGCTCTCGATGGAGGGGATGAAGGCGGTTTCGGACAAATAACGCGCCAGGTACATCTTGGTCGCGCTCACCGCATCGGTTTCATCGCCGCCCTCGCGTTCGGTCAGAGCGTCGAGCATCGTCTGGGCCAGTTGCTCCCAGGCTTTCGGCTTGATCCGCGGGATGAGGCGGTTGGTCGCGGCCGCGATGGCGACGCGCACGCTCCTCTGGTCGATGAGCTTCGCAACGTTGGAGAACTTGATCGTCGCGTCCGCGAGTTCCATCACATAAGTAGGCTCCTCGCCGGTGATCTTGATCAGCCGGAGAACCCGCACGACCTGGAGGGCCTGGGAGATGCGTTCGCAGAGATGGGCTTTCGCGGCCGCCGAATCTTGGGGCGCTGCATCCGGCTCGCCTTCCCGCGCTGCGACCGATGGCGGCGGTGTCGCTGTTGACTCCTGGCGGTTCGCGGCCGCTCGCAGGGTCCGCTCGAAGTAGTCCAGGCGCGTCCGCAGTTTCTGTGAATGGATGGCGCGATGGTGAACGATCAGGTCGACAATCTGCTGCTCGCCGAGGCCGGCCTCAAGCCCAAAGTGCGCGAGGGCGAGGTCGTAGCCACTCTGGCTCTGGTCCTGGAGATCATGCCGCTGCCGGAGCCAGGTGTTCTTGAAGCGCATGTCCAGCGACATCCAGCCGTCGAGAATCTCCTGCGGGATGCGAGCCTTCGGGTCGACCGTCAGCGGTTTGTAGCGGAGATTCTCCCCCCAATCGCGCGCGATGGTGTTGCCGGCTTCCGGGTCGGCGACCCCCGCCTCGTCGAGGAACTCCGCAAAGTCGCTTGGGTTATACCGCCGGCCAGCATTCGAGTGGACGATGACATCCTTCGGGTTCTTAAGATCTTTTGCGTTGATGGTGCCGGGGATCCGCAGTACGCGCGCCAAGTCGGAAAGCCGGTCGAAGGCCCAACCCTTGCCCGCCGCGTTCCACCTCAGCAACGTCTGCCATCGGAATACGAGACGGGCTGCCTGGCACCGCTCCTCATCGGAGTCGAACATCAGCGGCTCTTTGAACAGCCACCAGGCATGCGCGCCGTTACCCGTCGCGACCACCAAGGTGGGGGCCATCGCTACGGGGATCACGCTCAAGGCATCCGCAATCGTGGTTGGCAGCTTCGTCTTGGGGTGCGCATCGGACTTGAGATCAAAGTCCGCCCAGAAGCCGGCCAGTCCCGCGATCTTGTCTGACGGACAGCGGTGCGAGGGGCCGAAATCTTCGGGCGAAAGCCCAACGCCGACGTAGACATCCTTCGGTGTCTGCGCCACGGCGGCGGCTGCTTCTTCAACGCGCCGAAACCACCGTGAGCGTTTGTCCTGAAGCGTCCAAATGAGGAGGTAGAGGTCGGAGGGCTTGTCGGCCCAGAGTTGATTGAGGAATTCGTACGGCGTCATCGTTCATGCTCCACTTGCCAGCCGCTGGCGGGCGGCCCGTACCAGGCCTCGGCCGTGCGCTGCGCGTGCGCGAGATATGGCGAGGCGAAGTCCGTGCGCCTCGAGTGCCGCGAGCCCGCATACATCAGCCAACGGTCGCCGTCGCGTGCGAGCCGAACGCGCGTGTTGCCGCAGAGGGCACTGACCAGGCGTGCGTCCTCGGGCAAGGCCGGCTTCGATTCCTCGCGGAGGATCGGCGCCGTCGCAAGCCACTTCTCCCGCGACACGAACCGCTCGCCATTCCAGAAGCCGGTGACGATGCCTTCGTCCATCTCGGCATCAGCAGGAATATCGGCGAGGCGCTGAGTTGATGGCTTGGCGGGGTTGTCGCGGCCTTCTTTGAATCGCCGCCAGGCTTCGAGGCTGTAGACCGGCGCACTCATTCGATTCCCAGAGCCGCAAGAGCCTCTGTGGCGTTGTGGACCACCGCGGCGATTGCGCCAGCGTTGCGCCACTCCTCGAGGCGTATCTCCTGGATTCGACTCAGCCGGCCACCGGGCGCCTTCACCTCGAATTCGAAATGGCGGCCGCGATAGCAGCCGGTCAGGTCGGGATCGCCCGCAGCCGCCATCTCGCTGCCCCAGCGCTTGCGCACCACGAGTTCGGGCACAGATCTGAGCGCCCGGATGATGGCCGCGACGATCGCTGATTCGCGTGGGGAGGCCCGCCGAGTCATCGCTGGCCTCCCTCTTCTCCGGCGTCAAGGTCGAGACTGATGCGATCGCGTACCTTCCGCCCGTGGAAGAAGCCGATTTCTAGCGCTTCGCCCCAGATCCACAACCGGCGCGCCGCCCGGCGCAACAACCGGGCGATCGCAACGGTAAATGGCCTCCGTTTTTCCTTCAGCGGGCGCTGAGTGAGCCAGAACAGGAAGAACAAGACCGCCGCGGCGATCGCCAATGAGACGTAATCCTTCATGGCGTGCTCCATCAGAACGGCCCTTCACCGCCTGCCTGCTCCGTGGATGGCTCCCGCGTTTCGGGATCGAGCCCCGTCGGCACACGCACGGCGAGCGTACGGCAAAGTTCGTGATACTGCTGCGCGCGAGCCGATTCCTCGGGCGTCAACCTGCGGACGAACTTCAGCGCGGCTTTGCCGTACTGGATGCCAGCGGGGTTTTGCGCTTTCTCCAGATCGAGGCCGATGAGCGCCTGGTAATACGGAATGCCCTGCGTGGTGAGCTTCAGGAAAAACTGCCGCGCGCCCTTCAGGCTCGTGGGCGGCAGAGAAACAACTTCGGGAAGCAGCAGGTCGCCGCGCAGGACGAAGAGCTGCTTCACCTGCTTGCAGGCTTGGCCCGCGCCTTCTTCGGCGCTGCCGTACTCGGCCAGCGGGCACCGCGAGCAGTCGCCGCCGGGCTTGCCTTTGCCGGTGATGCCGTCGGACGACGAGCAGTCCGGCGGCTGCTTGCCGCTCGACTTGCCGAAGGCGGTCTTGTAGTAGACCCGGGTGTCGCGTGCGTAGACGATGACGCCGTCGATGCGCGCTAACGTCTCCTCGCCTTCAGGCGTCGGCACGATCCAGCGAGGGCTGGCGCCGCCTGAAATCTTCACCCGCGGCAAGTCGAAATCGCTGATGCCGCCGCTTGAGATGTTCGTGGCGATGGCCTCGTTGATGGAATCCAGATTCCCTTCGATCGCGGCGAGCGCGCGGGGCGTCTGGATTTGGATCAGTTCAGTGGACATAGTGGTCTCCTTAGGCTTTCCTGCTGCGCAGGGAATGAACGAACGAAATCTTGAGGGCATCACACAACGGCGCTGGCAGCGCCGTGCGGACTTCTTCCTCGGTGAACAACTGGTCCTGTTGCTGGCAACGCAGGCGGACCTCTTCAGCCACCTCGCGCACGAACGCGCGGAGCGATTGCGTGTTGTAGTTCTCCGAGACGTACTGGCCGAGTTCGGATCGCTTCAACGCTCCGATCACTTCGGCGCGGTCGTTGGCGGGCGAGGCCTGAATGTCCTGGGCGATGTAGACCGTGCGCCCATCGACCTTCATCGACGCGACGCCGTCGGACAGAAACTGCGGCACCAGGGCCTGCTCCAGATCGTCAATTCGCGCTGCGATCGATTTGAGTTCCGAGTCGAGTTCGCGTTTGCGCGTCTCAAGAGACACGAACTCCTTCAACTGCTCCATGTTCATGGCGAGCGTCCTTTCTCCGGTTAGGTTTTGATCTCGGCCCCGCTTTGAATTTCAGCGAGGACTGCCGCGACGACTTCGGCGCGCTTTTCGAGCGCGCGCATGATCTTCGTGTCCACCGTGTTCCGCGCCACCAGGTGGATGTGCTCCACCGGGCGCGTCTGGCCGGGACGGTGAACCCGGCTCAAGGCTTGGTCGTACTCGCCCAGCGAGAAGCTGAGCGAGTAATAGATCGAGTAGCGGGCGCGGGTCAGATCGACTCCCACGCCGCCAGCGCTGATCTGCACCGCGAGCACCTGGGCCTCGCCCGACTGCCAGCGCTTCAACTCATCGCGGCGGCCGGAGAGTTCGAGGCTGGCGAAGCCGGCGGCCTTGGCGGCTTCATGAACAGCGTCGAGATCAGCGTGGAACCGGCAGAAGACAACTACCGGTTCGTTGGGGCCGATGTCTTCAAGGGTGTCGGCGAGGAGGTTCTGCTTGGCCGAATCAACGCGGTGGTACCGGCCGTCGTCGGTTTTCACCCAACCGCCGGCCACCTGTTGCAATCGCAGCAGCTTCACCATGGCGTTCGCGGCGGTGATCCTGCCATCCAAAACTTCGGCGACGAAGTCTTCTTCGAGGTCGCGATAGATGCGCTGCGCTTCGCTGGAGAGGTCGCAGTGGTAGGTGACATGGGTTTGCGGCGGTAGATCCAGGACATCCTTCGAAACGCGATACGTGATCGTGCGCATCAACGCTTCGAGTTCTTCGAGATTCTGGAAGCCCGTGACCTGCTTCCGCTGGAACCCTCCCATAACGGCGTATTTCTGCCGGAAGGCCGCGAACGATGGTCCGAAGATAGAGGGGTCAAGGAAACGGAATTGCGCGTAAACATCGAGCGGGCTGTGCGGCATCGGCGTGCCGGTGAGTGCCAGGCGCGCGCGGGTCCGGGAGCGCAGGCGTTTGAACGCCAGGCTCGCTTTGCCGCCTGGAGCCTTCAGCCGGTGCGACTCATCGGCGATAATCAGGTCCCACTGCTGCTGTTCCGCCCACTCCGCAAAGGGCGCACGCCAGACCGAGTCGTAGTTGATGATGACGGCGAGCGGCCGCTCCGTTGCCTCGGCGAGTCGGAGTTTCTCCTCCGCGAGCTTCTTCTTGTTGGCAACACTGCCAGCGCTGTCGTCCAGGGTGACGACAATCACCGGGAGATCCAGGTGGCGTTCGATCTGTTGCTCCCACACCGGCACCACGCGCAGCGGGCAGCAAATGAGAATGCGCCGGGCGGCCATTGCGGCCAGCACCATCAGCGCGACCAGCGTCTTGCCGACGCCCATCTCGAGTGCAAGAAGTGCGGCGCCGCCACCACGCAGCAGGCGCTCCATCGCGAACTGGAATGCCTCGATCTGGTGCCGCCAGGGTTTGGTTTTGAGGCAAGCGGGTACTTCGATGGCGGATCGTCGCACCGTCAGGTTCGGAGTCGGCGCGGCAGTGGCCGGCGATTTCGTCTGAGCCGTCAATAGCGCACCGAATCTCCCGACAACTGCGGAATCGAGGATTGGATCAGGCGCGCGTGTTGCGGAGTCGCTGGATACGTCCACACGCGCCGCGCGGCATCCCATGCGGCATTCGGCAGCCGCTTACACAGCAGCAAATTCGAGAACGGCGTCCGCACCAGAATGCGGCCGGCATCGACATCGGCAAAGGTCGAGGCGGCTTCAGGCATTCGAAACCTCCTCGCCGCCGGTGGGCCGGGTATTCAGCCAGTCGTGGAATAGCGGACCAGTTGGCCGACCTTGCGATAGCGTGGCCCACGGCCAATGGCGCGCCAGAACCGCAGCGTGCCGATCGAGACGTGCAGCAGCCTCGAAAGCTGCTTTTCATCGAGAAGTGTTTCGAGCAGTTGGTCGCTCATTTCGCCTGTCCTTGGCGCATTCAACGCGCTTGGTACAAGGCGATAATGAGGCACCCACAGGTAGGCGACACAAGGTAGGCGAAGTAGGCGAAAAAGGTAGGCGACGCGCCTACCGGCGCGCGCGGGATGCCGGGGCGGTGCGCAGGACTTCTTCTATACGCTTTGATTTGCTGGAGTTATTACTCAGCTCGCCCTTGATCCACTTGTAGAAGTCTGCCTTGTGGACATGGGCGTCATGGTAGATTTGAGCGTCGGTGTAGTCGAAGTCGCGGTTGTATTTTTCAACTACGGCCTGGCGCTGTTCCACAGGGGTGGGAATAACGTCGGCATCGGCGATCTCGATCGCGGCGAACCGTCCATCGTCGGCCAGGCCGATCCGTTCTTCCATCGAAATGAAATGGCACTGGCGGCGTGCAAGATGCTCACGCACCTCAGCGTTCATGTGGTTAGTCGTGGGCGCGATGACCACGAAAGGCACGGACGTGGCGAGCAGCAAATTGCGGATCGCTGAATCGAAATCGCGCCGCTGCGCGAAGATCAGCAGAAACGTGGGGTAGTTCCGCGTCGCCGGGCTGGTCGACAGACCCAGTTCCCAAACTCCGCTTTTTCTGGCAACGAAACTCTGCCAGCGCACAGAAAGCGCACTGGCCAGCGGGCGCACCAGACCTTCCACGTCGAGGCGATGAATCAAAGCGTCTTTTGGCGCGAGCGACAGGCGGTCACAGAGCTGGTGCGAATGTTGGCAAATCGCGGCGAAGCTCCCGTCTCCGTAATCGATGATTCTGCGCGGGCACTCCGCATCGCGCAGATACCGCGGGCACGGGTGACGCGTGCCAATGTCGTCTGTCGTCAGAAGATGCGGCCGGATCAGCGGGAAGTCGGCGCCGCAGTGGTGCTCCCAGCAGGCGGGAACGTCGCAGAGTCCGGGGATGCGCTCAAGCGCTTGCCAGAGACGCGTGAGTTTCCGCATCCTGGACTCTCTCCTCGGTGAGGACGAATCCGCGGGCGCGCAGCCAGTCCTCGATCATCGTTGCTTCTTCGCCGCGGTTGTAGCCAGCCTTGTTCCCGGCCCGGATAATCACCGTTCGGGGGCGTTTTTCGCCGGTCAATTTGATTTTGAAGACGGCCTTGGTGATGAGGGCCTTCTTCTCCACATCCCGCTCAATCAAAGCAAGGGCTTTGAAGAGATCCTCTGCGCGATGCGTCTCGACGTGCTCGAAAGCGCCTCCCCACGCGTACTCGATTTCACGAAGCCGCACGGATTCAATGCCTTCGATGTCACGGCAGCTCAGCGCGAGTTCACCATCTGTCTTGAGCGGCTCGAGCGTGTACTTCTCGGTGAACACAAACCGGTTCTCATCGCCAAAAAGGTGCCGGCCGAAGGAGGCGCGGTATTGGCGTCGATCCGGCACGCTGGACGCATTGATTCGCATCTCATTGTGCAGCAGATCGAGAATAACCACATCTGTCTTCTCCGGGCGGAAAAAGGTACACGTGGATTGGGGTCCCTTACGGCTGGGCTCGCGTTTGCAAGTTTGCCCGTGCTGAACCAGGAACCGAACTTCTCCCGTGGAGTCCTTGCGGATGATCCGGCACCCGATGCCGCGTTTCTTCGATTCGAAGTACTGATCCAGATCCGCCTCGAGTGGCAATAGATCGGCCGGTAAGTCATCGATCGCGATCGTGGATTCCGGATCGGCCGCCCGGTAGCTCTCGAATGTCTTCCGCTTCTCGAAGAGTTGCTCGCGTTCTTTCCGCTCCAGGATCTGTGGATCATGCAAGTAGATCTGGGTGGCGAGATCCGCTGTGGTCACATCGCCATCGATCTCCAGCCCGGCGTCCTGCGCCAGCACAAGGAGGTCATCGTAATATTCATCGCCGCTGAAATTTCCGATGATGTGCAATGCCTCCACGAGTTCCGACGGCATATCTTCATCCGGCTGCGCCAGAATGCCGGCCAGCGCCAGATAGTCGATCTCTTCGTCCGGGCCGGGAATGCTGAAGCCTTTCATCTCGAAAAAGAGCCGGTGGGGTTCTAGCAGGTGGATGAGGTTTTCGGGTCGGATTGTCTTGAGAAAGTCAGGTTGAGCGAAGCTCTTGAACTTCAACGCCATTGGCAACACCTCGATTGGGCGGTTCTTGGCAGATCCGTAGCGGCAGGTTGCGCCCCGCGAAGCAACGTCAAACGGGTAACCTGGAGTACAATCACGGCGATTCTATCATGGCGAACAAAATACGAATATAACTCACAGGCGATCCCCTTGAAGATCCAAAAAATTCAGTGCTTGACAGGGTTTTTCCTGTGGAAATCCGAGGAAGGGGAACGGTGAAATTGAAAGGTAAGGTCGTATTGATTACCGGCGCCGCTGGTACAGGGAAGAGCACTGTGTTGAAGTCGCTACTAGCCATGGCGCGACCATTCAAACGCCTCGATTATGGTTAGCTTCTGCTTGAGTACAAAGCGAAGAAGGCGGGGATTCAGATGACTTCGGCAAAAATCATCACCGCAGCCGATGTGTTCGAGGTCGACGAATGGGTAATTGGGCAACTGCCGGGACTCACATCCCGTCACGAAGGAGGCCTTCGGCTACCGCGTCACGCCATACTCTCTCTCTGGACCAAATCGGGCGAATCGCGTTCGACGTGGTGATCGTTCTGGTGGGAGACCCCGCCACGCTTGCGAACAGGATTGCCGAGAGTCCCCAGGGGCGCCCGGCCGTGGAATCGTTCCAAGCCGGGTTCCAGGTCCAATTACAAGCTGCGATCGCGTCGCTGTACGGAACAGTGTGTGCCAAGCCCTGCTTTGCAGTCGATACGACGGTATTAAATGCCGAACAAGTCGCCGACACGATCCTGGATTTGCTCGCCGATTTTCATGTAGATTCTGATCCAGATCTCTCAGCGCGCGGGCGGTTCTGCACAACGTCGGAGATGGCTAGCGCTTGCGCCGCCGGTGTGAATGGGCGTGTTTTCAGGCTGTTTAACGGATGTCATGCCGTTGTACCGCTTCCCGTTCCTCTGTTGACGCCACTATCTCCGGCCGATAAATCTCAGAAAGGGGTGCCCGAAGTCCCACCGCGGAGACGTACAATCATTACTTTCGCCCATGGCCAATAACAAAAAGAAAGCGCACGCCGCCGCGGCAGACGCTGGCCTTGACAAGGTTACGGACTACCGCCACCCCGAAGCCACGCGAAAGAACAACCCGCCGGCCAAGATCGCGGCCGAGGGGCACGTTCCCCTGCTGCCGAAGGCCGAGTACAGCTACAGTCCGCGCCTCGCGCCGGTGCTGCGCTTTGACCCCACCGGGAGCGCGGACCAGTTGCCGGAGCTGTTGGCTGAGGCCACGCGGCGGCCCCTGAATGAAGCCGAGGCCTGGGCTTTGGCCGAGGCGCTGCGCAAACACGAGCCGTGGCTCGAATGGGCGGGCAAGCGGGAAGCGAAGTCCTTCCTGGTGGACCCGGTGGCGCTGCACATCCACGAGCGCGTGAGCGCGCAGGCCATTTTGAAAGTAGCCGCGCGGGAGGATGTGAACCGGTCGCTGTTCGCCGACCCGGAGCAGGAGTACAACGAAGCCGTCCAGTTCTATAAGCACGATGTGGACTGGTCGAACCGGCTGATCCTGGGCGACAGCCTCCAGGTGATGTCGTCGCTCGCGCGACGCGAGGACCTGGCGGGCAAGGTCCAGATGATCTACATCGACCCGCCGTATGGGATCAGGTTCGCGAGCAATTTCCAGCCACAAATCGGGAGACGTGAAGTAAAAGACAAAGAGACCGACCTGACGCGCGAGCCTGAGACGGTCAAAGCGTACCGAGATACATGGTCGCTCGGGATTCACTCATACCTGAACTACCTCCGAGATCGGTTGATGGTGGCCAAGGACCTTCTGTCAGATGAAGGCAGTATCTTCGTGCAGATCAGTGATGAAAACGTCCATTTGGTGCGCAGTGTGTTGGATGAGGTGTTCGGACGACATAATTGTGTTTTGACGATTGTTATCAAGAAGAAGAGCGCCACCACCCCCACAGACCCCATCAACGATTACCTGTTATGGTTCGGGAAAGATAGCGAAGCCGCAAGGCGCAGCGTAAGGCCGATCTTTGAAATACGCCGAGACCCCGAAGACGATCCGAAGTTCAACACTCTGATCTCTCCCAACGGCGCTCATGTTCGAGTCGACGAACTCGGGGGAGATGGGCCGAAGGCGCTCGTTGCATCGGGTTGGCGGTGGGCTAGGGTTAACTACCCTGTCGTGAGCCAGCATCCGAGTGAGGACCGCAGCCGAGACTTTAGCTTTCAGGGACGTCCAAAGAAGTGCGGGGTAAATGCCCAATGGCGGTTTGGGCTAGATCATGATATGCCGCGATTGGCCACTTCCGAGCGCTTGTTTGACGGAGGTGGTGATTCTCTTGGCGGCATTGTCTATTGGGACGATTGGCCCTGCGTGGCAGTGCCGAATGTTTGGGAGTTTCATAGTGAGCAACAGCCCTCATATGTGGTTCAAACGAACTGGCGGATCGTCCAGCGCTGCATGCTCATGACCACTGACCCAGGCGATCTCGTCCTCGATCCTACCTGCGGCTCGGGCACAACCGCCTTCGTCGCCGAACAGTGGGGACGCCGATGGATCACGATCGACACCAGCCGGGTGGCGATCGCCATCGCCCGCCAGCGGCTGCTCACCGCCAAGTACGAATACTTCAAGCTGAAAGACGAATCCAAAGGCGTCGCCGGCGGGTTCCGCTACAAGACCGTCCCGCACATCACGCTCAAGAGCATTGCGCAGAACACCAACCTCGATCCGATCTTCGCCAAGCACGAGGCATTGCTGGAAGCCGCTCTGGCCAACGCCAACGCGGCATTGAAGCAGGTCACGGACAAACTGCGCCAAGAACTGCGGATGAAGCTGGCGCTCAAGCAGAAGCAGGAGGGCAAGAAGGCAGTCACCGACGCCGACCGGCGCCGCTGGGACCTGCCTGACAAGGGCAAGGGCTGGCAGCACTGGGAAGTCCCGTTCGATACCGACCCGGAATGGCCCGAAGCGCTGAAGCAGGCGGTGGAGGCCTACCGCGCGGCCTGGCGGGCCAAGATGGACGAGGTGAACGCCTGCATCGCTGCCAACGCCGAACAGGAAGAACTGGTGGATCAGCCCGAGGTGGACCGCAAGATCACACGGGTGAGCGGGCCGTTCACCGTTGAGGCGGTGCAGCCGCCGGAGATGTCACTGGGCGACGCCATCGAGGTCGAGACGGGGCAGTTTGCCGGCGAGCCCGACGAACTGGAGACGACGTTCGTCGTGCGCGAGGTGCAGGTGGGCGAATCGCCGCAGAACGTCGAGGCCTACCTGAGCAAAATGGTGGATCTGCTGCGGATGGACGGCGTGCGGTTTCCAGACAACAAGCAGCGGAAGTTCACGCGGCTGGACGCCATTTACGCCGAAGGGCGTTCGGGCGGCATTCATGCCGAAGGGCGCTGGGTGAACGACGGCGAAACCGATGACGATCCCCAAGGCGCCGCCACGGTGGGCGTGGTGTTCGGGCCGCAATATGGGCCGATCACGGCCAAGATGGTGGAGGAGGTGATTCGCCCGGCGGCGCGCCGCTATGACGACCTGGTGTTTGCGGGCTTCAGCTTCGATGGACCGGCGCAGGCTGCCATCGAGGAGGGCCACCCGCGGCTGCGCATCCATATCGCGCATATCCGCCCGGATTTGAATCCCGGCATGAACGGCTTGCTCAAAGAACAGCCCGGCAGCCAGCTCTTCACGGTGTTCGGCCAGCCGCGCACGAAGGTCGAGGGACCGGACAAGGACGGCATGTACCGGATCCAGATGCAGGGCGTGGACATCTACGACCCGGTGACAAACAACATCGTGGACACGGGCGCGGCGAAGGTGGCCGCTTGGTTTGTGGACGGCGACTACGACGGCCGCACGTTCTGCATCACCCAAGCGTTCTTCCCGGACCGGTCTGCTTGGGACAAGCTGAGCAAGGCGCTCAACGGCGTGGTGGACCCGGAGCGCTTCGAGGCGCTTTCGGGCACCGTTTCGCTGCCGTTCCCGGCGGGCAAGCATAAGTGCGCGGCGGTGAAGGTGATCGACCCGCGCGGCAACGAGGTGATGCGCGTCCATTCGCTTGCCGGAGCCGGGAGGTAGCCGATGGCGCGGAGAAATGGGGGCATCGCTATGCCGGGCCAGGAAGCACTGCCGGTGCAGCCGGTGGAACGGCCGATTCTTTGCAGCCCCTATGAAGAGCCGCGCGACCACTGGATTTACGACAAGGAGACCGGAGCGGCCAGCCGAGCGGGAACGCGCCGGCCGGCGAGCTACTGGTACAAGACGGAGCGGACCGGCAGCGCGCAGCTCACGCTGACCGGACTGGCCGAGGAGGAGCGGGACGACCTGCCGCTGGTGAACGCCCTGCGCGAGGACGTGCGCAAGTGGCGCGAGGCGGGCTACCCGGGCGCGACCAACGTGACGCGCGATCTGCTGCGGCACTGGTGGCGCGCCGACCGCGCGCGGCGGCTGTTCTTCTGCCAGTTGGAAGCCGTGGAAACGGTGATTTACCTGGCCGAGATCTCGATCCCCGGCCGGCGCGACAAGCGGCGCAACTATCAGTTGAGTCACGAGGATTTGGCGCGGCTGTTGCGCGGCGAGCGGCCCTCCTTCAGCCCGGCAGGCCAGGAGTTCTTTCCCCGCCTGATCGATCCCGCGCCGGACCCGGCGCTTGCCCCGCTGCGGCGCCTGGCCTGCAAGATGGCGACCGGCAGCGGCAAGACCGTGGTGATGTCGATGTTGATCTCGTGGGCGTTCTGCAACCGGGGGCAAAATCCCGCCACGGCCTTGTTTCCCAACGGCGTGCTCATCTGCTGCCCCAACCTTACGGTGAAGGAGCGGTTGCAGGTGCTACGGCCGGAGCGCCCGGACAACTACTACGAAGCGTTCGACATCGTGCCTCTGAAGTATCGCCCGCTGATGCAGTCGGGTAAGGTGCTGGTGACGAACTGGCACCGGTTTCAGCCGGAGTCGGAGCACGTCGAAGGCGGCAAGAGCTACGCCGTGGTCAACAAGGGGCCGGAAACGCCGGAGACGTTCGCGCGGCGCGTGTTGGAAGACTTGTACGACCGGTTGCCCATCATGGTGTTGAACGATGAGGGGCACCACTGCTGGCGTCCCGCGCCCGCCAATGAGGACTTGACCGGCGAGGAGAAGAAAGCGCTCGAAGAGGAAGCGCTGGAGGCGCGTATCTGGCTGGATGGCTTGGACCGGATCAACAACTGCACCGCTGATCCCAGGGCAAATCCCGGCATTTCTTTGTGCGTCGATCTTTCGGCGACTCCGTTCTACCTGAAAGGCAGCGGGCATCCCGAAGGGCGGCCGTTTCCATGGATCGTGAGCGATTTCGGCCTCGTGGACGCGATTGAGAGCGGCATCGTGAAGATTCCGCGGCTCCCGGTGCTCGATACGACAGGCCGGCCCGATCCGAAGTACTTCAAGCTGTGGAGGGCGATCAACGAGAACCTGGAGCCCGGCGAGCGGCTGCCCGGCAAGTCTGGACGGCCAAAGCCTGAGGTGGTGTATCGCGAGGCCGAGGGCGCCCTCCAGCAGATTGCCTCCCAGTGGAAAGAACGATGGGAGCAGATGCAGGCGGCGACGCCGGGGCAGGAGCACGTGCCGCCGGTGCTGATCCTGGTTTGCGACAACACGGACATCGCCGAGGTGTTCTACCGCAAGATCAGCGGCGAAATGGAGATGGAGACGGTCACCGAAGACGAGGTGGCCGAGGTGCTGGGCGAGGAGGAAGAGGGAGACGGGAACGGCAACGGCGCTCCGAAAAAGGCCAAGAGCGCGAAGCGGAAGACGCACACCGTGTATGGCAAGGGTGCGATCTTCCCTGAGTTGTTCTCAAATACGCCGGATGTAAAGCGTACCATCCGGATCGATACCAAGCTGCTGGCCGAAGCGGAGAGCGACGATCCGAAAAAGAAGAAGCAGGACGCGGCGGAGGAATTGCGCCAATTGGTGGCGACCGTCGGCAAACCGGGGCAGCCGGGCGAGCACGTCCGGTGCGTGGTTTCCGTGTCGATGCTGACGGAAGGGTGGGATGCGAACAACGTCACGCACATCCTTGGCATCCGGGCGTTCGGCAGTCAATTGCTCTGCGAGCAGGTGGTGGGGCGCGGCCTGCGGCGCATGGACTATGTGCCGGATCCCGAGACCGGACTGTTGACGGAGGAGTACGTCGACGTCTACGGGATTCCGTTCAGCGTGATTCCGTTCAAGGGCCGGCCCGTGAAGGCGCCCGCTCCGGATGACCGCCCGAAGAACCACGTTCGCGCGCTCCCGGAACGCAAGGCCATGGAGATGCGGTTCCCGGTGGTGGAGGGGTATGCCTTCGCGCTCAAAAAGAACCTGATCCGCTGCGACATCGATAAGTTGGAGCCGCTGATCATCGAGCCGAACCGCGAGCCGACGGCGACCTTTGTGCGGCCCACGGTCGGTTACCAGGAAGGCAGCCCGGCGATGCACGTGACTCCATTCGAGTTCGTCGAGCAGGACCGGGAGGAGTATTACCGCGAGACCCACTTGCAAACGATCGAATTTCAAATCGCGCGGCTGATCGTGGATCAACTGACCGGCGCGACAGGGACGGTGATGGATCGAAAGCGGCGCGTGTTGGCGCTACAATCGCGGCATCAGCTCTTTCCCCAGGTCTACCGGTACGTTGAGGAGTATGTGCGCCGGAAGGTGAACTTCCAGAATTGCCACCCGTGCGAGCTGGGCTTGGAGAAATACGTCCAGCGCATGGTGGAACGCCTGCGGGATGGGATTGTGCCGGACGATTCCGAGGGCGAAGCGCCGCTGCAACCGATCTTGAACCGCTACAAGCCGATGGGGACCACGGCGGAAGTTGACTTCAAGACAACGCGGCCGTGCCACGCAACAGTGAAGAGTCACATCGACCAGGTTGTGCTGGACAACCTGGCGTGGGAGGCGAGCACAGCTTTCCGTCTGGAGGCGTCGAGCGCGGTCTCGTTCTACGCGCGCAATGACCATCTTGGGTTGACGATCCCTTACGAGTACATGGGCATCGACCACGCCTACGAGCCGGATTTCCTGGTGCGGCTGGCGAACGGCGTCACAGTGGTGTTGGAAATCAAGGGGTTTGAGGACGACCAGACGAAGGCGAAACACAACGCTGCCAGGCGCTGGGTGGAGGCAGTGAACAACTGGGGGCAGTTGGGCATCTGGGCGTTCCATGTCTGCCGGAACCCGCAGTTGCTGGAGGCGGAACTGAAGTATCTGACGCAGGCGTTAGGGCGCGCTTCTTAGCGAGGCTTCTTGCCGGAAGGCAAGATCATTGTTTTCAGGCTTATCCGGGTCAGGAAAACGGGTGCAGCACGATGGCAGACGGTGATTCAAGGATTCATGCACCGGCAGCGGTGAACGCCGCGACACAGGGACCTCCGCCGCCGCGGGGGCCCGTCGATCATGGCCGCGTCAAAGCCCAGATGCGGAGATGGCAGGATCGGGTGCTTGACCTGACGAAATCCAATCCGCTGATCGGTCTCAATCGCTCCCGCGTCTCCAAGCTTCAGGTGATCGAGCCAGATGGCGATACGCTCTTCGCCAGGTTCGTCGCTGGCGAGAATCGGCTCCGCATGCCCCTCGTTCGCAAACGCGCCGGGCAGCATAACCAGGCTTCCCTGCTCGAATCCGATCAAGATCCAGACTTTGTGGTGGAACCTGGCGACGTCACCTTCGATGCCAAACCGCTCGATATAATGCGGCGCCTCCGGCGCATCCGCGACAACGCGCACACAACGATGGAGGAACGTGGCGTTACAACTCTCTACCTGACGTTTGGGGCACTCCGGTGGAAGGATGATCTGCTTGGCGATTCGTTGAGCCCACTGTGGATGGTCCCATGCGAGTTTGAGGACAAAGGGCCGGATGCGCCGCTCCTTCTCTGTCCCGCAGATGAAGATTCTCAAATCAACCCGGCTCTCGAATACTATCTTCGCGAGCGTCACAAAATCGAACTGCCGGATATTCCAGAAGAGGCTGACGCTCAAGCGCTGGCGCAAACTCTTCGTCGCGTGCGGCTGGCAGTGGGGGAGCAAAAATGGGAGGTCACCAATGAGGTCTGGTTGAGCACGTTTTCTTTCGAATCGCTGGTAATTTACCGGGATCTTTGCGCCCTGATCGACCTTGCGACGGCCAACCCTATTGTTGTTGCACTTTCTCGCGCCGCGGCCATAGCCGGCAAAACCGAGGCGCTGCCCCACGAACTCGATTCGTTACCCACTCCTGCCACGGTGCCGATTCCGGTGCTGCCGACCGACTCTAGCCAACTTGAGGCCCTCACTCAGTCAGCCCTGGGTCGTCACGTCGTCGTCCACGGCCCTCCGGGGACGGGAAAGAGTCAAACGATCGCGAACCTTATCGCAGACGCTCTGGCTCGCAACAAGAAGGTGCTTTTCGTGAGCGCGAAGATGGCCGCGCTGAATGTTGTCTATGATCGGCTTAAAGAGCTCGGTTTACAGAGGTTCTGCCTCGAAGCTCACAGCACCAAAGCAGGCAAGCAGAAGATCATCGACGAGCTCCGAAGGACTTTGGAAGCCGAAACTGCCCATGACGGCGACGCGCTTGATCGAGAATTGCAGGCGCTACTGCGAGTCCGTGAGGATCTCAACGCCTATGCTCGCGAGCTCCATACGCCAGTTCAGCCGCTCGGACTTTCTGTATTCCGAGCGAACGCCCGACTCGCCCAATTGTGCAATGTCGCCGATGTTCGCGGGCCTTTGCCGTGGCTCAATCCTCTCGATGCTTCTCGTGACGAACTTGACCAGTGTATTCACGCGCTGGAAGACCTCGCTGGCAACGCCGCGATTTACGATCAAGGCACATCGCACCCATGGTACGGGTTCGCACCGACCACCTTCGGCTTGGCTGAGCAGGAGAGCCTTGAGTCGTGTTTAAACACCCTGGTGGAATTCGACCGAAAGGTGACTCCGGCAGCCGATACGCTTGAATGCCTGATATCGGGCGCGCGGCAGCTGTCGATCCACGACTGGAGTCTCCTAAAGACCGTGCTCGGCGCGATTGCGGAGACGGACCACCTGCCCAAGGGTTGGTGGGAAAAGAGTGATGCTGAACTGTCCGAGCTCGCGCAGTTCTTCGCCGACGCTGCAGATCGGCAAGATGAACTGGACACGTTGGTAGCAGAGATCAAGAAGTCAATTAAGGGTGCTCCAAAAGAGGTCGCAATCCTCTTCGCACCGGCCCAGTATCGGTTCAAAGGTTGGCATAGCGTCCTCAAGCCTGGGTATTGGCGCTGGCGGAAGGAAGTTCAGGCGAACCTGTCTCCTGATTGCAAGTTCACGCGGGCACTCGTGGCGACTCTCGGCGCACAATGCCAGCGCGCCGTCGAAATCGAGCACTGGTTTGCTGAGCATAGATCCCAGATCGCCGATTTTCTCGAGCCCGGCGGGGCGGAAGGATCTGCAGCTCTGCGCGGCGCCAGCCGTTCCTACACTGCCGCAACCCTATGTAAAAAGGGGCTTGATCTCATCGGAAGAGACGCAGTGCCTGCGCTCTCCATCAACCCGGAAACTAGAAAGGCCGCAAAGAGAATTCTGCATCAAATATCGAACGCCGCCGTGGTCGCGGCTGTAGGCCGACTTGATTCCGACTGGCCGCAAGGGTTCATTCGAGAGGCGATTGCCAGCCGTGCTCCGCTGCCTGAAGTATCAGCACGCGCTACGGCCTTGCTCGGTTCCGTGCAGCGCGCCCGAGAGCGGGTGTTGCTAAACCGGGCTTTGCAGCAATGCGAGTCTCAAAAATTGCTAGATTTTCTGGCACGCTTCGGCTCGGCGAGCGCCATCGACGCACCTCGGATATTCGAGCGGCGATTCCTGAAGCTCTGGTTGAGTAGCGCGATTGATCGAAGTCAGGCTCTGTCAGAATTCACGGAAGCAAAAGGATCCGACCTGCTCGAAAAATTCCGGAATCTCGACGCCCGTGTGCGCCAACTTGCGATTAAACGTGCCCAGGTGACGGCTTCCGCAGCCTTAGCGAGAGTACGGGCGGCAGAGGAGATCCCGGAAAATGCCAGCGAAGTCGGCATCCTGCGACGCGAATTGCAGAAGCGAAAGCGGATCAAACCTCTGCGCAAGCTTTTCGCGGAGATCCCGCACGTACTACAGGCACTAAAGCCGTGCCTCCTGATGAGTCCAATCTCCGTCTCGACCTATCTGAAGCCCGATGTTTTCCATTTTGATCTTGTAGTCTTCGACGAGGCCTCTCAGTTGCCGACCGCGGAAGCAATTCCTGCGGTGCTTCGCGCTTCCCAAGTGGTTGTGGCAGGCGATCCTAAACAACTGCCGCCGACGTCCTTCTTCGAGGCCTCGTTGACGACCGAGGAAGAGGAGGACGATGATGACGGCGAATCCGGGCAGATCCCACTGGAGTCCTTCCTGGATGATTGCGTTGCAGTGGTCCCGGTATTCCAGGAAGTGCACCTTCGCTGGCATTACAGAAGTCGTGACGAACGGCTGATCAAGTTCTCGAATCACTTCTTCTACGACAACAGGCTCATAACCTTCCCCGCCGCGCACCCGAATGCAGAGGCCCAGGGCGTTCGATTTGTGCATGTGAAGGACGGTGTTTATGATCGCGGCCGCAGCCGCACGAACCGGCTGGAAGCACGCGCAGTTGCCACGTTGGCTCGGGACCACTTCGAATGCCATCCCGAGCGGTCACTTGGAATCGTTGCGCTGAACCTGAGCCAGAAAGAAGCAATTGAAGACGCGATCTCGGAACTGAAGCGTGACCGGCCGGACCTAGCGCCATTCTTTGATCCAAATCGTGATGACCCGGTGTTCGTAAAGTCTCTCGAAAACGTGCAGGGAGACGAACGGGACACGATGATTATCAGTGTGGGCTACGGCCGAGACCAGGCCGGCGGTTTCAGTATGAATTTCGGGCCAATCATACGGGACGGGGGCTGGCGGCGATTGAACGTTTTGGTCACGCGGGCAAAGTGGGAGTGTATCTTGGTGGCTAGCATTCGAGCCTTGGACTTCACTGACGTTAATCCCAATAACCTTGGCGCTGTAGCGCTTCGCAACTTCCTGGAATTCGCAGAGCGAAATGGCGAACTGCCGGCGGAAGAGCCTGTCCTGACAACGGCTGAGACGAACGAATTTGAAGAAGCCGTGAGGGCCGCGCTGATCGATCGCGGTCTCAGGGTAGACATGCAAGTAGGTGCGAGCCGGTATCGGATCGATTTGGCTGTTCGCGACCCGCGGGATGAACGGCGATATCTGCTAGGGATTGAGTGCGACGGTGCCACATACCACAGCGCTAGAAACGCCCGCGACCGCGATCTACTTCGGCAGTTGGTGCTACAACGGATGGGCTGGCGAATCCATCGGGTCTGGTCAACGGAGTGGTTTCATGATCGCGAGCGGGCGATTGGCAATATCTTGACAAGTGTAGAGCAGGCGCAAAGCGCTCCGGTTACACAGCCGGTGTACGCTCCTCCGGCAGATCCTTCTCCTGTGCCCCCGAATCCTAAGCCGCTCGTCGGCAGCCAGCCCGCTCCAGAGATACCACGCCGGTATAAAGCGGGCATTCCGTATTCGGTATATCAACCGAGCCGCCAGCTGAACCGGGAGCACCTGTTAGATGCTTCTCACTCAGGTACCCTCTCCAGGACGATCGCAGAAGTCGTCAAAGCTGAAGGCCCCATCCATCGTGATATGGTCATCGAACGGCTGAAGGAAATCCACGGCGTTGCGAAGGCAGGGTCAAATGTTCAGGCAAACATCGAACGCGCCCTGCGTGCCGGGGAAAGGAGCCGCACCATTGCTCGCGATCCTAGATCGTCCTTCTACTACGAACCAGGCCATCAGCTTGAATCTTTTCGTCTGCCGGTGGATTCCGTGCGGCGGCCGATCAAGTACATCGCCGGCGTCGAGATTGCGCTGGCAATTCTCTATCTGGTCGAAGACCAGTTCGGCGTAATAGAGGAGTCCTTGCCACAGGCTGTCGCGCGTCTTCTCGGGATCGAGCGACTTCGAACTGAAGATGCTGACCGGATTCGAGCCGTCATTGAGGACTTGGTTGCCAAAGGATCGTTGCGTCGGGCTGGCAGTCAAGTGCATCTCGCATGAGAACCTTTCGGCGTCGTGGATGCAACGCTTGGATGGAGGGTCAACTCAACCGCTTCGTGTTGGTGTCGGGGTAGGTCTGCTGGATCCCAAAGCAATCGCGTGCTCGGAGGTGGCACCCGAATCGGACTCCACCGTCCGGGGTGAGCAGTGGCTAAGGGTTCGAATAGAGGAGTATGTACCCGGGGCTTGCCCGGCGGGCGCTTTCACCTTGAGGACGCCCGCCCAGCCGGAGGGGTTGTTGGCGGCTCCGAGTTCGGCTGAGCGGTAGCCGTTGCCGGAGCCGCCGGCGAGGATGAGTTCGCCGTTGGCGGTGAGTTCGAGGTGCTGTCGGCGAGGTTGGAGCCGGGGTCGTGGATCTAGAAGGGGGCCGGCTCGGTGGAAGTCGCCATGTTGATTACGGCAGGGCAGTGACGAAGGCGCGGGAGTGCACGACTGAGGTCCTCTGTGGATTATCGAGTTACCTCTGAGGCCGCCGCTCAGACTCCAATCTGCATCATTTGCGATTCATACTGCCCTGTGAACTATGCCACCGTCCATGGCACACACTCAGCAGCCCTATCGTTTCAGCGAAAGCATGACGCAGCTCCCTCAAGGGTGCTCACTGAGCGGCGAGCCGGGCAGCGCGCCTCGAGAACGTCCCAGCCGCGGAATGAATGCCGGCGTCCTTGCCGCATACTCATCCCATTTGGGTCCAAATTGAGCGCGAACCTCTGATTCCTCTCGACGCGCCATGCGCACGTAAACCGCCACCAGAATGGGGAACATGATCAGTGTGATGAGAGTCGGCCATTGAAGCAAGAAGCCGAACATGATCGTGATGAGGCCTAGATACTGTGGATGACGGACAGAAGAGTAGGGTCCCGTGGTGGCGAGCTTTCCTTCGCGCTGCGCGTTGTACAGCACACGCCAGGCTGTCGATAGGAGCACGAGCCCGCCAAGAATGAGCAGATTGCTGGCAATGTGGATCGGGTTCAGATGCGGGTCGCCTTTGAAGCCCAGCAGGGTGTACCAGAGATGGCCAAAATCATGACCGAGAGGATCGACGCCCGGGAATCTCCGCGCGAGCCAGCCGGATAAGAGATAAATCGTCAGAGGGAACCCGTACATCTCAACGAACAGCGCAATGATGAAAGCGGAGAACCCGCCAAAACTTCGCCAATCGCGCCTCGTCTTCGGCTTCAGGAAGCTGAACGCGAATATGATGAATACCGCCGAGTTGATGATGACTAGTGTAGTGTCCAACAAATAGCTGGACTTTCAGGCCCAGCTACTTCATAATCAGTCATGCCCCGCTCAACGCGCGTGCTGGACGTGTCTGAGGATCAGCGGAAACAGATCGAGCAGTGGTTGGCG
>Ga0209062_1002404_pt1 | contig 25310 bp, 25 predicted proteins | sample Coa_R2_2_FD_187158 | JGI IMG/M metagenome (GOLD analysis project Ga0209062, IMG submission 187158) | Surface soil microbial communities from Centralia Pennsylvania, which are recovering from an underground coalmine fire - Coalmine... | ecosystem: Environmental > Terrestrial > Soil > Unclassified... | reverse complement strand
CTGCCGCACGCAGCTTCGACGCTCTCATTGCGGCCATCGCTGACGCCTTGGATGAGTTCACGCCACGAGAATGCGCCAACTATCTTGCAAATTCGGGCTATCGCCACGCATCCTGAAAACGCTCTAGGACTCGGGCCCGGCGGGCCAAAGCTCGACTTGCAGAAAACCGGCCCTATGTCTTCTATCACAGTGGGAGCGCGATTTTGCCGCCGCCCCTGAGAAAGAGGAGCCTGCTGCCATGATGATGAACGAAATCGAAGTTCACAACTTCGCACGGCAATTGTTGGAAGCGCATGGCGACAGGGCCCTCGTTGAGGCTGCGCAGCGCGCCTCTGCCCTCGAAAAGGAAGGCAAACGCGAGGAGGCCGAAACGTGGCGGCATATTGAAGCGGCGTTGAAGATAATGCAAGGGCCGCACGAAAGTTGAACACGCGGCGGCTGTCCAGTTCCGGATTGATTGCGCCCTTAATGACCTGCGGCTTTCAACGGGGCACCTGCTCCAGGCCCCCTCTTATGACCGCTAGCGCCGCCTGAACCATCTGGCCGTCAACATCTCGCTCCGGGTTGATATCCGCGATCCCTAGGGCCGCAACTTGCGGGAAGTCCATTATGATTTGCAGCGCAGCCGCGAGTTCGGTCCTGGTTGGGCCCCCGGGAGCGGTCAGCCACATCGAAGCTACCTCAGATTCATCGAGCGCATCGGCATCAAAGTGCACATAGATGCAGTCTACGCCGCGGGCTAGGCGCTCCATCGCCGCGCGCAGCTGAGCGCAATCGCCTCTTGTGCCGTTAACCGGCACCGTTTCGATGCCGGACCGATTGATCAGCTCCTGCTCAAGCGGATCGTTTGCCCGCACGCAGACCATGACAATGTCGTGCGCCCAAATTGGCATGATAAGGCCCGATTGCTTGCGAAAGCGCTCAAGGCACAGCCCCGCTGCGATGGCCACCGGCATGCCGCTGAGCCATCCGCTGAGAGTCGTCTCTGGCGTGTTGCAATCGCCATGCGCGTCGATCCATACCATGCCGAGGCGCGGCGAATGCCGCACCATCTGCAGCCCGGCCAATACGCCGATTGCGGCGTAGCAATTGCTTTGTAAGATTAGCGGGAATGCCTTTTCTCGCACTTCGCGCGAGACCAGCCTCGAAAGATGGGCATTGGCAAGACTAATTCTGTTCCAGGCGCCGTAAGCCGCCTGCTCGGCGTACGTCAACTCAACCGCGAAGGGACCGCTAACGCGATGCCCCTGCTCCTGAAGCCACTCAATAAGACCGGCCTTGAGCAGCGCGCCAGGCCCCGCAGCCGTGCCGGCGTCTGAGTCTGTGGTGAAAGGGAATGCGATGATAGCGAATTTCATTTTGGGCAGTTGCCGGGCAAATTGGCCCAGCTGACAATCGCAGCTAGCCATTTATTTTACGGCAGCATTTTTGGCGGCCGGTCCGCATTGTCAATGATTGGTCGCAACCTCCTCCGGCGGCGGCCCGGAAGGGCCGTCATTGAGAAGAGCGGAACCGGCTCGCCGATAATGCTTGCCATAGATGAATGGCTTGATCTGCGGGTGCCAGCACACCTCGTCAAACATGACGCCGCGGTCCTCACAAATGGGCGGCTAGCGCTGGCGCTCACCCCTCGCCAGCGAGATCAAACGCCCCGCGGTCGATGCCGCCGCCAACCAAAATCGCGCGTTTGCCGGAATGATTGGGCGCGCCGACGATTCCTTCCTGCTCCATTCTCTCGACGAGGGAAGCAGCTTTGTTGTAGCCGATTGAAAGGCGGCGCTGGATATAACTCGTCGAGCACTTTTTATCGCGCAGGACAATAGCCACGGCGCGATCGTAGAGGTCGCCCGGTTCGTCCTCGAAGCCGCCAGATGCAGGCCCGCCGCCCTCTTCCTCATCTGCTGAGGTTTCGCCCTCGGTGATCGCATCGAGGTACTCGGGCTGCCCTTGCGTCTTCAAATGCGCGACGATCCTTTCGACCTCATTATCACTGACAAACGGCCCATGGACGCGCGCAATGCGCCCGCCGCCCGCCATGTAGAGCATATCGCCTTGACCTAGGAGCTGTTCGGCGCCCTGCTCGCCCAAGATGGTGCGGCTATCGATCTTGGATGTGACCTGAAATGAAATCCGGGTCGGGAAGTTCGCCTTGATCGTCCCGGTGATGACATCGACAGAGGGGCGCTGCGTCGCCATAATCAGGTGGATGCCTGCCGCCCGCGCCATCTGGGCCAGCCGCTGGATCGCGCCTTCGATCTCCTTCCCCGCGACCATCATGAGATCTGCCATCTCGTCAACGATCACGACGATGACCGGGAGCGTCGAGAGCTGCATGGGCTCTTGCTCGTAAATCGCCTCGCCGGTCTCGGGATCATAGCCCGTCTGCACTGTCCGGGTCAGAGTCTCGCCTCTGGCCCCCGCCTCGGCCACGCGGGCGTTGAAGCCCTCAATGTTGCGCACGCCCAGCTTCGACATCTTCTTGTAGCGCTCTTCCATCTCCCGCACCGCCCATTTGAGCGCTATGACCGCCTTCTTTGGGTCGGTCACAACTGGCGTGAGGAGATGCGGAATTCCGTCATAGACCGAAAGCTCAAGCATCTTCGGATCGACCATGATCAGCCGGCACTCCTCGGGCTTGAGCCTGTAGAGGAGCGACAAGATCATCGTGTTGATCGCAACCGATTTGCCTGACCCGGTCGTGCCGGCGACAAGGAGATGCGGCATGCGCGCAAGATCGACGATCACGGGTTCGCCGCCAATTGTCTTGCCGAGTGCGATTGCGAGACGGTGCTTTGTTTTTTCGAACTCTTGCGAGCCGAGTAATTCGCGCAGATAGACGGTTTCGCGCTGCTGGTTTGGCAGCTCGATACCGATCACATTGCGCCCCTGCACCACGGCGACGCGGGCCGAAAGCGCCGACATCGAGCGTGCAATATCATCGGCGAGGCCGATGACGCGGGAGGATTTGATGCCGGGCGCGGGCTCAAGCTCATACAGCGCCACGACAGGCCCCGGCCGCACATTGATGATCTCGCCTTTGACACCGAAGTCTTCGAGCACGCTTTCAAGCAGCCTTGCGTTTTGATGCAGCGCCTCTTCCGAAATCCGGTTCGCTGGCTTCTTCGCTTCGGCCAAGATATGAAGCGGCGGAAAGACATAGCCCTGGCGTAAAGCCCGGCCTGGCAGAGATGGCCGCAGTTCACTCTGTGCCCGCGATCCTTGCGTCAACGGGCCAGCAGCCGGGGCGATGTTGCGGCGCTGCGCACTAAACGCCGCGCCTTGATTAAGTGTTTGCGGCGCTGCTTGGCGCGCATCGCGCATCGCGCGGGGCGCATAGGCGCTCGCATCGAATGCCGGCGGGTCCGGCTCGAGCTCCGGCAGATGCAGCGGCTCGATGGCTAAGTCGACCGGCGGCTTGAAAATATCGCCTCGCTCCCGCGCCGCGGCTGGCCATGGTGGCTCCTCTCGCTTGGGCCAGCGGCTCATCCAACGGGCCAAAGCCGCCCGCAAGCTGAGGGCTCCATGAATAAGCGCGCCGAGAAGAACGAGCGATAATCCAGGCTCGCCAGCCTCGTCCTGATCCTCGGAATGGCTAGAGCTGCGCTCGGCCTCGCTGTCTTCGTCCTCGCCGAACGCTCCGGAAGCATAATCGCGCAGGGCCACTGAGGCAGAAAGGCAGAGGATTGCGCCGGCGGCTAGAATCGTGGCGGTGAAGACCACTCCGGCTCCGCGAAAGCCAAAGACCCGGCCCGGGATGATGAGCAGGGCATCTCCCGCTACGCCTCCAAGGCCGGTCGGCAGGGGCCAGCGCGCTGCCGCAGGCATCAAAGAAGCGAGTGCAGCCGAAAGGAGACCGCCTGCCAGCCAAAAGCCAGCCCTGGTCTTCGGCCGCTCAAGCCGCCGTTCGCTCATGAGGCGCCAGCCCCAGAAGAACGGGGGCATGAGGAACGAGATGGCGGAAAGGCCAAGCATTTGCATAGCAAGATCGGCGGCGATGGCGCCTGGCGCGCCAAGGAGATTGTGAACAGGCCCCGAAGCTGCGTGATTGAGGCTTGGATCCTCAACCGACCAGCTGAGCAGGGCCAAGCCAAGGGCGAAAACGGCTGCGGTCAAGAGCACTCCAGCAACTTCCGCTCCGCGCCGTACAGCGAAATCGCGCAGCGGTTCGGTAATGTGCCCAAGAGCCGCGATGCTCGTCGTCGAGCGCATCCTCCCCCGCCGCCTGCGCACTGCTGCCATTCCGCTCAAATTTCCTCCGCCAGAAGCGATCCCGGGCCGGGCCCCGTTAAGAATTGAGCCATGCGGGGCCGGGCACGCGTGAACCAACCCTGGCTGGTTCAACCCAGGGGCCGACAGCCATCCTGGCCCCGGCGTCCCCGAGCATCGCGAAAAGTTATTCGTTCGCGGTTAATGCTGTTTTAACCTTGCGGCGCGCGGTTCCGGCGCGCTGCCTGCCTCCCGCTGGCAGAGCCGCCAGCCTTGACGGCGCGATGCTCCTCGCCTAAGAACCGAACTCTCACCCATGCTTTTAAAGCCGCCTGCCGGGAGAGGCCGGGACGGCAGGCTTTGGCCAGCAGAGTTTAAGGAGCAACCATGGCCCGCCGCTGCGAGCTGACCGGCAAAGCCGTGCAGAGCGGCAACCTCGTCAGTCATTCGAACCGGAAGACGCGGACGAGGTTTTTGCCGAACCTCTGCAATGTGACTCTGATATCCGATGCGCTTCAGCGCAAAGTCCGGCTCCGGATCTCGGCTGCGGCGCTCCGCTCGGTCGAGCACTGCGGCGGCCTCGACGGTTTCCTCGCCAAAGCCAGAGAAGGCGACCTTTCGCCGGGCGCTTTGGCCCTGAAGCGCGAGATCGCGAAAAGGCTGAGCCCGGCGGGTTGATACGGCGGGCAGGCCCAGGCACGCTTAATCGTGACTCGCCTTTACCCAAAGCTCGGCCTCGATCTGGGCCCGAAACAGCAGATTGGCCAAGCTGTTGTATTCTGCCTTGGCGGCCATTTGGGCAAGTTCGCCGCAAAGCTGCGCGATGTAATCGCCGATTGCGGCCTCTATATCTGGGCCTGCCGTTAACTCTGGCGGCGACTCCTCATGGGTCTCTTCTTCCTCAGCGCAAGCGCTCTGTGCTCTTTGCCTCGGACTTTCGTGCCGCATTTCAGCCCAATTCTGACTATCAAGTTTTCATAAATCGCACATGAAATAATCCATTTTCGCGACGATTGCGGGTGTTTTTGATATCGCTCGATCAACTTTTATTTCAATGCGAAATTCAGAGCAGCAGACCGGGGCTGGATTTGAAAACGTCACCGCCTCCGCGCGGCCCGGAAGCTTGCGAGTTGCGATTAAAGGCCCCAGTCAGCACGCCTCGACGAAGCTCTCGAGGACCATCTTTCGGCCGGCCTTGTCAAAATCGACGGTGAGCTTGTTGCCGTCGGCGGCGGCCACCGTCCCTGGCCCGAATTTGGTATGAAACACACGCGCTCCTTTGGCGAAAGCCGAACCGGCCGATGAGCGGGCGATCAGCTCCCCCTCGATCTGCACCGTGCGGCGCGAGCGCTCGGGGCGCGGCCATAAATCCGCTTCCCCTGCCTCTTCTGCCCGGCGCCTTGCGCGTTGCCAGCCAGGCGTCTCATAGCGCGACTCGTACCTGCCGGAATTGGCAAAGCGAGACTGCGCATAGTTACCATAGGCAGAGCCTGCCGCAGCGTCCCTGACCTCAACATGATCGGCAGGCAGCTCCTCAAGGAACCGCGATGGCAGAGTGGTCTGCCAGAGGCCATGAATGCGCCGGTTGGCAGCAAAATAGATTCGCACCCGCCGCCTTGCCCGGGTCAGCCCGACATAGGCAAGCCGGCGCTCCTCTTCGAGCCCGGCCCGGCCTTGATCTTCGATCGAGCGCTGATGCGGGAAAAGCCCCTCCTCCCAGCCGGGCAGGAACACCGTCTCAAATTCGAGCCCCTTGGCCGCGTGCAGCGTCATAATCGAGACGCGGTCGCCTGCGTCATTGCTTGCGGCATCCATGACCAGCGAGACGTGCTCGAGGAAGGCGCCAAGGCCGGGGAATTCCTCCATCGAGCGCACCAGCTCCTTTAAATTTTCGAGCCGGCCGGCGGCATCGGCCGTGCGCTCCTTGCGCCACATGTCGATATAACCCGACTCCTCAAGGATGATCTCGGCAAGCTCGCTGTGCGGCTTGTTGCCGGTCAAACTGGCCCAGCGGGAAAAATCGGCAAGGAGGCCGCGCAGCGCCTGGCGCTGCTTGGGTTTGAGCTCCTCTGTCTCGGTTAGAGCCTGCGCCGCCTGCATCAGGGGAATGCGGGCGCGCCGCGCATAGTTGTTGACAAGCTGCAACGCCGCATCGCCTAAGCCGCGCTTGGGCAGATTGAATATGCGTTCAAAGGCAAGGTCGTCGGCAGGCTGCGCAACGCAACGCAGATAAGCGAGCGCATCGCGGATCTCGGCGCGCTCATAAAATCTCGGGCCGCCAATCACGCGATAAGGAAGCCCAAGCGTGATGAACCGCTCCTCGAATTCGCGCATCTGGAACGAGGCGCGCACAAGAATGGCAATTTCGTCGAGCGCATGGCCCTTGGCCTGGAGCTGCTCGATCTCTTCGCCAATCGTGCGGGCTTCTTCTTCGCAGTCCCATGCTCCGGTCACAGCGGGCTTCTCGCCCATTCCGCCATCGGTAAAAAGCGTTTTGCCGAGGCGGCCTTCGTTGTGGGCGATGAGGGCCGAGGCGGCTTTCAGAATATGGCCGGTTGAGCGGTAATTGCGTTCGAGCCTGATGATTTTTGCACCCGGAAAATCGCTCTCGAAGCGCAGGATATTTCCGACCTCGGCGCCGCGCCAGCCATAGATCGACTGGTCGTCATCCCCGACGCAGCAGACATTCCGCCGGCCTTGCGCGAGAATGCGCAGCCACAGATATTGGGCCGCATTGGTGTCTTGATATTCGTCAACGAGTATGTAGCGGAAGCGCTCCTGATAGAGCATCAAAACACTGGGATTTTCGCGAAAGATCCGCAGGGTCTCGAGCAAGAGATCGCCAAAGTCGGCGGCGTTCAGCGTCTTAAGCCGCTCCTGATAGAGCTTATAGAGAGCCGCGCCCTTGCCATTTGCAAAGGCTGCGGCCTCGGCGGCCGGAACATGGGCGGCATCTAGCCCGCGGTTTTTCCAACTGTCGATGTACGAGGCAAGCGCGCGCGCAGGCCAGCGTTTGTCGTCGATATTCTCGGCTTGCAGAACTTGCTTGAGTAAGCGGAGCTGGTCGTCGGTGTCGAGAATGGTGAAGCTCGGCTTGAGGCCCGCGAGCTCGGCATGGCGGCGCAGGATTTTGGTTGAGATCGCGTGAAAGGTGCCAAGCCAAGGCATCGCCTCCGCGGCTGGGCCAACAAGCATGGCGGCGCGCTGCTGCATCTCGCGCGCGGCCTTATTGGTAAAGGTCACGGCGAGAATTTCGTACGGCCTCGCGCGGCCCTGAGCAAGAAGATGGGCGATCCTCGCCGTCAGCACGCGCGTTTTGCCTGTGCCCGCGCCAGCGAGCACGAGAATGGGGCCATCGAGGGCCTCGATGGCTTGGCGCTGCTCGGGGTTCATTGCCTCAAGATAGCGCGGAGCATGCCCTTTCGCGCGGGCGGCAACTCGCTTCAGTCCGTCGGGCGGGTGAGCCGAAACTGCACTAGCCAATGCGTCCTCTCCTGCCACTTCAAATCTGCCGCGCGGCCGCGAATCAATGGCCAATTTCCATTGTGCACGATTTTGGCGTTGCCGGGCTGTTTTTCACCGCATCTAGCGCCAGAAGCGTGTCTTTTCCAGCACTTAAGGGGGGATCGCTGGAGGCCTTGAAAAGGCCAACGGCTTAGCTTGGGCTGCTTTCATGCGGAAAGCCGTCCCGTCCAAATTCAAACGGAGCTCGAGAAGAGCAGAAGCAAGGACTCGAGATCTTTGTGGATAAGAGACGAGCGAGGACCTCTGATAATCCGCGCGCCATCTCACGTGCGGGATGCGAGAGGCGGCACGATTGGACACTTGTTGGATCGACCCTAAATTATCGTCCGGATTTGGGTGAGTTCAAACGGCCCATCTTCGGGCAATCACGAGCGGCGGCCGCGCCGCCGCAACTGGATGCGAAATGAACAACCTCTTTCGTACCGCGCTGCTCATGGCAGCACTCACCGCGCTGTTCATGGCCCTGGGCTATTCGATCGCCGGACCGCAGGGGATGTTCACCGCGCTCCTGATTGCCGCCGCCATGAACTTCGCGGTCTATTGGACCGCTGACTCCGCCGTTCTTGCGATGTATGGCGCGCGTGAGGTCACTGCTGCCGAAGCCCCTGAACTTCTCGAGCTGGTGCATGGCTTGGCGTCACAGGCCGGCCTGCCAACACCAAGAGTCTATTTGATCGACAGCGATCAGCCCAACGCCTTTGCGACCGGCCGCAATCCTCAGCATTCCGCAATCGCGATCACCAGGGGTTTGCTCGAAGCGCTGCCGCGGGATGAAGCGGCGGGTGTACTGGCGCACGAGCTTTCTCATGTGCGCAATCGCGACACGCTTACCATGACGATTACAGCCACCATCGCCGGTGCAATCGGCATGCTGGCAAATTTGGTTTTCTTCCTTGCTCCGGGCCGTAACAATGGCCGGGGCCATCCGCTGGGAACAATTGCCAGTTTGATCTTGATCGTGCTTGCGCCGGTCGCAGCCACGCTCGTGCAACTCGCTATATCGCGGACAAGGGAATACTCCGCGGATGAGTCGGCTGCTGAGATCACCGGCGAGCCCCTGTGGCTTGCGGATGCTCTTGCGCGCATCGACAGCATTGCGCGCGAGGTGCCGAATGAACTTGCCGAGCAAAATCCAGCGACGGCGCATCTCTTCATCGTCAATCCGCTGAGCGGCCTGCGCCTCGATGCTCTCTTCTCGACGCACCCGCCTGTCGAGGCGCGAATTGCCCGGCTCAGAGCGATGGCTGAGGCGTGAGGGTGAGGCGCTTAAATCAACGCGCCGCAAACACAGTTGCAAGCCCCGCCATTCATTTCACGGCGGCGAATTTGGCGAGACGCAGACGATAGGGGCGCGCTTCGGCCGGCAGTACGAAATCGGGACGGCCGTTCACAAAAATGCGGCCGCCTTGAAAACCGTAATGCGCTTCCATGTGATGCCGGAGAAAGACGAGCTGGTTCTCCGCATCGAAGCTGCGGTCTTGGATCAGGATCGGCACGTCTTGCGCCCCTGACGGCAGACCGGGCGCGCGCTCTTCCTCATCGCCGACCAAAAGAAGGCCTGCTAGTCCACGGTAAACCTGCGGGCCCATAAGCATATTCGTGTGCGAATGATAGAAGTATGTTCCGGCGCAGTCGCGCACTTCGAACTCATAAAGATAGCGCCCGCCGGGTTCCACCGCATAGCGCGGATGCCCATCTGCCACTTCAGGCATATGCAGCCCGTGCCGGTGCACGATCTGATCCTCGCCGATCAATTCATTGCAAAGCCGCACGCCAGGGCCGAGCGCCCGGCCGGGTTTTTCGCAGCACCCTCGGTCCGGTTGGCTCAACGGTCAACCTTACAGCAGGCGGCCGGGAGGTGTTTGCTTTGGTCCCGCCGACTCGCGCAGATAGCGTCCATTGACCCAGCCGCGCATGGACGGCTCGTCTGCCAGCTCCACCTTGCACCATCTCTGACCACGCACAGCCGTGCAGCCGTGATTTTTGAGCACGGTTCCTCTTAGGACTTGCATGACAGTTTTTGCGTGCAGCGAGGGCGCTTCGCGCATCTTCAGTGTTTCGCCTGCGGCAAGGCTGGTGACCTCCCAAAAATCCGGCCCTCCCCTCAGACTGTCGGCGAACTCCTTCGGTTCGCTCTGCGCAGCGGTAAGCGCGGGAGCGAGGGCGATAGCAACGGCGATGATGAAACTGTAAAGCCAGCGCGGCATCAAGGCGCAGTTCACTCATTCTCTTTGTTGGAGATTTGGCCCATCGAGCCGCGCCGTCGAGTCTTCAACCCGTTCCATTGTAATCCGCCGCGCCGCGAGGGATCGCCATGAAAGGGAAAGCTCCGGTATGCTCGCCATCTCCGAAAGCTCGCCGGGATCGCCGGGACCGCCGCCATACAACAGTGCGGCCATGCGCGAAAGCGGCCAATCGGGCCTCGCACGCTCGACAAGCTCAAGAGCGCTGCCCGGCTCGATGACGCCTTCCCGCAGCACACGATAATACCACCCGGTGCGCCCGCTTTTCTGCACGCGCAGCGCCATGTCCTTGCGGCCAAATCGAAGGTTGAGCTTCCAGCAGGGCTGGCGGCCTTGGCTCACCTGAATGAGCGCGCTTCCGGCCGCGCAAACATCGCCAATGCAGATCGCGTTTTCATCAATGCCAAAGGTCGAGAGGTTCTCGCCAAAGGCGCCCGGGTGTGTGAGCGCGCGGGCAAGCTCAGGGTCTTCCTCAATCCAGGCCGCGTAATGATCGCGCGGATAATGATGCAAAGCTTTTTCCGGCCCGCCGTGATGGCGCAAGTCGGCCTGGGAATCACCTGCAAGGCCAGTGCGCAGAATACGCCAGGGAGGCGCGATGGGGCGCTTGTTGATGCAGCTTTGCACCCGTCCGTTTCCGAGCGGCTCGGCCGTCCCGGCAAAGAGCGTCTCGATCAGGATCTTCATGGCATTGCTGCATCAAGAGCGCGGAAAAGCGCCTCGCAGGGGCGAGCCCGGCGAGGCGCAATCGAGGAGCCAGAGAGGACTGCGCGAAGCTCCTCGAAACGGATCATTTCAAAGCGGAGAGATCGGCCCCAAAATTGATGTGATAGGGCTGCCCGTCGATGACGAAGGCGGGGACCGACTTCACACCCGCAGCCTCAGCTTCAGCAATCCGGCTCTTCGCCTGTCCGAGATGAACGACCTCGACGTCATATTGCTTCGGGTCGAGCTTATCCGCGAACTGCCGCTCGGCATCAACGCAGACCGGGCATCCCGCGTGATAGAAGACGGCTTTGCGTGCCATAGTCTTGCTCCTTCTCCGTACTGAAAGTGAACCCAGGCCGGCTCACCCGCTGAGCGCATTGAGCCGGGTGCGCCGCTAACCGCAGATGGCCCGAGCGGCGTCTTGAGCGCAATAGAATAGGATTCCTATTTAATTTCGTCAAGCCCGGGGCTTACGCAACTTTGGACGGGAGTTCAACTCGGGCCTTGACGCGTGTTACTCCATAGAGTTAGTAGAATTTCTCCAACGACACGACGGTTTCAATGACGAAATTTGCCTCAAGGCTCGGCTGCAATCCTCCCTGCCGCGGCCGTTCGCTTGCGGGAGGCCTGGGAGCTCTCCTCGGCCTCTTCATTGTAATCTCTTGCGTCAGCATTTCTTCCGCCCGGTTTGCGTTCGCCGCAGCGGCGAAGGAAGTCGAACTTCTCAATGCCTCCTATGATCCCACGCGCGAACTTTATTCTGAAATCAACAGCCTCTTTGCGGCGCGCTACAAGGCGCGGACTGGGATAGAGCTCACAATCGAGCAATCGCATGGCGGGTCGAGCAAGCAAGCGCGCTCGGTGATCGACGGGCTCAGGGCCGATGTCGTGACGTTAGCTCTTGCTTGGGATATCATGGCCATCGAGCGCGCGGGGCTCATTAAGCCTGGCTGGCAGGCGAAGCTGCCTTACAACTCGGCTCCCTATACATCGACCATCGGTTTTCTCGTGCGCAAGGGCAATCCGAAAAACATCCATGGCTGGAAGGATTTGATCCGTCCGGACGTGAAAGTGATCGTGGCCAACCCGAAGACGAGCGGCGCCGCGCGCTGGGCGTTTCTCGCGCTTTGGGGAGCGATTGCCGAGGCCAAGACCCATGACCTTTCCACGCCCGAGGGCCTCATTGAATCCCAGGCAGCGGCACGAGACGCGAGGGATTTCCCAGCCTTTGAGAGCGCCGAAGCGCGTGCAGCGATCGAGACCCTCTATAACAAGAACGTCCCCGTGCTCGACACGGGAGCACGCGGCGCGACAGTGACCTTCGCGCAGAAGCAGATCGGCGACGTGCTCTTGAATTGGGAGAACGAACTCTGGCTCGCTCGCGAGGAATTCGGCGAAGACAAGTTTGACATTGTCTATCCGCCGGGCAGCATTCTAGCAGAGCCGCCGGTGGCGGTTGTCGATGAGGTGGTAGACAAAAAAGGCACACGGGAGGCCGCGGAAGCCTATTTGAAATTCCTCTACACTTCCGAGGCGCAGGAAGCGGCGGCCAGGCTTCATTATAGGCCGCGTGATGCCGCGGTTTTGAAAGAACATAGCGCCGAGCTGCCGCCAATTCCGCTGTTCACCATTGATGAGACGTTCGGCGGCTGGAAGCAGGCCCACGAGGCATTTTTCGCAGAGGGAGCTTTGTTCGATCAGATCTATAGGCCCAGCCAATGAGCAGAAATCCCGCGGCAGGCATTCCACCCGGATTGCCGCAGCGCAGCGTCCCGTATCCGGCACGCCGCGCGCTGCGGCTTATCCCGGGACTGCCGTTAACGCTGGGCTATACACTCTTTTATCTCTCGGCCCTGGTGCTCGTGCCGCTTGCCGGCCTTGTGATAAAAGCGGCTCAGCTGAGCCCGGGCGAATTCTGGCAAACGGTCACGAATCCGGTCGTTGCCGCCTCCTTCCGGCTCACTTTTGGCGCCTCGGCCGCCGCTGCGGTCATCAACGGCATCTTTGGTTTGATCGTGGCCTGGGTCCTTGTCCGCGAACCATTCCCCGGCAGGCGCATCTTTGATGCGATCATCGATTTTCCATTCGCCCTGCCGACGGCCGTTGCGGGCCTCACGCTGAGCCAGCTCTATATGGGCAGTGGCTGGATCGGCGGATTGGGTTCCCATATCGCCGGATTGATCAACTGGGCGGCGTCGCTGTTTGGCTCGGGCCCGCTCTTGCGGGAGGACGCCCTCTTATGGCTCAACTTCACCTATTCGAATACGAATACAGGCGTTGTCATTGCGCTGATCTTCGTCGGATTGCCGTTCGTCGTACGCACAGTGCAGCCGGTGCTGCGGGATTGGGATACGGAACATGAACATGCCGCGCTAAGTCTCGGCGCGAACCGGTGGACGGTCGTGCGCCGCGTCATTTTCCCCGAGATCTTCCCAGCGTGGCTCAGCGGCGTGGCGCTCGCCTTCGCGCGTGCAATTGGCGAATATGGCTCAGTCATTTTTATCGCGGGAAACATTCCCGGCAAGTCGCAAATCGCTCCCTTGCAAATCATCGTCAAACTCGATGATTTCCGCTATTCGGAGGCAACCGCGATCGGTGTGGTGTTGCTGATCGCGTCACTGGTTCTTTTGCTCGCGATCAACGGCCTCGAATGGTGGGTGCGGCGGCGCGAAATTGGGGCTGTGCGATAAAACGGCGGCCTGCCGCCAGCTCATTTCTGCAAGGGGGCTTATTGATGGCAGGCGGGCTTAGGGAAAATCCTGTCATGACGGCGTCCGGAGCGGCCGCTCCGCCAAATCAGCCATTCGTGCGCAAGATTCTGGTTGTGATAAGCGTGACGTTTTTGACGGTTTTTATCGTGGTCCCGGCGGCGAATGTTTTTGCCCAGGCTCTCTCCAAAGGCGTGCATGCCTATGTCCGCGTTTTCCATGTGCCGAGCCAACCGGAAGGCGCGGCTCTTAGCCCCGTCGAGCGGCGCAAGCTTGCTGCCGAGCGCATTCAAGCAGAGCGGACATGGAGCGCAATCAGATTAACTCTAACTGTCGCCGCCGTGGTGGTTCCTCTCAACCTTATCTTCGGGGTTGCCGCGGCTTGGGCGCTGACAAAATTCCGTTTCAAAGGCCGGTCTCTCCTGATCACGCTGATCGATCTTCCTTTTTCGGTCTCGCCGGTCATCGCGGGCCTAATCTTTGTCCTGCTTTTTGGCCGCAGCGGCCTCTTTGGCGCCTGGGCTGCCCATTTTACTTGGCCAGACCCCTTGTCGGTTGAGTGGCGCGGCTTTGCGCAAGCCTGGTGGCCGTTTGAGTTTACGCGAAACTTTACCGGCATCATCTTTACTCCCCTAGCCATTGTCCTTGCCTCGATCTTCGTCACCTTTCCTTTCGTTGCGCGCTCGCTCATCCCGCTCATGGAGACTCAAGGGTCCGAGGAAGAAGTGGCTGCGCTCTCGCTCGGCGCATCGGGGTGGCGGACGTTCTTCAACGTCACCTTGCCCAATATCAAATGGGCCTTAATTTACGGCGTAATTTTGTGCACGGCACGGGCTTTCGGCGAATTCGGCGCAGTCTCTGTTGTGTCCGGCCACATCGATTCGAACGACACCATGCCGCTGCGCATCGAGAAACTATGGAATGAGTACAACACCCAGGCAGCCTTCAGCGTCGCAACATTGCTTGCCCTCTTGGCCGTCATCACGCTGATGGTCCAGCTGGTCGTTGAACGGCAAACCGGCAAGCTCGAAAGGCGCCGCTTAGGGGGAGAGGGCTAATATGAGCATCGAAGTCTGCTCAGTGAGCAAGACCTTCAATGAATCTAAGGTGCTCGACAATGTGAATCTTAAGGTCAAGACCGGCGAGCTTGTGTCCCTGCTTGGCCCGAGTGGCTGCGGTAAGACGACGCTTTTGCGCGTCATTGCTGGAATGGAGTCCGCAGACTCCGGCAGCGGCCCCATTCTCTTCGATGGCCGCGATGTTTCGGGCGAGAAGTTAGGCAACAGGCGGATCGGCTTTGTGTTCCAGCATTACGCGCTTTTCAAGCACATGAGCGTGTTCGAGAACATTGCGTTCGGACTGCGTGCCAAGCCTTGGCGCTCGCGGCCCAAAGAGGCTGAGATCCGTGCCAAGGTGGGGGAGCTGCTGCACCTTGTTCAGTTGCAGAACTTCGCCTCGCGCTATCCATCTCAGCTCTCAGGCGGACAGCGCCAGCGCGTCGCGCTTGCACGCGCTCTTGCCGTTGAGCCTGCGGTCCTTTTGCTTGATGAGCCTTTCGGCGCCCTCGATGCCACCGTGCGGCGCGAACTTAGGCGCTGGCTGCGGAAATTGCATCAGAGAATTCACGTGACAACGGTTCTTGTAACGCACGATCAGGAAGAGGCGCTCGAAGTTTCCGACCGGGTGGCTGTCATGAACCAGGGCAGGATTGAACAATTCGATTCCCCCGAGGCGATCTATGAGAATCCAGCCAATCCATTCGTATTTAAGTTTCTGGGCAGCTACAACTTCTTTCACGCGCGCAAGGGCCGGCGGCACGATCCGGCAAGGAGCCTCGCGGAAGAGGGCCCCGTCACATTCGTGCGTCCGCACGATGTCGAGGTCAGCCGGGACAATTCAGACGGGCGCGGGATCGCCGCGACAGTAAAGCATATTGCCTTTGCCGGCTCCTCCGTCAACATCGAGCTCGCGCCCTTAAGCGGCGACCAAGAGGCCGTTGACGCCGCGGTCCCTGCCGACGCTTCTAAGGAACTCGGACTCAAACCCGGCGAGCTGGTTTATTTACGGTTACGGAAGACCGTATCGTTCGATTCCGGTCAAACGGCTTAGAAGAGCCGCTAAGCAATCATTCTGAAGACGGCGCCAAATCGCCCGCGGGCGCCGCGCGCGCTGGCGCTGCGAGGAACGAGAAGAGACTAACGAGGGGACTCTCCTCCCGCTCAGCCGGGGCCTGCTGAACATGGACCGGAGCGAAATCGATGGCAGACGCCGTGCGCAATCGCAAAAGCATGCCCTTGCGCTTGGCAACATAATAATAACCGCTGCGGAAAAGGGCTGTGGCCCGCTGCTCGTTGCCTCTTGCGAGCTTAAAGGCGTTCGCAAGATAGGGAACAGCGTAGGTCAGATTGGTTTCGGGATCGAGCAGCCCGCGCGGATCGCCGCGGTAGCCCATGCCCCGCGCCGTCGCATATTTGATTTGCATCAGTCCATAGCACTGATGATGGACGAGACGCGGATTATAGCCGCTCTCGCGCTTCACCGTGCGGTGAACGAAGCTCTCCGGCAGGCCGTAAGCCTTTGCGTGCTTGGCGATGAGCTCGTCGAAGGCCGCCGGGCGCCCTGTTGGACCAGCAACGCACATCGAACATGCACCCGCAAAAAGGGCAGCATAGAGTAGAATGCGCAGCATCGCTTTGGCCCTCCCCCGCAGGATTTGAAATGCGGATTAGGGCCTAAAAAAGGCAGCGCTTGCGCTTCAGATCCGCCGCTCGATCAGCATGTTTTTCGTTTCCTGGATGGCCTTGGCGGGATTGAGCCCCTTGGGGCAAGCTTTCGCGCAGTTCAGGATCGTGTGGCAGCGGTAGAGGCGGAATGGATCCTCGACATTGTCGAGCCGCTCACCAGTTGCTTCGTCGCGGGAATCAGCAATCCACCGGTAGGCCTGCAAGAGCGCCGCAGGCCCGAGGTAGCGCTCGCTATTCCACCAGTAGCTCGGACAAGACGTCGAGCAGCAGGCGCAGAGGATGCATTCGTAAAGCCCGTCGAGCTTCGCGCGGGCGTCGGGCGTTTGCAGCCATTCTTTTTCGGGCTCAGGGGTCACTGTCTTAAGCCACGGCTCGATTGAGGCGTGCTGCTCATAAAAGAGCGAGAGGTCCGGCACGAGATCCTTGACCACCGGCATATGCGGCAGAGGGTAGATTTTGACCGCACCTTTGATGTCATCCATGTGCTTGGTACAGGCAAGCATGTTCGTGCCATCGATGTTCATGGCGCAGGAGCCGCAAATGCCCTCCCGGCAGGAGCGCCGGAAGGTGAGCGTCGCGTCGACATTCGATTTGATCCAAATCAGCGCGTCGAGGACCATCGGGCCGCAGTCGCTGCGGTCGATAAAGTAAGTATCGATACGCGGGTTTTGGTTATCATCCGGATTCCAGCGGTAGATACGGAACTCCGTTTGATTGGAAGAATCGCCGTGCTTCGGCCAGGTCTTGCCCTGGACGGGGCGGGAATTTTTTGGAAGGGTGAATTGGACCATGGTGGAACCCAGCGGTTAACGTATTTGGAGTGACGTCTGCATCATGATCTTATCGCCCTGCGAGAACCAATGATGCTTGCGACAGCAGCATGACTAGACCAGCAAGTACACTGCCTCGCAACTTTTGAAAGAAATGTTTGTCGGCGGTTACGAATCTCGAGCCGCGGGATTCGGCACAAGCTAGATACAGGCAGTCATAAACAGAATGATCAATATTTTGAGCCAGTGAAAAGGCAGACTCGATAATATGGGCGGATTTCACGACCTCGCTCAGAAATTGGCCCACACTGGAAATCGCTCGGACTGCTTGCTGCATACCGACTTCACCTTTACGGGCCTTCTTCCAAAGTACATTCGCGAATCCGGCAAAGAACAAATCTGCGACAGCTATATCCGCAATGCAGTTCAATACAGCCATAGCATCGGCTCGGCTTTGCTCCTCGACAAACCATATAATGGCGACAGAGGCGTCCACAACGACTATCACCTGTTCCTATCCTCGCCGCGGAGTACGGACGAAATCGGTCTGCGCAAGGTCCTTGGGAGTCAGAGCGGCTATTGCATTAGCAATTGCAATGAGGAAATCGCTTTTCGGCCTTGCCGCGACCGCCTGTCGAAGGAGGTCTCTTATCTCTGCCTCGATCGGATGATTATGTGCTTCGGCAAGAGCTTTAATCCTGCTGATCAGCGCCTCATCGACATCTGGAGTGGTAACTGTCGCCATTGCAGGTCTTGATAGGACACTAATACACGCGCGGCTTCGGCTCGATATAGTGCATCTCGTTGGTTAGTGTATAGCTGTGCACCGGGCGGTAGTCGATGGCGGCCTTGCGCGCATGGTCGTCAACCCAGGCAAGCGTGTGCTTCATCCAATTCGCGTCGTCGCGCTCGGGGTAGTCCTCGCGCGCATGCGCGCCGCGAGACTCGGTGCGCCGTTCTGCGCTGTCCATCGTCACCACGGCTTGGATAATAAGATTGTCGAATTCCAATGTCTCGACCAGATCCGAGTTCCAGATGAGCGACCGGTCCGTCACCGAAACTTGGTCCCGCGCCTCCCAAACTTCATGGATGAGTTTGGAGCCCTCCTCTAACACCGGCCCGGTGCGGTAGACTGAGCAATGGCTTTGCATGATCCGTTGCATCTTGAGACGCAGCTCCGCCGTCGGGACGCTGCCCTTAGCATAGCGGAAGCAGTCAAGCCGGGAGAGCGCGAGAGCGGCGGAATCTGACGGCAACTCCGCCTGCTTAGCGCCCGGCGTAACGATATCTGCCGCCCGAAGTGCCGCAGCACGGCCGAAGACGATGAGGTCGATGAGCGAATTCGAGCCGAGCCTATTCGCGCCATGGACGGATACGCAGGCCGCCTCGCCGATGGCCATGAGCCCCGGTACGACGGCATCGGGCTCGCCATTCTTCTTGGTGACCGCCTCGGCATGAAAATTCGTCGGAATCCCGCCCATATTGTAATGGGCCGTCGGCAGCACTGGGATCGGCTCTTTGGTAACATCGATGCCTGCGAAAATCCGCGCGCTCTCAGAAATGCCAGGGAGCCGCTCGTGCAAAATTTCGGGATCGAGGTGCTCGAGATGCAGATAGATGTGGTCCTTGTGCTTGCCGACACCGCGGCCCTCGCGGATCTCGACCGTCATCGCGCGCGAGACCATATCGCGCGGCGCGAGATCCTTGACCGAAGGCGCATAGCGCTCCATAAAGCGCTCGCCCTCGGAATTGGTGAGATATCCTCCCTCGCCTCGCGCGCCCTCAGTGATCAAACACCCGGCGCCATAGATGCCGGTTGGATGGAACTGCACGAATTCCATGTCCTGCAAAGGCAGCCCCGCCCGCAGCACCATCGCATTGCCATCCCCCGTGCAGATGTGCGCCGAGGTCGCCGAGAAATAAGTGCGTCCATAGCCGCCGGTCGCCAAAATGACGAGCTGCGCGCGGAAGCGGTGAATCGTGCCATCATCGAGCTTCAAGCAGACGACGCCGCGGCAGCGCCCGTCCTCCATGATGAGGTCGATCGCAAAGAACTCGATGAAGAACTGAGTCTTGTGGCGCAGCGCCTGGCCATAAAGCGTATGCAGCATCGCATGGCCCGTGCGGTCGGCCGCTGCGCAAGTGCGTTGCGCCGGCGGCCCCTTGCCGAAATCGGTAGTCATGCCTCCAAACGGGCGCTGATAGATGCGGCCGTCCTCCGTGCGCGAGAAAGGCACACCCCAGTGCTCAAGCTCATACACAGCTGCAGGCGCGTTGCGGCAGAGATATTCGATCGAGTCTTGGTCGCCGAGCCAATCGGACCCCTTGACGGTGTCGTACATATGCCAGCGCCAATCGTCTGGCCCCATATTGCCAAGAGCAGCGGCGACGCCGCCCTGGGCCGCAACCGTGTGCGAGCGCGTCGGAAAAACCTTCGTAATGCAGGCAGTCCTGAGCCCCGCCTCCGAGCAGCCGACAGTCGCTCTTAGCCCTGCGCCGCCCGCGCCGACGATGACGACATCAAATGTGTGGTCGGTCACCGGGTAGGCTCTCCCGGTCACAGCCGGGGCCGCAACGCCGCTCCTCGTGTTATTCGTCATGCCATCTTCCGAAGATTTTCGTCCCTGCTCTGATAAACTTTTCCATCCGCTGTCCCGGAGAGCGTCTCAGGTAAAACTGAGCTTCAAGATTGCAAAAGCAGAGGCGAGGCCAATCAGGGCCGCGAAGGCAGAATTGGCGATGAGCGACCACTCTTTGAGATGGGGCTCATGGACGTAATCGTCGATGATCGACTGCATTCCGAGCTTCATGTGGTAGATGGACGCGACAATAAAAAGGAGAAAGAGGATGGCCACAACCGGATGGCCGAGCAGCGCGCGCGCCTGCGCGTAATCCTTGCCGGGAAGCGACAGAACAATGCCGACAAATGCCATCGAGAGCGGCACAAGCACGGCTGAGGTCATGCGCATGTGCCAAGCGTCCGCCGTGCCGGATTTTGCCGGAGCAAGGAGATCTGCTCTCCGGGTGCTCGCACGAGGCTTCTCTGGCGCCGCCGCCATGACTCAATTCCTTCCCTTCCTGACCGCAGGTGTTTTCTAGAACACTTCCGGATTGACCTACTTGATGAGAAACGCGATGGCCCAAACGAGAAGCGTCAGCGCGATCCCTCCATAAAGAGTGGCTTGCGCTAGCCATTCGCGCTGGGGATGATCAAGCCCATGGCCCGTTTCCCAGATGAGATGGCGGATGCCTCCAAGCAAATGATGAAAGAACGCCCAGGTGAAGGCGAGCAGGATGACCTTGCCGGGAATTGAATCGAGGAAATGAGCGGCCGCCGCATAGGCGCCCTCTCCCGTTGAAGCCGCAATGAGAACCCCCGCGAGCAGAATTGTGCCGGCATAGAGGGCGGCCCCGGTGATGCGGTGCGCAATCGACATCATCATGGTCAGCGCCGGCCGGTAAATCTGCAGGTGTGGAGAGAGCGGCCGCTCCCTCGCGGCGCCGCCCCTCGCAGGCTCCTCCTTGGACATCGATCCACCTTTCTCGCACCCTCAGTTTCCCCTAATGCAATTGCACCGGCAGAGCAACGCCGGGCTCGAAATTTTCCGTCTTCCGCCCGCCATGACCGCCCCTTGCTTGCAAACTGAGTCTCCCGCCGCCAAAATCGGGCACCTCCTTCGATGCACAGTGGAAGGTCAATCGTGCGCGGTCGCAATTTGCGTCTATTTGCTTATCTCGCGGGCCTGTGCTCGGTCGGCTTCTGTTTCGTGTCCCTGCCATCCGGGGCAAAAGCGGCGGCAGGCCGCGTAACCATCGTGTCGGGCGGCATTCCACGCACCGCCATTCTCGTCCAGCACAGCCGGCTCAAGCAGGGCCGGCGGCCGGCGATCATTATGTTTCGCTCCAGCCGGGAAAAAGGTGGCCGCCTCAAACGCGCCCCCGGCTTCGATGAGCTTGCGCGCTCGACCGGAGCGGTTCTTGTCTATCCCGAGCCTCTCGCGGGCCACTGGGAACCTGGCCTTGGGCGGGAGGCGAGCCGGGATGAAGCCTTCGTCCACGACCTCATCGGCAAGCTCGCCGGCCGCGGGATCGCCAATCGCGATAAGATCTTTCTGGTTGGGATCCGCTCCGGCGGAATGATGGCGTTGCGGCTTGCCTGCGCGGATAAGTTCGCCTTCGCCGGGGTTGCAGTCATGGGCGCAAGCCTGCCCTCTGATTTCGAAGCTTCCTGCACACCGCCCCGCCCGGTCCCGCTCATGATGGTTGCCGCCAAATCTCCGGGAGCCTCCGCGGCGCCCTCCAATGGAAGCCCGGCTGCTCTGCCCGGCAGCACTCCGGGCGCCTTTCCGGTGGAGGCGGCGCTGTCGATTTTCGGCAAGGCCGCGGGCTGCACAGGAGCGGTATCATCGAGTCCTCTGCCCGACAGAGATAGGAGCCACGGCGTCCATGCCTATCTCGACAGGCTCAACGGCTGCTCCGTGCCCATCGAGTCCGTCCGGTTCGAGATATCTCCACCGGCCGTTGCAGGATCGCCCTCTGAAGCCGCGCCGGGGCATGGAGCGGGCGCCGGCGAGCTCGCCGGCGCAAAATATGTCTTGGATTTTCTCCGTCAGCTCGGCGGGTGAGGGCGCGGCTTGAAGCTCAGCACCGAATCGCTCTGAAAGTCGTAGAGCTTTCCCGTCTCGGTCCATTCCGGCGTGCAGAGCGCAATAACCTTTGGCGCGAGCTCTTCTGGCGTTCGAAGCGTTATCGGATCTTCGCCGGGCAGGGCCGCCGCGCGCATCCTTGTGCGCAAAGGGCCGGGATCGGCGAGCATCACTTTTATGAGCGAGATATTGGCCGTCTCGGCGGCATAAGTGCGGGCAAGCGCCTCGAGCGCCGCTTTGGAGGCGGCGTAAGGCCCCCAATAGGGCTTGAGATGCGCGCCATGGGCGGCGCCGGACGTAACAAAGACCACGCGCCCGGCGTCGGACGCGCGCAGCAGATAGTCGAGCGAGCGGATGAGGCGCCAGTTGGCCGTGACATTGACGGCAAGCGTCTCCTCCCATTGCTTCGGCTCGACATGGGCGAGCGGGGACATCGGCCCAAGGACGCCAGCATTGCCAATGAAGATATCGAGCTTTTTCCAGCGCTCGAAAATCCCCGCCCCGAGACGGTCGAGGGCATCGAAATCCTTAAGATCGCAGGGGACGAGGGTCGCCGCACTCCCCGCGCGCCGGATCTCGTCGTCAAGCTCCTCAAGCGCGCCCTGGGTGCGGGCGAGCGCAATAACGTGTGCGCCCGCACGGGCAAGCTCCAAAGCGATGGCGCGCCCGATCCCGCGCGAGGCGCCGGTCACGAGAGCAATGCGGCCATCAAAGATGCGGGGCATGATGTCTGGAAGTTGGCGGTGGTCAGATATAGTCATTCATATCTTGCCGTCCAGACGCCATAAACGGAGGGATGGTGATTGTTGACACATGTTATATCGTATTATACGTTACCTGACTTGACCAGAGCCTGCGCGAACAAACGAAAGGTGGAGCTGATGCAGTCTCAGCTCTGAGAACTGGCGCCGACGCAAATTCGTGAACTCCACCGATTATTGAGGAGCGCTACGAATGGCCTCGTATCAGAGGATCGCTTTATATGTCGTGTTTGACTCGCTTGAGCGTGATCTTGTCGAATATATTCGGCGCTCGATCCAAGTAAGCTGTGAGGTACTGTTAACCGATGACGAGGCGAAGCGTGCCAGGGAACGGATTGCAAGGAGGGGCCGCGATGATCTGTATAACCTGGATAATCACTACGATTTACTTAATGGCCTTGATTTAGCAGACAAATTCGATCTAATATTGCGCCACAAAGATAAATTATCTACCTCTGAGGCGAAATATTTTCTATCTCTGAAAAAAGAATTCGATAAAGCGGCACCAATTCGGGCGGACGTTATGCACGGACGTCCTTTGACGCTAGATGACTATGTTTCCGGGTTCGCCTTCGGCAACCATCTCAACCAGCGATCCGATATTTGGCGCAATTTGGCACAATCGCTAAAAGACTTGCGAGAAAATCCGGAATCCGTCAGTTCCAAAGCTATCACGATATTCGACGAAGAACGCCCGCCGGCCGTTCTGCATAACCTGCCGAAAGTTGATTACGACGATACGGGCTTTGTGCCGCGACCGCAACTTGAAGCCGAGTTGAAAAAGAAAATTTTGGGCCGCCATCCTGTTATAACTGTCTTGGGAGAGGGCGGAAATGGCAAATCTGCGCTGATGCTCCAGACCGCTTATCAGCTCGTTTACAGCCAGGATCACAACTTCGATGCCATAATATGGGTCTCTGCAAAGTTAACTGTATTAACCATCAAAGAAATCACGAGAATTAAAAAAGCAATAACTTCGATAGATCTTTTCGAAAGCATCGCTGAGTTCGAACCCGGCCAAGAAGATCCCATTTCGCGGGTCAAGAGATTGCTATCTGACAATAGAATCCTCCTGATAATAGACAATCTGGAAACAGTATTGGATGACCAAATTCGCAAGTTCGCTGAAGACATTCCGGGCGAGAGTAAACTTGTTTTTACCTCTCGCGTGCCGCTCGAGGCCGGAGTATCGGTCAAAGTTGGCGAGTTCACTGAACTTGAAGCTGAACGTTTTCTCCGCGGATTGATTACCGCATATGATATTAAAACGTTGAACCAAGTACCACCCGTGGTTTTCAAAGGCTATCTAGCGAAACTACATTCTAAACCTTTACTGATAAAGTGGTTTGCGCGCGGGGTACTTTCAGGATTAGCTCCAGAAAGCATTACACGAAACCCCAATATCGCAATTCAATTCTGTCTAGAAAATGTTATTAATACCCTGAACCAGCCGACAATCAAAGTCGCTATGGCGTTCGCTCATGTGCCGGATTCCCATTCGGCACTCATCATTCAATACCTCACGGGCCTTTCGCCGCTGGATGTCGAGTCCGCAATCGCGGCCCTTAGAAGATATGGTATCATAGAAGACTGTTCCGACAATTGCGTCGAACGAAGGTACTCAATGCGCGTTTTTGTAAAAGAGTATTTATCGAAAATCGAGTGGCAACCGGAAATTGTTAAATCTTTTCAGAAAAATTACGCGCGGATCCGCGAAATGTTTCAGGAACAACGTGCGGTAACTAGCGTTAACCGGTACAACATGAACCATTACACGGTTCGCTCTCCCTCTGAGGCCATTGCCGCGAGAAAGCTAGTCCAAGCGTTTAAGAAAAGTGAACGGCGCGAGCTTGATGAGGGCTTGAAAATAATTGATGATCTCAGGGTTAGTGCCCCAGAATATTTCGAAGTATACAGGGTAGCGGCTGCAATATATGCGAAAGCCGGAAATATCTCAGAAGCGCAAAGAAACTATGAAGTCGCAATAGATATAGACCAAACGCAGCCGCAGTTATTTTATTGGTTTGCCGGATTTGTCATGAGGGATCGGAATGATAGCGCACACGCGTCGAAGCTGTTCGATGACGCTTTGAAACTGGATCCAAAGAGCTATGCTGTCCTGAGGGAGGCTGCACGTAATGAATTGTTCATCCCTAACTTCGAAAAGGCGCAGAGTCTGCTTGATCGGGCAATGGAGTTAGAATCAGCATCGAAGAGTCACAAAGAAACTACAATTTGTTATGATTTGCAAGCTCAGCTATACATCCGGAAGGCAGAGGCGCTCGTAAACGCTGGCGACTATATCGGCGGTCTGGAAACGTTGGACAACCTACGAAAATTTATGAGTAGTCTGGACAGATCGTATATCGACGAGCCCTTTGCTAATCATATTTCGAAAACGCGACCTTATTGCTTGAGAACTCTGGAGCAAAGAGCTCCATTCCAGCTCCAGTCCAGAGTCCGCGATCTCTCGGGGTGGTTAAATCGCTTCGATGCTGAGAATGGACGTCAAGTCCTTTACGAGGATCATCGGAACGTCTTCGAGCCGCCGACGGACACCGAGCATGAATATATGGGATCACTGAAAAAGCAGGGCAGGCAACCGACTTTCGGCTTTTTGGTAACTCTGGATGGAAAAGAGGTCTTCTTACACCAAAAATCGGTCCCTAGAGAAACTTGGTTCCTGCTCCAAACAGGAGCGTTTGCTAAATTCAGCGTCGAATATGATGACCAAGCTCGGCCACAGGCCATCAACGTTCAGCCCACTGCATGGACCCCAAGCAGCGAAGCAAGCGTGCACGGACCGTGATTTTTTTAAGCCAGGCCCGGGTTTCAACTCGCTTCGGCAAGGAGTGAAAGCTGGCTCTTGGTATCGCCAAGCGTATCGGTGAGCTTAGTCGGATAGTCGCCCGTAAAGCAATGATCGGTGAATTGCGGCCGCAGCGGATCGCGGCCCTTCTCGCCCATTGCCCGGTAGATTCCCTCGACAGACAGAAAAG
>Ga0209062_1002401_pt1 | contig 25362 bp, 20 predicted proteins | sample Coa_R2_2_FD_187158 | JGI IMG/M metagenome (GOLD analysis project Ga0209062, IMG submission 187158) | Surface soil microbial communities from Centralia Pennsylvania, which are recovering from an underground coalmine fire - Coalmine... | ecosystem: Environmental > Terrestrial > Soil > Unclassified... | reverse complement strand
GCCGGAGATGCCAATGTCCCGTGTCACCGGCTTTGTCGCCTGGCGTTTTTTCGTTCGGTGTTTGTGTGGCGCTGCCCTCGTAGAGCAAGAGGGCAGCGCTTCGCTCCTTGAACGGGTTGGAGGCCGAGAGAGGGTCTTGGCCGCCCGTTCCGGAGAAACTGACATGGCAAAGGCCGTTCAGAAGATCAAGCTGTCGCCCTCGCGCGACATTCCCTTCGACAAGCTCGTGCTGTCCCAATCGAATGTGCGGCGGATCAAGGCCGGGATCTCGATCGAGGATCTCGCCGAGGACATCGCCCGCCGCAAGCTCCTGCAGAGTCTCAACGTCCGGCCCATCCTCAATGCCGATGGACAGGACACCGGCATGTTCGAGGTGCCGGCCGGCGGCCGCCGCTATCGCGCGCTCGAACTCTTGGTGAAGCAGAAGCGTCTCGCCAAGACCGCGCCGGTCCCCTGCATTGTCAACGAAGCCGGCGGCGAGATTTCGGCGGAAGAGGACTCGCTCGCCGAGAATGTGCATCGCGTCGCGCTTCATCCCCTCGACCAGTTTCGTGCATTCCAGACGTTGCGCGAGCAAGGTCGTTCCGAGGAGGAGACCGCGGCCATCTTCTTCGTCTCCGTCAATGTGGTGAAACAGCGGCTTCGGCTTGCGGCCGTGTCCCCGAAATTGCTCGAGGTCTATGCCGAGGATGGCATGTCGCTCGAGCAGCTGATGGCGTTCTCCGTAACGGCCGATCATGCTCGGCAGGAGCAGGTCTGGGAGAATGTCCATAAGTCAGGCTACGATGAGCCGTATCAGATCAGGCGCGTTCTGACCGAACGCGCTGTGCGGGCCTCCGACAAGCGCGCGCGGTTTGTCGGCGTCGCGGCCTATGAGGCGGCGGGTGGCACCGTGCTGCGCGATCTCTTCGAAGAGGATGGTGGCGGCTGGCTCGAGGACGTCGCTTTGCTGGAGCGTCTCGTAGCCGAGAAGCTTCGGGCGGAAGCCGAAGCAATTGCCGCCGAAGGCTGGCAGTGGATCGAGGTCGCCGCCAGCTTTCCCTACGGCCATGACCACGGCCTCCGGCGTCTCGAAGGCGTCCTTCCAGACCTCAGCGCCGATGAGCAGGCGAGGCTCGATGCCGTCTTGTCAGAGTACATCGCGCTGCAGGTAAAATATGAACGTGCCGACGAAATCCCTGATGACGTCGATGCGCGCCTCGGTGAGCTCGAGGAGGCGCTCAGAAGTTTTGAAGATCGTCCGCGCGTCTATAAGCCTGCCGAGATCGTCCACGCCGGCGCCTTTGTCAGCATCGATGCCGAAGGCACGCTGCATGTCGAACGTGGCTACGTCCGCCGCGAGGACGAGACGGCCTTCGCCACGGGGACCGCGGAACCCGATCCCGAAGGCCGAGCGACAACGCCTGACGCCGATGATGAAGATCAGGGTGCACTACCGGTCCAGCGCACCATGATCACGGTCGCTGGACAGGCAGCTTCGGATGAGGAGGAGGACGGCGATGCCGTTCGTCCGTTGCCCGACCGCCTGGTGGCGGAGCTTACTGCGCACCGCACGCTGGCGCTGCGCGACGCGGTGGCGTCCCATCCGCAGGTCGCGATGACCATGCTTCTCCACAAGCTCTGTGTGGATACGTTCTACCAGACCTATGCACCAGGGTGTCTTGAAGTTGGTGTTCGCCACGTCCAGCTCCCCGTGCAGGCGCCCGATCTGATGGAGACTGCCTCAGCCCGATCAATCGTGGACCGGCACGCGGCCTGGAAGGCCGACATGCCCGCCGATGAACAGGCGTTGTGGGATTGGCTCGTCGCGCTTGATGACGCCAGCCGGTTGGCGCTGCTCGCCCACTGTGTTTCCGGCGGCATCAATGCGCTGTCCGAGAAGGTCGATCGCTATGGTGGCTCCGGCGTGACCGCCCATGGCCTGCAGCGCCGTCTCGACCAGGCGGACCGTCTGGCACGGGCCGTTGGTCTCGACATGGCGGAAGCCGGGTGGCGGCCGACGGTCGACAATTACCTCGGCAGGGTCACCAAGAGCCGGATCCTTGAAGCTGTCCGCGAGGCGAAGGGCGAGGGCGCGGCGCAACTGATCGACCACCTCAAAAAAACCGAGATGGCAAAGGAAGCCGAGCGCCTGCTCGGGGATAGCCGTTGGCTCCCCGAGCCGTTGCGGCTCTCCGAGGCGCACTCGCCGTCGGACGTCACCGATGGCTCAGCAGCACCGCTGCCCGAGTTCCTCGCAGATGATGAGGAAAAAACGGCTGGTGCAAGTGACGGCGAACAGCCACAGCCGATGGCGGTCCAATGATCGGCCGCTCCGGGGCGGCATTCTCCGCCCCGGACTCCTTCGCTCGTTCATCCCTGAGCCTACCCGCGGCAACACCTTGCGACGGGGGCACCGACCGGCGATGCCGTGATGTTTGGTCGAGAACTCTGCACGGTCAGCGCCTCCAGATCGAAATTGCGTCGGGTCTTGTTTGGCGCGGCGCATCGGCTGTCAACGGGCAAGCCGTTTCCGCTTCGGCGGAAGACGCCTTGCGTGACAGCCGATGCTCGACCGCGCCCCTCAGCCAGTCCGACGCAAGAAGCGATCAGGAGGCAAAGCGATGTGCAAGGTTCTCAACAAGCATCAGGCGGGCATTCCGGCCGGCGCCATCTACATCGGTCGTGGCAGCCGATGGGGCAATCCGTTCCGGATCGGCCAGGACGGCGATCGGGCAACCTTCATCGTGAAGTACGAGCGGTGGCTGATCGACCAGCACCACCTGTTTCGGACGCTCGATGAATTGCGGGGGCTTGATCTCGTATGCTTCTGCGCGCCGCGCCCTTGCCATGGCGATCTCTTGCTGCGGCTCGCCAACGCCACCCGCCAGCAGCGCGTCGCGTGGTGGCGTGCGCTGAAAGCCGCGGGATGAGAGGCAGAGTGGGGCCGGGAAGGGTTTGAGCCGCCGCGGTTCGTGAGAGCGCCGGGTGGTTCGGCCCGTTCCCGCTCTCCGAAAGATATCCTCCCATGTCCGAATCTCTCGTCGGCGGCGCCAGCGCCGCGCCGCTCTCGATGCGTGCCACCGCCGTTGTCGCATCCGCAGTCGTCAGGGCTGCGCGACAGCTTTTCGCCGATCTCGAACGCGGGCGCCGCATCGATGCCGCGCTTCTGCGCAGCGCCATGGACGCGGCGCTCGGCGCCTCAGACAGCAGCGGCGCCTGGAGCTGGAAGACGGCCTATGACGCCTGCGAGGCGGCGACCGTCCTGTTCCTGCGACGGTATGGCGCCGCCATGCGCGCCAAGGCGACCTCGCCCGCTGCCGTGCTGCCGATGTTGAAGCGGATTGCAAGCCTCCTTCCGACTCACACACGGCGCTCCGAGGAGAGTGAATCCCTCCAGCAATTCTCGACGCCCCTCGGGCTGGCGTTTGTCGCGAGCCAGGCGGCTGCGATCACGCCTGCTGACCTCGTGCTTGAACCGTCGGCCGGCACGGGTCTTCTTGCCATCTTCGCTGAACTCGCCGGCGCCTCCCTCATCCTCAACGAGCTCGCCGAGAGCCGCGCCGGCATTCTCGGCTGCCTCTTTCCCGGCCTCACCACGACGCAGTTTGACGCCGCACACATCGACGACCATCTCGATGCCGGCATCGTGCCGAGTGTCGTATTGATGAATCCGCCATTCTCGGCGGCCGTACATGTGAAGCGCCCGATGGCAGATGCCGTCCTACGGCACGTCGGATCCGCCTTGGCCCGTCTTCCCGAGGGCGGGCGGCTCGTCACCATCACAGGCGCGAACATTGCACCCGACAATCCCGTGTGGACCGATTCCTTTGTGCGGCTACAGAAACAGGGCCGTATCGTGTTCTCGGCAGCGATCGACGGCGCCGTTTACGCCAGGCACGGCACGAGCGTCGACACTCGCCTGACCGTCATCGATCGAGTGCCGGTTGACGACATCACGGTATTCCCGGCTTCCCCCGGCATTGCACCAGATCTGCCGACTTTGCTCGACTGGGTCATCCGTCAAGTGCCGCCACGTCAGCCGATCGTGGGCACCCTGGCGGCCGCAGTGCGGGCAATTGCCAGCCTTCCAACACCTCGAACCGGCCGCGCCTCCGTCGGTTGGGGTCAGCCAGCGGCGGCCGCGCCGGCGATCGATATGGTGGCGACGGAAGTCGCCTACGAGCCAATCGACGGGACGCCCACGGATGGCAGCAAAATCACCGATGCGCTCTATGAGCGCTACTCACTGCAGTCCATCCGCATCCCGGGTGCGAAGCCGCATCCGACCAGGCTCGTGCAATCGGCTGCAATGGCGTCAGTCGCTTCGCCAAAGCCGTCGTATCGGCCGCATTTGCCGGCCAATGTCGTATCGGATGGCATCCTGTCCGACGCCCAGCTAGAGAGTATCATCTATGCCGGCGAGGCGCACTCCGAGTTCCTCGCGGGCTCCTGGACCGTCGATGCGACCTTTGATGTCGTGGCGGCCGCGCGCGATGATGCGACAGATGCCGTCCGGTTTCGCCGTGGCTGGTTCTTAGGGGACGGCACGGGCGCGGGCAAGGGACGGCAGGTCGCGGGCATCCTGCTCGACAATTGGCTGAAAGGCCGCCGCCGCGCAGTCTGGATCAGTAAATCCGATAAGCTGATCGAGGATGCGCAGCGCGATTGGTCGGCACTCGGTATGGAGCGCCTGCTCGTGACGCCGCTGTCTCGCTTCCGGCAGGGAACGCTGATACGGCTCACGGAAGGCATCCTATTTACCACCTACGCTACGCTGCGTACCGACGAGCGTGGCGAGAAGCTTTCGCGTGTGCGGCAGATCGTCGAATGGTTGGGCTCCGGTTTTGACGGAGTGATCGTCTTCGACGAGAGCCACGCCATGCAGAACGCAGCGGGTGGAAAGGGCGAGCGAGGAGAACAGGCAGCCTCGCAGCAGGGACGTGCGGGCCTGAGGCTCCAGCATGCCCTGCCGAACGCTCGCGTCGTGTACGTCTCCGCGACCGGCGCCACCACGGTGCACAATCTCGCCTATGCCCAGCGACTAGGGCTGTGGGGCGGAGACGACTTCCCATTCGCGACGCGCGCTGAATTCGTCGAGGCGATCGAGGAGGGCGGAGTCGCGGCGATGGAGGTGCTGGCGCGCGATCTCAAGGCGCTCGGTCTCTATGCCGCGCGCTCGTTGTCCTACGAGGGCATTGAGTATGAGCTCATGGAGCACAAGCTCACGCCCGAGCAAGTCCGCATTTACGACGCGTACGCCGGCGCATTCAGCGTGATCCATAACAATCTCGACGCCGCCATGCGCGCCGCCAATATCACCGGCGAGACCGGCACGCTGAATGCCCAGGCAAAAGCGGCCGCCAGATCCGCCTTTGAGAGCGCCAAGCAGCGCTTCTTCGGGCACCTCCTGACCTCGATGAAGACGCCATCGCTGATCCGCGCGATCGAGCGTGATCTTGATGCAGGCCACGCCGCCGTTATCCAGATCGTCTCGACCGGCGAGGCGCTGATGGAGCGGCGGCTCGCCGAGATCCCGACCGAGGAGTGGGGCGACGTCCAGGTCGACATCACCCCGCGTGAGTATGTGCTCGACTATCTCGCTCATTCCTTCCCGGTCCAGCTCTATGAGCCCTTTACCGACTCCGAGGGCAATCTCTGTTCCCGGCCGGTCTATCGCGACGGCCAACCGGTCGAGAGCCGCGAGGCCGTCGCGCGCCGCGACCGCCTGATCGAACAGCTCGCATCGCTCTCGCCGGTGCCCGGCGCCCTCGACCAGATTGTCCAGCGCTTCGGGACGGACATGGTCGCCGAGGTCACGGGTCGCTCCCGCCGTATCATCCGCAGGGGGCCGCGCCTCACTGTCGAGAGCCGGGCTGCATCGGCGATCCTCGCGGAGACCGCGGCGTTCATGGATGACGCCAAGCGCATCCTCGTCTTCTCCGATGCGGGTGGCACCGGCAGGAGCTATCACGCCGAGCTGTCGGCCCGAAATCGGCGCTTGCGGGTCCACTATTTGCTTGAGCCCGGCTGGAAGGCGGATGCCGCCATCCAGGGGCTTGGCCGCACCAATCGCACCAACCAGGCTCAGCCGCCGCTGTTTCGCCCCATCGCGACGGATGTGAAGGCCGAGAAGCGCTTCCTGTCCACGATCGCTCGCCGGCTCGACACCTTGGGCGCCATCACCCGGGGGCAGCGCCAGACCGGCGGCCAGGGTCTTTTTCGGCCCGAGGACAACCTCGAAAGCCATTACGCTCGTGACGCGCTGCGCCAGCTCTATCATCTTCTCGTTCGCGGCAAGGTCGAGGGGTGCTCGCTTGAGAAGTTCGAGGAGGCGACCGGTCTGAAGCTGATGGATGCCAACGGCATCAAGGACGAGCTTCCGCCGATCACGACATTCTTGAACAGGTTGCTGGCGTTGACCATCGACCTGCAAAACGTGTTGTTCGCCGCGTTCGAGCAACTGCTTTCCGCTCGCATCGAAGGCGCGATCGCCTCCGGCACCTACGATGCCGGCTTGGAGACGCTGCTCGCCGAGAGCTTCATCGTGACTGACCGGCGTGTCATCTACACCCATCCCGGGACTGGTGCCGAGACACGCCTGCTGACCATCGCCGAACGGCGGCGCAATCGTCCCGTGACGCTGGAGGAGGCATTGGATCGGCTCGCGGATTTGGGCGCCGTCCCGCTCGTCAATCAGCGCTCGGGCCGGGCCGCCGTCCAGGTGCCTGCGCCGAGCTTCATGCTCGATGACGGCGAGATCGAACGGCGCGTGCGGCTGATCCGGCCAATGGAACATAATAGCCTTCCGTTGAAAGTGATGACGGAAAGCCACTGGGCGGAAGCCGACCGCGAAAGCTTCCGCACAGCCTGGCAGGCCGAACTCCATGACGTGCCCGAATTCTCGGAAAGCACGATCCATGTCGTGGCCGGCTTGCTGCTGCCGATCTGGAAACGGCTGCCGGGCGAATCGACACGGGTCTACCGCCTTCAGACGGATACCGGTGAACGAGTCATCGGTCGCAAGGTTTCGGCCACTTGGGTGGCGAATGTCCTTGCGGCTGACGCGCCCAAGCTCGCGCCGGACGCGGCGTTTGCCGCACTGATGGACGGGCGAACTGTTCTCGACCTCGTGGAAGGCCTCCAGCTTCGCCGCGCCCTCGTCATGGGCAGACACCGCATTGAGCTGTCCGGTTTCAACGACACGATGCGCGATCGCCTCAGGACCTATGGCCTCTTCAGCGAGATCATCTCCTGGAAGCTGCGCATGTTCGTGCCCACTGACGAGGGCGGCGTTGAAGTTCTGGCGAAGGTGCTCGAGCATTACCCAATCGAGCGCATCGCGGAACGGGAGGCTGCGTGATGCGCCGCGATGCCTCCGAACTGGCACATCGCCTCGCGCGCGAGGCCGAGGCGGTGTGCCGGCATTACCTTTCCAATGGAAAGCGCGAAGGCCGGTATTGGCTAGTTGGTGACGTCTACAATACGCCGGGCCGATCGATGTTCGTGCGGCTCCAGAACTCGCAGAAGGGGCCGGCGGGCAAGTGGACCGATGCCGCAACCGGCGAACATGGCGATCTTCTGGACGTCATTCGGCATAGCCTTGGGCTCCGTGATTTCCGCGAAGTCGCCGAGGAGGCGAAGCGGTTTCTAAAGCTGCCGCGCACTGAAACCGAACGCGTAACACGACTGCCACCAGCGCCCTCCGTCGTCCCGGGGAGACCACAAGAGTCTGCAAGACGGCTTTTTGCGATCTCAAGCCCAATTGTGGGCACCATCGTTGAGACGTACTTGCGCAGTCGCGGGATAGCCAACGTGCAGCATGGTGGCAGCCTCCGCTTCCATCCGCGCTGCTACTATCGCCCCGACGAGCACCTGCCCACCGAGACCTGGCCAGCGATGATCGCCTGCGTCACCGACCTCGCTGGGAGGATCACCGGCGTGCACCGCACCTGGCTCGATCCGAACGGCTTTGATCGCATTCGGCTCGGCAAGGCGCCGATCGACACGCCGCGACGCGCCATGGGCGATTTGCTGGGCAATGCGGTTCGCTTCGGTGCGCCGTACGACGACGTGCTCGTGGCCGGCGAAGGCATCGAAACCATGCTCTCGCTGCGTTGTGCGCTGCCAACATTGCCGATGGCCGCAGCGCTGTCGGCCAATCACCTCTCAGCCATGCTGCTGTCGTCGAGCTTGCGTCGGCTCTATATCGCGCGGGATGCTGATGCCGCAGGCGACATGGTGCAAGCCATTCTTTCGAACCGCGCACGTGCGGCCGGCATCGAAGCGATCCCCTTGTCACCCCGGCTGGGCGATTTCAACGAGGATCTGCATACCTTCGGTCTCAACGCGCTACGAGCGGCGTTGCGGCTGCAGCTCGCACCAGAGGACGTCTCCCGCTTTCTTCTCTTGCCGGCGACCGTCGTATAGGAGCGTTGGCTCCTATCCACGTCGACAGCCTCGGTCGCGGTGCCCAATGCCGAAAGAGGCGCGACCACGGCCTTCTAGAGGGCGATCGGACGGCAGGCGGCTCGGTCCGGCAATGGCTGTGGGGCGACTATTTTCCGCCGGCCCTGGCCACCCCACGCGACAAGTCGCGTGGGGACCCCGACTGCGGGCCTTTGCATCGCGAAACAAAATAGCCGCCCCGCAGCCATCCTTCGCTGGCGCTGCGGCCCTCCGCGTTGCTCCGGATGCAGGCCCGTCCCGCCCGCCGTCAGGTGATCGCCACGAAGGCCGCGATGGGCGCGGCCGATCCGGCAAAGGACCACATCTCATGACTGATCGTGACGACATCGAACCGCCGCACACGGCATCTCCGACCGACCTCGTCCTCAACGAACTGCAGCTCTTTGGCTACCGTCCATTCGACGACCACCCCGATCCGAGGCCGCTGCCCGAAGGTAAGACGATCGCGGGCGCTGTTGCCGACATCTTCGATGCTCTAGTCGCCACGCTGAACGACACCCGGCTCGAACCTGACCTGGAGGACCTGCTCTGGTCGACGGTCAATCTCTTTCACCGCGCTGCAGACCGCATTGGCCGCCAACTCGACGACAACGAGCAGGCGCAGCACAAGAGCCAACGCGAGCAGAACGGCTCGGAAGTGCGATCTGTCGAACTCGAGCGCTTGACAGCCGAAGGCATCACGTTGATCGAGCGCCAGAACTGCCTTGAACTCTTCCGCGATCAGGCCATCGAACTCTTCGAGGTCCACACCGGTTCATCCTGGCGTCCTCGATCCGGATCGCTTGTCAACCACCGCACGCTGACCGCAGCCATGATCGACTCCCGGGACTTCATCGCAGCCAAGCGCCGCACCGAGACCGAAGTCATGTTGCCGGCGGGACCGAAGATCGCACTCACCGGCGGCCTCGACTTCAACGATCACCACCTGATCTGGGACCGGCTCGACAAGGTCCACGCCAAGCATCCCGACATGGTGCTCATCCACGGCGGTTCGCCAAAGGGCGCCGAGCTGATCGCCTCCAAATGGGCGACGACCCGCAAGGTGCCACAGATCGCGTTCAAGCCCGACTGGACCAAGCATGCCAAGGCAGCACCCTTCAAGCGCAACGACGCCATGCTCGAGTTGACGCCGATCGGCGTCATGCATTTCCCGGGCACGGGAATCCAGGACAACCTCGCCGACAAGGCGAAGCGGCTCGGCATCCCCGTTTGGAAATTCGGCGCTTCGTGAGCGCCAACCTGCCATCTTCCGCACCACCGAGGTGGAATTGCATTGCCGCAACTCCGCCTCGTTTCGATTGCATCGTCAGACCTGCGCCGTGGTGGTGGTGGAAGGCGCAACCATAGCCCCTTTGCATATGGAGCCACCACCATGGTCGCCCTTGGACTTCTCCTGAACATCGCTGGCGTCGGCTTGCTCTGCTGGCTGATCTTCATATTGGCAGTATACGCTCTGCCATTTTTTGTAGGACTCTACGTCTTCATGTTGGCATTGCACAGCGGCGCGGGCGTGCTCAGAGCGCCACTTGTTGGCATTGTGGCCGGCGGGGTGACCCTTGCGATCGGTCAGACCGCGTTTGCCATGACACGGTCCATAATCGTCCGCGCCATCATTGCCGCCCTGTTTGCGGTGCCGGCGACAGTTGCCGGCTATCAGGTCGTGTTTGCGATGTCCCGGGGCGGTGTGCCGTCATTTGTCTGGCGTGAGGTCTTCGCCTGCCTCGGGGCCATCGTCATTGGCGGCGCGGCATGGACACGCTTGACTATCCTCACCACGACCCGCCCGCTCGATTCGGACACTGCAGTCGGGAGCGGCCCTCAGTCGGTTCTCACAGCCGCAACGCACAAGCAATGATTCAGCGCCACTTGCCTGTCGAATCTGACCGGCTAAAGCGACGCGCAGAACGTCGGTCAGCGAGCTTGAGCGAAAGGTAGTCACAACCTTCCTCGGAAATACCCAGGCGAGATGGTGTTGATTGCGTCCAGTTCGGTCCTGCGCCGGAGCCTTCGTTCGCGGTTGGCCTTGCGTCGACGAAACCGCCTTTTGCTTCCTCACGTTTCTTTTCCTACGCCGAATCGTTTCGACCTCTTGCATGGCGCGAACCGACGTTCACCATCTTCTCCCGGACCTATGGTTCGGAGCACGGACGCACCGGGCCTCTGTGATGGCTTGATCTGGCCGAAGACCGGCTGCGCCTCGATCGTCTGAGCCGCAACGCCGTCGCTTGAGACTTTCTTCCCCTGGGCGACGCCCATTCCTCGCGAGGCAAGAAAGTCTCCACGACCGTGTCCTCCGCTGCGCTCTGGCCCTTCGGGTGCGTCGCCGATCGTCTTCGGCCTCTCAGATCGCCATCGAGGCCGCGGTGGTCGCGGGCTCGAAACACAAACAGGAGAAGTCACATGGCTACCATCGGTTCGTTCAAGAAGGTTGGCAACGATTTCCAGGGCGAGATTGTCACGCTGAGCCTGAAGGCCAAGGGTGTGCGCATCGTCGCCGAGCCCAACCGCGCAAGCGAAAATGCTCCGAGCCACCGCGTCTACGTGGGCCGAGTCGAAATAGGAGCCGCCTGGTCGAAGCGCTCCGAGGAAGGCCGCGACTACCTCTCGCTCAAGCTCGACGATCCCTCCTTCACAGCGCCCATCTACGCAAACCTCTTCGACGGCGAGGGGGGCGAGGACTACAACCTGCTCTGGTCGCGCCCCAGGAAGAATGGCGAGTAAGCTCGCCCGCGGATACCCCGCCTGGCCAGCCCGGGCGGGGCTTCGTCCTGCTCAAGCGAGAAAGATGTAAGACCGAAGAATTATCGCCGAGATCCGCGAGATTCCTCGTCTAAGCTGGCGGGTCCGCTACGAACTGCGAGCCTTCGCTCCTTTTTCGTCCAGCAGATCCACAGGCCGCACTTCCAGCGCCTGGGCCGTTTCCCAGATCGTAAGCAGGGTCGCGTTCTGCAGCCCTCGTTCCATGCTGCTGATGAAAGCGCGATCGACACCCATTCGCTCGGCGACAGCTTCTTGAGTTAGCCCCAGGGCCAAGCGGAATCTACGTGCGTTTGCTCCAAAGACCTTGCGGATGTCCATCCGCAGGATAGGAGGCAATCGCGTATTTCAATGCTACGTGTTATAATACGCGGGACAACGGGGCCTCCCGGCGTCGCCGCGTCAGATGAGTTCCAACGATTCTTTAATCTCTGAAGCGCACAAACCTGTAGACCGCTTGCCCTGCCGGTACGACAATAGCAGAAATGCAGCTAAGGTTCGCCAAATCGAAGCTTCTCGACCAACAAGGAGTTTCTCGCGTGCCGCCGCTTGATCCCGCAGTCGCAGATATGGCTCCCGATGAGCCGACGCTGACGCCGTATGACGAGCAACACGCCATCACTTATGTGCGTCTTCTCGATGCTGAAAAAGTCAACGCGGATTGGCGAGACGTGGTCCGCATTGTTCTCCACATCGATCCGGCCGCTGAGCCCATTCGCGCCCGTGCCTGCTACGACAGCCATCTTGCGCGAGCGAAGTGGGCGGCGCGTCACGGCTACCGCGAACTCCTCGCTCGCGGCTGGCCGAAGAGAAATTGATGAAGCTTGTTTGAACCAAACGTGATTTCTTCTTGGCAGCAATCAAAGAAGCGAATGAGATCATAGGCAGTCCGAATTGGACGCAACCAGAAATAGTCACATTTATCGTGCTGCAATTCCCTATCGTTAGTGCAGTGTAAGGGAAGTTGTTATGGCAGCCATTGATTGGAGTTCGGCGCAAGATTACGCAAACCTCGGAAGGGCGGAAGGGGCCGACTTGGCCTGGGAGTGGCTCCGCCGCGACAGCGAATACGAGCAGGACTTTGGAAAGCTGACTGCCTCTGCGCGGTCGGATGCCGCGCCTCATCAATTCCGAAGTAAATGGGGGTTGTCTTTTCGCGGCTGATCCGGGACAGGCTTTCGACCGGCTGGCGATATTCTGGGCGCCTGAGGCTCTCTCCACAGTCCTGTCGCTCCGACAAACCGCCCACCCCAGCGCTATCGGACAATATAGTCTGGATTGGACCACGCTCGCCGCTGGCGAAGTTCGCCGAGGGCTGGATGGTTGGCACGCTATTGTGCCGCTGGCAGGCTCTGTCCACAGGCTTTACCTGCCAGAAGCGCCTGTCAAAGGTAGCTTCCTTTCCGTCGAGGTGCCGCTCGACGCCAGCTTCGACATACGTCTCAAGGCGGCACACCGATTTTGCTCTGCCGTCGAAGGCCGCCGTCTTGGTCCGCCCCCTCTGGCACTCCCGCACCGGCGTCGCCACCGCTTCGTGTTGATGATGCGGGCCCTTGATGGCTGGCTAGCGGGCTTTAGTTATCGCGAAATCGCGGAGGGCCTGTTCGGCGAGGAGCGCGTCCGTGGGCGCGCCTGGAAGGATCATGATCTTCGCAGCCTGACGATCCGGCTGGTCCAGGGCGGCATTGTCTTGATGCGCGGCGGTTACCGTGCGCTGTTGCGTCCCACATCTCGGAAGAAATAGCTCGGCATTGAGGGGGGCCGAAAATGCACCCCCTCATCTTCGGCATCCCCCTTCCAGGCGCTTCTCCGTCATTGTCGCCGTCAACGCGCCACGGACCCCGCTGGCGCTCCACACGGCAACGGAGCTAGTCAAATGTCCGATGCGAGCCTCGTTACATCGCCACGATACCTGCGGACTGCCGAGGCGGCCCGATACTTGAGCCTTTCGCCCCGCACCCTTGAAAAACACCGGACTTACGGCACCGGTCCCTCTTACCGGAAGATCGGCGGCCGCGTCGTCTACGCGGTTGCCGACCTGAACGCATGGGCAGACGTCGGCACCAGAACCTCAACCAGTGATCCGGGCAAGGGCACGGTCCTGCCGGCGAAACGGCATGCTCCCATCCCTTATGCGGGAAAGGAGCGGCGCTGATCCATGAAGAGACAAGCTTACACCCCCAAGAACCGTTCAACAGAAGAGGCCGTCGAGAGCGATCTCACGACAGTAGAACTCCTGTGGCTCGAAAAGCGCATCGAGAATCGCGTTCGTTTTGGTCGCTCTGTTTCGGAGAAGATCCTGGACCGCAATCGGCGTGTCCTCTCTTTCGCCCCCGGCAGCATCTTCGCTTTCGTGCGATGGACGTCCAACGACTTTGGGACGGTTCTATCCCGGATCGACATCCTGAGAGCGGTTACACCAGGCCAGAGCTATTCGACAGTGCCCTGGATCAAACCCGGCGGTGCGAGCCTGTTGCGACTATCCGGCTGGCCGAGGGTCGAACGGGTGCTGCAATTGATCGATGCTGTCGAGGCGACCGATATCGATCCTGCCGACGTCGCGCCCGACTATTGGCACCACGTTCATAACCGACTGTCCGTCAACGAAGCACCTCGACCTTATACCCGATCCCGTCACCAAGCCTGGCTCCATCGGCGGAGGGTCATGTCATGAATGCTCGGTGCGCCGCGATTTTAACGACATCTGTAGCAACCTTTCTTCTCCTCTCGACAATTGGAGGAGCATCACCGCGCTACATATGGAACGCATCAAACAGCGTTCCAATCGGCCTTTACCGCTTCCAGCCCGTGACCACCTTGGCCGTCACCGAGCTTGTTGCCATACAGCCGCCCGATCTTCTCGCCGCGTACCTTGATCTCAACGGGTATCTGCCACTCGGCGTGCCCATGCTCAAGCGCGTATTGGCATTGCCCGGGCAGACAGTCTGCAGAAATGGCCTGACCATTGTTGTCGACGGCATCGACGTGGGGCAGGCCCGTGAACACGACGGGCGAGGCCGTCCGCTTCCGGTCTGGAACGGATGCCGCGTCATTGCTGATGGCGACGTCTTCGTCATGAACTGGCAGTCGACCGACTCGCTCGATGGCCGTTATTTCGGACCGATCCCCGCATCTGCAGTCGTCGGCAGAGCGGCTCCGGTATGGACCGAGAAGGAGTGATCATGCGCCACAGACGCGGTCGATCCTCCGCTCGCTGCAGCTATCTTGATCCGTCCAACTTCCTTCCGGGGCGGGCCTCACAACCGAAACCAGGTCATGCGGTGTGCAACGGCCTCGCCATCCTCGTGCGCGGACGTTGTCTCATGGATGCTCGGCGTCGCATTTGCCCATCACACGCATCATTGCCGCCGTTGCGCTATTTGCTTTCCCGATCACAGCGTCTTTTTGCATCGAAACAGCAGCATCCGGACAGAATCTATCCCGGGTCGAATCGATAGACAGGCTTGCGGAGTTCACCAGGCAAGCTTCCGACCGCTTTGCTGTGCCGGCGCGCTGGATAAGCGCTGTCATCCAGATTGAAAGCGCCGGTGACGAGCACGCGATCTCGTCCCGGGGTGCAATGGGCCTGATGCAACTGATGCCTGGCACCTGGGTTGAACTCAGCGTTCGCTATGGTCTCGGTCTCGACCCTTTTGATCCACGCGACAACATATTGGCGGGCACTGCTTACCTCAAGGAGATGCACGACCGTTTCGGCTCGGCAGGCTTTCTTGCGGCCTACCATGCAGGTCCGCGGCGATATGAACAGCACCTTTTAACAGGAAAGCCGCTTCCATCCGAAACTACGGCCTACGTCGCGGCGCTCACACCATTGCTGGACAACGAGCAGGGTGAACATGCCGCAGTTGACGGTAGGCGTGAACTTCCTTGGCGGGAGGCTCCCCTGTTTGTTGAGCGGGCGGGCGCACGGTGACGGACATTCGGTTTGCATTCGAAACGATGCAACACGATCATGACGCTACGACTTTCTGGTTTTCTACTGAAGGAGCCTCACTCACGCGGCAAGGGTTCGCGGAGGAGTGCGATATTAACGTGCTGATGACATACGGGCGATACCTTCGGCCCGCGCTCTACTCGTCGCTTCGCTCCTCACCGAGCCACCCTAACGGTGTCTCGGTCCTTCGGGCAACGATCGCTATCGCAAAAGCTAGCTTCGCTGCATTTTCTCGCAAATCGCCGCGAGTACCGAGAGTCTGTTGGTTTGGAAGTTGGGCCCTGGGAACCAGCGACAGAGGAGGGCAAGATAAAGCGAACTGCCGTTCGCGAACTCGCCGACTGTCAAATGTCGAGAAGCCTTTGTCTGCACATTGGTTTTTGGAATCGCCACGACTGGCGGTAAACGACGTTTCATCGTGGCCGTATGGCGCTTTTCGAGCTTCTCAAGCTTTTACAATGCGCAGAGCGACGGCGCTGGCAGATTTCGATTATCGGATTTCCGCTTTTTCATACGATTACTTGCGCATCGCTGCGAGTTTCTGCGATCGACGTGTTGCGGCTCTTGCGCCGGTCTGATCGGACGAGGATCGTCGGCTCATGACGACAGATCAAAGCGACGAGTTTAATGTACGTCCCGGACGCGTGGGCAGTCGCGGGACACGGGCCAAAAGTCTACGGTCGCAGTCCTTCCTGAAGCAAGTTCAGGTGGCCGTGAGGAGGGCCGGCGGGGACCCCAACAAGATTGGCCGCGGACCGGTCCTGGGTGAAGGGCGCAAGGCGAGAACAACCGGCCGGTTCAACGCACGAGGTCGCGGCGCGAAAGTCGTTCCCTTGTTCTTTCGCGATGGACACGACGGCGGTTGGCAACAGGATTCGAGCGGGCGCTTCCGGTCCCGTCGCGTCGCTGTCAAGGCGAGAATCGTCAAGCTTAACTCCCAGGGGAGGAAGCGCGGATTGCATGGCCAGGAGAGGGCCAAGGCATCGAGCAGGGCTGTCGATGCTCATCTCCGCTACCTCGAACGCGATGGGGTCACCCCCGATGGCGAAAAGGGCAGGGCATATTCGGCGCTCGAGAACGAGGCTGACAGCAAGGCCTTTATCGAGCGGGGCCGCGAGGACCGGCATCAATTCCGCTTCATTGTCGCGCCGGAAGATTCCAACGAAATGGCCGACCTGAGAAGGTTTACGCGCGACCTCATGCGGCAGGTGGAGAAGGACCTGGAGACGCGTCTCGATTGGATCGCGATCGATCACTACAATACCGGCCATCCCCATACCCACATTGTCGTTCGCGGTGTCCTGGAGGATGGAGGTATCCTCAATATCGCCGGAGACTACATCGCCCACGGCATTCGTCATCGGGCTTCGCAATTGGTGACGCTGGAACTCGGACACCAGAGCGAGCTCGAACTTCAGTCCAGGTTGAGGACCGAGGTTGACGCGGAGCGGTGGACCCGGCTCGACAAGATGCTCACGGCGGAGCAACGCGAGAGGGGAATCGTCGACTTGAGGCCGGGAGGAGGAGCGACCTATGCATTTCGTGAGAATCGCGGATCCATGGTCGGTCGTGTAAAATTCCTGGAACGCTATGGCTTGTCGAGCGAGGTTGAGACCGGACAGTGGGTCATCTGCGACCGCGCCGAGGCCACCTTGAAGGAGCTTTCCGACCGCAACGATATCATCAAGACCATGCACCGGGCGCTCGCAGTCCACGGCCTGCAAGAAGAACGCGGGGTCGACCAGTACGTTCGTCACGGTATTCGGCCCGCCGATAAAGTCACAGGTCGTGTCCTCGCGAAGGGTCTTGCCGGCGACGAGATGGACGAGCGGGTCTACCTGGTCGTTGACGGCGTCGACGGCCGCATACATCACGTCGAATTCCCCGACGTGTCTCCTCTGAAGGAGATCAGGCGAGACATGATCGTGGAGGTAATACCTGCCATCTCGGGTCCAAGGGCTGCTGATCGCAATATCGCTCTCAACAGGGGCGAGGCCGACGGCCTTTACCGGCCCAGCCAGCACCTCGACCGTATCCGCGAGCAATTCGAACGAGGGGGCAAGGATCCCAAATCCTTCGTCCGCTCTCATGTCCGAAGGTTGGAGGCGTTGCGCCGGGCAGGACATGTCGAACGCCTCGACGAGGATCACTGGAGGGTCCCGAAAGACATCATCGAACGCGGCCAAGCATATGATCGCGAGATCGGGGGTGACGGACCGAGGATCAGGACCTTGTCGGTGCAAAATCTCGAGCGACAGATTGCCAGTGAGGCCGCCACCTGGCTTGATCGGGAGCTAACGGCGCCTGAGCTTCTGGTCATCGCGGACAGCGGTTTTGGCCGCGATGTCAAGGACGCGATCCAGCGCCGCGCCAACCGTCTCGTCGATATGGGCTATGCGACCATCAGAGAAGGAGGCGTCCAGATTCATGCGCGGGCCATCGCAAACCTCGAGCAGCGGGAGCTGGAGCGCGCCGGTCGTGAGATGGCTACCGAACGAGGGTTAACCTTTACGACCGGCAAGGTAGGCGAATATGTCAGCGGCCGCCTCACGGGCGTTGCCTCTCTTGCGAGCGGACGTTTCGCGATGATCGAGGATGGACTGGGCTTCCGGCTGGTGCCTTGGCAGCCGGTCCTCGAAAACCGCGTCGGCCAGTTCATTACTGGCATTCAGCGCGAGTCCGGCGGCATCGAATGGGAGTTTGGAAGGAAGCGTGGGTTGGGATTGTAATTGGGATTCGTCCATTCGCTGCGTCAAAAACCCACCCGCCGGCGAAAGCAGCATATCCCAATCGTCTGTCGCATGTGTTCGTGCGTGGATGCGGAACGGCTCCCTTTGATGCAGTGAAGAGGACTATCCGATTTCCACGCTATGACCCCACCGCATGCAATTGCCAGCGATCGCCTCTTGAACCGCCGCGGAGGTTCAGCACTTTGCACCGATGTCTTCGACCAAAATCAATTGGGCCCAAATCTGCGTCGTTTTGGGCATCGTGCTCGTCACGATGTGGGCGGCGACACAATGGGTTGCATGGAAGCTGGGATTTCAGCCGGAGCTCGGGCGACCCTGGTTCGAACTGTTTGGCGCGATACCCGTCTATATTCCACCGGCCTTTTTCTGGTGGTGGTTTCTTTATGACGCCTACGCACCGAAAATCTTCTTGCAGGGCGCCTGCATCGCGGCATCGGGCGGTATCATGTCGATCATCACCACGTTTGCTATGTCGATCTGGCGGGCACGCGAGGCGAAGACGGCAGCAACCTACGGCTCGGCCCGCTGGTCGGCGGCTTCGGAAGTGCGCGCCGCGCAGCTCTTGGGTCCAGATGGCGTCGTGCTTGGCCGATTCGGTCGGCATTACCTTCGCCATGATGGACCCGAGCACGTCCTGTGTTTCGCGCCGACCCGGAGCGGCAAAGGCGTTGGCCTCGTCGTTCCCACCCTGCTGACCTGGCCGGGTAGTTGCATTGTTCACGATATAAAGGGCGAGAACTGGAATCTAACGTCGGGATTTCGGGCCCGGCATGGTCGCGTCCTGCTGTTCGATCCGACCAACCGACGATCCGCCGCCTACAATCCGCTCCTTGAGGTTCGCCGCGGGGAGTGGGAGGTGCGTGACGCCCAGAATATCGCGGACGTTCTGGTGGATCCCGAAGGCGCCCTCGAACGACGAAACCATTGGGAGAAGACGAGCCATTCGCTGCTCGTCGGCGCGATCCTGCATGTGCTCTATGCCGAGGAGGACAAGACGCTCGCCGGCGTCGCCAACTTTCTGTCGGATCCGAAACGGCCCATCAAGGAAACATTGGATGCCATGATGACGACGGCGCATCTTGGCAGTTCCGGTCCGCATCCCGTCATCGCCTCCGCCGCGCGCGAGCTCCTCAACAAGAGCGAAAACGAGTGCTCTGGCGTCCTTTCGACGGCGATGTCGTTCCTCGGTCTTTATCGAGACCCCGTTATCGCCGAGGTGACACGACGCAGTGATTGGCGAATCGTCGACCTCGTCGAAGCCAGGAGACCTGCCTCGTTGTATCTGGTCGTGCCGCCATCCGACATCAATCGAACCAAGCCACTGATCCGTTTGATCCTAAACCAGATAGGCAGGCGATTGACCGAAGATCTTGATGCGCAAAAACGTCGCCACCGGCTGCTCCTGATGCTCGATGAATTTCCCGCTCTTGGCCGGCTCGACTTCTTCGAATCCGCACTCGCGTTCATGGCAGGTTATGGGCTGAAAGGCTTCCTGATTGCGCAGTCGCTGAATCAGATCGAAAAGGCCTACGGCGCGAACAATTCCATCCTCGACAATTGTCACGTCCGGGTCTGCTTCGCGAGCAATGACGAGCGGACCGCGCGACGCATTTCGGATGCGCTCGGAATGGCGACCGAGCTGCGCGCGATGAAAAACTACGCGGGTCACAGGCTCAGTCCGTGGCTGGGACACCTGATGGTGTCAAGGCAGGAAACCGCACGCCCCTTGCTTACGCCGGGAGAGGTCATGCAGTTGCCCTCCGACGACGAACTGGTCCTGGTTTCCGGCTGCTCACCGATCCGCGCCAAGAAGGCGCGGTATTTCGCAGACGAGCGATTCCGCGAGCGTGTCATTGCGCCCGTGAAGCTTGGAGACTCAGAGCCTCACGAGACGCGCAAAGACGACTGGAGCAGCCTGGATCGGCCAATCGCCAAGACCGGTGAACCCAAACCAACGGTTCAGCACCAGAGTGCCGAACTTGTCGGTGATCCAGCCAACAGTGGAATTCGGCGGGAGCCGGAGCTCGCCCAGCATGAAGAAGTCGCTTCAGAACGTGGTCCAGCGAAGGCCGAATTCGATTTTCCTGACGAGGAGACGGATGACGAGCTCCAGCGCGCCAGCACGTTAAGAAAGCAGGTTGCCGATATCGCACGCCAGGCAGCGATGGATCCCGACGACGGCCTTGGCCTATGACCTGAGAGATGAGGACCAAGCATACATTTCGTCTGCCGCCCGAACTTGCGACGAAGCTTGCCGACTATGCCGCTCAAAAACGCGTGCGTCAGACCTATGTCGTCGAGACCGCGCTCGCCTCTTTTCTGTCGCCCGACAATTCCGAGAGAATGGAGGCGGCGCTTGGGAAAAGGCTGGACCGACTGACGCGCCAGCTTGAGCGGCTCGAACGTGATGTCACGATTTCCAGCGAAACAATGGCTCTGTTTGTGCGGTTCTGGCTGACAGCAACCTCACCGGTACCTGACGCCGCTCTGCCCGCTGCGCAGGCCAAGGGACGAGAACGTTACCAACGGTTCGTCGAGGCGTTGGCGCGACGGTTGGCCAAGGGCCAGAGTCTCGCACAGGAGATATCCCTGGACGGCGAGGCCCAAGGCAAGCCGACTGAGTCTGGGCCGGCTTGATCGCTCCCGCAATTCCTTTCTTTTACTGCGCCAGGCTACGATCAACATTTTCGGCGAGTTGAAAGCGCAGCCGTTGAGGTTCTTCTCTTACTTCGCGAGCGAGTGACGATCTGATCATCGTGTCGGATGTGACGATTTCGATCCGCGTGTCTTTATGGCGAAAGGGAAGAACGTTATGCAGTTTCAGAGCGAACTCGATATGCAGGCCAGCTACGCAAAAGCGGTCGCCTCTGTGCCGAGGCCTAAGCGGAGCCGCAAAGTCACGATCAGGCTTACCGAGGAGCTCTACAATCGACTTTCCGCTGCAACCGAACGGCCCGGCGTCGGCAAGAGCGTGGTCGTGGAGGGCGCCCTTGAACGCTTCCTGAGCCCGGCTCCATCAGTCGAAGACTCCGTACAGGATCGGCTTGACGACATTGACGACAAACTCGATCGTCTTGAGCGGGACGTGAGAGTTATGGCAGAGACCGTTGCGCTGCATGCCCGGTATCATCTTTCAGTCATGCCACCGCTCCCGCGATCGCGGCAGCAAGAGGCGATAGTTCTTGGCGGTAAGCGCTTCGAAGCTCTGGCCGAGCAGGTCAACCAGCGCGTTCGGTCGGGCCGGCCTCTCATGGAAGAGACGATCGCCCGTCTCAATTCCAGGGATCGCCGCGCCGAGGGGGTATCGGTCGACCCGAACACAGAAGACGATGATCGCGAGCCTGCACAAGAAGCGGTTGATATCGAAGCCGCGTCGCTTGCTGCCGCCGGGGAGGGCGGCAGCAACTCGTACTTTCGCCAATGACCCACCGCCTTCGTCGCGTGACGCGGCCGGATATGGAAAGCCGAGGCGCCAGCCGGGGCCTTCCGATTCAGACTTGATGAGCCGTCCGGACATTTCGCAGGAGTCGTCGCCGTCAAAATGGCGCCTGATCTTCTCCGTCTTTCTGCCCTTTGCTGCCGGTTACTATCTCGCCTACCTCTTCCGAACCATCAATGCCGCGATTTCACCGGCATTGGTTTCCGATTTCGGGCTCGATGCCGCCGAGACCGGACTGCTCGCCTCGGTCTATTTCCTGGTCTTCGGGTTGGCGCAGCTTCCCATCGGTGCGTTTCTGGATCGCTTTGGGCCACGTCGGGTTCAGGGCGTGCTGCTGGCTATCGCCGCCGGCGGCGCCACATTGTTCGGTAACGCATCGAGCTTTCCGGAGCTGCTTGCGGGTCGCGCCATGATTGGACTTGGCGTGGCCGGCTCGTTGATGGCTGGGCTCAAGACCATCGTCACCTGGTTTCCGAGAGAGCGTGTTGCGCTGGTGAATGGTTGGATGATCATGTTGGGATCGCTTGGGGCAGTCACGGCGACGGCGCCAACCGATTGGTTGTTGGGGTTGGTTGGCTGGCGGGGCCTGTTTGCAGTTCTCACCATCGCGACGTTCGCGATCGCCGGACTCATCTATATGGTCGTTCCGGAACGTGTCGTGGACTCAGAGACTTCCGCGGTAGATCGCAAGCCACTTACGTTGTGGTCTATCTATTCAGATCCGCGATTTTTGAGAGTTGCACCGCTCTCGGCGGCTTGCATTGGCTCGTCGTGGGCATTCCACTCATTGTGGGCTTCGGCCTGGCTTGCGGATGTGGACGGCTTCGACCGTCAAGACCGGGTTGTTCACATGTTCCTTATGGCTGTCGGCCTCAGCCTTGGAGCGTTGTTGCTCGGTGGCATCGCGGATCGTCTACGCAAACACAATATGGGAACGGAAATCCCATTGGCGGGCGTGGGAGCGTTGTTCGTCGTGGCTGAACTCGCGCTGGTTTTGCGCGTCCCGCTGCCGTCACTTCTGCCTTGGTCGATTGTGTCGATTACCGGAGCCGCAACCGTGCTGAGCTTCGCGGTTATAGCCGATTACTTCCCGAACGAATATGCGGCGCGAGCCAATGGTGCCCTGAACCTCCTGCACTTCGGCTGGGCGTTCGCGGTCCAATACGGCATTGGGCTCGTGGTCGGACAATGGCCTTCTCAGGACGGGCATTATCCGATAGCCGCCTATCAGACCGCATTTGGCCTCAGTCTCGCGCTTCAGGTGGCTGCGTTGGTATGGTTTGCGATCCCATGGATGCAGCTGTTTGGCCAAAAGCTCTGGCGGCCTTTTGCTCAGTTGGAAGTCCACGAAGTAGTCGGATCCGGCGAACAATTCCGCCAGTGGCCTATTCTCGAAACCTGCGAGGAAGTTGATTGGTAACCGAATCACAAGATCAGGCTTGCCGGGCGCAACCGCTTGATGTTGCAGTTTCAAGACCATCTGTTCGGTTGGGTGGCACAGGTGCTCGGTTATTCGGTGTAGACCGGCTGCAGTCCCTTGCGCTTCGAGAGATCATGTCGTCCCTCAATAGTGACGGCATCATCCGACACAGGGCCTCGAGCCCGTTCCCGTCGACGACTGGCGTCTCAAGGATGACCGTAAGCGATTCGGGCGTTTCGAGATGTCTGTCACCGCCACGAACATCCGCGCATGGGAGGGCTGAGCCTGCGTTTTCCCGCTCGATTAGTTTGCCAGTTTGCCGCTCCTTGGGAAAATCACGATCAGCTTCGCGCCCTAGATCGACGATCACCCCAAGCGATGGCATTTCGTAAGGCGCTCGCCGTCAGCGCAGCATCGGCTGTCCATTGCCGACGGCAGCGGTGCGGCTTGCCGATCATCACGTGTCGCTGGCCGGTGCTGGGCGCATGAATCTCTGCGCGAACGCTGATCAGCCACGGTTCTTGCGCGGCCCGGCGCGCCGGGCAGTGCGAACGACTCCGTTGCGGATCAGGTCGCCGCAAATCTCCTTCAAGAGCGCCATGACCTCGCGTGTAGCGCGGCTGACAGGACGTCCACGCGGCAGGGCCAGGATGCGATTGGCTTGCATCCATGACAGCGGGACTGCCGAAAGCTCGCCGCTCTCGACTTCTTTATAGATTCCGGAATACGGCATCAGCGCATAACCGAGCCCCGAGGCCACCATGCGCTTCATGGAGATCGAGCTGTCGACGCGCAATCGGCTCGACACCTCCGGCGGGAACGGCGTGCGGCTCAGCGGCAGCACGGCCCTTGGCAGCGTCTTAAAATCGGCCAACGTGAGCTTGCCGCGCTTAAGCAGGGGATCGCGCGGCGGGCCGATCAGGTAGGTCTGCTCGACAACAAGGGTTTCATAGTCGAGGTGATCGTTCGGCAGCGGTGAGGTGAGGATGGCAAGATCGAGCTGGCCGCGCAGCAGCCGATCGCTGGCCAATTCCGTCAGCCCTTCGCTCAGCTCCAGGCTCACGCGCGGAAGGCGTTCGACCACCAGCTGGGCCAGCGGCGGATAGAACACCTCGCCGAGAGAAGGCGGCGCGCCGAGCCGCACGGTGCCGCTCGGCTCGCGGTTCTCGGTGCGCACCTCGGCCTTGATGTCCTCGACCAGGCCGAGCAGCCAGCGGCCGCGCTCGAGCAGTACCTTGCCTGACTCCGTCATCGCCACGCCGCGCGCTGTGCGCGTCAGCAGCGCGCCGCCGAGCTCGTATTCCAGTTCCTTGATGTGCCGGCTGAGCGCGGATTGCGCGACGTTGACGCTGCTCGCCGCTGCGCCGAACCCGCCGCGCTCGGCCACTGCGATGAAATAGCGAAGCTGCCGCAGGTCCATCACCGCCTCCATCTCGAAATGAGATCGGAAGCATATCAAACATATTCTTGTGAGATGTCAAAAACGGCGCATCCTGCTGCAAACAAAGACCAACGGGGAAGGACACGCCCATGGGCACGTCTTCAGAGACGCCGCGCCGCACATCCATCATGATCGTCGGCGGCGGGCCGGTCGGGCTCGCGATGGGGCTCCTGCTCGATCGCTTCGGTATCGACGCCATCATCGTCGAGAAGAGCCCGACCACAACCGACCATCCGAAATCGCGCGGCTGCTGGGTGCGCACCATGGAGATCTTCCGCCAGTGGGGCATCGAGCAGGCGATCCGGGACCGCGGACTGCAGGATTCCACCGACATGTTCGTGCAGGTGGAAAGCATCGCAGGCCGCGAGATCAGCCGCTCGCGTCCCGAGCCCAATCTCGGCCAGACCCCGGCGTGGAAGTCGTTGGTTGCGCAGGACGCGGTCGAGGAGGAGATCTACAAGGTCATCGCCCATTCCAACCTCGTGCAGGTGCATTTCTCCACCGAGTTCATAGGCTTCGAGGAGACCGAAGACGGCCTCGTCTGCGAGATCCGTTCGATGGAAACCGGCCGCAGCGAGTTCTGGCACGCCAAATATCTGCTGGCCTGCGACGGCGCCGGCAGCCAGACCCGGCGCCGCGCCGGGATCGACATGGTCGGGCCAGCCACGCTTGCCGTGATGCTCAACGAATATTGGCGCGGCGATCTCTCGCGCTTCCCGATCACGCGCGAGGCGGCCGGCTACCAGGTCTATAGCGACAAGCCGGGCATGCCGCGGCGGACCGGCATTCTCAACACCAACGGCCGCGACCGCTGGCTGTCAGTGATCCAGATCGGCGAGGAGAAGGACGAGCGGCCGCGGCCGTGGACCGATGCCGAGACGGTCGAGATCATCCGCACCCATGTCGGCGTGCCCGATCTCGACGTCACGCTGCTCAACCGTTCGATCTGGCGCATGAGCAAGCAGGTCGCGGCGGTGTTTCGCAAGAACCGTGTGTTCGTGGTCGGCGATGCCGCGCATCGTTTTCCGCCGACCGGCGGCTTCGGCTTGAACTCCGGCGTGCAGGATGCGCACAACCTCGCCTGGAAGCTCGCTTACGTGCTGCGCGGGATCGCCTCCGACAAGCTGCTCGAGTCCTACGATGTCGAGCGCC
>Ga0209062_1002399_pt1 | contig 25382 bp, 24 predicted proteins | sample Coa_R2_2_FD_187158 | JGI IMG/M metagenome (GOLD analysis project Ga0209062, IMG submission 187158) | Surface soil microbial communities from Centralia Pennsylvania, which are recovering from an underground coalmine fire - Coalmine... | ecosystem: Environmental > Terrestrial > Soil > Unclassified... | reverse complement strand
GGAATTTGTGACGAGAAGGACGGCCCGCGCAGACGCGGCGGCGCCGTAACGCCCGGCGCCTTACGCGCGCTTCTCGCCGTTCGGCTTCTCGCTCTCGCTTTGGCCCGCCGCAGCGTCTCCGACCTCGGCGACGGCCTCCTTGATCGCATCGGTCGCGGCATCGACCGTGCGCTCGGCGACGCGCTGGGCGCGCTCCGCGGCCTCGCGGCCGATGCTTGCCGCCTGGTCGCGCAGCTCTTCGCCGACCGGCTCGATGAAACGCTCTTCGATATCGGTCCGCGGCAGCATATAGGCGAGGACGGAGCCCGCGAGGAATCCGAGCGCACCGACCGTCAGCGGATGGTCCTCGATGAGCCGGGTGAAACGATCGCGCGCATCGTAGAATTGGTCGCCGGCCTGGCCGACATAGTCGCCGGCGCGCTGCCAAGCGGCGCTGCCGGCCTCGCGCGTCCGCTGCAGCGCGTCCTGCGCGCCGGAGACCGCATCTTGCGCGCGCCCCATGACCGAGCCGGATTTCTGACGGGCATAGGCATAGCCGGACGAGACGGTCGAATAGGGGGAGGCAGACCCTTGGTCCGACGCGGCCGACCCGGCGGTCAGACCGGACACCTTGTCGCGCACCTGGCCCGCAAACGCGCTCGCACGGTCGCTCGCGCCTTGGACGGCATCGCCCACACGGTCGCGGATCGTATCGCCATACTCGCTCAGCCGGCCGCGAGCGGCATTGCCCATCACCATCCAGCCGACGCCGATGCCGATCAGCGCCAGCGGAATGGGATTGCTGCGCAGCGTCTCGCCGAAGCCGCTGCCCTCGCCGCTCATCGTGTCCTTCAGCATGTCTACGCCCCTTTCCAAGAGTTGCCGCGGCGCAAGCTTCCGCTCGAGCTCATCCAAGATCTCGCCGAGCTGCGCGCGCGTCTCGCTGATATCGCCTTCGATCTGCTGCGGCGACTTGCCATCGCTGTCGTAACCAGCCTCGGCCTCGGCGGGCATGGATTTCACCGGTGGAAGCAGCTCTTCGCGGTCGCTGTCGCTCGAACTCATCGCATCTGCTCCCGGGCCCAACGCGCATCGTCGCGCAAGGTGCGCAGCGTGCGATCCGGCACGAGGTTGCGCGGCTGAACATCACGCTTGCCTTTGAAGGCGATCGCCCCGCCGATGATGACCACGACGATGCCGACGATCAGCGCCGCAAGCCATGGCGGCACGACGAGAGCAAGGCCGAGGATGGCGGCGGCGAGAAGCGCCAAAAGCCCGGCATAAGCGACGAGCCCGCCCGCCACCATCTCCGCCGCGCCGATGCCGACCTGGCCGACCTTGTTCGCGACCTCGGCCTTGGCAAGCGCGATCTCCTGGCGAAAGAGCCGCGAGCTCTCGCGTGCGAGATCGCCGAACAAGCCGGCGAGCGACCGCTCCGGACGCGGCGGTATGGCGGCGTCTTCGCGGCTCGACATCAAATCTTCTCCGCGCCGCCGCTCGAGCCGACCCCGTAGCCGGCCATGGCCTCGCCGCCCGGCTGATAGCTCGGATGATGCTCGCTCGCACCGGCATAGCCGCTTGCCGCGCCATCGCTGGCGCGGGTGAGGAGGCGTCCGACCACGAACCCGGCCGCGACCGCGCCGGCGATGAAGAGCGACGGCCGGCGCCGCGCGAAGGCTTCGGCATTGGCCATCATCTCGCCGAGATCCCGCTCGCGCATGGTCGTCGAGAAGCGATCGATCCGGTCCGCCGCCTGATCGGCATAGCGCGCCGCCATCGCCTTATCTTCGTGCTCGAGCGAATCGGCGGCCCGGCGCAGCGCCTCGGCAAAGCCATGCACCGCCTCCGCCATCCGATCCTTTTGCTCGTGAAGCAGGGATTCCGCCGCCTCGCGCATCTGGTCGCCGATCCGCCCGGCCTGGCGCTGAACCGCCTCGCCGGCGGCACCGGCCTGTTCTCTCGCCTGCGCGATCGTCTCCCGCGCCGCGGCTTTGGCCTCTTCGACCGTCGCCCTCGCCTGCTCTTTGGCGTCGGCGAAATTGTCGCCGGCGCCGCGCTTGCTTGAATTCTGATTGCGCTCGGCCATCCCGATCTCCTGCCGACCGATCTCGCTCAGACCGGCGGTTCCCGCTGCTGGGCCCGCTCTTCCCCGGTCGCGGCGAGCCTGTCGCGATACGGGAACAACGTCCCCCGTGATCGCCGGTTCCACCCTCGGCGCAATAGGAAGGAGAGGCGCCGCAAAAGCCTCGCTCTCAGCCGCGAGGACGGGATCGACGCCGCGAAAAGACGACGAAATCAGGGATCGAAGGGATCAGTCGGTCCGGGTCTCAGCTTGCGCATCGCGTCGACGACCTCGTCGACGATATCCGCCTTGAGCGCGAACGGATCGATGCCGACGCCGAGCACCGCACGGCAGCGCGGACAGAGATAGCTTACGCCGTGCCAACTCGTTCCTGCGGTCGTGACGGGGACATGCTCGAGGACCACGAATTCCAGCGCCCCGTCGCATTTCGGGCATATCCCGCTCACGTCGCCTCTCCTCATCCGCCGCCGGCCCGCGCCGCCGGGACGTTGCATGATGGGCGCGAGTTTTTCAACGGCGGCGCGACATCATGACCGCTCGTCGAGGAAAAGATCGAGGCGCAGCGGCTCGCCCGGCTTTACCGCGTAAGGCCCGAAGTCGCTCACCCCGGCCTCGCGCAGCACCTCCTCATCGATGAGGAAGCGGCCGGTGAGGCTGCGGCTGTCGGTGGTGAGGATGCGGTGCGCGGCGTCCGCCATGATCTCGGGCTTGCGGCCGCGCTCGGGCGCCGCGCCCGGGATGATCTGGAGCGCGGCCGTCGCGATCGTGGTGCGCGGCCACAGCGCGTTGACGGCGATGCCATCGGCGCGGAATTCCTCGGCCATGCCGAGGACACAGAGGCTCATCCCGTATTTCGCGATCGAATAGGCGACATGGTCCTTGAACCAGCGCGGATTGAGGTTCAAGGGCGGCGAGAGCGTGAGGATATGCGGGTTCGCCGATTTCTTGAGATAGGGGAGGCAGGCGCGCGAGCAGAGATATGTCCCGCGCGTATTGATGCCCATCATCAGATCGAAACGCTTCATCGGCGTCGCCAGCGTGCCGGTCAGGCTGATCGCCGAGGCGTTGTTGACGAGGATGTCGATGCCGCCGAAGCGCTCGACCGCCGCCTCGACGGCGGCCAGCACCTGCTCCTCCTCGCGGATGTCGGTGGCGACAGGGAGCGCCTTGCCGCCCGCCGCCTCGATCTCCTCGGCGGCCGTATAGATCGTGCCGGGAAGCTTGGGATGCGGCTCGGTGGTCTTGGCGGCGATGACGATATTGGCGCCGTCGCGCGCGGCGCGGAGCGCGATCGCAAGCCCGATGCCACGCGAGCCGCCGGAGATGAAGAGCGTCTTGCCTTTGAGGTCGGTCATGGCGGGTTTCTCCCTATGGTGCAGCGGCCTTATTCGTCCTTCGAGACGCGCCTTGCAGGCGCTCCTCAGGACGAGGAAATCTCAACGCCTCATGGTGAGGAGCCGGCGAAGCCGGCGTCTCGAACCATGAGTGGGACCGCGGCACGCTCTTCCTAAAACGCCTCCGCCTCGAGTTCCATCAGCGATTTGGCGCCGGCCGCGACATTGGCGAAGAGCGCGTTGGTCTCGGGCAGCACGCGCGCCATGAAGAAGCGCGCAGTCGCGACCTTTCCCTTGTAAAACGGCGCCTCCTCGCCGGCGAGCTTGGACAGGCTCACCTCGGCGATGCGCGCCCACATATATCCCATGGCGACGAGGCCGAAGGCGCGGAGATAATCGGTGGCGCCGGCAGCGGCTTCGTCGGGATCGCTCATGCCCTTCTGCGCCAGGAGCGCCGTCACCTGCTGCAAGCGGCCGAAGGCCTTCATCACGGGGAGGACGAATTCCTGGAGCTCGGGCTTCTCCATGCGCTCGCGCAGATAGGCGTCGACCGGATGAAAGAAGCGGCGCAGGAGGCGGCCGTTATGCATCGGCATCTTGCGGCCGACGAGATCTAAGGCCTGGATGCCATTGGCACCCTCGTAAATCTGCATGATGCGGCTGTCGCGCACGAGCTGCTCCATGCCCCATTCGCGGATATAGCCATGGCCGCCGAAGACCTGCATGCCGAGATTGGTCGCCGTGAAGGCGTTGTCGGTGAACATCGCCTTGGTGATCGGTGTCATGAGGCCGATGAAATCCTCGGCCTCCTCGCGGGTCGCGGGATCGGGATGGCGCTCGGCGCGGTCGAGCGCGAGCGCGACCCAGCCGGCCAGCGCGCGGGCACCCTCGGTATAGGCCTTCATGGTGAGCAGCATGCGCCGCACATCGGGATGGACGATGATGGGATCGGCGGGCTTCTCCGGCAGTTGCGCCCCTTTGAGCGAGCGGCCCTGGAGCCGGTCCTTCGCATATTGCCGCGCCGTCTGATACGAGGTCTCGCCCAAGGCCAGGCCCTGCAATCCTACGCCGAGCCGTGCGCCGTTCATCATCGTGAACATGGCGCGCATGCCCTTATGCGCCTCGCCGACGAGATAGCCTTCGGCCTCGTCGAAATTGAGGACGCAGGTGGCGGACGCCTTGATCCCCATCTTGTGCTCGATCGAGCCGCAGCGCACGCCGTTGCGCTGGCCCACCGTGCCGTCCTCCTTGACCAGGAATTTCGGCACGATGAAGAGGCTGATGCCGCGAATGCCGGCGGGGCCGCCGACGATCCGCGCGAGCACGAGATGGATGATGTTCTCGGTCAAATCATGCTCGCCCGCGGAGATGAAGATCTTGGTGCCGGAGATCTTGTAGGTGCCGTTGCCCGTGGGCTCGGCCTTGGTGCGGATCTGGCCGAGATCGGTGCCGCATTGCGGCTCGGTCAGGCACATGGTGCCGCTCCACGCGCCATCGACGAGGCGGGGGAGGAATTTCTGCTTCAATGCGTCATTGGCATGGGCGCGGATCGCGGCATAGGCGCCGTGGGAGAGGCCGGGATACATGCCGAAGGAGGTATTGGCCGAGGAGATCATCTCCTCCAGGAAGAAATGCAGCGTGTGCGGCAGGCCCTGCCCGCCATAGGCGGGGTCGCAGGCGAGCGCCGTCCAGCCGCCCTGCCGGAAGGTCTCATACGCCTCCTTGAAGCCCTTGGGCGTCCTCACCACGCCATTCTCGAAGGTGCAGCCCTCCTCATCGCCGCTGCGATTGAGCGGAAAGAGCACCTCCTCGCAGAGCTTCGCGCCCTCCTCGAGCACGCTGTCGAAGACATCGGGCGTCGCCTCTTCATAGCCCGGCAGCTTCGCGAGCTCGCCGACATCGAAGAGCTCCTGGAGCACGAAGCGGTAATCGCGCAACGGGGCTTTGTAGAGGGTCATCTGGCTTGTCTCCGGAGTCGTGCGGCGGTCGCACTCATCCTTCGAGACGCCCGCTTCGCGGGCTCCTCAGGATGAGGAGTTTTCGGTGCCTCATCCTGAGGAGCGCCCGCAGGGCGCGTCTCGAAGGATGAGCGGCAGGAGCGACGGGCCTTGCCATCAATTCCTCAACGGCTTCCCCGTCTCGAGCATGTGCTCGATGCGGGCGAGCGTGCGGGGTTCGCGGATGAGCGACTGGAAGGCGCGGCGCTCCAAGGCGAGAAGCTGGTCCTCGCTCGTCTCCTGCGTGATGTCGGTATCGCCGCCGCTCAAGACCTCGGCGAGCTTCGCGCCGACCACCGCGTCATAAGCCATGGCCTTCCCCTGATGCACGAGATCATCGATGCCGAGCTGCATCGCCGCGGCGCCGGCGCGGCCGGGGAGATTGATCGGCAGCGGCTTGGGCGGCTGATAATCCTTGGCGAGCGCGAGCGCCTTCGCCTTGGCGTCGGCGAGCAGGCGGTCGCGGTTCATGGTGATCGCGTCCGAAGGCCGCAGGATCAGCATGTCGCGCGCCTCGGCGGCCGAGCGCGAGACCTTGGCGAGCGCGATCTGCTCGAAAGCCTGCATCAAAGGCGGGATCGGCCCGCCCGGCCGCTTCTTGTTGGCGACGGCGCGGGTGATGATCTCCTTGCAGCCGCCCCAGCCGGGCACGAGGCCGACGCCGGTCTCGACGAGGCCCATATAGCTCTCGGCATGGGCTTGCACGGCAGCCGAATGCAAGAGGATCTCGCAGCCGCCGCCCAAGGCCATGCCTGCGGGCGCGCTCACCACGGGGAAGGGCGCGTATTTGACGGCCTTGAAGGCGTTCTGCCCCTGCGTCTCACCTTCCTCGATGAAGGGCCAGAGCGCGACATTGGCAGCGAAGAGCGCCAATCCGACATTGGCGCCGACCGAGAAATTCTCGGCCTCGTTATAGACCACCATCGCCTTGAAGGCGCCGTTGCTCTTGCGCACGGTGTCGAGGCTCTTCGACAACAGCGCCATGATCTCGCCGTCGAGCGCATTCATCTTGGTGTGGAATTCGAGGCAGATCACGCCGTCGCCGATATCCCAAAGGCTCGCCGAGCCGTTGCGCGCGATGGGCTTCGATCTGCGCTTGATGTCGGCGAGCAAGAGCACGCCGGGCCGGCGCTTCACCGGCGCGTAATCGCCGGCGATAGTCAGATATTCGAGCCGCCCGTCGCTCGTGCGATAGAAGCTCTTGCCCGCCGCCTTGCCGAGGAGCGGCGGCACGGCGATCTTCTCAGATTTGAGCAGCGCCACGACATTGTCGACGCCGATCTGATCGATGAGCTCGAAGGGGCCGAACTTCCAGGTATAGCCCCAGCGCATCGCCTCATCGACGGCGACGATATCGTCGGCGATCTCGGGAACGAGCGAGGCGGCATAAGCGAGCGTCAAGCCCAGCGAGCGCCGCGCGAACTGCCCGCCGCGATCCTCATGGCGCAGGATCGCCTCGGGCTTGCGCTCGCTCGCGCTGGCAAGCTTCGGCTCGGCGCTCGGATGGTATTCGCCGGTCTTGAGGTCGATCGATTCCTTGACGCGGCCCTCTGCCGTCTTGGTCAGGCGATAGAAGCCGCCCTTGCCTTTGCGGCCCGTATAGCCCTCGGCGATCATCTTGGTGATGAGCGGGTGGTCTTGCGAGAGCTTGATATAGGGGTCGTCGGCGGGGAGCGTGCGGCGCATGCTCGCCGCCACTTGCGGGCCCAGATCGATGCCGACGAGATCGAGGAGGCCGAAGATCCCGGTGCGCGGCATGCCGAAGGGGCGGCCCATGATGGCGTCTGCCTCCTCGACGGTGAGGCCCAATTCGAAGGCCGCCTGCATCGCCGATTGCATCCACATGCCGCCGATGCGGTTGGCGATGAAGCCCGGCGTGTCCTTGGCATGGATCACGCCCTTGCCGAGGCGGATGTCGCAGAATTCGTCGATCGCCTGGACCGCCTCTGCGCGCGTCTTCGGTCCCCTGACGATCTCGAGGAGCCGCATATAGCGCGGCGGGTTGAAGAAATGCGTGATGAGGAAGTCGCGCTGAAACCGCTCGGGCATCGACCCCACGAGATCCCGGAGCGGAATGGTCGAGGTATTGGACGAGACGATCGAGCCCTCTTTCCGTGCACGCTCGATCTTCTCGAAGGTCGCGTGCTTGACCTCGAGCTTCTCCAGGACCGCCTCGACGATCCAGTCGCATTCGGCGAGCTTGCCGAGATCGTCATCGAGATTGCCCGGCGTCACCAGCTTCGCGTTGCCCGGATGCATGAAGGGCGCGGGATCGGTCTTGAGCAGGCGCTCGACCGCCTTCTCCGCCACGATATTGCGATTGACCGCACCAGGCAGGACGATGTCGAGGAGCAGCACGGGAAGGCCGGCATTCGCCACATGAGCGGCAATCCCGCCGCCCATCACGCCGGAGCCGATAACGGCGACTTTGTTTATGGGCACGGCCGGCCTCTTACCGTTCGCTGGAGAACCATTGTGCGTCCTTCGAGACGCGGTCCTGCGGACCGCTCCTCAGGATGAGGCGACGTTCTCAATGCCCTCTCCCATCGTTGATGCCATTCTCGATTTTCCTCATCCTGAGGGGGCGCGAAGCGCCGTCTCGAAGGACGCACATCGCCCATGCAGCTCTCACGCCCGCTCCAAGATCGTCGCGATCCCCTGCCCGCCGCCGATGCATTGGGTCGCCAGCGCGTAGCGCTTGCCTTCGCGCTTGAGCAAAGCGGCGGCCTTCCCGGTGATGCGCGCGCCGGTGGCGCCCAGCGGATGGCCCAGCGCGATCGCGCCGCCATCGAGGTTCGCCTTCCCCTCGTCGATGCCGAGATCCCGCATGCAGGCGAGCGCTTGGGACGCAAAGGCCTCGTTGATCTCGACGATGTCGATATCCTTGATCGAGAGGCCGGCGCGCTTCAGCGCCTTCTGCGCCGCGGGCACGGGGCCGAGCCCCATCACCTCCGGCGCGCAGCCCGCGACGGCAACGCTTTTGACGCGCGCGAGCACCTCGAGCTTGTTGCGCTTCGCATAGTCCTCGGTGCAGACGAGCACCGCCGAGGCGCCGTCGGTCAAGGGCGAGGAGGTGCCGGCGGTCACGGTGCCCTCGGCGTCGAAAGCGGGGGCGAGTCCTGAGAGTCCTTCCTGGCTCGTCTCGGGGCGGATGCAGCCATCCTGATCGACGGTGCCGTCTGCGGTCTTGATCGGCACGATCTCGTCCTTGAGCCTGCCCGCGGCTTGCGCGGCGGCGGCCTTCTTGTGGCTCTTCACCGCGAGATCCTGCTGCGCCTCGCGCGTGATCTGATATTTGCGCGCGACATTCTCGGCCGTCTGGCCCATCGAGATATAGGCTTGCGGGTACTCCTTGGCGAGCGCCGGGTTGGGCAGCGGGTTGAAGCCGGTCATCGGCACGCGGCTCATCGATTCGATGCCGGCGCAGATGAAGGCCTCGCCTGCGTCCAATTGAATGGCGCCCGCCGCCATGTGGATCGCCTGCATCGAGGAGCCGCAGAAGCGGTTGACCGTGGTGCCCGCGACATTGAGCGGGAGATGGGCGAGGAAGCCGACGATGCGCCCGATATTGAGCCCCTGCTCGCCCTCGGGGATGGCGCAGCCCATGATCACGTCTTCGATATCCTTGGGATCGATCTTGCTGCGCTCGATGAGCGCCGCGATCACCTGGGCTGCGAGTTCATCAGGCCGCGTCTTGGCGAGCGCGCCTTTTTTGGCGAAATGAAAGGGCGAGCGGGCATAGCCCGCGATGACGACGGATTTCATGAGGCGCTTCCTTTCTTGCCGGCGCGGCGTGGGGCGGCGGCGGATTCCTTCTCTCGGATATGATCGAGCACGGCCGATTCGATATCGCGCAGCTCGTTGAGGGTCAGCGTGATCTCGTTGCGCTGCCGCTCGAGCCCGCCGATCCGCTCGCGCGTCTTGGCGAGAAGCGCGCGCAACTGCTCCAAATGCTCGGGATCGGCATCATAGAGATCAAGCATCTCCTTGATGTCGGCAAGTGCGAAGCCGAGCCGCTTGCCGCGGAGCACCAGGTTCAACCGTGCCCGGTCGCGCGCGGAGTAGATCCGATTGCCGCCGATCCGCTGTGGCGCGAGCAGCCCCTGATCCTCATAGAAACGGATGGCGCGCGGCGACACGCCAAACTCGGCGGCGAGGTCGCCGATCGAGAAGAGGCGGGGACCGTCATCCGACGTACCAGCGTGGAATTTGGTTAACATTTTATTTACGATAACGTCATTGAGTTGACGTTAACGTAAGGCCGGGCGGCTGCTCAGTCAACCTCTTTTTGGCGCGCGCGTGGGCCGCAAACGACAATTAGGGCTCCTGCCCCGCCTTTCTCGCCTCCTCCTCCAAGAGCGCCTTCTTCGATGGCTTGCCGATGAGGGTCTTGGGCAGGCTCGCGCGGAACTCGACGAGCTTGGGCATCTCGATCGGTGAGAGCTTGTCCTTGAGGAACTGGAGCAACTCCTCGGCCGTCATGGTCTCGCCGGCGGCGAGCGCGACATAGGCTTTCACCGTCTCGCCGCGATAAGGGTCCTTGACGCCGAGGACGATACATTCGGCGACCTTGGGATGACGATAGATCGCCTCCTCGACATTGCGCGGATAGACCTTGTAGCCGCTGGCGATGATGATGTCCTTGATGCGGTCGACGATGAAGAGATAGCCGTCGGGGTCGAGATATCCGACATCGCCGGTGCGCAGCCGGCCGTCACTCATCACCTTCGCCGTCGCCTGGGGATTGTGCCAATAGCCCTGCATCACCTGCGGCCCCTTGACCGCGATCTCGCCGCGCTCGCCCTGCGGCAGCGTCTGCGTGGGATCGTCGAGCGAGAGGATCTCGACGATGGTGCCGGGGACAGGCACACCGACAGAGCCCGTCTTGTTGACCCCGCGCAAGGGATTGCAGCAGACGACGGGCGAGGTCTCGCTGAGCCCGTAGCCTTCGACGACGGTGCAGCGCGCGAGCGCTTCGAACTTCGCCTTGACTTCTGCCGGAAGCGGCGCGCCGCCGGAGATGCAGGATTTGATCGAGGTGAAGTCGATCGCCTTGCCCTGCGCTTGCGTGAAGAGCGCGGTGAAGAGCGTCGGCACGCCGGGCATCGTCGTCGGCCGCTTGCGCCGGATCGTCGCTAAGAGCGCCTTGATGTCGGGTTGCGGCATCAGGATGATCTCGGCGCCGACGGCGATCGACAGGTTGAGCGCCACCGTCATCGCGAAGACATGGAAGAACGGCAAGACGGCGAGTACGCGCTCCTCGCCCGGCACGCTGTCCGGGAACCAGCGCAGGCATTGCAGCGCGTTGGCGACGAGATTGAAATGCGTGAGCGCGGCACCCTTGGGAAGACCGGTCGTGCCGCCCGTATATTGCAGCACGGCGATGTCGCGCCGCGCATCGACCGGCAGCGGCATGAAGGCGCCGTCATTCGCGACGAGATCGCGGAACGCGACATGCGACTCGTCATGCGGCGGATGAGCCATGTCGCCGCGCCGCAGGAGCTGATAGAGCAGGCTCTTGGGCTGCGGCAGGATCGCCGCCATCGGACAGAGCACGATCTTGCGCACGCTGCTGCGGCCCAGCAAGGCGGCGACCTTGGGATAGATCTGCTTCACGTCGAGCGTCACCATGATCTCGGCGCCGGAATCGGCGGCGAGCTGGCGGATCTCCTCCTCGACATAGAGCGGGTTGAAATTGACGACGGTGCCGCCGGCTTCGAGCACGGCGAAATAAGCGATGACGTAGTAAGGGGAATTGGGCAGGACGAGGCCCACCCGCACGCCCTTCCTGACGCCAAGCGCGGCAAAGCCTTTGGCGGCGCAGCGCACCAGCGTACCGATCTCGCGGTAGCTATAGCCCTTGCCGAGAAAATCGAGGCAGGGACGATCGGGAAAGCGCCGGGCGCTGTCTTCGAGAAACTGGTAGAGCGGCTGCTCGGGAAATTCCGCGTGCCAGTCGATGCCGGGCGGATAGGCCGCCAGCCAGGGCCAACGCGCCTGCTTCTGATCCATGGCACGCACCGCAAACCAAGTGGGTGCCTAACCCTACCTCCATCCGGGTAAACGGACAATGTGGATGGGCTCCGTCATCGCGAGCAACGCGAAGCGATCCACTGCAAGTGAACGACGCGCAGCCTGGATCGCTTCGTCGCGATGACGCCGCTGGAGGATTCGCCGACGGGGAAGCGATCTACTGCTTCACCTCAGGGTCTTCCTCGGCCGCGTGACGCTTGCCCACGAGTTCCGCCTCGCGCAGCGCGTCGCCCTCGCTGCCATCGACCGCCTTTGCCGCATCGCGCGCCTTTTCCTCGACCTTCCCCGAGCGCGCGAATTTTTCCTGCTCCTTGTTGTATTGGCGTGCCGCCGTGCGATTGCCTTCGCCTTCGTTCTGTTGCGTCTTGCCCTTCTTCTCCGCCATTAAAGCCTCCAAGCCAACCTCTTGCTCTCGACCTGCAAACAGAGGGCTTGGGGGCCGGTTCCGGCGGCGGTTCAATGCGCCAGCAGCACCGGCATGGTCGCTTCCATGATGATGTGCCGCGTGGCGCCGCCGAAGATCATCTGTCTGAGGCGGCTCTGCGTGTAGGCGCCCTTCACCACGAGATCGGCGCCGATCGCCTTGGCCTCGTCGAGATAGATCTGGCCCGGCGTGCGGTTGCGCGCGAGCACATGGCGCGCAATCGCCGCGATGCCGTGGCGGCTCAGCGTCTGCGCCAGATCTTCCGCACTCGGGCCCGGCGTCATGCCGCCCTCGACGCTCACCACCTGAACGGCCGTCGCACGCTCGAGGAAGGGCATCGCGAAGGCGACCGTGCGCGCCGTCTCGGTGCTGCCGTTCCAAGCGACGAGCACACGCTCGCCGATCGTGGGAAGCGGCACGGGCGGCGCCATCAGCACCGGGCGCCCGCTTTCGAAGAGCGCATCCTCGAGCGTCGCCTCGGCGAGCGAGGCCAGCTTCGCGGGCCGTTCCACCGTGATGAGATCGAAGACGCGGCCGAGGGCGCCCACCACCGCGTTTTGCCGCCCCGCCTCCTCACGCCATTCGGCGCTTGGACCTTCGGTCGCCGCGCCGCCCAGCGGCACGCCATGCTCGCGCATGAAAGCGGCAAACAGCGCGCGCGCCTGCTCGCGCCGATCATGACCCTCGCGCTCCAGCGTGCGGTCGACTTCGGATGAGATCGAGAATCCCATCTCGCCTCCGAACACAACGGCGTATTCGGTGGTAACCGCGTTCAACCCGACGATGCGTCCGCCGAAGCGCCGCGCCACCAGAAGCGCCGTCTCCAGGAGCGGCGCGGCGGTGCCGTCCCCGACGACGGCCAAGATGGTTTTCATCGTGATCCTCGCCCAGTCGACAGCGTCAAGTGCTGCTCCTTAAGAGTACACCTTTCTTCTTCTTCGCGCCAAAGTGACGAGCGGCGCCGGCACCGGACTCGCCTCTTTTTTGGCACGATACAGCGTGGCGGTATGATAGCATTCTCAATCCGTCCTTTTCGCCGAGGAGGGACTTCATGGAGGATGTGGCGTATTGGCGGATACAGGCGGCAGGCTTCCGCGACCGCGCCGAGAGGACGGAAGACCGCGCTTTGCAGAATGAGTTGCTGGAGCTTGCCGTCATTTGCGAGGAAGTGGCCGCGACCATCGAGGAACGCGCTCCCAGCGGTTGAAGCGCGGGATCCCGGACGGCTGAAGCGTCGGCGGTCGCGATCCTGGGGAGGTTTGTGATTGGACGACCGGCCGTTTGGGCGCGGGGCGAGCGATGATCTCGGCTCCGCCATGCTCCGCCTCATCGAGGAGCTCTATCCGATCTGTCGCAGCATCACCGGCGACGGGTTGCGGCGGAGCCTCCGCATCATCGCGCGCGAGATCCCGCTCGAGCTCCGCGAGGTGCCGACGGGGACGGCGCTGTTCGATTGGACGGTGCCGCGCGAATGGAATGTGCGCGGCGCCTATATCGAGACGCTCAAGGGCGAACGGATCGTCGATTTCGCGACGTGCAATCTGCATCTCCTGCAATACAGCACGCCGCAAGACCGGATCGTGTCGCGCGAGGAGCTGCTGGCTCATCTCCACACCCTGCCGGAGATGCCCGACTGGATCCCCTACCGCACTTCTTATTACAGCGAGAATTGGGGCTTCTGCCTGACGCAGCGTCAGGCCGACCGCCTTACCGATCCCGCCTATCGCGTCGTCATCGACACGACGCTTGGCCCGGGGCATCTCACCTATGGCGAGCTGGCGATCCGCGGCGCGAGCGAAGAAGAATTTCTCTTCTCGATCCATTCCTGCCACCCCTCGCTCGCCAACGACAATCTCTCGGGAATGGCGGTCGCAACGAGGCTCGCCCAGCGATTGATGGAAAAGCCGCGGCGGCTCACCTATCGCTTCCTCTTCATTCCCGGCACGATCGGCTCGCTCGCCTGGCTCGCCGGCAACGAGGCGCTGGTGCCACGCATAGGCCATGGTCTCGTGCTGAGCTGCGTCGGCGATGCCGGTCCCGTCACCTACAAGCAGAGCCGGCGCGGCGATGCCGCGATCGACCGGATCGCGGCGCATGTGCTGCGCCACAGCGGCGATCCCCACCGCATCACGCCCTTCGTGCCTTACGGCTATGACGAGCGGCAATACTGCTCGCCCGGCTTCGACATGCCGGTGGGCTGCTTCATGCGCTCGCCCAACGGCACCTTTCCGGAATACCACAGCTCCGCCGACAATCTCGCCTTCCTCAAGGCAGAAAGCCTCGTCGATTCGCTGGAGAAGGTGTGGCGCATCGTCGAGATCGCCGAGGGCAATGCGACCTATCTCAGCCGCAATCCCAAGGGCGAGGCGCAGCTCGGCAAGCGCGGGCTCTATCGCCCGATCGGCGGGGCCAAGGAGGTCGGGCGCATCGACGGGCTCACGCTGCTCTGGGTGATGAATCTGGCCGATGGCAAGCATTCGCTGCTCGACATGGCCGAGCGCGCGGGCGTGTCCTTCGCCGAGGCGAAGGCCGCGGCCGACGCGCTCCTTGCGGCGGATTTGCTGGCGCCGGCCGAGCCGGTAAAACGATAGGATTCACCACGGAGGCACGGAGACACGGAGGAGAAGAATTATCGGCGCGGAGCGCCATAAATTTTCCTCCGTGTCTCCGTGCCTCCGTGGTGAAATCCAAGTTCCCGGAGCTCTCTATGACCGACCCAATCGGCCTGGCCCGCGGCCTCACCAATTACGGCGATCGCGATTTCGCGCTTTACCTTCGCCGCTCTTTCGCGAAATCGATGGGATATTCGTCCGATATGCTGGCGCGGCCGGTGATCGGCATCGCCAATACCGCGAGCGGCTTCAATAATTGCCATCGCCTCGTGCCGGAACTGGTCGCCGCGGTAAAGCGCGGCGTCTTGGCGGCGGGGGCGCTGCCGCTCGAATTCCCGACGATCTCGCTGGGCGAGGTCTTCCTCAATCCTACGAGCCTCAAATTCCGCAACCTGATGGCGATCGACACCGAGGAGATGATCCGCGCCCAGCCGATGGATGCCGTCGTGCTGATCGGCGGTTGCGACAAGACGGTGCCGGCGCAGCTCATGGGCGCGGCTTCGGCGAACGTGCCGGCGATCCAGCTCGTCACCGGGCCGATGATGACCGGACCCTATCGCGGCGAGCGGCTCGGCGCCTGCACGGATTGCCGCCGCTTCTGGGCGCGCTTCCGCGCCGGCGAGGTGAGCCGCGAGGAGATCGACGACATCGAAGGCCGGCTCGCCACCACCGCCGGCACCTGCGCGGTCATGGGCACCGCGAGCACCATGGCATCGATCGCCGAAGCGCTCGGCATGATGCTGCCGGGCACGGCGGCCATTCCCGCCGTCCATGCCGATCGCCTGCGCGCGGCGGAAGCCACGGGTGCCGCAGCGGTCGCGCTGGCGCGAGGCAAGCTCGCGCCCGATCGCATCATTACCGAGAGATCGGTCGAGAACGCGCTCCGCGTGTTGCTGGCGATCGGCGGCTCGACCAATGCGATCCTCCATCTGACGGCGATCGCCGGGCGCGTCGGCGTCGATATTCCGCTCGAAAAGCTGAATCGGCTCAGCGACGAGACGCCGGTGCTCGTCGATCTCAAGCCGACGGGCCCGCATTACATGGAGGATCTCTTCGCCGCCGGCGGCATCGGCGCGGTGTTGCGCGAGCTGCGCCCGCTCCTCCATCTCGATTGCGCCACGGTCACCGGCGAGACTCTCGGCGACCGGCTGGCGCAAGGCGAGGGCGATTTTGTCGACCGGTCCGTGGTGCGGTCGCTCAAGGAGCCTTTGCAGCCGCAAGGCGGGCTCGTCGCGCTGTTCGGCTCGCTGGCGCCGCGCGGCGCGATCCTGAAACGCTCGGCCGCCGATGCCCGGCTTTTCGAGCGCGAGGGCCGCGCCGTCGTCTTCACCTCGCTCGAGGATCTGGCGCAGCGCATCGACGATCCCGCGCTCGACGTGACGCCCGAGGATTTCCTCGTGCTGCAAAATGCCGGGCCGGCGAGCGTCGCGGCGATGCCCGAGGCGGGCTATCTGCCGATCCCGGCAAAGCTCGCGCGCGCCGGCGTCAAGGACATGGTGCGCATCTCCGATGCCCGCATGAGCGGCACGGCCTATGGCACGGTGGTGCTGCATGTAACACCGGACGCCGCAAGCGGCGGGCCGCTCGCGAAGCTGCGCAATGGCGACCGCATCCGGCTTTCGGTGGCGGAACGGCGCCTCGACCTTCTGGTCACCCCCGCCGAGCTCGCCCGACGGGAGGTCGAGATCCCCCCGGTGCCGCCGCGGGGCTATGCCCGACTCTATCGGCAGGAGATCCTGCAAGCCGATTACGGTTGCGATTTCGATTTTCTGCGGCGCCATCCGCTGCGGAGCGGAGCGCCCTCTTGAGATCGCCCCGCCCACCCTCGACCCTATTTGGAGGGGAATTCGGGTTGCGCCCGCTCCCCCTTTATATTGCGCTGCACAATTTTTCTTGACACCGATCCGCGGGCCGCTTACATGACGTTTTGTGCGATGCACAATTTTCGCATCCAACCCTATCGCATGAGGAGTAAATATGGCCAAGACGAGCGAAAAGACCAATGGTTCGAATGGGTTCTTCGACATCACCAGGCCCTTTGGCGACTTCCAGCTGCCGGGCGTCAATGTCGAGGCGATCGCGGCGAGCCAACGCAAGAACCTTGAGGCGCTGACCCAGGCGAACCAGCTGGTTCTCGAGGGCTTCCGTGCGGTGGCTCAGCGCCAGGCGGCGATCGTGCAGCAGGCGTGGCAGGATGCCTCGGCGGTGCTTCAGGCCTGGACACAGCCCGGCGCTCCGCAGGACCGGCTTGCCTCGAATGCCGTCGTGGCCAAGCAGACCTTCGAAAAGGGCGTGGCGCATGCTCGTGAGCTGGGCGAGCTCGCGGCCAAGGCCAATGCCGAGGCCTTCGGCGTGATCAGCAAGCGCGTCACCGAGAGCCTCGACGAAATCCGCGATTTCACTCACAAGAATGTTGCGTAATAATAGAGAAGCCTGAAAGCGGCGGGTGGCAGGAGCGCGGTCACCCGCATTGCTTGATCCGAATGACACGCGCTCGCGAATGGACCCACGGGTCCTGGGACGGAGCGGCCGATGAGACAGGATAAGTATCGCGGCAACGTCTTCGTGGCGAATCTGCCCAAAGGCTTTACCGACAGCCAATTGGCCGAAGCCTTCGACCCCTTCGGCATCGTCATCAGCGCCTTCCTCGCCCGCGACCCCGCCACGGGCGAGACGAAGCGGCACGGGCTCGTGAGCATCGCGCCGCCCCCCGCCGCCCAGGCCGCGGTGAACGCGCTCAACGGCACGGAGATCGGCGGCAAGCGCATCGAGGTGCGGCTCGCCGATCCCGGCATGGCGATCGCCATTCCAAAGCCCAACCGGCCCAAGCGCAGCTTCAGCGCGCCGCCGCGGCCAGCCGCGGAAACGCCGCGGACCTTCGTCGTCGAGCGCCGGCCGCTGCGCCGGCCGTAAGGCAGGCTCCTGTAAAACGCGCGAGTGCGCGTCGGCGCTCGATGCTAGGTTGGCTGGCCAACCAATCATCGAGGAGGGAGCCCCCGTGAAGATCCATAACCCCGCGACCGTTGCCGCGCCCGGCGGCCCCTATAGCCACGGCATCGAGACGCCGCCCAATGCGCGCTGGCTTCACATTGCCGGGCAGATCGGCATCGCGCCCGACGGCACGACGCCCACCGACTTCGAGAGCCAGGCCGAGCAATGCTGGCGCAACATCAAGGCGATCCTCGCCGCCGCCGGCATGGGCGTGGAAAACCTCGTCAAATGCACGCATTTCCTCACCCGGCCGGAGGATATCGGACCTTACGGCAAGGTGCGCACGCGCCATCTCGGCGATGCGCGGCCCGCTTCGACCCTTCTGGTGATCAGCGCGCTCGCGCGCCCCGGCCTGCTCGTCGAGGTCGAGGCGATCGCGGCGAAGGCGTAAGTCTCGCCCATGGCGAGCTACGATCTCGTCCTGCGCGGCGGCAGCGTGCTCGACGGCACGGGCGCGCCGGCCAAGAGCGCCGATCTTGCCATCGCCGGCGATCGCATCGCCGCGATCGGCGCTCTGTCGCGGCAGTCCGGGCGTGAGGAGATCGATGTTGCCGGGCTGACGGTGGCGCCGGGCTTCATCGACGTCCATACTCATGACGACCGCGCGCTCTTCGCGACGCCCGACATGGCGGCGAAGGTGAGCCAGGGCGTCACCACGGTCATCGTCGGCAATTGCGGCATCAGCCTGGCGCCGGCCCTGCCCGACCGGCCGCTGCCGCCGCCGCTCGATCTCATCGGCACCGCCGAGGCCTTTCGCTTCCGGCGCTTCGCCGACTACCTCGATGCCGTCGAGGCGGCGCCACCCGCGATCAATGCTGCGTGCCTCGTCGGCCATTCCACGCTCCGCGCCGGCGCCATGGACAAGCTCGACCGCCCTGCTGATGAGGGCGAGATCGAGGCGATGCGCGCGCGTCTTGCCGAGGCACTCGATGCCGGCGCCATCGGGCTTTCGAGCGGCTTGTGGTACGCGCCGGCGGTCGCCTCGACCAAGGACGAGATGGTGGCGCTGGCACGGCTCGTTCACGAGACCGGTGCCATCTACACGACGCATATGCGCGACGAGGGCGACCACGTGCTCGACAGCCTCGATGAGACCTTCGCCGTCGGCCGCGAGGCCCAGGTGCCGGTCGTCGTCTCGCATCACAAGGTGATGGGCCGCAAGAATTTCGGGCGGACGCAAGAGACTCTGCCGAAGATCGCCGCGGCGATGGCTCGGCAATCCATCGGGCTCGACGCCTACCCCTATATCGCTTCCTCGACCGTGCTCCGACCGCAGAACGTGCCCTTGGCACTCAAGGTCCTCATCACTTGGTCGAAGCCCCATCCCGAGATGGCGGCGCGCGAGCTCTCGGCGATCGCGCAAGAATGGGGCGTCACCGAGCTTGAGGCATGCGACCGCTTGCAGCCCGCCGGCGCCATCTATTTCATGATGAACGAGGAGGATGTGCGCCGCGTGCTCGCCTTCGAGCACACGATGATCGGCTCGGACGGGCTGCCGCATGATCGCCATCCGCATCCGCGGCTCTGGGGCACGTTTGCGCGCGTGCTGGGATATTACAGCCGCGAGGTCGGTCTCTTCCCCCTCGCCGAAGCAGTGCGCAAGATGACGGGACTGCCCGCCGCCCGCTTTGGCCTCACCGGCCGGGGCCACCTCTCCCCCGGCGCCTACGCCGATGTCACGGTTTTCGACGCGGCCACCATCATCGATCGCGCGACCTTCGAGAAGCCGATGACGCCCGCGGCCGGCATTCATCTCGTGCTGGTGAATGGCAAACCGGTCTGGCGCGCGGGAGCGAGCACCGGCGCGCGGCCGGGACGGACGCTACGCCGCCAAGCGATGAAGGACGAAGCACCCGCCTGATCCGGCGATCACCGCTTGCCCCGCGCATCGACGGGCCAGATATCGAGGAGCGTGTCGCCGCGGACCACGTGATAGAAATCATGCAGGTTCACGGTCGGATCGCAATGCGGCGTCACGCATTCGATGCAGGCGCCGAGCGCGGGGCGCGGCGCGCCACCGGCCAAGATCAGCTTGCCGTGCTCGTCGCCGAAGAACTCGTAGCGGCTCCCGAGCGGCGCACCGGCGGCGATCTCCGGTGCGGGACCGTCCGTCGCGAAGCATTTGAGGCCGGCATCGGTCGTGACATAGCCGGGCGCATTGACGGAGACGATGGAAGTCGCAACGAAAAGCGCCGTCTCGAAGGGCGGCGCGTTGCGCCCGTCCTTGATGGCGCGGAGATAGTCGACATCCATGAAGACGTAAGAGCCGACTTGCAGCTCGGTGAAGACTCGCGCCTCGGGATCGAGGTCAAAGGTCCCGGTGCCGGCGCCGGTGACGATCGGCACGTCCATGCCGGCATCCCGCAATCGCGCAAGCATGCCGCCAAGCCGCTCGAGCTGCGCCAGCGCCTTGGCGCGCCGCTCGGCACGGATGGGAATATGCTGGAGATTGCCGGAGTAGGATTGGATGCCGCGGAAGTTCAGCGCTTCCGCCTTGACCGCCGCGCGCACGAGCGCAGCGAGATCCTCTTCCGTCGCAGCACCCGTGCGCGCATGGCCGGCGGAGAAATCGACGAGCACATCGAGCGGCTTTCGCGCCTCCTGCGCCGCATGATCGAGAGCCAGGAGATTATCGGGGTGATCGACGACGACGCTCACGCCGCGATGGGGCTTGGCGTTGAGCGCCATGAGCCGCGCGATCTTGGGCGGCGTCACTTGCGGCGAAGTGATGTGCACGCCGGGAATGCCGCCCGCCGCCATCACCTCGGCCTCGCCCAAGGTCGCGCAGCAGATGCCGAGCGCGCCCGCCGCCACCTGCATCTCGGCGATGCGCGCAGACTTATGTGTCTTGGCATGTGGCCTGAGCGCCACACCCACGGCGCGCGCATGCGCCGCCATCGCGGCGATGTTGCGCTCCATCGCGTCGAGATCGATGAGGAGCGCGGGCGTGTCGAGCTCGGCACGGCTGCCGGGCTTGCCGATGAGCGGGGCGTTGGGACCGAGGAAGGTCATCGCGACATCATTGCGGCGGCGCCTTGCGACATCAAGGTCGGACGTCGTGCCGCGGCCTCACTCATGGTTCGAGACGCCAGCTTCGCTGGCTCCTCACCATGAGGAACTAAAAACCCTCATCCTGAGGAGCGATCCGCAGGATCGCGTCTCGAAGGATGAGCGGGAGAAGCGACGGGCGCCGTGGGCTCCCGCAAATGACACGCCACGAGATGCCCCGGCTTTACCTCGCGCATTTGCGGCTCTTCGGTCTTGCAGCGTTCCATCACATAGGGGCAGCGCGTGTGGAAGCGGCAGCCCGAAGGCGGATTGATCGGGCTCGGCACGTCGCCCGCGAGAACGATGCGCCGGCGCTCGGCGTCGGGATCGGGGAGCGGCACGGCCGAGAGCAGCGCCTCGGTATAGGGATGAAGCGGCTCGGAGAACAGCCTGTCGCGATCGGTGAGCTCGACGATGCGGCCCAGATACATGACGGCGATGCGGTGGCTGATATGCTCGACCACGGCCAAATCATGCGCGATGAAGAGATAGGAAAGGCCGAACTCCTTTTGCAGATCCCTGAGCAGGTTGACGACTTGCGCCTGGACCGAGACGTCGAGGGCCGAGAGCGGCTCGTCGCAAACAATGAGACTGGGATTGACGGCAAGCGCGCGGGCGATGCCGATGCGCTGCCGCTGCCCGCCCGAGAACTCATGCGGATATCTTTGCATCGCCTCCTCGCGCAAGCCCACCTTGGCAAGGATCTCGGCCACGCGCTCCTTGAGCCGCGCGCCGCGCGCGACGCCGAAATTGCTCATCGGCTCCGCGACGATCTCGCCGACGGAAAGGCGCGGGTTGAGTGAGGAGTAGGGATCCTGAAAGACGACCTGAAGCTCGCGCCGATAGGGACGCATCTGGGCCGGCGTGAGATTGTCGATGCGCTCGCCGCGGAGCCTCACCGTGCCGGCGGTCGGCTCGATGAGCTTGAGCAGCGCCTTTCCTGCCGTTGATTTGCCGCAGCCGCTCTCGCCGACGAGGCCGAGCGTCTCCCCCTCCTCGATCCGGAAGCTGATCCCGTCCACGGCATAGACGTAACCGGCGATCCGCGAGAGCAGTCCCTTGCGGATCGGAAAATGCTTTTTGAGCCCCTCGACCTCGAGGAGCGGCGTCTTGGCGGGTTCGCTCATGAGGCGGCGATCCGCTCGGATTCGAAGCAGGCGGCGAGATGCGCGGGCGCCTTGACCTCCAAAGGCGGCGCCTCGCGGCGGCAGCGCTCGGTCGCAAAGCGGCAGCGCGGGGCGAAAGCACAGCCGATGATCGCCTGGCGCAGCGAGGGCACGGTGCCCGGAATCTCGGCGAGCCGCGGCGGCTCGCGGCGGCCGAGCGTCGCCCCCAGGCGCGGCACCGAAGCGAGGAGGCCCAGCGTGTAGGGGTGCCGCGGGCGGCGGAAGAGCTCGCGCACCGGCGCTTCCTCCACTTTGCGGCCGGCATACATGACGACGACGCGCTGCGCCATCTCCGCGACGACGCCCAGATCATGGGTGATGAGAATGATCGCGGCACCGATCTTCGATTTGAGCTCGCGCATCAGATCGAGGATCTGCGCCTGGATCGTCACGTCGAGCGCGGTCGTGGGCTCGTCCGCGATGAGGAGCTTCGGATTGCACGCCAAGGCGATCGCGATCATCACGCGCTGCCGCATGCCGCCCGAGAGCTCGTGCGGATATTGTCGGGCGCGCCGCTCAGGCTCGGGGATGCGCACGAGGCGCAGCATTTCAACGGCCCTGCGCTCCGCCGCGCCCGCATCGAGCCCTTGGTGAAGCCGCAAGGTCTCGCCGATCTGGCGCGAGATGGTGAGCACCGGGTTGAGCGAGGTCATCGGCTCCTGAAAGATCATCGAGATCTCGTTGCCGCGAATGCCGCGCATCTCGGCTTCGCTCAAGCGCAGGAGATCCTTGCCCTGAAAGCGGATGGTGCCGCCGACGATGCGCCCCGGCGGCGAGGCAACAAGACGCAGGATCGAGAGGGCCGTGACGCTCTTGCCGCAGCCGCTCTCGCCGACCACCGCGAGGGTCTCGCCGGCACCCACCTCATAGGAGACGCCATCGACCGCGCGCACCACGCCGTCGCGCGTGAAGAAATGCGTCTTGAGATCTTCGATCGCAAGGAGCGGCGAGTCCGACACCGGTATCGCCCCTACATCCGCCGCGCGAGCCGCGGGTCGAGCGCATCGCGCAGCCCGTCGCCGACGAGGTTCACGGCGAGCACCGTCAGCGACAAGAAGATGCCGGGGAAGATGATGAGATAGGGCTTGATCTGAAAATAGCTGCGCCCCTCCGCCATGATATTGCCCCAGCTCGGGATCTGCGGCGGCGTGCCGGCGCCGATGAAGCTCAGCACCGCCTCGGTGATCATCGCGGAAGCGCAGATATAGGTGGCCTGCACCAGGATGGGGGCGACGGTATTGGGCAGGATGTGGCGCCACAACGTGCGGAAGAAGGGCGTGCCCGCCGCCACGGCTGCCTCGACGAAGGGCTGCTCGCGCAGGCTCAGCACGACGCCGCGCACGAGGCGCGCGACGCGCGGCACCTCGGAGATGGTGATGGCGATCACGACATTCTCGACGCTCGCCTTGGTGAGAGCCATCAGCGCAATCGCAAGCAGCACCGGCGGGATCGACATGAGCCCGTCCATGATGCGCATGACGATGGTGTCGGTGATGCGGCTGAAGCCGGTGACGAGCCCGATGGCGAGCCCGATCGCCGTGCTCAGGATGGCGACGCCCAATCCGACGGTGAGCGAGATGCGCGCACCATAGAGCGTGCGGCTATAGACGTCGCGGCCATAGGCGTCGGTGCCGAACCAGTAGCGCTCGGAGGGAAAGCGCAGGCGATGGACCGGCGATACCGAAATCGGATCGACCGTGCCGAGATAAGGTGCGAAGATCGCGATCCCCGCCATGATGAGCAGCAAGGCCAACCCGGCGATGACCGTGGGATGGCGGCGGATCGCCTCGCCGAGCCAGTTCCGGCGCGCAACGGGTGCGGCGATCTCGGACTGTGCCACCGCCATCTCAATACCTCACGCGCGGATCGAAAAGCGTATAGCTGATGTCGACCGCGAGATTGACCAGCACATAAGCCGCGGAGAAGAGCAGGATCACGCCCTGGATGATGGGATAGTCGCGGCGCAGGATGGCATCGACAGTGAGCCGGCCGATGCCGGGGATGGCGAAGACCGTCTCGGTCACGATGACGCCGCTGATGAGGAGCGCCACGCCGATGCCGACCACCGTCACGATCGGCACGGCCGCATTCTTGAGCGCATGGCGCATGAGCACGTCGTTGTTGGTGAGGCCCTTGGCCTGCGCCGTCCGGATATAATCCTGGCTCAGCACTTCGAGCATGCTGGCGCGGGTGATGCGCGCGATGAGCGCGCCATAGATGAGGCCAAGCGCGATGCTCGGCAGAATGAGATGCTCGATGAAGGGGAGAAAGCCTTCGCGGATACTGACATAGCCTTGCACCGGAAGGATATCGAACTCGATCGAGAAGCCGAGGATCAGGAGATAGGCCAAGACGAAGGACGGCAGCGAGAAGCCCATCACCGCGACGATCATCACGCCGCGGTCGATCCAGGTGCCGACCATCCAGGCGGCGATGACGCCGAGCGGGATCGCGAAAAGCACCGTCACCACCAGCGTCATGAGCGTCAGCGCCAGAGTCGGCTCCAGCCGCTGCGCGATGAGTTCGGTCACCGGCAGATTGGTGAAGATCGAGATGCCGAGATCGCCATGGAGCACGCCCCAGAGCCAATGGCCGAAGCGCAGGAAGAACGGCTCGTCGAGGCCAAGCTGGCGATGGATCCGCGCGATGTCCTCGGCGGTTGCGAGATCGCCGGCGATGATCGCCGCGGGATCGCCCGGCGCGATATAGAGCAGCGAGAAGACGAAGATCGCGACGACGCCCATCACCGGAATGGTGGCGAGAAGCCGGCGGAGGATATAGGCGAGCATGATTACCCTTAGCAGCGAGCCCCCACCTCACCCTCCCGCTCCGCGGGTCCCTCCCTCTCCGCCCCCGGGGGCGGAGAGGGTTGGGGTGAGGTGGGGGCTCGCGATGAAGGGGGGTAAGCTCACTTCTTCTCGACGTTCCACATGAAGACGATCGGCGCCGGCACCACGCCTTTCAGATCGCTGCGATAGGCGGTCGGGATGACGAATTGGCCGGTCGGGATGAAGGGGACGGAGATGAAGGCCTCGGTCTGCGCCTCCGCGGCGATCTTCTTCTGCGCGGCGAGATCGGGGGCGTCGAGCCATTGGGCGCGGAGCGCTTCGAGCTTGTCGTCGGTCGGCCAGCCGAACCACGCTTTGACGCCATTGGCGCGCAGCGGGAAATTGAGCGCGGGATTGACCATGTCGGGGCCGACGAACCAGGTGAAGAAGATGCTCCAGCCATTCTTCTCGACCGGCTCCTTGATGGCGCGCCGCGTGATGAGCGTGCCCCAATCCATCGCCTGCAGATCGATGTTGAGGCCGATCTGGCGCAGCTCGTCGGCGATGACTTGCGCCTGTGAATTGACGATGGGCTGATCGGTCGCCGTCATCATGACGATGCGCTCGCCCTTGTAGCCGCTCTCCTTGACGAGCTCCTTGGCCTTGGCGGGATCGCGCTTGCCGGCGAGCGCCGCGTTGCCGGCATCGTTCGCCATCGGCGTACCGCAGGGGAAGACGGAATAGCAGGTCCGCCAATTCTTCTTGTCCTCGCCGGCAAGCGCCGTCATCACGTCGGTCTGATCGACGACATAGAGTGCCGCCTGCCGCAGCTTCTCGTTGTTGAAGGGCGGTTGAAGCTGATTGAAGCGCATGATGCCGATGCTGCCGATCGGATCGATGTTGGCGACCGTGATGTCCTTGTTCTTCTTGAGGAGTGGCACGAGATC
>Ga0209062_1002397_pt1 | contig 25411 bp, 22 predicted proteins | sample Coa_R2_2_FD_187158 | JGI IMG/M metagenome (GOLD analysis project Ga0209062, IMG submission 187158) | Surface soil microbial communities from Centralia Pennsylvania, which are recovering from an underground coalmine fire - Coalmine... | ecosystem: Environmental > Terrestrial > Soil > Unclassified... | reverse complement strand
AGACCGCGGAGAGATCCAATCGCGAAAGGCCGCGGCAGGCGCCTTGAATGTGTGAAAGCCCGTCGATCATCCTGCGCTTGGCGGCGTTCTCGATCATTTGCCGGCGCTTGGAAGTGTTCTCCGGAGCGGAGGCAGACGCCGGAGGCAATTCGCCCGGCGGCGCCTGCGCCAGAGAACCCGGTGTGCCTTTCACCTGGCTCGCCGCTTCGCGCAACGCGAGCTTTCCCTGGGCCACCTGCTTCAGCAGTTCGGGATCTGCTTTCTGGATAGCGAGCGCCTGCCCGACCTTCCGCTGGCTTACGCCGATCTCCTGCGCGAGCTTCTCGCGGACCCTCCCGGCGGCTTCAGGCAAAGGTTGTGACCGCCCGGTCACAACCTTTCGGCGACCCTTGTGGAACTGCTTGCCCGCGTCGATTTGCCGTTGGCGGGCTGCCTCCTGCTCCTCCCATGCCTTGATCGCCACCTGAGCCGCCGTGATCTGGTCGATCGTGAGGTGGCGGCGTTCGCCGTTGACGCTCCAGATCCAGCGCGCCAGCGGCATCGGTCCCTGGTAGATCCGGCTCCACTCGGCGAAGCGCGGCTCGATTCCGGCCTCACGGCAGGCCAGCAGCCGGTTGCGTCCATCGACGAGCTGTCCTTCGTGAACGGCGATCGGATGCAGCAAGCCATTCGCCCGGATGTCCGCTGCGAGCCCGGCGAGCGAAGCCTTGTCCATCAAGGGAAACAGGTCGCAGACCGGATGCACCGGCATGCCATAGCCGTCTGCGGAGCTCACCGCGCACCTCCATCGAAGTCCGGCGGCTTGATGAAGTCGGCGTGGCCGAGGATCGAGATCACGTAGGGCCTGGCCGGCTCGCGGCCGGTCTCCAGCGTCCAGGCCACGTGGTGGTAGTGGGCCAGGAACAGCTTCACGGTCCAGCGCCGGGCGCGGGCTTCGATGTGCGCCGTCGGAAGCTTGCCCTGCTCGTACCAGCGGCGCTCCTCGTTGTTGGCGCCGGCGAGCGAAAGCTTTGCCGCCGCCTGGCGGGCGAACTTGCCGGCTTCGTTCGCGGCCTCCTCCTGTGCTTTGCGCTGCCGGTAGAGGCCGGCGTAGAAGTGCGCCTGGTCCGGGGGCTGCTTGGCGAAGGCTTCGCCGATCCTCCAGCACAGGGACTTGAGCGCCGCGTTCCACGGGCACTTCTTGCCTTTAAGCCACACCTGGGTCGGGTCGAGGCCGGCGAAGCGCCAGATACGCCCCACCGTGGGGCAGCGGCTGATGTCGATGTGCGCGGCCAACCCTGCGGCGATGACCGGGCCCACGAATCCCTTGGCCCACCTGGCCGCCGGGATCGTCTCGGTCCAGCTTTCGAGCGTCCTCCGGATCTGCTCCTCTTCGGCGCGGTGGCGTTCACCGAGCCAGTCGGCAATCGGGGCCGCCTGGCGTGCGGCTGCTTTCCGCCGGTCCCGCGCTTCGTAATATGCGTTGACCAGGAACCGAGCTTCGCCGGCGGTGAGCGCCGCTGCGGCCGTGTCGATGGTGGTGTTCGTTTCCATTTGCTTCCTCCCTGCTTGGCTCGCTCGTGTCCCCTGGTGCTCTCGAACGTTTGGCTGGTGCTCGCTACCTGGCCGCGCCGGACAGAACCGCGAGCGCAGTCTCGGCCTGGACGTTGTCGCGGATCTCCTTCAGGGCATCGGCGATGAAGCGGTGCGGGCGCTGGATCTCGTACCAGAACACAACTTTGCCGTCGTGCAGCCGCCAGCGCAGACGAACCGGAATGCGATACGCCGGCCCGTTCTCGTGAATGGAGATGCCGAGCACGAAACCATCCGGGATTTCGAGCGTTCCCTTCTTGGCCGTGCCGCGGATCTCTTCGTCGTAGGTGAACTGGATCTGGCCGTTCGCGAGCCGCACGCCCGAAGAGAACGCAACCTCCTTCTTCGCTTCGAGCGTGAGGGCGACCTCGAGCAGCTCGGCGCCGGCGGGCTCGACCACGTCGGGCAGGTTTTCTTCGAGGAAGCGGGCGAAATCGACCTGGCCAAGCTGCTGGCGGTTCTTGCCGAGCCAGGTCTGAAACTCGGCCGAGCGGCGGGTGGTGTAGGTGGCCACGTGCTCGCACCAGTTCGGCATGGCGATGCCGGTGGCTTCGTGGTAGTCGAGCACCGCCACGAACTCTTCTTTCTCGGCGTTGAAGAAGAGGTGGCTCACGCCGTGCCGGCCGAACTCGTTTACATAGGCGATGAAGCTGTCGGTGTCGTGCAGCGTGACCTTCTGCCGGATGCGGAGCGGGCGCGGCAAATACTCTTCGAGCGACGCCAGCTCGTAATCCTTCGGAAGGACCGCATAGACGCCCTGGGTCCCGTCGGCGGGGACCGGGCGCGGTTCGCCGAGGGCGGCCCCGGCCGCGATCGCGGCCTGGACGTCGCCGATCGTTTCAGGTTCGTACTGCAGCATCAGATGACCTCCTTGAGTTCGCCTTTGCGGGGCGTTTCGATATCGACCACGCGGAGCGGCAGCATCTGCTGCTTCGGGTCGTTCCGGACCAGCCGGTTGTCGTCGGTGGCGTAGAACACGGTCATGCCGCGGTCGCGCTCCGGCAGTTTGGTTTTCACTTGACTCTCGACCATCAGCACGTCGGTCGAGCCTTTCGAAGCGGGCAGCACCTTGAGCGTCAGAGTGAGCGCGCCGCCCTTGCCGGCCGCGCGCACGGCGGCGACGACTTTGGCCAGCTCCTCGGAGAGTTCCTCGAGGGTGGCGCCGTTGTTGATCTGAAGGATGGTCTCCTGGAACATCGCGGCTCCTCTACGCGGCGTCGGCATTCGCCTCTGCCGCGGACATGGTGGTCGGGACGCGGCCGGCGAACTGCTGGCACATTTGGTGGAACTCGATGGCGCGCTGCGTCTCCTCCGGCGTCAGCCGCCGCAGGAACTTCAGCACGGCCTTGCCGTAGGTCTTGCCCTGGCCGTTCTGCGCCTTCTCCAGCTCGATGGCGACGAATGCCTGGTAATACGGGATGCCCTGCGTGGTGAGCTTGAGGAAGAACTGCCGGGCGTTGCGCACGCTGGTGGGCGGGAGCGACACCACCTCGGGAAACATCGCCTCGCCGCGCAGCATGAAGAGCTGCTTCACCTGCTTGCAGGCCTGCGCGCCGCTGCCGTCGCCGGCGCTGTCCCACCGCGCGAGCGGGCACTGGACGCACTGGCCGCCCGGCTTGCCCACGCCGGTGACGTTGTCCGGGGAGGAGCAGTCCGGCGGCACGTTGCCCGCGTCCTTGCTCTGGTAATAGGCGCGGGTGTCGCGTGCGAACACGATCACGCCTTCGATGCGCTGCGCCGTCTCCTCGCCCTCGAGCGTGGGGATCAGCCACAGCGCCGTGCCGGGGTTGACCTTGATGCGCGGCAGGTCGAACTCCGACACGCTGCCTCCGGCGATGTTAACGGCGAACGCCTCCTGCACCGCTTGCGCCGCTTCCGGACCGAGCGTCAGGGCGCGCGGCGCGTTGATCTTCACAAGTTCCTGCATGATGGTTTTCTCCTTGGTTGAACTAAGCCTTCCTGCTGCGCAGGGTGTGGACGAACGAGATCTTCAGGGCCTGGCCGAGCGGCGCCGGCAGCGCGGCCCGCACGTCCTCCTCGGTGAAGATCCGCTCTTCCCTTTCCGCCTGGGCAGCCACATCCCGCGCCACTTCGCGCACGAACGCCGAGAGCGAATTGGTGTTGTAGTTTTCGCTGACGTACTGCGCGAGTTCGGAGGCCTTGAGCGCCTCGACCACGCGCTCGCGGCCGTCGAGCGGGCTCGCGTAGATCTCCTGAGCCAGCGACACCGTGCGGCCGTCCACCTTCATGGACTGCACGCCGTCTTCGATGAACTGGGGCACCAGCGCCTCCTCCAGTTCGTCGAGTTTGGCCTTGACTCCCTTCATCTCCGCGTCGAGATCGCGTTTCCGGTTTTCCAGGCACACGAACTCTTTCAGTTGCTCCATGTTCATTGCGATCGTTCTCCTGCCGGTTAATTTTTGATTTCGGCGAGGATCGCCTCGACTACCTCGGCGCGGCGTTCGAGGGCGCGCATGATTTTCACGTCCACCGTGTTCCTCGCCACCAGGTGGATGTGCTCGACCGGGCGCGTCTGGCCAGGCCGGTGAACCCGCGAGAGCGACTGGTCGTACTCACCGAGCGAGAAGCTGAGCGAGTAGTAGATCGAGTAGCGGGCGCGCGTGAGATCGACGCCGACTCCGCCCGCGCTGATTTGTACGGCGAGGACCTGCGCCTCGCCGCTCTGCCACCGTTTCAGCTCGTCGCGGCGGCCCGAGAGCTCCAGGCTCGCGTAGCCGAGGGCCTGGCAGGCCTCGTGAACCGCATCGAGGTCCGCGTGGAACCGGCAGAAGACGACGACGGGTTCGTCTCTGCCGATGTCCTCCAGCGTGTCGGCCAGCAGCTTCTGCTTCGAGGCATCGATGCGGTGATACTGCTCGTCGTCGGTCTTTACCCAGCCGCCGGTGATCTGCTGGAGGCGCATTAGCTTCACCATGGCGTTGGCTGCGGTCACCATGCCGTCCTTCACCTCGGCAACGAATTTGTCCTCGACGCCCCGGTAAACTCGCAGCGCTTCGGAGCTCAAGTCGCAGTGGTAGATCACGTGCGTCTCGGGCGGCAGGTCGAGCACGCCCTTGTCCACGCGGAACGTGATCAGCCGCATCTTCTCTTCGAGCTTGTCGAGGTTCCGCGGCGCGACCACCTGCTTCTTCTGGTAGCCGCCCATCACGCAGTACTCCTGGCGAAATGCGTTGAAGCTGGGGCCGAAGATGCCGATGTCGAGGAACCGGAACGGGGCGTAGATGTCGGTGTGGCTGTGCGGCATCGGCGTGCCGGTGAGCCCGGCCCGGTATCGCGCCTTCGTGCGCATGCGCTTGAAGAAGAGGCTGGCCTTGCCGCCCGGGGCCTTGATCCGGTGCGCCTCGTCGGCGATGACGAGGTCCCAGTTCTGTTTCTCGGCCCAGCCGGCAAACGGCTCGCGCCAGGCCGAGTCGTAGTTGATGACCGCGATGAACGGTACCCCGCGCGCTTCGGCGAGCCGGAGCTCTTCCGCAGCGAGCTGCTGTTTCTGGGCGACGCTGCCCGCATCCTCGTCCAGCCCGGCGACGACCACAGGGATGCCCACGTGCCGCTCGAACTGGGAGATCCACACCGGCACCACGCGGAGCGGGCACGCGATCAACACCCGCCGCGCGGCCAGCCCGAGGATGAGCATGCAGGCCACCAGGCTCTTGCCGGTGCCCATCCCCATGGCGAGCAGGAAGCCGCGGAAGCCTTTCGCCATCCGGTCGAGACAGAACTTGTAGGCGGCCATCTGGTGACGCCAGGGCCGGGTGATCAGGCCTTCTGGAATGGCAACCTCGGGCTCGGCCGGCTTGGGCTGCGGCGCCGGCGCGGCGGGTTGCGGCGCATGGCCGTTGCGAAGGAGAGCAGCGAAGGCGCCGGTGGCCTCGAGGCGCGGGATGCGGTCCTTGATGAGCTTCGCGTGGCCGGTTGTCGCCGGGTAGCTCCAGGCGCGCTTCGTCCGATCCCAGTTCCCGCCGGGAATGCGGCCGCAGACCAGCAGCGCGGAAAGCGGCGCGTTGACCACGATCCGGCCGGCAACGACGTCGGCTTGGCAGGCGGCCGGCTCAGGCATGCTGCGCCTCCTTGCCGGCGCACTTGGCCCTCTGCGCGGCGGCCCACTCCTGGAGCATCAGCCGGCCTTCGGCCTCGATCGCGTCGGCTACGTGCCGCGAGGCGATGAGCCCGCGGCGCACCAGGCTGACGAGCGACTCGCTCTTGCCGAGCTTGCGGGCGACCCGGCGATTGAGGCCGTAGAGCGGGTCGTCCTTGCGGTTCGGCTTGCGTTTCAGGATCGGGTGTTTCATAGTTGATGTGAAGTTGAAAGATTAGTATTCGCGATTTCGCGATTATTGTCAATCGCCGCATCGCATGAGTGCACCACAACCAGCGATAACTCTATGGATCAAAGCCAAATAAAGTTTGGAATCGAGCTTCCCAAGGAGCTGCACCGGCAGGTCAAAATCGCCGTCGCCACCCGCGGCCTGAAGATGAAAGAGGCGTCGGAACAAGCGTTTACGGCCTGGCTCGAGTCCGTCAACCAGACCGGCGAGGCGCCCAAAGCCCGGCGCGAATCCGCGCAAGTTCAAGCAGCGTCGCCGTTTGGCGCACTCACCCCCGACGAGGAGCAGTACGTCCACTGGCTGCTGGCCCTGCTGCGCCAGAAGAAGCCCACCCCCTCGGCCGAAATTGCGCTTCAGGCCGTGCGTCTGGCCGGCGCCGAAGTGCTTGGCGAGAAGGCCGTTGCGCCGAAAAGAAAACAAAAAATCGGCTGATTGTTGTGGCTGGAAGCGCAAGATGTAGTGGTCCGGCGCCTCGCCCCCTCAATCAATAGACGGTTGTATTCGCTATTTATTCGCCATAAAATAACCGGCTATGGCGAACGAATCGAATCCGAAACTCCGGGTTATTTCACTCAAACCCCGCCAGTTGAAGCTCGACTTCGTTACCGACAAGGACCTGGAAGAAGTCGTCGCGTGGCAGGATGTCGAGTGGAAGGCCAACCTGGAGGCCGCACGGAAGATCGAGGCGATTGAAACACGCCTGAAGAACGGCGCGAGGCTGGTCGCGCGGAAGTTCTATTACGATCCCGAGCGGCGCATGGTCCGGAGTAGGAAGGACTCCGCGGGCGGCCGCTGAAAGGAACGTTATGGGACGACTTGCCCGACTCCAGGCGCGCATTCAGAACGCGGCCACTCCCGAAGAGCTGTGGCAGATCGCGGGCGAGATCGGTCCGAAGATGCGGCGCGCGGGGCCTGTGCTGATGAGGCGGCGCCGATCCCCAGCGGGGAGACGATCGCGGCGCGGAGAACCGGATAGCCGCGTAAACGCTGGACCCGGTGCTGCCTCCTGACACGTGTTCGACCGGGGTCGGAGCGCTTGACGAACCGAACTAAGTGGCGAGTGCCGGCATACGGTTCCCGACGCGCGGAAACCATCCAAGTCGAGTCGGGATACAGCTGCGCGCGCTACTGCGGTTCGGCTGAAAATAGCGCCTCGATCAGCGGCGCCAGCCACTTGCGGTCGGTGGCCACGCCGTACGAATCCCAGGTTTGGAGCGCGGCCTGGATCCGGGCGACCTCCGCATCGGAGAACTCGAATTCCTTGGCCGGGATCGACAGCGCGGGATTCCACACCAGGCGCTCCTGGCCGGCGACGATCTCTCGCTTCAAATCGATGGCCTTCTCCTCGTCGGTACTGAGCGCGAGCCGGTCCTGGATGGCCCAGATCGCGCGGATGGAGCCCACGTCTGCCCGCTGCGCGCCCAGGAGCGCGTGCAGGTTCAGACGCTGAGTGTGGTCCAGCATCAGTTTCATTGCGTCTTCCTTTACGGGTTGGAGTAGAGCAGAATGTAGCCCGCCGTCACTCCGGCGGGATTCTTGACTTTGATCACGCCAGACCATCCGGAGGGGTTGCTGGCGCCCATCAGTTCCGCGAAGCGGTAGCCGTTGCCGCTGCCACCCGCGATCAGAAGTTCGCCTGCCGGCGTGACCTGCAGGAGCGTGTGGTCCGCAAGGTTCGACTCAGGACCCGCGACGCGGAACGGCGTTTCCAGATTGTCCTTCGCCGCGACTAGCAGCGGGCCGCACGCAACTCCGGCCGCGACCGGCGTCGCTTGGTAGCCCCACGTGCGAGCGTATCCCTTTTTCGGGTCGTTGCCCTGCTGGAGACACGCGCCCCAGAGCAGGATCGAGCCGCTGGTCCAGTCGTCGCCGTTGCCGTCGAACTGGCGCACGACGATCCACAAGCCGGTCTCGCCCGCCGCCAGCGTCCCGGTGATCTTGAAGCGTTGCCAGGATGTAGTGAGCGTGATCTGCGTTGGGCCAGCCAGGTACGCAGCATACGGATTATCCACGATGGCGATCGAGACCTTGCGCGTGCCGGATTCAACCCGCGTCCAAATGTAGAACGTGTACTGACCGCCTGGCGCGAGGCCTGCGATCTGCTGCTGGATGATCGGGGTGGCGGTGACGGCAGTGACCTGGTCGGCCGTCATGTTGCCGTCGGGCGCGGTGGCTGCGTTCGCGGTCACCGAGCACGAGCCGCCGTTCTTGTCCCAGGTCGCCACCGAGAAGTCTTCGGAGTATTTCGCCATATTCTCGAACGCGCCGCCCACGGTCCCGTAGGCTCCGCACTCGACAGACTGGAAATGCGAGTCGAGGTATGCCCAGAGATTGTTGGCGGCGGCGTAGGCGAAGCTGGCGCCGCCAGCTGCGTCGCGCTGCACTACTGTGCTCGCCGCCGCGCTCGGTGTCGCATCGCTGATCTGCGCTGACGTGTGCGTGTGCGTGGGGAGATCGCTGGCTTGGAGCGCTGCAACAGTAACGGCCGCCCCTGCGCTCGTCTGCCTAAGGAACCCCGGGCCGCTCGCTGAAAGGTCCGCGCCGGTGCCGCCGCGGGCCAGCGCCAGCGCGCCGGAGACGATGTCTGTCCCGACGTGCGTATGACTTGCGTCGGCCTTCGCCGCGGAGGTGCCGTCTACCAGCACACAATCACCGCCGTTCCCGACTGCCGCTTCGATCGCTCCGGAGGAGTTGACGACGGCTGCGCGAGAAGGCGCAAAGCCAGGTCCCTTGAGCGGCCGCATTGCCAGGTCGGTCACGAGCCCCGCCACGTCGGATTCGGCATGGTTGTGGTTACCGAGCGCTAGAACGCCGGCGGCGAGCGACAGGCCGGAGCCGATGCTCAACTCGGCCAGCGTATCCTGGGCGGGTGAGTAGAGCAGCCTGTTCGCCGCGATGGTCGTCAGTCCGGTGCCGCCACGTGGCACGCCGAATGCCCCGCTCACGATGTCGCTGGCGATGTGCTGGTGCGCGGGAAGGTCCGATGCCGAGAGGGGTGCGCCGGCCGTGACGCGGCCTTTGACGTCCACGGTCACCTTCGTATACGTTCCGGGCGTGGCGCCGGAGTTCGCAAGCGAGATCACGCCGGCATTGACGGCAAGGCCGCCAACGGGATCCACCTGGACGATGCCCTTGCTGGTGGTTGTTGCGTCCGGATACGAAAACGAGCCGAAGGTCTGGCCGGGCGCGAAGTCGATGATCGCATCGAACGCGATGTGGTCGTTGGTGTTAAGCGCCACGCCGAGGTCGCCCGAGTTGTCCGCCTTGCGCCACTTGATCGCGCCAGTGTTGGGCAGGCGCACCAAGCCGGTCGCGGCCTTCACGCCGGAGCCGAACTCCGCTCCATCAACGAACGTCTTCACGCCAGTGATGGTGACCGCGCCGTCGCGCCGCACGTAATTCCGCGCAGCCACGGTGCCCAACTCGTTTTCGATTGCGAGCACAGCCGATTGAAGCGCGGTGATGAAGGCCGAGACCATGTTGGCTTTCACCGCCACACCCTGGGCGTGTTGCGCCGCCGTGGTTCCGAAGGCCCCGCGCTGGCAGCCCGTGAATTGGGTGGCAGTTTTCGAGGCGTAGACGATCAGCTCGTCATCAATCGAAAGAATTCCGTAGGTGGACGCAAAACCTTCTGTCGAAGCCACGCTGATCGTCGTATCGCCCGCGAGTATCTGCTGCGTGGCGGTGGTTTCGAGCGGACGCGTGGAGAAGGCGTCCACCGGCGAGTAGAGCGTTGCCGGGCCGTCGATGACGTTCGGGTAGTTACTCATTGAGCCTCCTCGTATTCGCACGGAAGCGGTTCAGGGCGCCGGCGGACGGGAGGATGACGGGCTTGGCGATCACTGCCGGTATCGCCCGTGCCGCGCGCGGCTTGTGATAGGAGACAGACGTCGCGACTGCCTGGCTCGCCACCTCGAGCGGGACCGGGCGCGAGTTCAGGCAGAACTGGTCGAAGGCCCAGAAGCAGAACGAGTACAGGCCCCATTTTTGAGAAGCGCTGCGCCACATGCCGTAGGTCTGCGCGATCGGCGGGTCCGGAGGACCGTAGATCCCCGCCAGGTACATGCACTCCTCGGGCGGCCTGCCGAGCGTTCTCGGGAACTCCATTGTTTGCCGCATCCGGACGGCGTTTTTCTGCCAAATGTCGTAATCGAAGCCTTCGGCGCGGAAGTACTTCACGCCGTACGCCGAGATCTTCCACTGGTTCGGCAGGTTCACGTGGAAGTTGAGCGCGCGGAACTCCGGTGAAGGCGCGGGCTTACCCTGATTGGCATCGAGCGGCCACAGGCACTCGAACACGGCCGTCGGATGGAACTGCCGCACATAAGCGATCACCTCCTGGCAGTACTCCCAGACGCGGTCGCGCAGGAAATCGGCGGTCTCGATGTCGTCGTTCGGGTCATCGGTGTTGGCCAGGAATTGATGCATGGGCCGCCCGTAACGTGCCTCGAAAGCGGCCTTGGTTTCCGCATCGTAAAAGGGCATACCGGAGACGTTCGGGAAATACCACCACTGCGTTTCGCCGAACTGCAACACGATGGGCAGCCCCGCCGCGGCGATCTGGTCGGCGCACTCCTTGTACATCTGCTTGAGGTAGTTCCGCACCCGCGCGCCGAAGTGCATCTGCGTCGAGGGCACCTCGAGTTCCACCGGCGCCCCATCCCAGTAGCGCGCCGCCATCTCGGCCGGCGGCCGGTACACTTCCATCGAGAAGGCGAATGACGCTGGGATTCCCGCCGCGGCGAACTGGGCGGCCAGGTCGCGGATCCAGCGCCGCGCGCCCTCGGTCATCACCGGCGACACCGCATCGATCAGTTCCCAATCGCCCTCAGTGCCCGGCGTGCCGAGGTGGTCGTCCATCACGGCCGTGACCGAGGGCGAGCCGGTCGCGGCGTTATCGAAGAAGGTCCACTGCGGCGCTTTCGATTGGATACGCAGCGTGGTCGAGGTGCCGAAATTGTCGTCGGCCCAGACCCCGACAAACATGCCGTTGATCGCTGCCCGGAAGTGGCTCACAATCTGCTGCAAGGTTTCGCCATAGCCGATGGCGTGGTTGATCGTCGTGCCCGAGATTTTGACCGAGACTACCTCGCCCGGCACGGGGTCGCCCGAGAACTGGATCGTGGCGTAAGGGTAGCTCGCGCCCACGCGCCGCCGTTTGTTGTTCCAGAAGACGCCCATGTAGACGTCGGCGTGGCCCTTGAAACCGAGCCGCTGAAGCTGCCACAAGTGCCAGGCGGGCGGCTTGCGGTAGCCGTGGTCGGTGTCGAAGTCAATGGCGAGCGAGACGTTCGGGTAGTCTTGCGGCGGGTCCGGAACATCGACTGGCACAAGCGGCCAGAGGTAGTCGAAGTAGAAGTAGTAGCCGCCCGAGGCCGGATTACGGTCGAATAACGCGGCGATCTCGACAGTATGGTTCCCGGCAGGCACGCCGCTGCGCAGCTTCAGGCTCGCGGTCGTGCCGCCGTACTCGTTGAGATACAGATCGTGCGTGGTCGCCGGATCGCCGTCCACGGAAACGCTGATTTTGCCGCAGTCGGTCGAGAGGAACGTGCCGACATAGAGATCGTGCGCCGACTGGTAGGAGTAGCGAATCGTGACCTTCCGGAGGTCGGAGGGATTGTTCGGCGCGCAGCGCCTGGCGTGCCCCATCGACCACCACTGGGTCGGAAAGCCGCCGCCGAAAGAGTAGTCCTCCCAGTAGCCGGCGTACTTGCAGCGCGCGTCGGATTCCTCGATCCGCGGCGCGCCGCCGCCCACCTTGAGCGAGCGGTCCCCGGTAACCGTAAGGTTCGAGATCGTGGCTCGCCACTCGATATCCGAAGCGAAGCCGCTGATCGGCGAGAGCTTCTTCATCCGCGTGCCCGCCGGCCACGAACCGGGCGCCGAACCCTCGAACCCGCGTTCGACGGTGATCTGCGTGGACGAGTTCACGGAGAGCAGACGAATGCGCTCCTCGCTCGTGGGTGTGCCGATGAAGTACCGCCCTCCGGAGAGCGCCGAGGAATCCTCCACCTGCCACACCGTTTCGTTTGGGCCGACGTCCGCTGTGAGCGTGCAGCCGTCCTCCAGCGCGCCTTCCACGTTTTCGAAGCGTGGCGCGAAGACCATGTAGATCTTGCGCACGTCGTGGAGCGGCACGGCGCGGTTGAGCTTGTCCTTCAGGCCCGCGCGGAAATCGAGATCGATGTGGTACCGCCGCTCGTTGTCGCCCTTCTGAAACCGGACGCTCCCCTGCTCCCAGGCGAAAGCCGGCGCGCCGGAGCCTGCATGCCCGGACGAGACGAACACGCGATCGAGGTTGCCGAGTGCACCGTAGCAGCCGTCCGGAGGCGGCGCGTTCCGGAACGTGAGCATGATGCGCGCCTCCTGCAGGGTGCCGCTGCCGATGGCGCTGATCGTTCCGGTCTGGTCGGGGCCGTAGCGGCCGGCGACTTCCTCGCCCGGCGTATTGATGATGTCGACCAGTTTGGAGACCATCGCATCCGCTCCCGGAACGAGCCGCACGGTGCAGCCGGCCTCGTGCGAGAACGAGCACGAGACGATGTAGCGGTCGAAGGAGGGATGGGGATCAAGCCTGACCAACTCCTCGGTCGCCGCGCCCGGATCGATAACCGCCCAGGCGCCGAACGGAAACGGCGCACCCTCGGCCAGCCTCAGTTCTCCGGTGGCGGGGTTGTAGCTCGCGATCTGCGCCTCCACGCGTGCATCGATATGGGTAACGGTGTAGCGCGTGTCGCGGAAGTAAAGGTGGATGTAATCGATGCCCGGGCGATTCACGTCCGCGAGGGCCGCCAGGCTGAGATCGGTCCGGAGCGTGAGTGTGGCGTAGGAGTCGTAGACCTCGCCATCGAGTACGGTGGCGTAGTCGCGGAGGCGCACCTCGTAGATGTCTTCAGGGTCTCCTTTGCCGCACACGAACGTCATCGAGTCCCAGGAGACGGACGGGTATTTGGCGGCATCGAGGCGGATTGCGCCCTCGAGAGAATGGTCGTATTCCAGATCGAACTGCAGCCGGAGGCCGGTCAGGTCGGTCCGGGGCAGCGGCTTTGTGCGCAGGTGGTTGAAGTAGTCGTAGGCGTTGTAGAGGCAGAGGACGGCGAAATCCTCGGGCGCCTGGAAAATGCCGGAGATGGACAGACCGGTCTCGGTAGCGTCGTGGATGGTGGTCGTCGCAGCGCGGCCGGAGAAGCCCTGCACGTGCATGTTCCGGCGCGGGTCGAAGAGGCGGAGGGGCTCAGAAGGCATCACGGATTCGCCCGAGCTTGAGTGTATATACGATGCGCGTATATACTGGAGTTGTGCTCGACGACCTTAGCGGCTTTGACTGGGACGTGCACAACGTCGGGCACGTCGCGGCGCACGAGGTCATGCCCCAGGAGGTCGAGGAGGCGGTCAGAGGACGCCATGTCATCATCCCGGCGGCGCCCAAAGCGGGTGAGAAGCGCTGGAAGTTGCTTGGCAAGTCGGCGTCGGGACGCTACCTGGTTGTGGTGTTTACCATCCGCCGAAAGCGATTCCGCACCGTTACGGCATACACGATGAATCAGGCGGAAAGGAGGATCTATGCCCCGCAAATCGAAGGCTGAATTGGAGTCCATGAACGCCGAAGCCGCGTGGTACACGACGCCGGAAGGTCGGCGGCAGACGCAGCGGGAGTTCGAGCGCGCACTCAAGCGTGGGACCCTCTTGCGCTCGCCGGGCTCGCCGATTCCACAAACAGAGGCGAAGGTCCTCGCCGAACTCGTGGAGAAAGCCAAGGCCAAGGCAACCAAAGCCATTTCAATCCGGCTGCCAGTGGCCGACCTCGAACACGCGCAGCGGATCGCGGCCAAAGAAGGCATCGGATACCAAACCGTCCTGAAGCGGGCCATTCACGCCGGACTCAAGAGAGTTTCGTAAGCCGTTCAGGTCTGGATCACGACCGTGAGATCCGACCCTGGGTCCGGCGACGCCACCACCAGAATGTCGAACGCGAGGTCGTCGCCCTCATTCAGGATAGGCGTCGGCCAAATCGTCGGGCGGACCGTCGCGCCCACGGCGTGATCCTTGGTGAAAATCGCGGTGAACGTCTGGTTGTCCGGGTCGGCCGAGAGCACCTCGACGTACTCCTCGTCGGGCTGCCCCAGGTTGATGTGCACGAACTCGCCGACGTCGAAGCCAAGCCGATTCGCGCCGTAGGAGGCGGTCGGGACCGTTTGCGGATTCGGACCAGCGGTCACCGCCTGATAGAGCACGATGCCGAACTCGTTGTAGGGCAGCCGTCGCGTTTCAGGTCGCCCATACCCTCGCCTAACGAGGGAGTCATAGGTGGTCTTGGAGGGTGTGGGCAGCGACTGCGCGATGCCCATGTATTCGAGCGGCTCCCAGGTGGCGCCGCCGTCCCGGCTGATCTTGACCAGGTACGCCGATTGCCCGTCCGAAGTGCCCCGCTGCAGGTAGGCGTAAACGCAGCGGATCGATGCCGGGACCTGCACCTTCATCGGAATCGCCACGGTGTCAGCAACCGCGAGCGGGCCCGGAATTTGGAACGTGTACGCGCCGCCCGAGCACGTCCGGTCGCCGGGCATGAACGGCTCGTTGTGGTGCGAGAGCGGCCAGACGGTGAACGGCCCGAAGCCGAAGTGATTCGCCACTCCGACAAGCATCGCGACCACGCACGCCGAGGGCAGCTTCGCCTCGACGCGCGCCGGAATGCCGGGCGTGCGGAAGAAGCCCTTCTTCACCGAGTAGGTGAAGATCTTGTAGTCGAGCTTGAAGAACCGGATGCCCTTCGCGTGAGCGCAGCGTAACGTGCCGAACGTGGCAAAGCCGGGATCGACGCCGGGCCAGGCGCGCTGAATCACAAAGTTGCCCGAGGGCACCACGTCGCCCTCGTTGCCGGGCCCGACGATCTGGGCGCATTCATAGGAGCGGCGGCCCGGATGATCCGGGTCCATCGCCTCGTCGTTGAACACCACGAAGTCGCCGACGCGGAAAACGCGCGCGGTATCCGGGTTCACCGTGCAGGAGGCGGTCACCGGGTCGGTGTCCCTGTCGATAGGAGCTTCGAGGCTTGCCCAAAGGTCGGTCGCGAGCTCGTCCACATAGTAAAGCGCCATTGCGACCTCGTTCGCGCCGGCGATGTTCATGTTACCGGAAGCGTCCGGCTGCACCTGGATGTCGTCGAGCGCGATGGTGCCGTAATCGCCCAGCTTCGGCGTGCCCAGCACGATGCCCGGCACGCCGGTGTCGTGCAGGATCTCCTCCGGCACGGGAGACGGTTCCACGTCGGCGGGCTTGGGGCCGGCGACCAGGTCGTACATGCTGTCGGTGGTCGTGCGGCCCTGAATGTCGATCGAGAAATCCTTGTTCAGGCGCCAGGAGGTAACGCGGAACTCTCCGCTCCCGCCAGGCATGTCCGGATGCGTCATCGAGCAGACCATGCCTGGCTCGGTGTTGAGCGCGAGCACGGTAGTCTTGAAAGAGATCTGACGCGCCTTCTTCCATTCCGCCGCGCTCGTTCCGCCCAACTCCTCGCGCAGCCGCACGCTCACGATGCGCGCCGCCTGGGACTTGGTTGACGTACCGCACAGGTTGACGTTCGACTTCAGGAACAACGGGCCGGCGCCGCCGCCGATCAGCGTGGCGTGGTCGATATCGTACACGGCCACGCTGTTGTTCACGAAGTCGAAGTCCTGGTCGGCGAAGTTGGCCGTGAGGTGGTTGAATGACGGCTTGAGCGGGGCCAACTGGAGGGAGCGGAAGATGATGTTGCCGTCCGTGAACGCCTCGACCGCGGACGAGTTCTCGCGGATGCCGATCTTGAGCTTGCCGAAGGCGAAGGTGTAGTAGCCCAGGCAGTTCATGAGCACTTCCTGCAGCCAGTCGCGCAGGGGCTTCTCCTCCTGGATCACGCCGCGGAACTTGAACTGCGTCTCGGTGCCCGTGCCGACGAGCTTCGTCACCTGCTGGTCGCAGATCGCGGCAGCGTCGATCGCGGCCTCGACATCGAAGAACGTCTCGGCGAAATCGAGCTGCTGCGTGGTGGCGTCGGCGCTCAGCCGTAGGCCGCGCGCCCGGAGCAGCATATTGACGGCGATCCAAACGGGATTGGTGAGCGCCGGTCCGTAGACGCGCACGCCCGGGCTGGTCCAGACCCAGCCGCGCAGGCCCTGCTGGACCGTCGCGATCATGGCATGATCGCCAGGCCTCGATAGTTGCAAGCCCTTGGCGTCCGACCGGCGGATCACGATGAACGAAGTTCCCGCCGCAAAGTTGTCCTTGTAGGTCGAGTTGCCGGAGTAGACCTTGCGCCAGTTGCCGCCGGTCATGTCTCCGGACTGATCGAGCGAGAAGAAGTCGGTGTCGCCCGCCGGATCGTTGCCCGCGCAGGTTCGGAGGCCGTAATCCGGATGCGAAGTGCCCCAGCCGTGGTGCGGCTGGCCGTCGAGCGTGTGGCCGACGAAGGTTTCCTGCTTGCCGTCGCCGTCCTTATCTTCCATGCGCGGCGTCGTAAACGCCACGAGCGGCCCTTCTCCCACGATGCCCAACGCTTCGTAGAAATCGCTCTCGTCCCGCCCGGCTGCGATTTTGCAGTTCACCGGCATGTCGGTGTCGGTGTAGATCTCGGGCAGCACCTGGTCGTAGATCGATTCGGCGACCAGCGAGACGCTGGTGATCGTGGATCGCCCGAAGCCCCATACGCCGGTCGAGTTGTCCTTGATGCGGACGCCCTGCGGTTCGGCCACGATGCCGCCGTAGTAGCGCTTCATGCCGTGCGCGAGACACCCGTTCGGCGTCTCGTAGTTCTTGTCGCACTTCGTGGGGTCGGCGTCGGGGAAGTGCAGCAAGTCGAGCGCGCCGTGCCCAGCAAACGGGCAGGCCTGCGAGTTGAACGCCTTCCAGCAGGTGCGGGAGATCTTGCGCGTCGGGTAGGGCAGGTTCAGTTCATAGAGGCCGTCCGAAGCCGTGACCTTGAACTCCGGGCCGGCATCGAGCGACCAGTTGACGATATCGCCCTTCCAGAGATCCAGCTTGATGCCGGTGCCCACGTGGAACAGCGAGAATTCGATCGAGGCGCGGTAGAGGTCGACGTCGTTGGCGAGGTCGCGCATGACGCGGTCGGCATTGCCGAAAACGAATGTGGCCTCATCGGCCTCGTTGCCCATGCCTTGCGAGATGCCGTCGAAGTCGAGCAGGCGGGCCTGGTAGAGCCAGTTGCCGATAGTGCAGCGGCGGTCGGAGAGATAGATTGCCGGGTAGTCGGCCTGGAGCGGTTGGATCCTGACGAGCGGGATAACCTGCTGGACTTGCGAGAGCAGCGCGTCCTTGAGCGCCTGGGAGGGGAAGCGGGTGACGGTGGAGTTCAGCACGTATGCGGGCGTGCTGGTCGGGATCTCGACCAGCGTCACGCCGACGGAGCAGGCCCAATCGGCGACCATTTCCCAGGACAGCGGCTCGTTGGCGAAGCGGCAGATGTAAGGCGTGGTCCCGATGCCGTCGTCGTTGGGCCCGTTATAGGTGAACGCGCCGTAAGGACCGTACTTCGATTCCCAAAAGTTGCGCAGGGCAATGCGTTCAGAATCGCGGAGCCAGGCACGGCGCACCGTGAACCGCTTGGCGCCGGTGCCGAGCAGGAACCGTTGCTCGATCTTCGCATTGCCGGAGCCGAACTGATGGATCACCACCTCGGGCCGCTGCGCGCGGCCGTGCGGGTAATCGGGCACGATGGGGAACGTGCCGCTGGGCGTGATCTCCGGTACGGCGATGTTGCCGATGGTGTCAGGCATGGGTCAACGGCTGCTTCGGTTGATACTCCAGATGGATGTGGTCTTTTTCAAGAACGACGTCGTAATCGGTGCCCAGGCACTGCTTGATGCGCGCGATGGCCTTATCCGCGTCGCCGGGGCGGAAATCGCGGCTACGGAGATCGACGGCAAGGCCGCAGTAGTGGAGAGAACCGGCTTGGTGGACGCCGTCCACGCAGGCCGTCACGACGCAATCCACGCCCATCTCGGCGCAGACGCGCTCCGCAGCGATGATCGCGAACAGAATCTCCGGCCGCAGGCCGGCAATGCGGACTCCCGGTTTGAGCAGCAGCATCAGGCTACCTCCACAAGTTCGATTTCGATCTCGACCCGCCGCGCCCGCGTGAGGCACTCGCGTTGATGGTTGCTGATGCCGGGACCGTCGTCCTGGGGTGCCGTGTTCGCACGGTGCTCCTGGATGTCATGTCAACGCCTACTGCGACTCCAGTCAATGTACGTGTACTCGCCCGTGGTATTGATCTCGGTGGATCCATGATCTTGCTGACCTCGACGCTGCTGTCGCAAACTTCGTGAGCGATTGGTGGATCCCTCTTTCGCCTTCTTGGCTGCGCTATCAAGGGCATTGCAATGGATGGCACGCTGTACTAACATCGGCGTGACGGGCTTACATGGGCAAGCCGAACAACCTCGAGATGCTCGGCTCCGGGCCGAAGGAATCAAAAGGGTTCGGTAGCCGACCACTCATCGGAGCTTCGGGCAAGACCCAGGGTCCGTTGAAAGACGAATGGAGGCATTTACCGTAATGTCAAGACCTATGCAACATCTGTGCTCAACGCTGCCACTCTTGCCAATCGCGGCGCGCCTCTCGGTTCCGCTGGGGCGAACAGGCCGCGGCTTTTGCTGGCTGTTGCTGCTCGCCATGATCGTGGCGCCAGGATTTGCACAATATTCCGGGGTGGACGGCTGCATTCCGGGTCCCTGCGCAAACGCGACCCCATGCCGGCACTGCAGCGGTCGTTGGTCTGGCAATCTAGGGGACACCTGGAACATCACGACCAGTATGCTCGACAGTAGTGTTGCTGGGTCGGGGTCTGTTCCGAACCCCGTATCCGGATGTCCAGCATTCACCTTTCAGATATCGTCTGCGAGCTCGACGTTCTCGCCTACCGGCGGCACATACCCGTTCATACCAGGGACCACTTACATGACGATCCACGCTAATCCGAGCCCCGGCGGACAGTCGTGCGGGGGCTATACTGCGGTAAGCGTGACACTCACCATCCAGGTTCGTAACGATGGATGTGATATCGCGGCAGGGAGTGCACAGAACGATGATGGCAGCTTTTATTACAGTTACTACTCAATGGCTAAGCCGGCGGAGCTGCCCACTGGCGAATCGACGACTGCAGTCGGATGGGGTTCAGGTACCTATCAAACCGTCCAGCAGTTTCGCCAAATACTGCAAGGTCCATGGGACCATCCGTTCGACGGTCGTCAAGTAACCGAAGTAGCTGGATCTGACAAGTCAGATTCGTGCTTCTATGATGGTGCCGCACAGCGTGGTTACAAGCAGTTTGGCGTTACGGGCGGGTGGTGGATCGTTGGCCGCTATGCAACCCCACCGAGCTATCCCTATTCCAACTACTGGATCGACGACTATGTTGGAATGCTGACCGATTTGGTCACCTTCTATCGTGACAACGGAAAGGCACCATGTTCCGCGTACGCCGAACAACTGATGCGCATCTGCACCAATGGTCAGGGCTGCTCGTTTACACAGCAGTATTTCAGGAATTATCTAACGTACAGCCTCGACGCGACAAATGTCACGGCCAGCCGCAACGGCGTTTACCAAAGCCGGGTGTGGCCGTAGGGCGTTCAGGAGAACTGAAATGAACAGAAACATGCGTTTCCTTATTCTGCTTGCGAGCATTGGTGGCCTATTGCTACGCGCCCAGACACCGATCCAGATCAGCGTTAACCAAGCGCGTCCGTTGGAGGCCGCGCTCGACCAGTTGGAGAATAAACTGGGTATCCCCATCAATTACGAAGATCCACGGCTTGCGTGCCCAAGCGACATTCAGGACGTAACAGCGCAGGTCCAGAATGCTGCGCAGCGCGCAGCGAACCCCAGGACTCGGGTGATCGTACCAAAGGGGGGTGCCCTCAGCGTTGATATGGTGTTGCCGAACGTGGTGCAGACCGGCGATGCATTGACCGTAGTGACTGCTCTTCGTGCCCAGTATGAGGCAAACGGATACCCGGGGCGATTTACAATAAAACAGGTCGGATCTGTGCTAACCGTCGAGCCCAATGCTGTGCGTGGGAGCGACTGCACATGGGCTGCCGCGTCACCCGCGATGGAGACACCGATAAGTTTTCCGAGTCAACAGAGAGATGCGACCGAGACTTTGTCACTTATCCTTCATGCGGTTACGCAGCGGCTCGGAATGAAAGTTGGACTAGGCAATCTCCCTATGGTTGCATTCGTCAACAGAAAGGCGACGGTGCGTGCAGACAACGAACCGGCCAACATCGTATTGATGCGCCTGTTCGACCAGTTGTCACCGGCGGGACAGTCCACCTATTCTTACCACCTATTTTACGATCCGGGCTTGAAGTACTATCTAGCCGACATTGCTGCCGTCCAGCCTTTGAGGCCAAAGCCCGAAGCGCAAGGCGTGCCACCGCCTCCCAAAGGTGTGTTTGGTGCTAGTCAGAATCCGCCGAAGAAGTAGGGCTCGCCCGACCGGGGAGAAGTGGAACGCGACGTAAGGTAAGGCAGGACGGATACTATCGCTATCGCAGCACCCGCCACCTGGGTACCGGTGGCGCGCCAAGTGTCACCATAGTTCTTCAAACTACTCGATCACTACCGTTGCGGGCTCACAACATCATACTTTCTGGCGCGAGCGGGTTCTCGTGATCACATCGCTGGAGAACATCTTCAACCCACGCTGCCGCACATGCAGTCATGCAATAGCAGGCAGCTGATCTCTGCCATTGCCGCCTTCGATTTCCGCTGATACTCACAAGCGGCTTCAGAGAGCTCGGAGCGCCGCTCGCGCTCGGCGTTGCAAGCAAGCTGAATGACTATGTTCAGCGTTTCTGGACATGCGCTGCAAGCTCCTGGTAGTCTTCGCTCCAGAAGCTCGGACGAGAGTGCGAGCCCTATCGTTGGATCGGACCGGGCGTGCACCAGATCGAGCGCGCCGTGCTCGGCGAACGGGCAGGCCCGCGAGTTGAACGCCTTCCAGCAGGTGCGCGAGATCTTGCGCGTCGGGTAGGGCAGGTTCAGTTCGTAGAGGCCGTCCGAAGCCGTGACCTTGAACTCGGGGCCGGCATCGAGCGACCAGCTGACGATGTCGCCCTTCCAGAGATCGAGCTTGATGCCGGTGCCCACGTGAAACAGCGAGAACTCGATCGAGGCGCGATAGAGGTCGACGTCGTTGGCGAGGTCGCGCATGACGCGGTCGGCGTTGCCGAAGGTGAAGGAGGCGTCGTCGGCCTCGTTGCCCATGCCCTGCGAGATGCCATCGAAGTCGATCAGGCGAGCTTGGTAGAGTTGGCCGCCGATGGTGCAGCGGCGGTCGGAGAGATGGATTGCCGGGTAGCCGGACTGGAGGGGCTGGATCTTGACGAGCGGGATGACCTGCTGGACCTGCGAGAGCAGCGCGTCTTTGAGCGCCTGCGAAGGAAAGCGGGTGACCGTGGCGTTCAGCGCGTATGCGGGCGTCGTGGTCGGGATCTCGACCAGCGTCACTCCGACCGAGCAGGCCCAATCGGCGACCATTTCCCAGGACAGCGGCTCGTTGGCGAAGCGGCAGATGTAGGACGTGGCGCCAATGCCGTCGTCGTTGGGCGCGTTATAGGTGAAAGCACCGTAAGGACCGTACTTCGATTCCCAGAAGTTGCGCAGGGCGATCCGTTCGGAATCGCGCAGCCAGGCGCGGCGCACCGTGAACCGCTTGGCCCCCGTGCCCAGCAGGAACCGCTGCTCGATCTTCGCATTGCCCGAGCCAAACTGATGGATAACGACCTCGGGCCGCAGCGCGCGGCCGTGCGGGTAATCCGGCACGATGGGGAACGTGCCGCTGGGCGTGATCTCTGGAACGGTAATGTTGCCGATGGTGTCAGGCATGGGTCAACGGCTGCTTTGGCTGATACTCCAGATGGATGTGATCCTTTTCAAGAACAACGTCGTAGTCGGCGCCGAGGCACTGCTTGATGCGCGCGATGGCCTTCTCCACATCGCCGGGGCGGAAATCGCGGCTGCGGAGGTCCACGGCCAGGCCGCAGTAGTGGAGAGAACCGGCTTGGTGGACGCCGTCCACGCAGGCCGTCACGACGCAATCCACGCCCATCTCGGCGCAGACGCGCTCCGCAGCGATGATCGCGAACAGAATCTCCGGCCGCAGGCCGGCAATGCGGACTCCCGGTTTGACCAGCAGCATCAAGCTACCTCCAGCAGTTCGATTTCGACCTCGGCCCGCCCGGGTGACGCGGACTGGTTCCACTCGCAGTTGAACCGGACCGTGTAGCGGCCCTGCACCGCCTGTCCGGCCGGGTCGTAAGAGAACTTCGGGTTCGTCTCGTAGGGGTCGTAGAAGTAGAACGGCTCGGCGGGACCGTTCCGGGCCTCATAGAAAGCACGAAGCGCCTGGAGTTGCGCCGCGTTCAGCCGCTTGGCCAGCCGCCAGCGCTTGCGGCTGGTCGAGGCCTCGACCGACCGCTGCGATTCGCCATTCCGGTACTCGTTGTCGATGACCGGGTACTCGCGCGTATGGACGAACGCGCGGCACAAGCTTTGTGGCAGCACCGCCACGGGCACAGCATTCTGGACGGAGGCGGGCATAGGTGTGCGGGAACTTACCTAAAAAACAGCATTTCGTTATATGCTCAGGGGAGGTGCGATGGGTCGCCGCTTGCCATATCTATTGCTCCCTGTAATTGCGTTTTGGCACGTCAACGCGCTACCAGCACCTTCAGACAACGCGAAAGACGAACCCCCTTCTGTATACGTCTCAAAGGGCGCTTGCCCATTTGAGGGCTGTGTCTATCGCGACTGGATCGCCAAGCGCAACCTGAGCGTTTACGATCGTCCTGACGGCACAGAGATCATCGACCACCTTCGGCGAGGAGAACGCGTGCATGCTATCACTGGCGAAGTCCATTGCCGGCCAATGCGCGTCGTCGCCACTCGCGATCACCCCGAGCCCGGGTCGTATGAACCCACCTCGCCTCGGCTACGCAAAGGACAGGTCTACTACCTTCTGCATTACTTGGGCGAAGGCCAGTGGCGAGTTTGGTTCCGTGGAGCAATCACGCTTATCGAGGGCCGCCCTCCTGACGCGCCTCGCCCAGCAGCAAAATGGTGGGCGAAGATCAAAACTCCGCGGGGCAAGACTGGATGGGTCATCGCAACGGACAACTTCGACGGCCAAGATATGCTTGCGCAGGCTCGGCCCGGTGACTTAGCGGTTGCGATGTAGTTCTTACACAATGGCCCGCGGTTCATGCCGTAACCAAGCCCGGGCTGACCTGAAGCGCGGTCAACTCGCGCCTGCCGGCGTTTGCCTTCATGGCGTTGATCGCACCCTGGGCCACAACGCGCCCGTTCTGAATGATCACGTTCCCAACCGTCTTCGAGTCGATCTGAAGATTGACCACCGTAGTGCCGAGCCCGGCGCCTGACGCTACGCCGCCGCCGATGGTACCGAGCGTAGGAAGCCCGCCCAGGCCGGGGAGAGCGGTGCCGTTCGAATATCCCGACGACTGATATAGCGAGCCGCCAACTTGCACGATGTCGAGTGGGTGAACCGTGGCGGGCATGCCTCGAGTCGGCTGGCCCGTGCTCATCGCGTACAACTGGATGAGATCGCGGATCTGCTGGCTGCGGATCGCCATGTCGAGGTTGCCGCCGAAGGCCTGCTTCGCCGTGTCCACGATCTGCTTGAGCAGTCCCTTGTCAGAGATATCGACGCCGTAGAGCGCTTTGATCTTCTCGCGCGCCTTCTCCTCCGCGCTTTTCACGAACAGGCGCGCGAGGCCGGCCACGAACCCGGCGCCCGCGCCGATGGCCGCTCCCAACGGTCCGCCGAATTTCGCGCCGATCATGGCGCCGCCCGCCGTGGTCATGGCGACGCCGGACCAACCGCCGCGCCGCAGTCCCTCGAGTGCGAGGATGCTCCCGCCGGCCAGCAGCGCGCCACCTTGCCAGCCGCCGATCCCGCGCGCATCGGCGATCTTGGTCATGTTGCCCATCTCGTCCAGGCGCCAGCGCTCCGGCCGGTAGCCGATGTTGCCCAGGTTGCTCAGAAGGTCCTTCCATCCTTTGAAGCCGCCCAGGATGCCGACGCCGGCTTTCGAAGTGAGGCCGCCGCCGGTGCTCGGGATGAACGGGGGCGTGCCCCAGCCGCCGGCCGCACCGCCGGGGATCGGCCCGCCCGCAGCGCCGAACGCCGGCACGGCCCCGATACCCAGCAGGCCTCCGAGTCCGCCGAGAATACCGCCGCTTCCGCCGGAACCGGCACCGCCGCCCGCGAACGTCACCTGCTGGCCAGTGAACAATTGCATCAGCGTGGCCGCGACTCGCGAGGTCACGACCTCCTTGATCGCCGTCAGCAACGCGGTCTTGAACGAGTTCGCGACCGCCGACCACACCGACTGCGACTTCTGAAGCAGCGCATCGAACACGCCGCCGGCCTGCTGCTTGAGCGACTCGAAGATCGTGCGGTTGTGCTCGCGCACCAACTGCGCGGTCCGGTTGGCGGCATTCTCGCGCGCGGTCTGGATCGCGGCGTCCGTGGCTTCCTGGTTCTGCCGCCGGATGTCCTCGCGCTGTTGGCTCAGTTCCGCGATCCGCGCCTTGATCTCGTCGGCCTGATAGCCGAGCCGCTTCAGGGTCAACTCCTCTTCAAGCAGCATCCGCGAGGTGTCCATATCGTAAAGGCGCTGCCTCACCTCGTGGACCTTCTCCAGGTAGTCGACCTCGATTTCCGCTTTCCGTTGCTCGACGGCGATCTTCTGCTCGAGCGTCTGCGCGTCAGCGCCCTCAATCTCACGGAGGCGGGCGTCGCGCTCGAAGCCGGCCCGCTGCTCCTCGAAGGCATAAACCTGACGCAGGTGATCGAGATTGCGCTCGGCGATCTCCGCATCGTTCTGAATCCGCTGCTGGAAGCGGCGCGCCTCGAATTCCATCGCGCGCTGGTGCGCCTCTTCTTCGTCCTTGAGGTAATCGGCCAGCGCCTTCTTGTTTTCGATCGCGAAGTGCTGCTTGAAGGCCTCGAGCTTCTGTCGCGCCTCGTCAATGATCGCGTTCCAGGCCGCCTTGGTAAGGGTAACGTAGTGGGAGACGCCGCGCTCATCGATGAAGGTGGTCCGCTTGGCGATCTCCGCGTTGATCTCGGCGATGTCCTTGGCGAAGCCGGTCTTGCCGGCGTCCGCCGCGGCGATGGCCCGTTCCCGGAAGAACTTCTCGTTCTCGGCCTGGCGCTTCTGGATCTCCTGCGCGAGCTTCAGCGCGTCCAGATCCGGCTCGCCCGCGACCTTAACCTTGGGAAGGCCGGCTCCGAACTCGCCCCACGGCTCCTCTTCTCCGGGCAGCAACCTGCGGCCGGTGACCAGCTCGCGGATTTGCTCGTCCGTCATCCCGCGCTTGCGCAGGTCCTCGATCCTGACTTTGCCGGCGAAGAGTTGCTGCCGGAGCGCTGCGTTCTCCATCTCGCGGCCGCGCGCCTCCAG